>Ga0247727_10001293_pt1 | contig 60012 bp, 62 predicted proteins | sample WisWelCaveWW1625_FD_202498 | JGI IMG/M metagenome (GOLD analysis project Ga0247727, IMG submission 202498) | Biofilm microbial communities from Wishing Well Cave, Virginia, United States - WW16-25 | ecosystem: Environmental > Aquatic > Deep subsurface > Groundwater > Cave microbial mat | place...
CGGGCACGACCGACAACCCCAAGGGCGTGCCGCACCCGCAGCGCGGCTTCCTCGCCAATGCGCAGGCGTCGGTGCCAGAGCTGGAAATATCCAAAGAGGAAACCATTCTTTCAGCGGCGCCGCTCACACACTTGTACGGCCTCTACGCCTACCAGGTGAGCCTGTGCGCGGGCGCCGCCATGTCGCTGCTGCCTGCATTCTCGCCGGCCGATCTGGCGACCATCATCGAGAAACACCGTGCCAACTGCGTATTCGCGGGCCCGGCACACTTCAAGCCGCTGCTCGACGCCGGGCTCCTCGAGCGGCACGATTTTTCCTCGATGCGCTTCGCCTGCCTTTCGGGAAGCCCGGTGCCGCCGGAACTGGCGGCCGCGGTGGAAGCCAGGCTTGCGGGAGGAAAAACCATACAGTTGTGGGGCATGACCGAGCTGCAGGCGGGCTCGTTCTCGCGGCCGCGCGACCCGGCCGAGGTGCGCCATGGCACGGCGGGCGCGGCGACCCCGGGAACCGAGCTGCGCGTCGTCGACGAGCGGCTGCAGGTGCGCGGGGTATCCCTCTTCTCGGGGTACCTGAAAAACGAGAGTGCTACGCGGGAAGCATTCACCCCGGACGGCTGGTTCGAGACCGGCGATACCGCCGAATTGACCGCCGCCGGTCATCTGCGCTTCACCGGGCGCGTCAAGGAGATCATCAACCGCGGCGGCGTGAAGTACTCGCCGCTCGACATCGAGGCGATCATCGACCGCATGCCCGGGGTGGCGCGATCGGCGATCGTGCCTTATCCCGATGTCGCATTGGGCGAGCGCGCCTGCGTATTCGTGCAGCCGGCGGCGGGCGCCACGGCGGCGACGCTGGAAGCGATAATGCGGGAGCTCGACCGCGCCGGCGTGGCGAAGTTCAAGTGGCCCGAGCGCCTGGAGCTGATCGACGTGATGCCGCTCACGCCGACGCAGAAAGTAATGCGCGGCCGGTTGCGCGAGCGCTTGAAAAGATGATCGCACTGTACGAGCTGAAGGGGAAGGACGACCGGCGCTACAGCCTGTTCTCCTGGCGCGCGCGCATGGCGCTCAGGCACAAGGGCCTCGACTTCGAGTCGATCCCGGTGCGCCTGTCGGACAAGACGGCGATCGAGTTCTCGGGCGGCAAGACGGTGCCGGTGATCAAGGACAAGGACACGGTGGTGCGCGACTCGTGGAAGATCGCCGAGTACCTGGAGAACCGCTACAAGGACGCGCCGCCGCTCTTCGGCGGCGAGATCGGGCGCGGCGTGTCGCAGGCGTTCAACACCTGTGTGGACCGCGCGGTGGTGCCCGCGATGCTGCGGGTGATCGCCGCCGACATCCATGAGCGCGTGCACCGCAAGGACGAGGAGTATTTCCGGCAGACGATGGAGAAAGTGCTCAGGATGACGCTCGAGGAGTCGCGCGCGAAGCGCGACGAGGCGGTGCTGCGGCTCGGAGGCGTGCTCGAGCCGATGCAGGCGGCCCTGAAGCGGCAGGCTTTCATGGCCGGCGCCGCGCCGGCGTACGCCGACTACATCCTGTTCTCGGTGTTCCAGTGGGCGCGCGTGATGAGCCCGCAGGAGCTGCTCGGCCCCGAGGACCCGCTGTGCCGCTGGCGCGAGCAGATGCTCGATCTCCACGACGGTTTCGCGCGCAACGTGCCGACCGCGTGACGCCCGAGCGCATCGGCAAGTACGAGATCAAGCGCCTGCTGGGCAAGGGGGCGACCGGATCGGTCTATGTCGCCGCGGACCCGTTCCGCCAGTGCGACGTCGCCCTCAAGGTGATGTCGGCGCTGCCCGACGACGCGGACGAGGCGCGCAAGCTGCTGCGGTTTTTCCAGAACGAAGCGGCGCTGGCGGGAAAGCTGCGCCATCCGCACATCGTCAGCATCTTCGACGCCGGCATCGAAGAGGTCACCGCCGGCGAGCCGCTTCGCTACCTCGTGATGGAGCTGGTTGACGGCTCGCCGCTCACGGCGCACTGCGGATCGGACGCGCTGCTGGGCATGAACGAGATCGTCGGCATCGGCTACAAATGCTGCAAGGCGCTCGAATTCGCCAACGAACTGGGCGTCGTGCACCGCGACATCAAGCCGGCAAATATCCTGGTGCGCAGCGACCTCGACATCAAGGTCTCCGACTTCGGCGCCGCCCAGCTCGCGCGCAGCGACATCACCCAGGTGACCGGGGTCGGCTCGCCCGCCTACATGTCGCCCGAGCAGGTGAAGGGCGAGGACATCGATTTCCGCTCCGACATGTTCTCGCTTGGCGGGGTACTGTACCACCTGCTCACGGGCGCGCGGCCGTTTCGCGCGGGAAACACCTTCGAGCTCGTCAACTCGATCGTCGAGTCGGTGCCCACGCCGCCATCGCAGCTGAGGAGCGGCATTGCGCCGGAGCTCGACGGCATCGTGGCGTGCGCCATGGCCAAGTCGCGCGCCGACCGTTACGAGACCTGGGACGAGTTCGGCGGCGCGCTGGCGAAGCTGCTCGCGCTCGACTCGGGCGCGGCCAACCTGTCGGACGCCGAGAAGTTCGCCGCCTCGCGGCGGCTCAGGTTCTTCGAGCGCTTCAGCGACGCCGAGCTGTGGGAGACGGTGCGCCCGTCGCTGTGGCGCCACCACCGCGCCGGCGAGGAGCTGATCCGCGAGGACACCACCGACGACGGCTTCTACATCGTCGCCTCGGGCATGCTCAAGGTGACGCGCAAGGGCCGGCTGCTGAACGCGGTGAGCCCGGGGGAGTGCGTCGGCGAGATGGCGTACGCGCGCCGCGACGGCCGTGCGCGCAGCGCCACGGTCACCGCGGTCGAGCCGAGCTGGGCGATGCGCCTGCGCGTGCAGGACATCGACACCCTGTCGGAGCCGTGCCGCGCGCGCTTCAACGAGGCCTTCCTTTCCATCATGGCCGAGCGCCTCGCCATGCTCGGCGGGCGGCTGATCGCATGACCAGAAAAGGGGTCAGAGCAATTTTCCGGGAACATCGAGCCCATGACACTTCAGCGGCTTAGGAAAATTGCTCTGACCCCTTTTCTGCTGCTCGCGCTGCCCGCGGCCGCGGCCTACGACGTCAGGGGCGTCGCGCTCGGCGCGCAGGAAAAGGACATCCGCAAGGCCTTGCCGAGCGCGCACTGCAAGGCGCTCGAGTGGCAGAGCAGCGCCGCCGACCGGCGCTGCGACGACTCGCGCGTCGCGTTCGGCGGCATCGAGGTCAAGGTGACCTTCTACCTGAAGAAGGGCGTGCTCGAGGCGTTCGACCTGCGCTTCGACACCAAGGAGCTCGAGCGCTTCGTCGGCTTCCTCAAGTCGCGCTACGGCCCGCCGCAGTCCGAGAGCCGCGACAGCATCCCCAAGGGGAAGGGCAAGAGCTCGCGCGACGTCCACCGGGTGCTATGGGAGCGCGGCGGCGAGCGCGCGGTACTGACCGCGCAGCTCGAGAAGTCGCGCGCCGCGCTGCTGGTCTACCGCGGCGGCTTCGAGGAAGAGATCTACCGCGTGCGGTGAGGAAATCGGGGTCAGAGCCCGATTTCCGGTATCTCCGCTACCGCTGTGGGAAATCGGGCTCTGACCCCGATTTCCTCCGCGTGCGCTAGGCTTTGAGCTTCTTCAGCGTCGCGATCGCCCTCGCCTGGTCTTCGGTGCTGTCCAGGGCGATGAAGCTGACGAATTTCTTGCCGATCGCGATCGCCAACATGCCGCGGAAGTTGATCCCGGCATCGCCGAGCGCGCGCGCGATCCTGCCGCCGAGCCCGGGCTTGTCGCCGCCCTCGATACGCACGCCGTGGATGGTCTCGCTCTTGCTGATGCCGGCGGCCTGCGCCGCCTGCACCGCCTTGGCGCCCTTGATCGGGCCGACGAGCAGCAGGCCCTTGCCGGGGTTCTCCGGCGTGCGGCGCGCGAACACCATCTCGAGATTGACCTTTGCCCTGGCCAGCGAGTCGAGCGCGTTGGCCGCGCCGCCGGCGCGGTCTTCGATCGTGGCCATCCACACCTCGTTGCGGCTTACCTTGATCGCCATGGCTGTTCCCCCTCCGGTTGGCTGCAGCGCATAATTTACTCCTGGGAGGCAGCCATGGACCGGGCAAAGAAACGCAAGCGCGAGATCGACGCCGCGGTAGCCGACGTGCGGGCGATCGAGCAGGACGAAGGGGTAACTCGCGAAAGCCTCGAGAAGATCAAGCGGCGCCTGACGCGCCTCGCGGCGCGCAAGGACCTGTTTTCGACAGAGGATTTCCCGCCGCCGGCGCCCGGCGGCAAGCTCAAGTCCTGCCTGTACCGCGTCGCCGAGGACCCGGATCACCGCTTCGCGCTCTACGTCAACGCCTCGCTCGGCGGCCACAGCACGCCGGCGCACAACCACACCACCTGGGCGGTGATCGTCGGCGTCTCGGGCGAGGAGCTGAACCGCTTCTACGACCGCACCGCCGAAGGCCCGCCGCGCGAGAAGGGCGAGTTCGTGGTGAAGCAGGGCAGCGGCGTGTGCTTCATGCCCGAGGACCTGCACTCCATCCATATCGAAGCGCCGCTCGTCAATTTCCACATGTACGGCCTCGCGCTCGACCACCTGCACCAGCGCGAGTTCTACAAGGCCGCCGAGAAGGCGTGGCGGGTGTTCCCGGCGCATGGCGATATCCGCGAGGCGCGTTAGCGAGCTGCTCGCCGGGCCGGGAGAGCTCGCGCTGCTGGACGTGCGCGAGCAGGGCGTGCACTACCGCGGCCATCCGTTCTTCGCCTGCTCGGCGCCGCTGTCGCGCCTCGAGCTCGTCATCGGCGAGCTGGTGCCGCGCAGGAGCGTTCCGGTCGTGGCGCTCGACGCAGGAAACGAAGGCCTCGCCGGGAAAGCGGAAAGGAAACTTCAGGAACTTCATTACACCGACGTCTCGATCCTCGAAGGCGGCTGCGAGGCGTGGAAAGCCGCGGGCCTCGAGCTCTTCAGCGGCGTCAACGTGCCCTCCAAGGCGTTCGGCGAATTCGTCGAGCACCACTACGGCACGCCGCGCATCACGCCTGGCGAGCTCAAGCGCCTGCAGTCCATCAAGAAAGTCCTGATCGTCGACGCGCGCCCGTTCGAGGAATACCAGCGCATGAACATCCCCGGCGGCATCGACGTGCCCGGCGCCGAGCTCGCCTACCGCATCCACGACCTCGCGCCCAGCCCGGACACGCTGGTGGTGGTGAACTGCGCCGGGCGCACGCGCAGCATCGTCGGCTGCCAGTCGCTGCGCAACGCCGGCATCCCCAACCCGGTGGTCGCGCTCAAGGACGGCACCATGGGCTGGGAGCTCGCCGGTTTTGCGTGCGAGCGCGGGGCTACGCGCATTGCAGATAAGCCTTCTCCCCAAGGCCGCGCCAAGGCGTTGGCGGCTGCGGAGCGCGTAGCGCGTCGCTTTGCAGTGCAGTTCATCGACATGGAACGGCTGCACGAGTTTCGGCGGGATGCCGGCCGCACCCTCTATGTCCTCGACGTGCGCACGCGCGAGGAATTCGAGCGCTCGCACGTCGCCGGCTCGCGCCACGCGCCCGGCGGCCAGCTGGTGCAGGCGGCCGACGAGTACGTCGGCGTGCGCAACGCCCGCGTGGTGCTGGTGGACCCGGATCTGGTGCGCGCCATCATGACCGCGTCGTGGCTCAACCAGATGGGCTGGAGCGACGTCCACGTCCTCGAGGACGCCGAGCTCACCGAGACCGGGCCGCGCAAGCCGAAGATCCCGGGAAGCCCGCCATGGCAGACGGTCCCGGCGATCCCGCAAGGCGCAGCGGTCATCGATTTCTCGACCAGCCTGCGCTTCAACCAGCGTCACATTGCCGGCGCATGGTGGGCGGTGCGTTCACGCCTGGCGGAAGCGCACGCGCGCATTCCTTCGACGAAAACCCTGGTCCTCACATCCGAAGACAGCGTGCTCGCCCACCTCGCGGCGCCGGAAGCGGCTGCGCTCTGGCTGGATTCGCAGGTGAAGGTTCTTGAGGGCGGAAACGCGGCTTGGCGAGGCGAGACCGAGTCGGGCGTCGAGCGTGCCACGACCGCGCGCGACGACGTCTGGTACAAGCCCTACGACCACGGCGCCGACTACCTCAAGCACGCGCGCGACTACCTGGAATGGGAGGTGGCGCTGGTGGAGCAGATCAAGCGCGATCCCACGATCCAGTTTCGGGTTTATGGAAGCACAAATTCTTGACGCCATAGACCGCTGGCTCGAGCGCGAGGTCGCGCCGCACGTGGCGAAGCAGGAGCACGACGACGTCTGGCCCGCGGCGATGGTGGAGGGCATGAAGAAGCTGGGGCTGTTCGGCGCCACCATCAGCCCGCAATACGGCGGGCTCGGGCTGCCGGCCGAGCTCTATTCCCGCATCGTGACCCGGATCTCCGAGGTGTGGATGTCGCTCACCGGCATCTTCAACTCGCATCTCATGATGGCCTTGCTCGTCGAAAAGCACGGGTCTTTGCATTTGAAGAAAACCTATTTGTCCAGGTTCGCAAGCGGAGAAATCCGCGGCGGGCTCGCGCTCACCGAGCCCAACGCCGGCACCGATTTGCAGGCGATCCGCATGCGCGCGCGCAAGGAGGGCGGCGAGTACGTCCTGAACGGCACCAAGACCTGGATCTCCAACGGCATCCAGGGCTCGTGCTTCGCGGTGCTCGCCAAGACCGACCCCGCGGCCGAGCCGCGCCACAAGGGCATGGCGATGTTCCTGTGCGAGAAGGGGCCGGGATTCGGCGCCGGCCGCAAGCTCGAGAAGCTCGGCTACAAGGGCATCGACTCGGCCGAGCTCGTGTTCCAGGACTACCGCGTGCCGGCGGCGAACCTGATCGGCGAGGAAGGCCGCGGCTTCCAGCAGGCGGTCGGCGGGCTGGAGCTCGGGCGCCTCAACGTCGCCGCGCGCGGCGTCGGCGTCGCCGCCGCGGCGCTCGCCGAAGCGGTGAAGTACTCGCAGCAGCGCGAGAGCTTCGGAAGACCGATCTGCGAGCACCAGGCGATCCAGCTCAAACTCGGCGAGATGGCGACGCGCGTCGAGGCGGCGCGGCTGCTGCTGAAGAACGCGGCCGAGATCTACGACCGCGGCGAGCGCTGCGACATGGAAGCCGGCATGGCGAAGTACTTCGCCAGCGAAGCTGCGTTCGAGAACGCGCACGAAGCCATGCGCATCCACGGCGGCTACGGCTACTCGCGGGAGTTCGCGGTGGAGCGCCTCTACCGCGACGCGCCGCTGCTGTGCATCGGCGAGGGCACCAACGAGATGCAGCGCATCATCATCGCGCGGCAGCTCATCCAGCGGAACAAGATTTAGCCTTGGAGGCCCGGCATGGTGAAGCCGGCGGCTTTCAGCTCCGTGATCAGTTCCTGCTCTTGATCTTGATTTAGTTCAACCAAAGGCGGCCGGCAGGTCTTCCATTGCGGGTCGTTGCCGAAGTGCGCCACCGCGCTCTTCAGCGCCGGGATCATCGGCTGCTTCTGCACGATCTTGCGCGTCGCGGTGATGCCGGCCTGCAGCTTGTCGGCCTCCGCCGAGCGCCAGTTCTTGTAGACGTTGGCGATCGGGCCGGGGTTGATGTTGCCGGTGGCGGTGATGCAGCCCTTGCCGCCGTGGCGCATGTTGTCGAGCAGAAACACCTCGCTGCCGGCGAAGACATCGAAGCCGCCCTTGGCGTAGTTGCCGAGCATCGCCTTGGTGTTCGACCACTCGCCCGAGGAGTCCTTCACGCCCGCGACGATGCCCGGGTACTTCGAGAGCAATTTCTCGATCAAGTCGAGAGTGATGGCCACCTGGGCGACGGGCGGGATGTGGTACAGGTAGAGCGCAAGGCGTTCGTCGCCGACGCGCTCGATCACCTCGGCGAAGTTGCGGTACAACCCTTCGTCCGACACTCCCTTGTAGTAGAAGGGCGGCAGCATGAGCACGCCGGCGCAGCCGAGTTCGACCGCGGCGCGCGTCATCTCGATCGAGTCGCTGAGCGCGCAATGGCCGGTGCCCGGCATCAGGCTCGCGGCGGGAACGCCGCCCTTCACCAGCGCCTCGAGCAGCCTTCGCTTCTCGGCGACCGACATCGAGTTCGCTTCGCTGTTGGTGCCGAACACCGCCAGCCCGGCGCAGCCGGACTTGAGCAGCCAGCGGCAGTGGCGCACGAAGCGCTCGGCGTCGGGCGAGTAGTCCTTGCGAAACGGCGTGATCACGGGCGAGAGCACGCCCTCGATTCGCTTGACCTTATTGCCTGGTTTCATGGCGATCCACTAAAGTGAGGCGCAATTATGCACCTGCGCGACGCGGTGAACATCGAGGACCTGCGCGTTCTGGCGAAACGCCGGCTGCCGCGCGCGATCTTCGACTTCTTCGACGGCGGCGCCGAGGACGAGGTGACGCTGCGCGAGAACCGCGCCGCCTTCGAGCGGGTGCGGCTGCTGCCGAAGGTTCTGGTGAATGTGGCGGAAGTGGATACCCGGGTGGAGATTTTCGGAAAAACGGCAAACCTTCCGCTTGCCATCGCGCCCACCGGCGGCATCAGCGCCGGCCGCCCCGGGGCCGAGCTGATCCTGGCGCGCGCGGCGAAGGACGCCGGCGTGCCCTTCACCATGGCCACGCCGTCCGCCTTCACGATCGAGCGCGTCGCCGACGAGGTGGGCGGGCGGCTCTGGTTCCAGCTTTATGCCGTGCGGGACCGGGAGTTCAGGGCAAAACTGGTTTCCCGGGCGAAGAGCGCGGGCTATGAAGCAATCCTCGTCACCGTGGACCTGCCGGTGTCGGGCAAGCGCGAGCGCGACCCGCGCAACGGCTTCCACACCCCCTACCGCCCCAACTGGCGCAACTCGCGCGACGTGGTCTTCAAGCCGGCGTGGGCGCTCGACATGCTGCGCCACGGCCTGCCCGGGATGGCGAACCTCGAGGGCTACAAGTTCAGCACGCCCGTGGGCACCGACATCGTCACCGCGGTCGGGCGCGAGATGGACGCCGGCCTCGACTGGGAATACATCAAGCGCCTGCGCGAGCAGTGGCCCGGCAAGCTGCTGCTGAAGGGCGTGGAGCGGCCCGACGACGCCGAGCGCGCCGCGGCGGTCGGCTGCGACGGCGTGGTGGTATCGAACCACGGCGGCCGCCAGCTCGACGGTGCTTCTGCGACATTGGAGGCGCTACCGGCGGTTGCTGCCGCCGTAGGAAAGAAACTTACTGTGTTGCTCGACGGCGGGGTGCGCCGCGGCGCCGACATCCTCAAGGCACGCGCGCTCGGCGCGCAGGCGGTGCTTACCGGCCGGGCGACGCTCTTCGGCGCGATGGCGGGCGGCGAGCCGGGCGCGCGGCGCGCGCTCGAGATCCTGTCGACCGAGCTCGAGCGCGCGATGCAGCTCTGCGGGACGCGCTCGGTCGCGGAGATCGGACCCGACCTGGTCGCGCATTGAAATTGCGCACGTAGTCCGGCGCGCTGAAGATCCACTCGAGCGCGTCGTAGTAGCGCTCGGCGGGGCGGCCGCGGTAGATGTCGTTGCGCACCTCGCGCTCCAGGCCGTCGGGCACGTGGAAGATCATGCCGACGAGGCTGTTGGCCGAGATCTGCACGCGCGTCGCGCGCACGATCCGGGTTTGCTGATATTTCCTGAAAGCGGCGGAAAAATCGCCGTCGGTCTGATCCGCGCATGAACCCAGGCACACCGCGTCCTCCATCGCCATCGCCGCGCCCTGCGCCATGTACTGCAGCATGAAGTGCGCGGCGTCGCCGAGCAGCGCGACCCGCCCGCGGATCCAGTTGTCTACCGGCTCGCGGTACGCCAGCATCCAGCGCCGGAACTCCTTCGGCGTGCGCATCAGCCTGGCCGGCTTCTCGCAGTAGTGCGCGAACAGCGGCAAGACTTCCTCGGGCTGCGCAGGCTCGTTGTGGCCGCCGCTGGTGTGCTTGCCGATCACCGTGGCCACCAGGTTGAAGAGCTTCCAGCCGCGCAGCGGGTAATGCACGATGTGCGTGTTGTACGCCGCCCAGAGCGTCGCCGCCGGCAGGCGCAGCTCCTTCGGCACGTCCTCGATGTTGAGCACCGCGCGGTAGCACATGTGGCCCGACACCGGCGGCTCGGGGTCGCCGACGATCGCCTGGCGGATCACCGAGCGCCCGCCGTCGGCGCCGACCAGGGCCGCGCCGCGGATGGTGTCGGTTTCCGTTTTTACGATGACTGAACTGCTTTCCATTTCAAAACCTGCGACACGGCTGCTCGTGCGCAGCTCGATCAGCCCGGGCAGCGCCTTGCAGCCGTCGAGCAGCGAGCCGTGGATGTCGGCGCGGTGCGTCACCGCGTAGGGGTTGCCGAAGCGCCGCGCGAAGCGCGCGTCCAGCGGGATGTCGATCACCTTCTCGCTGCTCACGCCGTCGAACATGAACAGATGCTTGATGAACACCGCCTCCTTCTTCACCAGGGCGCCGACGCCGAGCGCGTCGAGCGCGTGCCAGGCGTTGGGCGCGAGCTGGATGCCGGCGCCGATCTCGCCGAACTGCGGCGCCTGCTCCAGCACCACCGAACGGAAGCCCTTGCGCGCCAGCGCCAGCGCCGCGGCGAGGCCGCCGATGCCGCCGCCGGCCACCACCACGGGCTTCTCGTTGCGCGCCTTCATTGCAGCATGTTAAGCGCCGCGCGGCCGAGCGGCGAGCGCGGGTCGGCCAGCGATTCGATGATCTCGAAGTGGTTCAGATTTTGACCTTCTATCGCTTCGTTTAACCTGCCGGAGGCCTTCAATGCGGAAACAAAATCCTTCGACTGCCGGGTGAACTCGGCGCTTTCCCTCTCCGCCCAGGCGACCGTGACCGGGCAGCGGATCCGGTCGACGTGCCGGATCGGCGAGTACTCGTCCTCGAGCCGCTCGTCGAGGCGCACGTAGTCGTTGCGCGAGCTCAGGCGCACCGGCTTCAGGTCGTAGATCCCGGAGACCAGCAGCGCTTTTTTCACACTGGTCCTGGTCAAGGCGCATCCGCCGAGATGTCCTCCCGAAGAGTGTCCACAGAGAACCACGTGATTACTCAAATTTTTTTCCACCCATTCGATGCCGCGGCAGACCTGCGCGACCATCTCCGCCATCGTCACCGCGGGCAGCAGCGCGAAGTTGAGCGCCACGTAGGCGGCGCCGGCGGCGATCATCGGCTCGGCGGCGAAGGCCTGCTCGCGGCTCGACTGGCGCTTCCAGGCGCCGCCGTGGACGAACACGAACGCTTTTTTGCCCGTGCCATAGATGTCGAGCTTTTCCACGGGCGTCGGCCCGTATTGCTCGGTCCTGGGTTCTCCCAGGCGGGAACGGACCTTGTCGCTCTCCAGCGCATAGCGCTTGATGATCGCGTCGGCGTGCGGCACCCAGGCGCGCTGCTCGTACTGGTCGTCGAGCGCCTTCTGGTCGTAATCGCGGAAGACTTTCTTCAAAACAGGATCGCGATGCCGTCGAGCTCGCCTTCGGAGTTCACCAGGTCCACGCGCTTGTGCGCGATCTTGAAGCTCTCGCCCGAGCGACGGAGGCGGTGCTCGACGAGCGCGCCGTAGAGCCGCTGCTTGTCGTTGCGGAACTCGATGAGCTGCAGGGTCGAAGCGATTTTCAGTTCAGAAGGATTTTCAGAAAGAACCTGGATATTGCCTACCTGATGAACCGTTCTCGCCAGCGGCAGCCGCGCGTGCGCGCGCGGGTGGTGCGCCTACTTCACGCGCAGCTCGAGCAGCGTGCGGTCGTCGTGGATGATGGAGGAGGTCTCGATCGGGTCCTTCTGATTCTGCTCCAGGGGAACCCAGTAAGTCGCATCGTCGGTGAACAGCGCGAGCCACTCCTCGTAGCGCTGCGTATCGAGCAGCCTCGCCTCGTGATACAGGAACTGCTCGACGTTCATTCCCTCATTTTTCTGACAAGTAGCGCAGCCACGCCGCGAACTGCGCGCGCATGAAGATCTCGCTGGTGCCGGTTGCACCGCGGGAGGTGCCGTCCGGCTCGTCGATGTCGCGCCCGTGGCCGCGGCCGATGTACACCCAGTCGACCGCGCCCGACGACAACCCGTGCTGCAGCCGCTCGTAGACCTCGAGGTCGTCGGTCAGCACCCATGAGGCGGTGCCGTTCACCACGTTGGCGAAGGCGACCGTGTCGCGGAACATCTGCGGCGGCGCGTTCTTCATGCGGAAGGAATAGGTGGTGACCACACTTCTATCCACCGCGATCGGATGGATGATGCGCAGCTGCCGGAACTGGCTCATGAAGGAGCAGTTCGGGTAGACGATCGTGTTCCAGAGGGTCACGCGGAGGATGCGATCGGCTTCCTTCTCCCCGACCTTTTCGACCAGCCTGCTCCTGTATTCCTCAAAGACCGGATTACCCATTCCGACGACCAGGCGGCTGTCGTCGTGGTAGTCCCCCATGTAGCCGTGGCCGCGCGGCGTGGTCCACATGCCGATCGCTTCCCACACCGCGTCGGGCGCGCCGTTCTGCCGCATCTGGCGCACCGCGATATCCGAATAGCGCTCCGCGCCCGGCTTGCCGGGCTCGGGCGCGTCGCGCGCCACCGCAATCGACGAGGCGTGCACCCAGGCGGGGTGCGCGCCGTCGAGGTGGTTCTCGAGCATCAGCTTCCAGTTGCCGTTGTAGGCGTGCTTGAAGACGCCGCCCGCCACCTCGAGCTCGCCGCCGGGCGCGCGGTCGGCGAAATCGTCGAACGAGGCGCGGGCCGGGCCGAGGAAGGTTTGCAGGTCTTCCCCTTGCGGGGAAAGCGAGGCGAAGATGAACCCCCGGTACACGGATACGCGGGGAACGGCTTTCAGCCCGGCCGGGAGCTTGCCTTTCTCATACCCGCTCGCGAACGGCACCGCTTGCAGCGTTCCGGCACGGTCGTAGCTCCAGCCGTGGTAAGGGCAGACGAAGCGCTCGGCGTTGCCGCGGCCTTCGGCGCAGACCATGGTGCCCCGGTGCGCGCAGCGGTTGACCCATACCACGATTTCTTTTGCGTTTTTTCGAACTACAACTACCGGTTCCCGGCCCATGCGGGTGGTGAAGTAGTCGCCTTCGGCCTTGACCTGGCTCTCGTGCCCGAGCACCAGCCAGGCGCGGCCGAAGATGCGCGCCATCTCCAAACTGAAGATTTCCGCGTCGGCGTACACGGAGCGGTGCACGCGGTCCGGCTGCACCAGCATCGCGAGGCCGTTAGAGTCCAAATTCGGGTCCGAGCGCGCTCATGGCTATCATGCAGATTCTAATGAAACGCGATCAGCCCAGCGCGCTCGAGGCGGTCGAGGCCACCCTCGCCGGGATCGAGGCGCGCGACGGCAGGCTGCACGCCTGGGCGGCGGTCGACCCGGAGTTCGCGCGCCGGCAGGCGCGCGCGCTCGACGCCGGCCCGGTGCGCGGGGTGCTGCATGGCATTCCGCTCGGCGTGAAGGACATCTTCGACACCGCCGACCTGCCGACCGAGTACGGCAGCCCGATCTACGCCGGCCACCGTCCCGCGTGGGACGCGGCCTGCGTCGCCGCCGCCCGCGCGGCCGGCGCGATCGTCCTGGGCAAAACGGTCACCACCGAGTTTGCGACCATGGTGCCCGCGCGCACCGTGCACCCGCGCGATGCGCGCCACACGCCGGGCGGCTCCTCGAGCGGCAGCGCGGCCGCGGTCGCGGCGGGCATGGTGCGCTTCGCCTTCGGCACCCAGACCGTCGGCTCGATCATCCGGCCGGCCGCCTACTGCGGCGTAGTGGGCTACAAGCCCACCTACGGCACGCTCAGCCGCTCGGGCATGAAGATGGGCGCCGAGTCGCTCGACACCGCCGGCGTCATCGCGCGCAGCGTCGCCGACGCGGCGCTGCTCGCAGCGGGAAGCTCCATGCGTGAGGATCTTGCTCGAATCGCTTCCCTGGAAAAACCGAGGCTCGGCGTCTGCCGCTCGCCCAACTGGCATCACATGTCGCGCGAAGGAGCCGATGCCTTCGCGAGTACCGTGAAACTCCTCGCCGGGAAGGGCGCCCGCCTGGTCGACATGGAGCTTCCCTTCGACGAGCTCGACGCCGCGGCGTCGACCATCCTCGTCTACGAGATGGCACGCGGCCTGGCACACGAAGTCGCGCACCATCGCGCACGCGTCAGCCCGATGCTGCTCGAGCGCGTCGATGCCGGGGCAGCGACGCCTTACTCAAAGTATGCAGAAGCCCTGGCTTATGCCGCGGATTGCAGGCGCATGCTCGCGGATCGTCTTGGCGATAGCAACGCGATCCTGACCCCCAGCGCCACCGGCGAGGCGCCGCTTGGCCTCGGCAGCACCGGCAATCCCGCGATGAACCGCCTGTGGACGCTGCTGCACTGCCCCTGCGTCACCGTGCCGGTGGGCGACGGACCCGGCGGGTTGCCGCTCGGCGTGCAGCTCGTCGGTTTGCCCGGTGCCGATGCGCGCACGCTGGCGGCGGCGAAATGGGTCGAACGCGTGCTTAGTCCACGCTCATAAAGGGGGAAACCATGCGCACGGCCGATCTTGGCGGCAAGCTCGGCACGCGCGCGTTCGGCGAAGCGGTGGCTGCGCAGCTTTCTTCGTGAGCGCTCGCCCTAGTCGACCTTGATGCCGGCCTGGTCCACGACCTTGCGCCACTTGGCGATGTCGCCGCGGATGATGGCGGCGAATTCCTGCGGCGTGTTGCCGACCGGCTCGCCGCCCAGCGAATCGATGCGCGCGCGCAGCTCCGGCGTGTGAAGGATGCGCGCGACCTCGTCGCGCGTCTTCGCGACGACCTCCGCCGGCGTGCCGCCGGGCGCGAGCAGCCCGAACCACGCCACCGTCTCGAAGCCCTTCAGCCCCGCCTCGTCGACCGTCGGCAGCTCGGGCACGAGCTTCGAGCGCGCGAGCGTGGTGACGGCCAGCGCCTTGATGCGGCCGGCCTTGATGTGGCCCATGGCCGGCGGCAAGTTCCCCATGAACATCACGATGTTGCCGGCGATCAGGTCGGTGAGCGCGAGGCTCGCACCCTTGTAGGGCACGTGCACGATGTCGACCCCGGCCATGCTCTTGAACAGCTCGGCCGACAGGTGCGCCGAGCTGCCGGTGCCGCCCGAGCCGTAGCTGTATTTGCCGGGGTTCTTTTTCAGCAGCGCGATCAGCTCGGCGACGCTGGCGACGCCGAGCGAGGCGTTCACCACCAGCGCGTTCGGCGCACGCATGATCTGCGTGATCGGCGCGAAATCCCTTTCCAGGTCGTAGGGCAGGTTGCGGAACAGGCCGCCGTTGATGCCGTGCGAGCCCGCGTTGCCCATGATCCAGGTGTAGCCGTCGGGCGCGGATTTCGCCGCCGCCTCGGTGCCGATGCGGCCGCCCGCGCCGGGGCGGTTGTCGACCACGACTTGCTGGCCCCACGCGGCGACGAGCTTCTCGCCGATCAGCCGCGCCACCACGTCCGAGCCGTCGCCCGGCGGGCTGGGGACGATCACGCGGATCGGCTTCGCCGGGAACGACTGCGCGGCAGCGACCGAGCTTGCCAGCACCAGCGCCAGAAAAGCGACTCTCATGCAAGTCCTCCCTTGATCGTGAGCGGGCCCGGCAAGCCCGCGCTTCCCGCGCTCGGCGCCTCGAGCCCCGCCGCGATCTCGTAGAAGCGCGGCGTCTCGCCGTGCTGGTATTCGAGGCGTTCGCCGCCCGCGAGCACCGCGCTCACATGCAGGCTGTGCGCGTGGCACACCGGGCCGCTCGGATTGTGCAGCGAAACCGCGGTGCCGTGGCGCGCCGCGAGCTCGGCAATGCGCAGGCATTCCGCAAGGCCGCCGGCGTATTTCACGTCCGGCATCACCACGTCGTACAGGCCCTGCTCGAGGAGCGGCCGGAAGCCGCGCGTCCCGACGAACTGCTCGGCGCCGGCAAGACGCATGCCCGCGGCGTTCGCCTTGCCGCGCAGCCGCCGGATCGCCGCGAAGTTTTCCGGGGTCTCGGGCAACGGGCACTCGAACCAGGTCACGCCGAGGCGCGCGCATTCGGCCAGCGCTTCGTGCGCCGCGGCCTCATCGAAGCGCCAGTGGCAGTCGACCTGCAGCTCGGCGCGCCCGCCGATGGCCTGCGCGGCTGCGCCGATGCGGGCGTAAGCCTCTTTCCGGTTGTCGAAAGGCGCGATCTTGACGGCGGCAAAGCCGAGCGCCGCGGCCTCGGCGGCGCGCGCGGCGAAGCCCGCCGGGCTGCGATCCGTGGTGCCGCGGTTGACGTTGGCGTAGAGCGCGACCCGGTCGCGCTTCGCGCCGCCGAGAAGCTCGGCGAGCGGGCGATGCCCGGAGCGCGCCGCCAGGTCCCACAGCGCCTGCTCGACCGCGCTGTACGCGGCGGCGTCCGCGAGGTTCTCGGGAACCGGACCGAGCTCGATCGGCCGTCCGAGCCCGCTGTCCCGAAGCGCGGCGTCGAAAGCGCGAATTCCGGTCTCGACTTCCGCGGCGCGGTCCTGCAGCGTGCCTTCGCCCCAGCCTTCGGTACCGTCGTCGGCGGTAACGCGCGCGAAGGTCCAAGTGGTGCGCGGCGTGACGCGCGCCGACAGTGCCGACACCGAAGCAATCCGTGCCTTCGCAGCCAACCAGTTACTCCTGCCGGATACCCGCGTCCTTGATCACCTGCGCCCAGCGCTGAAGCTCGTTCGCGATCAGCCGCCGGAATTCCTCGGGCGTGTTGGGCGCGAGCTCGAGCGCCCCCGCGGCGAGACGCTCGCGCATGTCGGCCGAGGCGATCGCCCGCATGAGCTCGTCATGTAAGCGCTTGAGCACCGGCCGGGGCGTGCCGCCGACCGACATCACGGCGTACCAGTTGCTCACGAGCACGCCGTCCACACCGCTCTCGGCAAACGTAGGCACGTCGGGCAGCAAGGCGCTGCGCCTTGCTGCCGCCGAGGCGAGGATCCTGAGCCGTCCCGCCTTCACTAGGGGCAGGGCCGGCGGCGCGGAGCTCATCGACGACTGGATCTGGCCGCTCACCACGTCCGCGACCGAGGCGCCGGCGCTCTTGTACGGAACGTGCGTGAGGTTCAATCCGGCGCGCAGCTTGAAAAGCTCTCCGGACAGGTGGGTGCCGCTGCCGTTGCCGGCCGAGCCGATGTTGATCGTGCCGGGTTGCGCTTTCGCGGCGGCAAGAAACTCCTTCAGGCTTCCGGCATAAGGCAGCGCCGGATTCACCACCAGCAGGTACGGCGTCTCCGCCACCACCGTGATCGGATCGAAATCCTTCAGCGGGTCGTACTTGGTGTTCTTGTAGAAGGCCGGGTTGATGGTGAACCCCGAGTCGGCGAGCAGCAGCGTGTACCCGTCGGGGGCGCTGCGGGCCGCCAGCTCGGTACCCAGGAGCGAAGCTGCACCAGGGCGGTTTTCGACCACCACGGCCTGTCCCATCTGCTCGGTGAGCTTCTGGCCGACCAAGCGGCCGACGTAGTCGGACCCTCCGCCCGCCCCGAACGGCACGATGAGGCGGATCGGCTTGCTTGGGTACTCCTGCGCGAGCGCGGTGCATGCAGTCAGAGCGGCAAAGGCCGCGGCCAGAAAAGATTTCATGACGTTCCTTTCTCGAGACGAATCGCGCGGATCGCTTTTTCGAGATCGTCCTCGTTGTTGACGAAACTCATCGACAGCCGGATGGCGCCGTCCTTCACGTTGACCACGATCCGGTGCTTCTCGCGCAGCCGCGCCATGACGCCCGCGGCGTCGGGGACGAGCACGTTGACGATCTGGGCGCGCTCCTCCCATGCCTGAGGCGTCAGCGTTTCGAGGCCGCTCGCCTTGAGCTGGCGCAGGCAGGCGGCGGTGAGGCTGCGCACCCGATCCTCGATGTGCTGCAGGCCGATCGACTGCAGGAATTCCGCGCCCGCGCGAAGCACCCGCACGCCGAGAAAGTTCGGGTTTCCGCCCTCGAAGCGGTGGGCGGTGCGCACGTAATCGAACTGGCTGTTGACGTGCGCGCGCACGGTTCCGGCCGCGACCGCCGGCGCTTTCACGAACGGCGTCCGGATACTGTCCACTAGGCCTTCGCGGCAATACACGATCCCCGACCCGGTCAGCCCGAACAGGCCCTTGTGGCCGCCGATCGCGACGATGTCCGCGCCGAGCCCGCTCAGCGGCGCGGCAAGGATGCCGGCGGCCTGTACCCCGTCGGCGACGAGGCGGATGCCGCGCGCGCGGCAGATCCGGCCCAGCTCGGGCAGGTTGACGCGATAGCCGTTGCCGTAGGTCACGTACGCGGTCGATACCACGCGCGTGCGCTCGTCCATCCGTTCCAGGAAAGCCGCCGGCGGCAGCCGCCCGCCGCGGCTGCGCGCATAGCGGATCTCCACCCCTTTTGCTTCCCAGTGCTTCCACACCCAGACGTTCGCCGGGTGCTCCATGTCGGTCAGCACGATGTTGTCACCGGGCTCGAGGTCGAACGCGTGCGCCGCGATGTTCAGGCCTTCGGTCGTGTTCTTCGTGAAAGCGATTTCGGACGGCTTCGCGCCGAGGAGCTGCGCCAGGGCGGCGCGCGCTTCCGCGACCTGGGGCGCGGCCCAGGCGCCGGCGCCGGCGTCCTCGTAGACGTCGCGCGTGTACTCCTGCATCGCGCGCTCCTGGCAGCGCGGCGCCACGGTCTTGCGGGCGACATCGAGGTAGGTCCAGCGCGCCAGCGTGGGGAATTCGCCACGCAGCGCGTTCCAATCGGGGGCCCCGGCCGCGCGGCTCGCTCTTTGAAGCTCGGGGGTCATGGACGGATTATCTCTGACCCTCGCAGCCGCGAAGCGGGCCGAGCGCGCGCTCGCCTGACCGGGGCGCTACTTCGCCGCGAAGCAGTAGAACAGCCCGTCGCCCCCGGTACCGCGCAGGTTGTCCTGGCCGCAGCCGCGGGACTGGTGCGAGGAGTTCCAGGACACCGCCCACGGATGATCGAGCGGGCCGGCGCGGTCATGGTGGCCGACCATCGCCGAGCCGTCGGTTCCCGACTTGGTCCAATTGCCGCACGTATAGTCGTAGCCGGCCGCGTAGGCGGTGCCGTCCGGGCGCGAGCCGGTGAGCATGTCGTGCTTGTTCGGCTTCATGGTGCGGTCGTTGATGGGACGGCCCCGCTCGTCGAGCCCGGTCTCCTTGTTGATATTGGCCGCCGAGTGCAGGTCCGCCACGTCCCTCGCGATCCGCACACCCTTCGCGTTATGCCAGGGGCCGGCGCCGATACGGTCCCGGGCATGCACGACTTTCGGATCGCTGATCGTCGATCCCTGCGTGCTCAGGTAAGCCCGCCAGGTGCGGCTGCCGGCGCCGGCCACGCTGGCAAGCGACTGGCAATGCCGGTCCGCGCCCTCGACCCCTCCCAGGTCGGCACCCCTGCCGGGCCCGGTGCTGGTGATGAAGAAGCTCATGTCGGACGAGCCCATCATGCTCGCGCAGCCGGCGACGATCAGCGTCGACATGCCGGCGGCGGCCCACAGCGTCGCTTTCATCCTCTTTTGCATCGGAATCCTCCTCGGGTGTTCATTGCGGGGTTCAGTCACCATAACACGGCCGGCGGGCGGAAATTCCGGAGTGGCGGCGGTTGGTTATGATCGACGCTGATGACCATAGCCCTCGAGGCGAGCGGCGTCACCAAGATCTACCGCAAGGACGGCCGCGACATGCCGGTGCTCGACATCGAGCGCTTTGCGGCGCGCGAGGGCGAATTCATCACCATCATCGGCCCGAGTGGCTGCGGCAAGAGCACCTTCCTGCATATCATGGGCGGCTTTATTCCCGCCGACGCCGGCACCATCCGCGTCTACGGCAACGCCGTGAACGGACCCGGCCCCGACCGCGGCATGATGTTCCAGGAGTTCGCGCTGTTCCCGTGGAAAACCGTCGCCGGCAACGTCGCCTGGGGTCTCGAGACCCAGGGTTTTGAAAAAGCAAAAATCGACGAGACGGTGGCCAAGTACCTCGAAATCATGAACCTCGCCGAGTTCCGCAACCACTATCCCGCCGAGATCTCCGGCGGCATGAAGCAGCGCGCCGCCCTCGCTCGCGTCCTCGCCTTCGATCCCAAGGTCCTGCTGATGGACGAGCCCTTCGGCGCCCTCGACGCGCAGACGCGCGAGGTGATGCAGGAAGAGGTCACCAAGATCTGGGAGCGCACCCGCAAGACCATCGTCTTCGTCACCCATGACATCGAGGAGGCCGTGTTCCTCGGCGACCGGGTCGTCGTCCTCAGCGCCCGTCCCGGCCGCATCCGCGAGGAGGTAACTATCGCGCTGCCGCGGCCGCGCAGCCTCGAGATCAAGAAGTCAGCGCAGTGCCACGAGTACCGCAACACCATCTGGGACCTGATCCGCAGCGAGTCGAGGGAGTCGCACTGATGCCCAAGATCGCGTGCTTGCCGAACGGCCCGTACTACCTGCTCGGCGACATGACGCCAGCAGCAGTGCCGGATCTACGCCGTGCCAATGGCGAGGCGTGTGCAAACGTCCGAGGAGCAGCCCTGTGCCGCTGTGGCGGCTCGAAGAACAAGCCGTTCTGCGACGGCTCTCATTGGACGCCGGTTTCCGGGACGCCACGCGCTGATATGACGAATTGAGAAATCCTTCACAGCCCGGGACCGTTCGGCGGCGTAACGTGCTCCGATGGCTCTCGTCCGTCGCACCCTCGTGCTGTTCGCAGCCTTGCTCGTGTCCGCGAATGCAGCGGCGCAGCAGGCCAAGATGGCGAACGCCTGCGCGGCTGAAATCGAGAAAGCCGAGACGAGAATCGCCGAGGCGAGGAAAGCTCCGGAGTATCGCTCCGAGAAGGGCCGCCATGTCCTCTCGACCGCGGACCGCTGGGTGAATCAGGCGCGCAAGCACGCCGCCAAGGGCGAGTCGAGGAACTGCGTGTCGGCCGCGCAGAAGGGCAGGATGCAGTTGTCTGCGCGTTGACGAGTAGGCGCGACTACTCGGGTAGTGCTGCGCTGCCTTTATGATGCTCGGCTGAAATGTCAACCACGATTGCGCCTGGCTCGTTGCCCGTTGTCAGCCGCTGACAATGCCCCGTTTAGGTACATTCGCGCTGGCGCTCGCCGGCGTCATTGCGCTAACCTTGGGCATCCTCGCGCTTCACCGACATATCGAGCGCCGCATCGACGAACTTGGAAGGCTTTGACATGCAGACCATTGCAGCGATCGTCGCGTTCATAGTTATTCTGGTCTTCGTCGGCATCGCCCTGGACGCCGCCCGGCGCAAGTAGCTTGGCCGCCGCGCTAGCGCGGCAAGTAGCTCTGGTCGACCATCGAGTCGACGTTCACCGGCTTCTCCAGCCACTGCAGCTTGTCGAGCATGAAGGCGGAGAGCTTCTTCAGGCTCTCGACGTCGACGCGCGCGTCGGGGTCGCGCTTCCAGTCGGAGGTCTTGAGGTAGATCGGCAGCGGTGTGCGCACGAAGCCGGCCTTGTGGAGGTCGGTCTTGGCCTGCGCGGTGTTGGCGAGGTAGTACTTGGTGACCGCGACGTAGTCGGCGAGGAAGGCGCGCACCGCGTCGGGGTTGGCCTTGAGGAATTTCTCGCCGAAGAAGATGTCGAGCAGCTCGTGGTCGTAGCCCAGCGCCTCGGTCGCGGTGAACAGCTTCCTCAGGCCGCCCTTGGCCATTTCGGCGGAAAAGAACGGCTCGACGAAGGTGCCGGCGCTCACCTTGCCGGTGCGCACGGCGTCGCCGATCGCGGGGAAGGCCATCGGCACGACCTTGGTGTCCTTGTCCGGGACCAGGCCGGCGTTGAGCAGGCCGGCGCGCGCCCAGAGGTCGGTGGCAGTCTTGATGCCGACCACGGCGATGGTGCCGCCCTTCAGGTCCTTGACGCTCCTGATCGGGCCGTCGTCCTTCACCATGTACTGGGTCGTGAAGTACTGGCCGCCGGCGGCTTCCATGCAGATGCTGGCGACGATCTTCATGTCGACGCCCTGCGCGCGGGCGAAGATCACCGCCAGGCCCGGCGCGGTGCCGCCGTCGAGCTCGCCGGCGAGGAACGCCTGGAAGCGCTCGGGGTTGGCCTGGAACAGGATCTGCTTGAGCTGGTAGCGCTTGCCCTGGTTGGGCGTGAGGTCGGTGCGCACGCTCATCAGCCAGAGCTGCTCCTCGGCGGCGAAGCCGCGGCCGAAGCGGATCAGGGGAGGGGTTTGGGCAAGGGCGCTGCCAAGAAAGACCAGACCCAGAATTGTTATGAGAATGCGCGTCACGGCGTCCCCCTCACACGTAGTAGGTATCGAGCTTTTCCCAGTATATCAACCGGTCGCGTGCGAGTACGATCGCTTTGTCGAGCAAGTAGCCGAGGAGCGCGATCACCACCACCACGGCGAGCATGCGGTCGGTCTTGAGCGAGGACAGCGAGTAGATCACCAGGTACCCCAGCCCGTCGGCCGAGCTCACCATCTCGGTGATCACCACCACGATCATCGCCACCGGCACGGCGACGCGGAACCCCGCGAAGACGTAGGGCAGGGTGGCCGGCACGACGATGCGCCTGAGCGTCTGCGCGCGCGAGGCGCCCATGTTCTGCGCCGACCAGAGCAGCACCCGGTTGACGCCGCGCGCGCCGTGGTAAGTCATGATGACGATCGGGTAGAGGCACTCCAGGAACACCAGTGCCACCTTGGACAGGCTGCCGATGCCGAAGACGAAGATGAAGATCGGGAACAGCGCCAGCTTCGGCACCGCGTAGGTCCCTGAGAACAGCGGGTCGAGCAGCGCCGCGGCCAGGGCCGAGCGCCCCATCAGCATGCCGAGCAGGATGCCCGCCGCCGCGGCGAGCGCGAAGCCGCCGAGCGCGCGGGTGAGCGATACCCAGGCCTCGTGCAGCCGTTCGGCGGTGACGAGGAATTGGCCCAGCTCGTAGCCGATGTTGACGAGCGAAGGAAACAGCAGCGGGCTCCAGATGCCGCTGCGCGCGGCGGCTTCCCACCCGAGCAGCGCGATACCCACGAGGACGAACCTCATGCCGGCTGCTCCTGCCACGCGAGCAGCCGCGCGTGCGCCAAGCGCACCAGGCGGTCGCCGGCATAGCCGAGGATCGCGATGCTAAGGAGCGACACGTACATCAGGTCGAAGCGCAGCGAGTTCTCCGCGATGCGGATCAGGTGCCCCAGGCCCGAGCGCGAGTTGATCATCTCCGCCGCGAACATCACGATGAACGACAGCGCGAGCGACACGCGCATCGAGGCGAAGATCATCGGCGCGGCGCTCGGCACCACCACCCTGCGGAACACCTGCGCCTGGCTCGCGCCCATGTTGAGCGCCGACCACACCAGGATGGTGCGGGTCGCTTTCACGCCGTAGTAGGCGTTGATGAACACCGGGTAGAAGCAGGCGAGGGCGATGATCAGCACCTTCGACAGGTCGCCGATGCCGAACCACAGCATGAAGATCGGCAGCATCACGATCTTCGGCACCGGGTAGGTGAGGAACACCGCGGGGCTCAGCATGCGGTCGAACCAGCGCGCCACGCCGGCGGCGAGGCCGAGCGCGGCGCCGAAGAAACTGCCGATGGCGAAGCCGGGAAGCGAGCGCGCGAGGCTCGCGCCGATGTGCTCGTAGAGCTCGGCGGTGCCGAGGGCCTCCACGAAGAACCTGGCTATCTGCAAGGGAGAAAGAACGTATTCCGGCAGCCCGCGCAGCGACGCAAGCTGCCAGATCACCACCACGAGGAGGAGCAGGCTGGCCTTGGCCAGCGTCAAGACGCCCCTGGTCAACCCGACGCGGCGACGCCCGTCCGGCGGCCGCCCCACACCGCCCAGTATTCGCGTCCGCGACGAACGACTTCAACCTGCAGCACCACTGCAGGGTCGACGCCGGTCACCGTCAGGGCCCGGTCCTCGGGAATGTGGCCCTCGAGCCGCTCGCCGTAGACCAGCAGCGCCTCCGCGAAGCCGCGCTCGCACGCCTGCCGGCAGTGCTCGAGCCGCTCCTGTCCGCCCGGCTTGTCCGACCACGGCCGCGAGCCGTTTTCGTTCGGCGCCCACAGCAGGTAGCTGCACAGGCCGCTATCGCTCTGGATGTCGTCCTTCCAGATCGACAGCACCACGGTGCCGTCGGAGGGCCGGATCCCGCCCCAGCTCGACAGCGCGGGCAGCATCACCCCGCGGGTCTCGAACGCGTTTCTGCGGCTCACCAGGCGCACGCCGTTCGCCTTGAGGTGCTGCGCCCTCTTGGCGGCGAGGTCGGCCGGGCGCGGCTGCTCCAGGACCTTGTCGCAAAGCGCCACCACCTGCGCCTCGCCCAGCCGCTGCGCGTTGGTGCGCAGCTGCGTCACCTCGCGCTGCGCGAGGCGGGCGATGCGCTCGATCGTCCAGCGATTGCTGCGCGAGCGAAGCACGGAAGATGATTCGGCCATGGCGCTCTCCTCTTATACCCTGATTCGAGCGCTTTAGGCTCGCATTTACAGGCCTTGCGGCTAGACCCAGACCTGCAGCACGTAGTCGTACGCGGCTTGCGCGTTGGTCATGTCGACGCGCTGCAGCTTGATGCGGTGCTGCGACCAGGCCTCGGGATGCAGCAAGCGTCGCATCTCGCCGTCATCAGGTCTCTCCCATTGGGAATCGGTATTGATCCGGCGCTCGCGAGGCGAGCACGGACGCCCTCGTCAGCACGGCGGCGCTCCACATGCGCGCCCGCGGAAACGGTTCCCAGAGTCCGTCCATGCGCAGGTGCGTGAGGCGCTCGGCGAAGGGGGCCATGGCAATGTCGGCAAGGCCGAACTGCGGCCCGACGAGCCATTCGCCTTTGAGAGCCGACTCGATGCGCCCGATTGCTGTCTTGAAAACGCTGGCGGCGCGATCCAGGTTGTCGGTCGGCGCGTCGAGGAACGCACGCGCACGCACCGGATCGGGATGCGACGCCAGCCGCGACTCGAGCTCGGCACGCGGCAGGCGCGCGAGGAGCGGCCGGTAGAGCAGCTGAAAGCTTGCCGCGCGGATGGCCGGGTGCATCACGTCATCAAAATACTTGAGCCAGGCGCGGGCCCGCGCCCGCCCATGGGGTCGGCGGGCAGCAGCGCGGGATCGGGGTAGGTTTCATCGAGATACTGGCAGATCAGCGAGGACTCGAGAATTACTCGTCCGTCATGGACCAGCGTCGGCACGACGCCGTTGGGATTCAGCCGCAGATATTCCGGCCGCAGGTGCTCGAACCTCAGCAACTCGACGCGGCGCTCCGTCCACGCGAGCTTCTTCTCGGCGAGGACGATGCGAACCTTGAAGGAGTGGACCGAGTTCCATTCGTGCCAGAGCTCGAGCACGTATCAAGGCGCCGACGCGTCGCCGTGGCGGCGTGTCATGAACAGATCCATCGGCAACTCGGTGCCGAGCTTGCGCTCGCGGGCAACGTCGATTGCCCGCTTGCATACGGCGGCGAACTGGTTGCCCATGCCGCCGTTGTTGTTGTGATAGGTGATCTGCGCCTGCTCGGTGCGGCCCTTTGCACGTCCGGTACACAGGTCGCCGAGCTCATGGATGGCGTCCCAGGACACCCATCCCTTGCGGACCGGCTCCATCAGCTCGACCTGGTCGTCGATCTGCAGCTGCTCCTTCAGGTTCACGACGATCACATCCGCGACGCGGGCGCAGTCGTCGTCCAGCTCCCGCTGCGGATAGAACCGGGTGGAGGACTTCATCCCGATGACATGGCATCCGGGCGAAAGCCACTTGCCGAAGAGGATCGCGTCGGTAGCGTTGGTGGCGGCAATCGCCACGTCCGAGCCCCGGACCGCGTCTTCAGCGCTGTCGACCGGCCGCGCGTCCAGCTTGAAGCGCTTGGCCATCGTCTCGGCGAAAAGCGTGCGGCGCTCGCGCGATGTCGAATAGACCTTGAGCTGGCGCAGGCCGGGCCGCACCGTCACCAGCGCCTGGACCTGCGCTGCGGCTTGCTTGCCCGAGCCGAGAACGCCGAGCACTTCGGCGTCTTCCCGCGCCAGATACTTGGCGGCGACTCCGGTGGTGGCGCCGACGCGCAGTCCCGACACGGCGTGGTCGTGCACGATGCCGAGCAGCTCGTTGGTCGCGATGTCCCACACCAGCACGAAGCCGGAAAAGTCGCCGCGGAATTCCAGGCGTTCCTGCCCGTCGCGCACCGGCTTCGCCATGTGCGCCGCGTCGACCCGCAGCGCGATGACGCCGTGGCAGGGGACTGCGCCCGCGATCACGTTGAGCATGGACCAGCGCGGCTCGTCGCAGCCGTGCAGCGGCGTATGAATGCGCCGCCGGGCCAGCACCTGCGCATGGCCCGCGCCCAGGTCGCGATAGGACTCCTCGACCAGGTGGATGGCCTCCGCCATCGAGACCAGGCCGGTCGCGTCCGCGGTCGTGAGTACTAGCGTGTGCTGGCGCATCCCGGCGCTTAGTCCGCGCGGATGCCCGCTTCCTTAGCCAGCTTGCCCCAGCGCTGCGATTCGGCGTGGACGTAGGCGGCGAATTCCTGCGGCGAGCTGCCGAGGGGCTCGGCGCCCAGATCGACCAGCCTCTTGCGGACCTCGGTAACGCTAAGGGCGGTCCGGGTTTCGCTGCTGAGCCGCTCCACGATCGGCTGCGGCGTTCCGGCCGGCACGAACAGGCCGAACCAGGCGACCACGTCGAAGCCGCTCAGGCCGGACTCGGACACGGTCGGCAATTCCGGCGCGGCGGCGATCCGCTTGGCGCTCGATACCGCAAGGCCGCGCAACTGGCCGCTGCGAACTCGCGGCAGGATGCCGATCGTCGTGCTGAACATGAACGGCACCTGCCCCGACAGGATGCCCTGTTGCGCCGCGCCGCCGCCTTTGAACGGGACCGGGGTGAGCTCCAGTCCCGCCATAATGCGGAACATCTCGAGCGACAGATGCGGGGTGGTGCCGATGCCGGCGTGACCGGCAGGCGTACCGGGCTTCGCTTTGAGCAGCGCGATCAGCTCCTGCACGCTGGACGCCGCCACCGAAGGATGCACCACCAGAACGTCCGGCGCCGCGGCGACGCTCGACACGAACGCGAAGTCTTCGAGCCGGTAGCCGACCTTGCTCATGATGTGCAGATTGAGCGTATTGGCGATCGAGCCGAGCAGGACCGTGTAGCCGTCCGGCGCCGCTTGCGCCACCGACGCGGTGCCGATGTTCGTCCCGGCGCCCGGGCGGTTCACCACCACCATCTGCTGGCCGAGCTGCTGCGAGAGCTGGTGCGCCACGATGCGCGACAGCACATCGGGGGCGCTGCCCGGCGTCGAGGGCGCAACCAGCGTGACCGGACGAGCGGGATAGGTCTGGCCCGATGCGGCGCCGCAAGCGACTAGCAGCGCGGCCAGCAGCAGCGGCTTCATACCCACACCTGGAGCACGTAGTCGTACGCGGCTTGCGCGTTGGTCATGTCGACGCGCTGCAGCTTGATGCGGTAGCCCTGTTTCGTCTTCTTCAGCTGGTGCATGTATGAGCCGGCGAAGTGCCGCACGTCGTCGCGCCTGAGCTCCATCATGTGGAAGCGCGAGCGGACCATCACATCGCCGTTCTTCGCTTCCTTTTCGATCATCACGTTGGAGACGACGTGGTTCGTCCCCCACAGCGGCCGCTGCGACCAGGCATCGGGGTGCAGCACGCGGTTCATGCGCACGGTCATCAGGTTCCTGTCCTCGGCGAAGATCGCCGGCTGGCCATCCCAGGTCTTGTACGAGGCATCGGGCGGCATCCAGTAGACGCCGTCGGCGGCGAAGAGGTCGATCCACTCCTGCCACAGCTTGCGATCCAGCAGGTCGGCCTGCCCGTAGAGGAACTGCTCCACCGCGTGCTGGCTCTTCACTTTCCGTTCCCCATGTACTGCGCCCAGGCCTTCATCTGGCCGCGCATCGGCGCCTCGGAAGTGCCCATGTTGGGGCCGGTCTCGACCCTGCCGTCCTTCTCGATGTCGCGGCCGAAGTGGCGCCCGAAGCTCACCCAGTCGCCGCCATCCGATGAGAGCCCCTGGTGGACCTTCCAGAAATTCTCCAGGTCGTCGGCGTTGATCAGCGTGGCCGGCGAGTTCACCAGGTTGTAGTAGGCGAGCGAGCGCCGGTAGATCGGCTCGGGCGCGCCCTTGAGGCGGAAGTGCCAGATCTCGGTCAGCGTCCTGTCCACGCCCAAGGGCCTCACTGCGCGAAGCTGCTGAAGGGGCGACTGCACCGAGAGCCCCGGGTAGATCAGCACGTGGTGGATGTTGACCGCGACGATCTCCTCGAAACGCTTCCTGCCGTACGCCTTGATCATGATCTTGTCGTAGGCGAGGGTGTCCGGGTCCTGCGGCCTCAGTCCCATGTAGCCCGTGAGCACGCAGTGGCCGTAGGGGTAGTTGATGGTCTGGAAGTTGTCCCACTTGTCGATGGTCACCGTCGCGAAGGCCGAGAGCATGTGATATGAGAGCGGCGCCTCGCCGCCCTTGGCTTTCTTCGCGAGCATCTTCTCGACGTCGTGCGCCGCGCGGCCGGTGGACTGGTGCACCACCGAGGGGTGCAGCGCGTCGAGCTGGTTCTCGAGGAAGATCTTCCAGTTCGAGTGCTGGATGACGCGGAAGCAGTTCGGCACCACCTCGACCTCGCCCGAGGGCGAGCGGTCGCACATGTCGTCGAAAGCCACGATGGCTTCACCCAGAAACTCCTTCAATGAAGGACCGTCTTTCGCCAGGCTGGCGAAGACGAAGCCGCGGTAGTTCTCGACGCGCGCGGCGCGCTTCATGCTGCAGTCCGGGTTGTCCTTGCCGAAGCGCGTGCCAGCGTAGGCCGATTCCATCGGGATCGAGCGCAGCTTGCCGTCGTGCTTGAAGGTCCACGCGTGGTAGGAGCAGCGGAAGAACTCGCCGGTGTTGCCGCTGCGGTCGCCGCACATCATGTTGCCGCGGTGCGGGCAGCGGTTGTAGAGGACGCTGATCTTGCCGTCCGCGCCGCGCACCATCAGCATCGGCTGGCGCCCGATCTGCACCGTGTAGTAGTCGCCCGCCTTCGGCACCTGGCTCTCGTGGCCGCAGTAGATCCACACCCGCTCGTGGATGCGCTGCATCTCGAGCTCGTGGATTCGCGGGTCGGTGTACACCTCGCGGCGCACGCGGTCGGGTTCGACGAATTTCGACAGGTCGGGGATTCGCTCAGCCAGCATAGGTCTCTCCTGAAACGTAGGTTTCGAGGTTGGCGCGCATGCGCCCAAGGATTTTCTGCAGCAGGTCGATCTCGGATCGTGGCAGTCCGGCGAGGGCGAGCTCGTTGAGCTGCTGCACCGCCGGCCAGATCTGGTCGAACATCCTCTTTCCCGCCGCCGTGAGGGTCAGGCGGGTCACGCGCATGTCCTGCGCGTCCTCCAGGCGCGCCAGCCAGCCGGCGTCCTGCATGCGGTCCACGGTGCGGGTGAGGGTGGTGCGGTCGATGGTGGCCAGGTCGGCGAGCTCGCTCATGGTGCAGCGCTGCCGCGCGTAGAGCGCGGCGAGGGCGCGCCATTCGGGGACGCGCAGGCCGAATTCCCTGAGGCCCTGCGCCAGCTCGCGGTCGCGCGCGCCGATCACCTGGGTAAGCCAGAAGAACGGGTGCCGGTCGAGCTCGAACTTCATCAAACGTACCCTACTCCCGAATTAGGTGCGTTTGCAACTATTGGGTCAGGGTCCCCAGGGTCTTGATCACGGCCTCCCACTTCCGCGCCTGCTCGGGCAGGCCGGCGGCGAATTCCTGCGGCGTTGAGCCGATCGGCGTAAGCCCCAGTTCCTGGTATTTCGCGCGCGTGTCGGCGCCTGCCAGTGCCGCGCGGATCTCGCTCGAGAGCCGCTGCACGACTGCGGGAGGCGTGCCCTTCGGCGCCACCAGGCCCCACCAGTTCGAAGGTACCGCGGCGGCGAGGTCCAGGAAGCCTGCCTCACCGAAGGTCGGCACATTGGGTAGCGCAGCAAGTCTCGAGCCGCTCGCGACGGCGATGGGCCGAACCTGGCCGGCGCGCACCTGCCCCGCAGTCGTGGCGTAGCCGATCAGCATGGCCTGGATGTCGTTGGCGATCAGCGCGGTGGTGGCGGGCGCACCGCCTTTAAAAGGCACGTGTACCAGGCTCAGGCCAGCAGCGCGCGCGAGAATCTCCATGGCGAGGTGCGGGACCGTCCCCGTGGACGGGGAGCCGTAGTTCAACTTCCCGGGATTCGCCTTCGCGTGATCGATGAACTCGCGCAGCGTCTGCGCCGGCAGCGACGGATTGACCTGGACGATGAGCGGCACCTCCGCGATCAGCGAGACTGGCACTAGGTCGGCCAGGGGATCGAACTTCATGTCGCGGAACACGTACTGGTTGATCACCAGATTGTTGGTCGCCGCCATCAGCAGCGTGTAGCCGTCGGCCGGTGACGAGACAACCGCCTGCGCGCCGACGTTGCCGCCGGCGCCGGGGCGGTGCTCGATGACGATGCGCTGGCCGAGTTTCGCTTCGAGGGCCGGCTGGATGAGGCGCGGCACCGCGTCGGCTAGGCTTCCCGGACCGAAGGGGATGATCAGCCGGATGGGCTTCGCGGGATAGTCCTGCGCGGATGCTGTTCCCGCGAGAAAGCAGAAAAGAGGCAGCAAGAGCGTTCTCATGATCGCTCCTAGAACTTGGGGAAAACCTGCTTGTCGGCAAGCCAGCGCGACATCTTCATGCGCTCCTTGCGCGCCGCCTTGCGGAACTCGTCGTGGTGCGCCTTGTTTGGCCATACGTGCGAGCTGTGGACGGTCATGCGGCTCACAACACGCTCGCGCGTGACGTTGAAGGCCATCAGGTCCTTGGCCAGCGCAAGCGGCCCCTTGTAGTGCTTGCGGATCTCTGACTCCATCTCGGGCGCAGTGTCGAAGTCATTGAAGAAGTGAAACGCCACAGCGAGCCGCGGTGCGCACAGCTCCAGCACCTTGCCGGCCTCTGCCGGATCCGAGTGCGCGATGGTGCCGATCCCGCGCGCGGTGCGCTCATCGTAGCCCGAGCGCGACATCAGCTGCGGCACGGTGTTGAACGTCTCGTGCACCAGCAGATCGACGCCTTTCGCGTTCTCGACCATGAAGTGGCTCGGCGTCGTGTCCCCGGAGTACACGAACGACAGGCCGTTCCAGTCCAACCGCAGGCTCACCGGGCCGTCGTAGATATGCACCGCCGGAAAGCTGGTGATGCGCACGCCGTTCTTCTCGTAGACGGCGTGCACCTTCGAATAGTCGAACTCGTGCACCTCGACCTCGGCGCCGATGGCCGGAAGAAAGCCGACGCGGGTGTCGGTGTCCCAGGCGTAGGACTCCATCTGCTTGTCGATGAAGTGGCGGAAGCCGTATTTCTTCTGCAGGCTCGACGGACCGTACACGACGAGCGGCTTGGTGCGGCCGCCGGCCCAACTGCCGATCCAGATCTGCGCGAAATCGCCGACGTGGTCGGTATGCAGGTGGGTGGCGAAGTAGGCGGTCATATCTTGGTAGGGGATCTCCAGCGCCGAGAAGTTCATCTGCGTGCCGAAGCCGAAGTCGAACATGAACCGGTCGCCGTTGCCGAGCTCGACCAGCCAGCCGGCGTTCGCCTGCGCCGGCCGCAGGAACGGCCTGCCCGTCCCGAGCGCGATGACGCGCATCTCGTCCGCGGCGAGCGGCTCGGTATTCGGGAAGTAATGCTCCCGGTAGGCCATGGATCCCCCTACTATTCTTGAAGCGCCAATCGTAGCGGAGGATCGCCTTGACCGTCATCGACGTTCACACGCACATGCTGAACTCGGCCTATCTCGCTTTGCTGAAGAAGCATGGCGGCGGCTACAAGGTAAGAAAGGTCGCCGACGGCCAGACCGGCATCGTCAAGGACGGCGCGCCGTTCATGACGCTGATGCCGGGGATGTTCGACTACGAGCTGCGCATCCGCGCGATGGACGAGGCGCGCGTCGATGTCGCGATCGTCACGCTCACCAGCCCGAACGTCTACTGGGGCTCGGCCCGCGCAAGTCTGCAGGCCTCAAAAATAATCAATGACGATATGGCGGCCCAGCAAAGGCGCTATCCGGAGCGGATCCGCTTCATGTGCTCGCTTCCCTGGCAACACGCGAAACTCGCGGTGGCCGAGCTCAAGCGCGCCTGCGACGAGCTCGGCGCGGTGGGGGTCATGGTCCTTGCGAACATCGATGGCGTGTCGCTCACAGACAAGAAATTCAGTTCGGTTTGGAAAGAAATAGATCGGCGCGCGCTCCCGGTGCTCGTCCACCCCAGTGCGCCGCCGGGCACCGCGGAGCTCGACGTGATGCGCTACAACCTGATCGCCTCGGTCGGCTTTATGTTCGACACCTCGCTCGCGGTCGCGCGCATGATCTTCGACGGCTTCTTCGACCGGTATCCCGATCTGAAGCTGATCGCCGCGCACGGCGGCGGCGCGCTACCCTATCTGGCGGGCCGGCTGGATATCTGCTTCGACAACATGCCGGCGTGCCGCGAAAAGATATCGATTCGCCCTTCGGAGTATTTGAAGAGAATTTTTTATGACTCGGTCGTCTTCCAGCAGGATTCCCTCCACCTGGCCCTCAAGGTCGGCGGCGACGCCAACGTCCTCTACGGCTCGGATTACCCGCACAACATCGGCGACATGAAAGGCTGCCTGGCGCGGGTAGAAGCGCTGCCTCCGGCGGTGCGCGACGCGGTGCGCGGCGGCAACGCGATGCGGATTTTCAAGCTCTGAGTTTCGGAAGAATTTCCGAAGAGAACAGGTCCACAGAGCGCATCGCATCCTCGGGCGAGATGTCGCCGAAGGAGAAGATGCACAGCAGGTAGTTGGCGCCGGTTAGCCGCAGCATTTCCTGAAGCTTCTGGAGCGCAGTACGTGGCGCGCCGGTGATCAGGCGCTGCGCCGAGTCCTCGTCGTACGGCGTGGTCTTGTGCACGTCGGGCCGCCCGATCCTGCGGGTCAGGTGGTGGATATGGCCCGCCCAGGTCTCGTAGGCCTGCAGCCCGAGCTTCTCCGCCTCGGCGTCGGTGTCGGCGACGACGAGGTGCTGAGTACGAGCGAGGAACGGCGCGGCGACGTGCGCGTTGTGGCGGCCGGGATCGCCGCGGTGCTTCTCCCACAGCTCGCGGTAGCGCTCGAACATCGGCTCGCAGTCGGCGTGCCTGCCGATGAACGCGGTGTGGTAGCCGTGGCGCGCGGTGAACTCGACCGACTCGCGGTTCGAGCTCGGGAACCACAGCGGCGGGTAGGGCCGCTGGTAGGGCTTGACGTGCAGCTCGGCGTCTTGCCCGTTGATTTTCATGATTGGAGAAGAACAGGCGGCAAAAAACATCTCCAAGGTCTGGCGGTAGCGCTCGCGCGATTCGTCCATGGCGTTGAGCCCGAAGATCTTCGACTCGATCGGCGACACGCCGCGCCCGACGCCGAGCTCGAGCCGGCCGCTCGACAGGTGGTCGAGCATGCAGACCTGACTGTAGAAGCGGTACGGGTGGTACCACGGGCAGGCAGAAGGTGAGCGCGCCCGCGCGCAGGCGGCGCGTGCGCTGGAAGATCGCCGACAGCAGCGCCGCCGGCGAGCCGTCGATCGACAGCGGCGTGCCGTGGTGCTCGGCGATGAGCAAGCCGTGGAAGCCGGCGCGGTCGGCGGCCGCGGCGAGCTCGAGCTTGTGCTCGTAGACCTCGGCCGGCGCGCGCCCCGAAGCTTCGACCCAGTCGAAGATGCCGAACTGCATCAGCCTCTTCTGTCGACGAAGCGCGGCGCCTTGACCGCCGCCTCGAACTCCTTGGCGATGGTACCCCGCGGCAGCAGCGAAACCTGCGGGGTGATTTGAAACGTCTTGCGAACCATCTCCATCACACGCGATCTGTCCTGGCTTCTCATCTCCACGAAAAGGTGCAGCGCATCGTGGTCGCCCTCGTTGGCCACCTCGGCGCGGAAATCCACCACCTCGGGATCGCGGAACAGCGCGTCCTCGAGCTCGGCGTGGTTGATGTTCACCCCGCGCACCTTGAAGAAGCCGACCGTGCGCCGGGCGTGCTTCAGCATCGGGAATATCGACCAGGGATGGCTGCCTGCGCCCTTTGAGCTGAAGCTGACCAGGTCCCCCGAGCTCCAGCGCAGGAACGGCGTCATCGAGTTGTTCCACAGCGGCGTGACCACGAGCGATCCTACTTCGCCTTCCGGCACCGGCTCGCCGGATTTCTCGTCCAGCACCTCGACGTAGAACTGGTCGGCCCAGATGTGCAGGCCGTGGTGGCCGAGGCCTTCGCCGGCGACGAAGGCGCCCTCGGTCATGCCGAAGTGGTCGAAGACTTCGGCGCCCCACGCATCCTCCAGCTTCTTTCTTTTGACCGGAGAAAGCGGCTCGGCGGCGACGATCAGCTTCTTGACGGTGGAACTCCTGAGATCGAAGCCCCTGGCTTCGGCCAGGTTGGCAAGGTGCAAGCCATAGCTGGCCATGCCGAGCCACACGGTCGGCTTGAGATGATCGATGAGCTCGAGCTGCGTTTCCGACGGCGTATTGGTGCCGGCGCCGCACCAGATGGTGCCGATGCCGTGGTTGATCGCGGCGCGCGCGTAGAGGTGCGCCACCGGGTGCACGCCGAGCGGGAAGGAAATGTGCGCGCAGTCGTCGGCGGTGGCGCCGACGAGCGCCCAGGCGCGCTCGAAGGCGCGCAGGCCGTGCTCCATGTCCTCGGCCGAGCGCGGGTAGAACAGCGGCCGCCCGGTGGCGCCGCCCGAGCGCCAGTACTCGACCACCTGGGTGCGCGGCTGGATGCAGAACTCGTCGTGGAAGCGCTCGGGCGGGATCTGGCGCAGCTCTTCCTTGGTAAGGAGCGGGATCTTGCGCCACACGTCCTCGACTTTCCCTTTGGGAATTCTTTTCTTCAGGAACGGCGACTGGCGCGCCCGTTCGACCGCGATGCGCTTGCGCTCGCGCTGGATTTTTTCTACCTGGGCAACCGACTTCGGCCAGCGCAGGTTCACTCTAGATCCCGAGGTAGCGGTGCCACAGGCCGCGGTCGGCGTCGAGCGCGGCCGACGCGCCCTGCCAGGCGACGCGCCCGCGCTCGATGATGGTATGGCGGTCGGCGAGCTTGACCAGGCGCTCGATGTACTTGTCGATGACCAGGATGGTCTGGCCGGCGGCGCGCAGCCGCGCGAGGCATTTCCAGATCTCCTCGCGCACCAGCGGCGCGAGCCCCTCGGTCGCCTCGTCCAGGATCAGCAGGTGCGGGTTGGTGACCAGGGCGCGGCCGATGGCGAGCATCTGCTGCTCGCCGCCGGAGAGCTGGTTGCCCATCTGGTCTTTTCTGTCTTTTAGATTCTCGAACAAGTCAAAGACCATCTCCGGCGTCCATGGGTCCGCCCGCCCGGAGCGGTTGCCGGCGAACGCGGCGAGGTGCTCGCGCACGCTCAGGTTCGGAAACACCTGCCGGCCCTCGGGCACCAGCGCGATCCCCATGCGCGCGATGCGATCGGGCGCCAGGTGTTCGATCTGCTCGCCACGGAAGGTGATTCTTCCTTTAAAGGGCTTCGTCAAACCCATGATCGATCGCACGGTGGTGGTCTTGCCCATGCCGTTGCGGCCGAGCAGGGTGCTCATTTCCCCGGAGGCGATCTCCAGGCCGACGCCGAACAGGACCTGGCTGGTGCCGTACGCCGTCTCCAGGTTCTCGACGCTAAGCAGCAAGCTCGTCCCCCAGGTAGGCTTTGCGCACTTCCTCGTTCATCCGGATTTTCTCAGGCGAGTCGGTCGCGATCAGGCGGCCGCCGACCATCACCGAAATCCGGTCGGCGAGGCGGAACACCGCGTCCATGTCGTGCTCGACCAGGAGCACGGCGACCTGCGCGCGGATACGGCCGATGAGCTCGATGGTGCGCTGCGCATCCTCGCGCCCCATGCCGGCCATCGGTTCGTCGAGCAGCACCAGCCTGGGACGCGTGGCGAGGGCGAGGCCGACTTCGAGCGCGCGCTGCTCGCCGTGCGCCAGAGACGATGCAGGGAAGTCCAGCTTCGGCGAGAGGTTGATTTCCTGCGCAATGGAGCGCGCCTCGTCGAATAGCGCGGTTTCCCGCTCGAGCGGGCGCCAGAAGGAGAAGCTCGAGCCGCTGCGCGCCTGCACCGCGAGCGCCAGGTTCTCGAGCACGCTGAAGCGCTTGAAGATGCTGGTGATCTGGTAGCTGCGCGCGAGGCCGGCGCGGACGCGGTCGTGCTGTCTTGCCGTGGTCAGATCGACTCCCCAAAACGTTATCGTTCCTGAGTCGCTGGCGATGCTGCCCGAGATCTGGCCGATGAGGGTTGTCTTGCCGGCGCCGTTCGGGCCGATCAGCGCGTGCACCTCGCCCGCCGCGACGCCAAGGTCGACGCCGTCGACGGCGACCACGCCGCCGAAACGCTTACTGAGGTTTTTGAGAGAAAGCACCGGTAATTCCCCGGGGCGCGAACAGCACTACCGCAAGCAGGATCGCGCCGACCGGCAGCTGCCAGTGCAGCGCATATTCGCCGAGGAGCTTGCTTCCCGAGAACACCTCCTCCAGCGTAAGCAGCACCGCGGCGCCGACCGGGCCGCCCCAGAAGCGCCCGACGCCGCCGAGGATCACCATGATCATCAGGGTGCCCGACTGCACCCAGTGCAGGATCGCCGGGCTGACGTAGCTCGTCTGGTTGGCGATCAGCGCCCCGGCGAAGCCGGCGATCGCGCCGGAGATGACGAAGCACGCGAGCTTGTAGCGGTACACCGGGTAGCCGATCGCCGCGGCGCGCGTCTCGTTCTCGCGGATCGCCTCGATCACCCGGCCGAAGCGCGAGTGCACCAGGCGGTGCAGGAAATACAGCACTGCGGCGAGCAGCGCGAGCATCAGGTAGTACCAGACGAACTCGTTGCGCAGGTCGATACCGAAGCCGAGCGACGAGCGCCGTGGCAGCGACAGGCCGTCGTCGCCGCCGTAGGCCTTCATCGACACGAAGACGTAGTACATCATCTGCGCGAAGGCGAGCGTGATCATGATGAAGTACACGCCGCGCGTGCGCAGCGACAGGGCGCCGATGACGAGCGCGGCGAGCGCCGCCACCGCGACCGCCGCCGGCCAGGCGATCCACGCGCTCGAGACGCCCTCGGCCATGAGGATGCCCACGATGTACGCGCCGGCGCCGAAGAACGCCGCATGCCCGAAGCTCACCATGCCGCCGTAGCCGAGCACCAGGTTCAGGCTCGCCGCCGCCATGGCGTAGATCAGCACGCGCGTGGCGAAGCTGATGTAGAACCCCTGGTCCATCGCGTGCATGGCTAACGGAAACACAATGGCGATGCTCACTAGAAAAATTGTTGTGAAAATCTTGTTCATCCGCGAGCCGGGAACAGGCCCTGGGGCCGGAAGAACAGCACCGCCGCCATCAGGACGTAGATCATGATCGAGCTCAGCGCCGGCCCGAGGTTCGACGCCACCTGCGGCGAGAACATCTTGGCGAACGCGATCGGCAGCAGCGCGCGGCCCATGGTGTCCACCAGGCCGACCAGCAGCGCGCCGACGAACGCGCCGCGGATCGAGCCGATGCCGCCGATCACGATCACCACGAAGGCGAGGATCAGGATGTTCTCGCCCATGCCGACCTGCACCGCGAGGATCGGCCCGAGCATCGCGCCGGCGAGCGCGCACAGCACCGCGCCGAGCGCGAACACGGCGGTGAACAGGCGCCGGATGTTGACTCCCATGGCGACCGCCATCTCCCGGTTCGAGGCGCCGGCGCGCACCAGCATTCCCACTTTTGTCTTAGTGACGAGGACGTACAACACCAGGGCCACAAGCACTCCCACGCCAATGATGGCCAGACGGTACGACGCGTACTGCATGCCGCCGGGGAGCTGCACCGGCCCGGTCAGCCCGGCCGGCGCGTTGAGCATGATCGGCTGCGGCCCCCAGGCGATGCGCACCGCTTCGTTGGCGATCAGGATAATGGCGAAGGTGGCGAGCACCTGCGTCAGGTGGTCGCGCTCGTACAGTTTTCTCAGGAGAGCGACTTCCAGGGCGGCGCCGACCAGGGCAGTGGCGGCAAGCGCAAGCGGCAGCGCCACCCAGAACGAGCCCGTGGCCTGCACGAAGCTCGCCATCAGGTAGGCGCCGATCATGTAGAGCGAGCCGTGCGCCAGGTTGATCATGTCCATGATGCCGAACACCAGCGTCAGCCCGGCGGCGAGCAGGAACAGCATCAGGCCGAACTGGACTCCGTTCAGCGCCTGCTCGAGAAACAGAATCGGGGTCAGAGCCCGATTCCTGCTACTTCATCTTGCAGTCTTTGGCCCAGAAGTCGGTGTGGCCGCTGACCACCGTGCCGATCTTCTTGTTGACGAGGCGGCCCTTGTTGTCCCTGGCGACCACGCGCAGGTAGTAGTCCTGGATCGGGGTGCCGTTGTGCGCGAACTTCCAGTCGCCGCGCGGCGATTTGAAGCGCCCGGGCGCCGCCAGCACCGCCTTGCGGAAGGCGCTTTCGTCCTCGATCTTGCCTTTGACCGCGCGCACCGCGGCGTCGATCAGCAGCGCCGTGGTGTAGCCCTGCTCGGCGAACACCGTCGGGATGCGGTTGAACTCCTTCTCGAAGCCGGCGACGAATTTGCGGTTGGCGTCGTTGTCGAGGTCGTAGGCCCAGTGCGCGGTGTCGAAGATGCCGAGCATCGGATCGCCCACGGCGCGCACGATGTCCTGGTCGGAGACGAACCCCGGCACCACCAGCGGCACCTCGGCGGACAGTCCCGCGGCGACGAACTGCTTGAAGAAGTTGATACCCATGCCCCCCGGCAGGAAGGCGTAAAGCGCCGCGGGCTTCGCCGCGCGAATCTGCGCAAGCTCAGCCGAGTAGTCGAGCTGGTTCAGCTTGGTGTACACCTCCGAGGCGATCGTGCCGCCGAAGCCGCGCTTGAAGCCGGCGGTGGCGTCCTGGCCCGCGGGGTAGTTCGGCGCGATCAGGTAGGCGTTCTTGTAGCCTTTGGATTTCGCGTAGTGCCCGGCGGCCTCGTGATAGCCCTCGTTCGGCCATGAGGCGGACATGAAGTACGGACTGCAGGCCTCGCCCGTGATGCGCGTCGGGGTCGCGTTCGGCCCGATGTAGAACGTCTTCGAAGCCTGGATCGTCGGCCACACCGCGAGCATCACGTTGGAGAACACCACCCCGGTCATCAGGTTCACGCGGTCGCGCTTGAGCAGGCGCTCGGCGAGCTGCTTGCCCATCTCGGGGTTGAGCGTGTCGTCGGCGAAGATCACCTCGGTCGGCAGCCCGCCGAGCTTGCCGCCGGCCATCTTCAGCGCGAGGTTGAAGCCGTCGCGGATCTCGACGCCGATCGCGCCCGCCGGGCCCGACAGCGTGGACAGAAAGCCGATCTTGAGCTCGTTGGCGGCCTGCGCGTTGAATGCGAGCGCGGCGACAACGAGGGCAGCCGATTTCAATTTCATGGGTTCTTCCTCCTCCAGTTCATTCTACCAACCCAATGCACCTGCCGCTCATATGCCGGCGAAGGCTCGGCGGCCGCCATGGCCGCGAGGCGCGCCTCCTTCGCCGGCGTGTTCTCGGAGATCGCGTCTAGCGCGTCCTTGAGCATCGCCTCGTAGTCGGCGCCCACCGGGCAGACGTCGGCGCAGCGCCGGCAGCCGGTGATCACCCCGGCGCCGCGCAGGACGCTCTGCCACAGGTTGAAGCTGTCCTCCGAGCGCAGCAGCGCCTTCTTCCGCTTGAGGTCGGGCTCGTCGATCACGCGCCCGAGGTACTCGGAAAGCTGCGCGAAGCCGTGGGGTGAACGGTACTTGTCGCAGCTTTCCCAGTCGCGGTCCCAGTGCTTGATCACGTCGCCCGGGCAGGACTTGAGGCAGCGCCCGCACTCGGGGCCGAGGCACAACGCCTCGGTCATCGGCTGGTCGCACTCGACGTCGACCGAGCACAGCACGGCGGTCAGCAAGACACGGGGTCCAAACTCCTTTGTAAGAAGTTGCAGGTTAAGGCCGAGCGTGCCCAGGCCTGCCTCGACCGCCGCGTGCGGCAGCGAAATAAGCGTCTCGCGGTGCTTCTGCGGGTCGCCGTCGTAGCGCCAGGGATCGACGTGCGTGGGCGGCACGATAAGCGCCGGGTACCCGGCATCCTCCAGCCAGTACACCAGCTCGAGCGACACCTCCTCGAGGAAGGTGAGCGAGAGCTCGTCGTTATAGTACTTGTTGCGGTCGTTCCACGGCAGGATGCGCGAGCTTCCGGCCTGCACGCGCAGCGCGAGCACAATGGCGCGGCCGCCGTCGTGCACGGTGACCGCCGCCGTGTTCACCTTCGCGCCGTCGGCGATCCCCACCAGATCAGCGCCAAGCTCCTTCGCTTTTTGCTTGATCTCGCTTGCCGTCAGCGGGCGCTTGAAGACGTTCACTGCTTCTCCTTCTCCTTCTGCAGCCGCTTGAACTCCTGAAGCTGCCGCGCGACGATGCCCTGGTAGCCCTTCTCGCCGACCCAGCGGATGTTCCAGTCCGACAGCCCCGGCAGCTCGTGGCCTTCCTTGCGCGCCTGCTTGAACGCCCGCGCCTTTGCCACCTTTTCCGGCGTCTTCTCCGGGATGACCTTCTGGATGTCGGCGAGGTGCGCGTGGTAATCGTTGCCTACCGGGCACACCGCGAGGCAGCGCGGGCAGTCGCCGAAGGAGCCGACCACGCGCAGCAGGCCCTGCCAGAAGCCGAAGAGGTCTCGCGACCGGAGGGCGGCCTTCCGCTTTTCCGGGGGCAAGTCAAAATACTTGTCGAAAAACTTGGTGATCTGCGCAAAGCCGAATTCCTGCGCCTCGGTGGCACAGCCGGCCTTGTCGAGCCCCCACTGCCGCACCGCGTCGGGCGGGCAGGAATGCAGGCAGCGGCTGCACGACTCGCCGATGCACACCTGCTCCTCCATGCGCTGGTCGGGCTCGAGCTCGAGCTCGCTCAGGATGCCGGTGAGGTACAGGCGCGGGCCGAACTCGGGCGTGAGGATGTTCACCTCCAGCCCGAGCGTGCCCAGGCCCGCCTCGACGCCGAGGTGGCGCGTCGAGAGCTGGCCGTAGCTCGCGCGCTTGAGGTTCCAGACGGTTTCCTGCGCCGCGAGGGTGAACGCCGGGTGCCCGAGGCGCTCGAGCTCCTGCGCAAGCCTGAGCGCGATGCGGTCCATGCGCCGCAGCACCAGCATGTCGAGGTACTGCACCGGGACGTTGCCCTTGCAGCGGAACGCGCCGGCCGGGATGCGCTGCACGATGACGATCACGCTCTTCACGTAGCGCGAGATGCGCTCGGGCGTCTGCGGCCAGCGCGGGTCGGGCGGGAACGCGTTCAGCGTCGCCGCCGAGGCGATGCCGCACAGGTCGGCGCCGAGCTCCTTTGCGCGGCGCTTTACCTCCACCGCATTTACGGGAGATCCGATCGGCGTGCCGCGGCGCAGGGTGCGGGACATACGCCACCGTATGGTAGTCTTTCCGCGTGAGATCGCAATGGCTAAGTGCAGGGCTCGACGCCCTGCGCAAGGGCGGCGTCGGCGCGGTGCGCGTCGAGCGCCTCGCCGCCGGCGTCGGCGTCACCAAGGGCAGCTTCTACCATCATTTCCGCGACCGCGGCGCGCTGCTCGACGCGCTGCTCGAGTTCTGGTCGCGCGAGATGACCGACGCCGAGTTTGAGCGCCTGGAAGGGCTGCGCGGCGGCCTCGCCGCGCGCCTGCTGGCGCTCGCCGAGGATGTGCTGGAGCGGGGCATGGGGCGCTACGACCCGGCGATCCGTGCCTGGGCGCGCAACGACCGCAAGGTCGCGGCGGCGGTGGCGCAGGTCGACCGCCGGCGCGTAAAGGCGCTGGCGGGCTTCTTCGAGGAAGGCGGCTTCGGCGCCGCCGAGGCGCGCACCCGCGCGCGGACCTTCTATACCTTCCTGCTCGGCGAGCCCCAGGTGCGCGCGCCGGCGCGCGAGGCGGATGAGCTGGAGAAAATGGTCAAGATTCTTTCGGAATAAATGAATAAATGGGGACAGACCCCATTTTGCAAAAACCCAAAATGGGGACAGACCCCATTTTTCTCATTTGGACCTTACTACCGGCCAGTTCGCGTCCGCCTTGCGCAGGAAGCCCGGAATGTCCGACGCCCAGCGACTGCGCACCGATTGGTTGTAGTTGAGGTACAGCTTGCCGTCGACGACGGTCCAGGCGTCGGGCTCGATCGGCGCCTTGTAGCCGGAGGCCATGCCGAAGGCGCAGTAGCCGCCGTATTGCGGCGCGTACTTCCCGGGCGCCGCGGCGAACGCGTCGCGGTTGGCGGCGCTGGCGAAGCGGTAGGTGGCGCCTGCGTGCGGTGCGGTAAATTCGGCTTTCCCCTGTACCGGCCGCTTCTCGGTGAAGTAGGCGACCGGGTCGTAGCCCTTCAGCGCGAGGCCCGAAGAATCGACGTTGTTCTGCGCCTGGGCGCCAAGGGCGTGGACGAGGAGAGCGGTGGCGAGGATGGTCTTCATGTGCGTTGGTCGGCGCCGCTGCGCCTAACTTACGGCAAAATCGGCCGATGCAGTTGCCCAAGTCCCGCGAAGAAGTCCGCCGCATCCAGAGCGAGCGCAAGCGCGTTGCCGTGCAGCAGGCACTGCGCTCGCCCTTCTGGAAGAAGCGGATGCCCAACCTCGACCTGGGAAAGCTCGACGACCCCGAGGTCTGGCGCAAGATCCCGATCCTCGACAAGGACACGCTGCGCGCGCTCAGCGACGCGCAGTTCTACGGCGAGTTCTGCATCGGGAGCCACGACGGCATCGCCGAGTACTGGCGCTCGGGCGGGGTCACCGGGCAGCCGCTGTTCTACCCGCGCAGCTTTCGCGACATCGAGTTCGGGCTCGAGGCGTTCGCGCGCACCTACGACTGCGCGGGCGCGAAGCGTGGCGACCGCGCGCACGTGTCCTTCCCCATGGGCATCCACCCGGTCGGGCAGATCTTTTCGCGCTGCGCCACCTCGCGCGGCATCACCGTCAACTGGGCGGGCGCGGGCACCTCAACGCCCTCCGCCGTCCAGCTCGAACTGATCCAGCGCCTCAAGCCGACGATCTGGCTCGGCATGTCCAGCTACGCGCTGCACCTTGCAAATCTCGCCGAGGCAAAGGGCGTTGAGATTTCAGTAAAACGCATCATGACCTCGGCCGAGCCGGTATCGCAGGCGAAGCGCGACAAGATCGAGCGCAGCTGGGGTGCGAAACTCACCGACACCTTCGGCATGACCGAGGCCGGCATGATGGGCGCGGAAGACAAACCCGGCGCCGGCTTCCGCATCTGGAGCGACATGTACTACATCGAAGTGCTCGACCCGAAGTCGCTCGAGCCGGCGAAGGAGGGCGAGGTCGGCACGCTCGTGGTCACCGCGCTCTGGAGCAACAACGTGACGCCCTTCCTGCGCTGGAGCTCGGGCGACCTCGTGACCTACAGCGAGACCGACGACGAAAGGGAGGGAAAAGAGGCAGGCCCGTTCTCGGTGTTCCCGCGCCTCAAGCACGCGCACCGCACCGCGGGCTTCTTCAAGATCCGCGGCGTCAACCTCGGCCACCAGGACCTCGAGGACTTCATGTTCCGCCACCTCGAGATCGGCGACTTCCGCGCCGAGGCGCTGAACGAGGGCGGCAACGACATCCTCAGAGTTTCGGTAGAACTGCGGAAGGGCTCGGATCCCGCCGCGATCGTTCGAACGCTGAATTCAAAGATCAAGGAAACCTTCGAGCTCGCGCCGCAGGTCGTGGTGCTGGAAACCGGGACGCTCGCGAAGGAGTTCGAGGCGAACGTCAAGGCCGCGCGCTTCGTCGACCGCCGCGGCTAACGTGCTGTTCAGCTACCGGTCGCTTTCGGGGGAACTTTGGCGCCCGCGTGCGGAGAGGTGTCGGCATCGAGCAGCGCCAGCGCCTCTTCGCCAGTGAGGACGTCGCCGAACTGCTGGATCACGTTCTCGAGCGTCGCGCGCTGCTCGTCGTCCGACAGCGTCGCGGTGCAGTCCGAGAGCAGTACCACCTTGAAGTCGAGCATCATCGCGTCGCGCGCGGTGCACTCGACGCAGACGTTGGTCTTCGTGCCGGCGAGAAGCAGCGTGTCGATGCCGCGCTCGCGGAGCTGCTTCTCCAGGTTGCCCTTGATGAACGCGCTGTAGCGGTTCTTCGCGATCCGCAGGTCGGTCTTCTCGACTGCCAGGTCGGGAAACAGCTTCTGCAGCTCGGATCCCGCCGCGAGCGCGGCGGCGGCCGCGGCGCGCCGATCGGGCGCCATGAAGGCGTCGTAGAAGCCCGCCCAGTCCTTGCCGTCGCTGGCGTTCTCGTGCTGCACCCAGATCACCGTCACGCCGCGGCGCCGCAGCTCGGCGGCGAGCCGGTTGATCGGCGCGACGATCGCGCGCGCCGCGGGCACCTCGATCGGCGCGCCCGGCGCGACGAAGGCGTTCTGCATGTCGATGACGAGGAGCGCGCTGCGCTTCGGGTCGAGCGACTCGAAGAGGTGCAGCCGCCCGCGGCGCGCGAGCACGCGTTCGACGATCTCGCGGCGGATGTCAGCCGAGGGCATCGAAGTACGTGGTCATCTTTTTTCTTTGATCCTCGTTGAGAACGGGACCCTGGCCGGCCGCGAGGTTGTCCTTCATGTGCTCGGGCTTGCCGGTGCCCGGGATCGCGCAGGTCACCGCGGGGTGCGACACGATCCACCTGAGGAAGTACTGCGCCCAGCTCGCGATGCCGAGCTCGGCGGCCCACGGCGGCAGGGGCTTGCCCTTCACATGCCTGAAGAGCGCGCCTTCGGCAAAGGGGCGGTTGGCGATCACGGCGATCTTTCGTTCCTGGGCCAGAGGAAGGAGGCGGCGCTCGGACTCGCGCTCGCCGAGCGAATAGTTGATCTGGAGGAAGTCGTACTGCCCGGTCTTCAGCGAGCGCTCGACCTCGGCGTAGGCGGAGGAAGTGTAGTGGGTGATGCCCAGATACCGGATTTTCTTCCGGGATTTCATCTCGAGAAGTGTTTTCGTGTGCGTATCGACGTCGACCAGGTTGTGCACTTGCATGAGGTCCATCTGCTCGACGCGCAGGCGCTTGAACGAGGTCTGCATCTGCCTCACGCCGGCGTCGCGGCCGCTGGTCCAGACCTTGGTGGCCATGAAGAGCTTGTCGCGCATGCCGAGCTCGGCCACCAGATCCCCCGCCACCGTCTCCGAGCTGCCGTACATGGGCAAGGAATCGATCATGTTTCGATCCAGCAATTTCAGGACTTCGCGCAATGGCGCTCGCGCGCCGTCGCTGCGTACGTCAAACACCTGCCAGGTGCCGAGGCCGATCACAGGCAACGCTTCTCCGGTGGAGGGGATCGGCCGGGTCATGATGCGCGCCTGGGCGAGGGCCGGTCTCAGTTCGGTCCCGAGCGCCCCGGCTGCAAGGACGGCGAGGAGCGCGCGTCGTCGCGGGTCCATGATTTCATTCTAGCCCCGAGGAACAAGCCGAGCGCCGTCCACGCGACGGCCACGCCCGCGGCGAAGAACGCCGGCAGGCCGGCGAACGCCCAGGCGGCGGTCATGTCGCCGCCGCGATAGACCACGGTGTCGATGAAGTTCTTCGCCTTGTAGCGCTCTTCGCGCGGCACCACGGTGAACAGTGCCTCGCGCGCCGGTTTCGAGATCGCGAACTCGCCGACGCGGCGCGTGACGCCGAACACCACCAGCGCGGCAAGGGTGGGCGTGGCGCCGATCCACAGGAATCCGGCGATCGAGACGAGCGGCATCGCGACCAGCAGGCCGGTCACGCCGATCAGCGCGGCGAGCCTGGAGAACGCCAGCAGCTGCACCAGCAGGGTGAGGCTGTTCACCGCGAGGTCGATGCGCGCGAAGAACCGCGTCTGCTCCTGCGGGTCGGGCAGCGCTTCGCGCACGATCTCGACCTGCTGGAAGTAGAGCGCGGTGGAGAGCGCCGTGTAGCAGAAAAGGTAGCCGCAGATCGCAGCCAGGAAGGGCGAGGAGAGCGCGGCGCGTATGCCGGCGACGATCGAGCCGCCCATCGGCTGCTCGGGCGGCGGGTCGCCGGCGCGGGGGTTCCGTCTCGCCCAGCGCGAGAGCATCGCTATGCAGGCGATAGCGGCGCACAGAAGCACCGCCGAAAGTAAAAGCATGTATCGATGATTCAAAAGCAGAGTCGCGAGAAGCGGGCCGGCGATGGCGCCGCAGCTGCCGCCGGCGGAGACCGCGCCGTACAGGCGCGCCGCCTGCGCGGTTTCGAACACGTCCGACATGAAGCTCCAGAACACCGACACCACGAACAGGTTGAACACGCTCAGCCACACGAAAAACACCGTGGGAGGAAGAGCAATGGCGAATCCGAGCAGATTGAGAGCGAAGAACCCGTAGACCAGCGGCAGCAGCCGCGCGCGCGGCAGCCGCGCGCACAGCCAGCCGAACAGCGGCACGAGCACCAGCATGGCCGCGAAGGTGACCGTGAACAGGCGCTGCAGCTCTTCCGTGCCGAGGGCCACCGCGACCGTGTCGCGCACCGGGCGCAGCAGGTAGTAGCTGCACAGCACCAGGAAGAAATAGGCGAACGACCACGCGAGCGCGGGGAACTCATGGGGATGCGCCCGCGCCACGCGGTATAGTAGTGAGGTCATACGAAAGGGGGGCGCATGGGTACTGGGGGCTGGGTCGTACTCGGCATCATCGTCGTGATCGCCATCTGGGGGATCATGATCTACAACGGGCTGGTGGTGCTGCGCAACCGGTTCAAGAACGCCTTTTCGCAGATCGACGTGCAGCTCAAGCGCCGCTACGACCTGATCCCGAACCTGGTCGAGAGCGTGAAGGGCTACATGGCGCACGAGCGCCAGACGCTCGAAGCGGTGGTCAAGGCGCGCGGCGCGGCGGTGAGCGCCGCGCAGGCCGCGGCGGCCGCGCCGGGCGACCCGGCGGCGATGCGCGGCCTGTCGCAGGCCGAAGGCATGCTCGGCGGCGCGCTCGGCCGCCTGATAGCGGTGTTCGAGCAGTACCCCGACCTGAAGGCCAACCAGAACGTGCTCGGGCTGCAGGAGGAGCTCACCAGCACCGAGAACAAGGTGGCGTTCGCGCGCCAGGGGTTCAACGACTCGGTGATGGAGTACAACACCAAGCGCGAGTCGTTCCCGGACACCCTCTTCGCGGGCATGTTCGGCTTCGGCGCCGCGGAGCTGCTCGCCGCGACCGAGTCGGCCGAAGAGCGCAAGGCGCCGAAGGTTTCGTTCACGTAGCTTGGATTTTTTCGAAGCGCAGAAGCGCTCGCGCCGCAGCTCGCGCTGGCTCATCCTCTGGTACCTGCTCGCGGTAGCGTCGGTCGTCGCGAGTTACTGCGTGGTCGCGGCGCTCGCGTATGCGTTCCTGTCGATGTTCATTGAGGGAGGCACCTACCTCGCCGCGCTGAAACGCGTCCCCGTCGAGCTGTACGCCGCGGTCGGTGGCACGGTGGCGGCGGTCGTGCTCGCGGTATCGGCCTGGCGCATCTGGCAGCTCTCCGGCGGCGGCACGACGATCGCCTGGCTGCTCGGCGCGCGCTACGTCGAGCCGGGCAAGTGCACCCCCGCGCAGCGCAAGCTCCTCAACGTGGTCGAGGAGATGGCGATCGCCTCGGGAATCTCGCTGCCGCCGGTCTACGTGCTCGAGCACGACGACGCGATCAACGCGCTGGTGGCCGGCTATTCGCCGAACGAGGCGGTGATCATCGTGACGCAGGGCGCGGCGCACAAGCTCTCGCGCGACGAGCTGCAGGGCGTGATGGGGCACGAGTTCAGCCACATCCTGAACGGCGACATGGCGCTCAACCTGCGCCTCGCGGCCGTGCTGGCGGGGCTGACGCATATCGCCGAGTGGGGTGAGGCGCTGGTTTACCACGCGGCCGCGCTGAACAAGGGCCTGGCGCGCGAGCACAGCGGCGCCGGCGCGGTGGAGGCGCTGTTCGGAGCGCTCATCGCCTTCATCGGCTACCCCGGCACGTTCGCAGCGGACGCGATCAAGGCGGCGATCTCGCGCGAGCGCGAGCTGCTCGCCGACGCGGCGAGCGTCCAGTTCACGCGCAACCCGGACGGCATCGCCGGGGCGCTCGACTCGATCCTCGCGCTACGCGCCCACACCGCGGTGCGCGCGCTGCACTGCGGCGCGTTCTCGCACATGTTCTTCGCGCAGGCCGTCGGCCACTGGTGGGGATTCCCCACCCACCCGCCGATCCTCGAGCGCATCCGCCGCGCCCATCCCCGCTTCATGCGCGACGACTACCGCGCGCGGCGCCACGGCACCCGCAAGGAGGTCGCGGTCATCGACGGCTCGGGCAACGTGGTCAAGAACCTGAAGATGGGAAGCGTGGAAGCCGGCGGCGCGGTGCTCGCCGCGGTCGCCTCCGTGGGCAACCCGGCGGCGCAGCACGTGGACTACGCGGCGAAGCTGCTCGCCCGGCTGCCGTCGCGGCTGCACGAGGCGCTGCGCTGCGCCGATGAAGCGGAGATCGCGATGTTCGCCCTGGCCCTCGAGCCCGACGCCGCGACGCGAGAAGCCGAGCTGAATGCGCTGGCGCAGCGCCGCGGCGAGCCGGTCAAGGCGAAGGTCGCCGAGCTCCACACCTACGTCGGCGGCCTCGCGCGCAACCACATGCTGACGCTCGCGGACCTTGCGGTGCCGGTCATCAAGGAGCAGCGGCAGAAGGCGCGCGACGTGTTCCTCGCCGATTTCGCCGCGCTGGTCGAGGCCGACCGCCGGGTGACGCTGCGCGAGTTCGTGCTCCTCACGCTGCTGCGCCAGCGGCTGCGCGAGGGCGCGGGCCAGCCGATCCGCACGCAGTTCCGCGCGATCAAGGAAGTCGCCGCCGACGCGCACCTCGTGCTGTCCCTGGTTTCCCTGGATCAAGCTGCTTTCGAAAAGGGCGCTGCCGTGCTGAAGCTCGGCTGGCAGGCGCCGGTCGGGCGCGAATCGCTGACCACGGCGAAAATCGGCGAGTCGCTCGAGCGGCTGCGCCACCTGTCGCCGTTCGCCAAGCCAGGGATCCTCAAGGCCTGCTTCGAGGCGGCGGCCGCCGACGGCGTGTTCCGGCTGTCGGAGGCCGAGCTGGTGCGCATGGTGGCGGCGACGCTCGACTGCCCGGTGCCGCCGCTGCTCGCCGCGCAGGATCCGCAGGCGCTCGCGGCATGACCTTCTTCGAGCACCAGAGCCACGCGCGGCGCAACACCCGGGTGATGGTGCTGCTCTTCGTGGCCGCGGTGCTCGGCGTGGTAACCGCGGTCGACCTGGTGCTCGCCGGCCTCTATGTCTGGGGCACGACGGAAGACGCAGCCATGAGCCTGCCGGCGATGCTCAAGCTGGTGCCCGTGGAGCTCTGGCTCGGCGGCGCGGCGGCGACCGCGGCTGTCATCGCGCTGGTGAGCCTCTACAACGTGGCGCGGCTCGCCGAGGGCGGCACGGCGGTGGCAAGGATGGCCGGCGCGCGGCGCGTCGCGCCCGACACGAAGGACCCGCTCGAGCAGCGCCTGCGCAACGTGGTCGAGGAAATGGCGATCGCCGCCGGGGTGCGCGTGCCCGAGGTGTACGTGATGGACGGCGAGCGCGGCATCAACGCCTTCGCCGCGGGCTGGGACGTCTCGGGCGCGGTAGTCGCGGTGACGCGCGGCACACTGGAGACGCTGACGCGCGACGAGCTGCAGGGCGTGGTGGCGCACGAGTTCAGCCACATCCTGAACGGCGACATGCGGCTCAACATCCGCATGATCGCGGTGCTCGCCGGCATCGTGTTCATCGGCTCGATCGGCGAGTTCGTGATGCGCAGCGTGCGCGGCTCGCGCGACGGCAAGGGGCTGGTGCTCGCCGGCCTGGCGCTGTTCATCATCGGCTGGATCGGCCTGTTCTTCGCGCGCCTCATCAAGTCGGCGGTGTCGCGCCAGCGCGAGTTCCTCGCCGACGCCTCGAGCGTGCAGTTCACGCGCAACCCCGACGGCATCGCCGGGGCGCTCGACCAGATCCGCTCCTCGAGCGCCGGCGCGCTGATCGCCAACCGCTTCGCCGAGGAGATGTCGCACATGTTCTTCGGCCCGAGCGTCAAGGTGTGGCTCGGCGGCCTGCTCGACACGCACCCGCCGCTCGACGAGCGCATCCGCCGCGTGCACCCGCGCTTCCAGCGCTCGGCCTATCGCGAAAAGCGCGAAGCCGCACGGCCGCCGGTAACGGAGGAAATTTCCAGTGAAAGGCAAGGGCGCCGCGCGAGCGACCTCTCGGCGGCGTGGGGCCGCTCGCCGGCGCAGAGCGTCGGCCTGGTCGGCACGCTCGACGCCGGCAAGATCGACTACGCCGCGCGTTTGCTCGCCGGCCTGCCCGGCGCGCTGCGCGAGGCGCTGCGCGACGCCGAGCGCTCGCCCGCGGTGATGGTCGCGCTGCTCCTCGGCGGGCCGGAGGAGGCGGTGCGGCAGCAGCTCGCGGCGATACCGAACGCTGCGTTGGCCGGGCGCGTGAAAGAAATCGCACCCCTGGTGCGCGGCCTCGGCCCGGCGCTGCACCTCCCGCTCGTCGATCTCGCACTGCCCGCGGCCAAGGCCGCGCCGCAGGAGGCGAAACAGGGGCTGCTGGCGGCGCTCGAGGCGGTGATCCACGCCGACCGGCGCGTCTCGCTCCACGAGTTCGTGGTGCTGGCGCTGGTGCGCCAGCAGCTTTCGCCCCGGAAGAAGCCGCCGGCCGAAAACCGCAAGCTCGCCGAGCTGAAGGCCGAAGCCGCGACGGTCCTGTCCATCGTCGCGCACGCGGGCACCCGCGCCGATGCGAAGGGAGGGCGCGAAGCGGCGCTCGCTGCGGCGCTGCGCGCCGCCGCCGCGGCGATGCGGCTGCCGGAGATCGTCCCGGTGGCCGGCGAGATCAAGCTCCAGGGGGCGATCGATGCGCTCGAGGCGCTGCGCAGCCTCGCGCCCGCGCAAAAGGCCCTGCTGGTGGAGGGCCTGTTCGCCGCCGTGACCTTCGACGGCACGATCCGCGTCGCCGAGGCCGGTCTCATGCGCCTGGTCGGCGCCGCGCTCGACTGCCCGCTGCCGCCGCTACTGGAGTCGATCGACCCGGCCAGCCTTGCGGCCTAGCCGCTCGACAATGGAGAGATAGGTCTTTTCCACCGAGGCGGCGAACGGCCCGCCGCCTGCCCGGGCGCGCTCGATGATGGGAAGCGCTTCCTCGTTGCGGCCGAGGTCGGACAGCGTCTGCGCCAGGTTGTTGAGCACCACGACCGACTCGGGCTCGCGGCGCGCGGCAGCGCGCAGCACCGCCTCGGCCTGAGCGAGCTCGCCCAGCGTGTAGTGCGCATTGGCCAGGCCGAGGTGCGCGCCCACGTTTTCCGGCCAGCGCCCGAGGAACGCCCGGTAGGCGACGCGCGCGGCGCGCGCGTCGCCGGCGCGCTCGAGCGCCGCGATCGCGACCAGCCAGCTCTTCTCCTCGGCGGTGGCGGGAATGCGCTCGGGCGGCAGCGCCACCATCGCCCAGTAGCCGCTGCGCATCCAGACGAACTCGTGCACCGCGAACGGCAGCGACTCGCGCTCCTGGATGCCCGAGCGCAGCACCAGCACGCCGTCGCCGTAGTCGTAGCCGACGGCGACCGCGTAGTGCCAGCCGGCGGACACGATGCCGAAGTTTTGCAGCACGATCACCGGGTTGCCCGCCGCGATCTCGCGCAGCAGGTCCTCGAAGCGCGGCGCGAGCTGGTAGGACACCATGCCGTGGCGCCGCGCCGCCGCCAGCATCTCGACCTGCAGGCTCCCCTTGCGGCTGGGCAGGTACACTTGCGGCACCAGCTCGTCGGCGGTGACCCTGGCGCCCGCGGCGGCGAGCACCGTAGCAAGCGCCGCCGGGCCGCACTGGTACTCGCTCTGCGGGAAGAAAGGCACCTGGGTCAGCTCGACCCGCTCGGGCAGGCCTTGCGGGACGCCCCTGGCGAGCTCCCGGGTCTGCGGCACCAGGCTCGCGCATCCCGAGAGCGCGGCCAAAACGAAAACGCCCGCGATCAGGCGGGCGCTTCGCAAAGCGGAGATTCCGATGGCTAGCGGCGGAACCAGATCCACCACACCGCTGCAGCGACCAGCAGCACAACCAGCAGGACGCCAGCGTCGCTCGCACCGGCGGGCATGCTGTTGATCCGGCCGGCGAGCGACTGGACTTCCTGGTCGGTCATGGCAGCGACGCGGTCCTTCACCATCGCGGGATCGACGCCGAGCGATTGCAGCTGGCTCGTGACGCTGTCGCGGCCGAGAAATTGCAGCACCGTATTGCGATCAGCCTGCGCGGCGGCGGACACGACCTGGTCCGTGCCGATCATTCCTGCCTGCGCGAGCTGCAGCGGCGACCAGACCATGAGCACCATCAACATGCGGCACAGCAACCTTGCCCAGAGAGATTTCATGTGGAGTCCTCGGTGAGATTGACCGGATGACACTAGACCCGGCATCGGGCGAAGTCAAGGAAGCGGGTGTGCAAGAATCCCTGCGGATGCTCGAATATCAGCGACTTGAAGCCGAGTTGCGGGCGACTCTGGCGGGCGAAGTTCGTTTCGACAACGGCATGCGCGCGGCGTACGCCGCCGATGCGTCAAATTACCGCCAGGTGCCGATCGGCGTCGTGCTGCCCCGCAATACCGAGGACATCGTCCTCGCAGCGCGCGTGTGCGCGCGCCACGGCGTTCCGCTGCTGCCGCGCGGCGGCGCCACCTCGCTCAACGGGCAGGCGGTCAACGTCGCGGTGGTGATCGACTGCTCGAAGTACCTCGACCGCGTGCTGTCGATCGACCCGCAGGCGCGGCTCGCGCGCGTCGAGCCCGGCGTGGTGTGCGACGCGCTGCGCGACGCCGCCGAGGCGCACGGCCTCACCTTCGCGCCCGATCCCGCGACGCATTCGCGCTGCACCCTCGGCGGCATGATCGGCAACAACTCCTGCGGCCCGCACTCGGTGATGGCGGGCACCACGGTCGACAACATCGAGCGGCTCGAGGTGCTCACCTACGACGGAGCGAGATTCTGGTGCGGCCCTACGTCCCAGAATGAATTTGATCGGGTTGTCTCGATTCGCGGCCCCCAAGCGGAAATCTATCGGAAGCTGAAGGCCATCGCGGACAAGTATGCCGGTCTCATCCGCAGCCGCTTCCCGAAGATCAAGCGCCGCGTGTCGGGCTACAACCTCGACCAGCTCCTGCCCGAGAACGGCTTCAACGTGGCGCGCGCGCTGGTCGGCTCGGAAGGCACCTGCGCGCTCACGCTGCAGGCCGAGGCGCGGCTGGTGAAGAGCCCGCGCGCGCGCGTGCTGGTGGTGCTCGGCTTCCCCGACATCTGCGCCGCCGGCGACGCGGTGCCGCGCCTGCTCGCCGCCGGGCCGATCGCCTGCGAGGGGCTTGACGAGGCGATCATCGGCGGCCTGCGCGAGCGGCGGCTGCGCCTGGACGACATCGCGCTGCTGCCGCCGGGCAAGGCGTGGCTGATGGTGGAGTTCGGGGCGGATACGCATGAGGAAGCCGTGGCGAAGGCGCGATCCATCGGCGGCACCCTCATCACCGACAAATCTCTTATCTCCCGCCTGTGGACCATCCGCGAGACGGGCGCCTCGGCCACCGCGCTCAGCCTCGGGGCCAAGGGCAACGACCCGGTCGTGGGCTGGGAGGACGCGGCGGTCGACCCGCTGCGCCTGGGCGACTACCTGAGAGAGTTCCAGGCGCTGGTGCAGCGCTTCGGCTACCGCACCTCGCTCTACGGCCACTTCGGCGACGGCTGCATCCATGCGCGCATCGATTTCGAGCTGCGCACGCCGGCGGGCCTCGCGCACTGGCGGCGCTTCCTCACCGAGGCTGCGCTGCTGGTGGTGAAGTACGGCGGCTCGCTCTCCGGCGAGCACGGCGACGGCCAGGCGAAGGGCGAGCTGCTGCCGCTGATGTTCGGGCCGGAGCTGATGCAGGCGTTCCGCGAATTCAAGGCCGCATGGGACCCGCAGGGCCGCATGAATCCCGGCAAGCTCATCGACGCCTATCCGCTCGATGCGAACCTGCGCCTCGGGCCGGAGTACAAGCCGGTCACGCTGAAAACCAGGCTGTTTTTCAATAGCGATATCGGCGATGGCTTCGTGCGCGCCAGCGAGCGCTGCATCGGCATGGGCAAGTGCCGCAGCGCCACCGGCGGCACCATGTGCCCGAGCTACCGCGCGACGCGCGAGGAGCGCTACTCGACGCGCGGCCGCGCGCGCCTGCTCGCCGAGATGCTGCGCGGCGAAGTGATCACCGACGGCTGGGCCAGCACCGAGGTGAAAGAAGCGCTCGACTGGTGCCTGGCCTGCAAGGGCTGCCGCAGCGACTGCCCGACCCACACCGACATGGCCGCCTACAAGGCCGAGTTCCTGTCGCATTACTACGAGGCGCATCGCCGGCCGCGGCAGGCCTGGTCCATGGGCCGCATCGGGGAATGGGCAAGGGTGGCATCGCAGTTCTCTTCCCTGGCGAATTTTTTTTCAGGAATGAGAATCGCGAAACGCGTCGCCGGCGTGGCGGCGGAGAGGAGTCTTCCGAAATTCGCGCCGCGCACTTTCCGCTCGCAGTTCAAGCCGAACGGCGCAGGAGAGCCGGTCGTGCTGTTCGACGACACCTTCAACAACCATTTCCGGCCGGGCACCGCGGCCGCGGCGCAGAAGCTGCTGGCTGCCGCAGGCTGCGCGGTCGAGTTGCCGTCGCGGCACGTGTGCTGCGGCCGGCCGTATTACGACTACGGCATGCTGGACCATGCGAAGCGCGCCCTCCAGCGCTTGCTTGAAGTTCTTCCGGTGGATCGTCCGATCGTGGTGCTCGAGCCGGGATGCCTCTCGGTGTTCCGCGACGAGCTGCGCCAGCTTCTGCCGGAAGAAGCGCATCGCGCGCCGCAGTTCGTGAGCTTGGGCGAGCTTCTCGATAAACAAGGCTTCAAGGGGAAGGCGAGCGGCCAGGTGCTCATGCATGCCCATTGCCACCAGAAAGCGCTGTGGGGTACGCAGGCCGACATGATTCTTCTCAGAAATTCAGGACTCGAAGTGCTCACCCCCGATACCGGCTGCTGCGGCATGGCGGGCTCGTTCGGCTACCGGCCCGAGCACGCCGAGGCTTCGCGGCGCATCGCCGGGCTCGCGCTGCTGCCGGCGCTCGAGGCCGCGCCCGCAGCGCTGGTGATGGCGAACGGCTTTTCCTGCCGCGAGCAGATCGAGACGCTGGCGCGCCGGCCGACGCTGCACCTCGCCGAGGTGCTGGCGCCGCGATGAGCACCGCGTGGGCAATGGCGTTCGTACTGGTCGCCCAGTTCCCGGCCAGCGCGCTGGCCTCGGAGCCGCTGTTCCGCGCGATCGAGCAGGGCGACAAGCGCGCCGCGGAGGCGCTCGTGGCGGCGGGCGCCGACGTCAACGCGCGCACGAAGAACGGCGAGACCGCGCTGCACCTCGCGGCGCTGCATCCCGAGCCCGGCTTCACCGACCTGCTGCTCAAGGCGGGCGCCGGCGTGCAGGCGAAGAACGCCGACGGCGAGTCGGCGCTCTACTGGGCGGTGCTGAGCGGGCATATCGTGGTGGCGCAGCGCCTGCTCGCGCGCGGCGCCGACCCGAACACCATCGACCGCAAGGGAAACACGCCGCTGCACGCGGCGGCGCACGGCGGGCACCTCGAGCTCGCGCGGCTGCTGCTCCCGCTCAGCACGCGGCCGACCGCGAAGAACCGTCAGGGCCTCACTCCGCGCGACTACGCGCGCGACCAAGGGTACGAAGCGATCGAGAAACTGCTTCCTTAGCAGCTGTCGCCGCCGCCCGACACCGAAAACCGCCGCCGCTTCAACGCAGGCTCGAGGAATGTGACATGCGTCGTCGGGCAGGCCCGACAGGCGCTCCTCGCAACCCCCTGTTTGCACTAGGCGCGCTGCCTGGCATGCGCGTTGCAGTAGGGAGTGGGGACCGAGAGAACCATGACTCCGATTGCCGTCAGGCTGAAGCAGGAACTCCATGCGTTCGCGCACACGTTCTGGGGCTGCTGCCTGCTCGCTCTGGTGCTCGCCGGCATCGGCGGCACGATCTACAAGGTGATCGCGCCCGAGGGCTGGATCGCGACGGCTTTCGGGCGCAGCCTCTCGGCCGGCGTCGCCGCGCTCGGCTCGCTCGCGCTGGTCGCCGGCCTCGCCTGGTTCTCGCGCAGCTGGGGCGACCCGCACGGCCGCAGCTTCGCCTCCGACCTGCTGGTCTACGCCTTCGCCGGCGCGGGACTGTTCTACACGGCGCAGCTCCTGATGAAAGGAGCTCTCTAGGCTTTCAAGCGCCAGATCAAAAAAGCAGAGCGACTCCTCCCCGGGCCCGTCCTCCCCCCTACAGGCGGGCCCTCTTTTTTTTCTACGGCGGCGCGAGGCGCGCGGGTGAAATCAGCACGCCGAACTGCTCGCACCAGATCACCACGCTGCCGAATTTCGCGATCTCCACGCCCGCCGGAACGTCGTAGTTCTGGCTGCCCTTGAAGGTCTTGAGGCGGCCGAGGTCGACGTACATCGTGCGCGCGACGTTGGTCGAGGGCACGACCTCCTTCTCCGGCACCAGGTAGACGTGGAATTTCGGCCCGGGCCCGACCTCGAAATCCGGCTCGAGGTGCAGCAGGCCTTCGTAGACCGTCACTTTTCCCTTGCCGTAGTGGATCGGGTCCGACGGGTTGGCGTGGGCGAAGCTGCCGCGCGCCAGCACCTTGCGCTCAACCCCCGCCGGCTTGTCCACCTTCTCGGTGGCGACGATGTCCGTGAGGAAGAGGTACGGGTAGACGAAGATGCCGAGCGCGAAGCCGCCGGCGACGCCGAGCGCGGCGGCGAACAGGAAGGTGAAGATGTATCCGCGCAACTACTGCCCCCTGCGCGGCGCGGCCTGCAGGAGCTGTCCGAGTTCCTTCGCCCAGAATTTCGCCTGCCCGGTAGTGCCGTGCCCGGCGGTCTGCTCGCTCCCGGGGATCAGGTAGATGCGCCCGTTCTTCACGCGCTTGATCTCGCGCTCGAGCACGCCGGTCTCGGGCGGGTTGCGCTCGTCGTCGGCCGGGTTGATCGCGAACAGCGTCGCCTGGATGCGCTCCAGGCCCGCCGACGGGTTGTAGTCGCGCGAGGAATCCCACTGGTACAGCGCGTCGTTGGCGTCGTTGGTGAACGGCGCCTTGAGGCGCGCGTCGAGCAGCGCGTCGGCCTTCTCGCGCGTCGGCGCCACCCTGAGGAGCGCCTGGTTGCCGCCGCTGGTGGCGATGCCGAAGAACACCGAGGCGAACTGCACGCTGCGCGGCTGCTTGGTGTAGTTGCCGCCCATCCACTCCGGGTCGTTGCGGATCGAGTCGATGATCAGGCGCCGCGTCATCCAGTTGCGGCTCGCCATCTCGGTCGGCAGTGACGCCATCGGCACCGCCACGTCCATGAAGGCGGGATACTTCTGCGCCCAGATCCAAGTCTCCATGCCGCCCATCGAGTTGCCCATCACCAGGCGCGCGTGCTTCACCTTCAGGTGCTCGGTGACCAGGCGGTATTGCGCGTCGACCATGTCGTCGTAGTTGTAGCGCGGGAATTTCGTGCGCAGCCCGTCGGAGGGCTTGCTCGAGCGGCCGTGGCCGACCGCGTCGGGCAGGATGATGTAGTAGCGCTTCGCATCCAGCGGCTGGCCGGGGCCGAAGAGTTCGCCGGCGAACGCCGGCGAGAGGAACCCGGCCCCCGACCCGGTCGTGCCATGCATCATGATCACCGGCTCGCCGCTCGGCGCGCCCACCGTGCGGTAGTGCAGGCGCAGCTCGGGCAGCACCTCGCCCGTGTGGAACTTGAAGTCGCGCACCAGCCAGCTTCCCTCCTGCGGCGCGGGGTAGTCGGCGGCCGGGCTAGCAGCGGCTACCAGGGCGATGGCCAGAGTCAGGAATCCTTGGTTGATTCGCTTCATATCGATCTCCTTTCGAACATTCCTTCCGTGTCTGAGTGGTACCGCGCTACTCATGCCGCGCGATGATGCGCACGCCGCCAAGCTTGCCGGCGACAAATAGCCCGACGAAATGGCTGTACGCGCGATCGTATTCCAGAAAACGTGCCTCGCCGAATTTCGCGGTCGTCGTGTCGCGCAGGGACCGGTACATCGCCAGGCGATCGACGAGGATGCGCTTCCAGTCTTCAGCCAGATCGTCCCGCAGCTCGACCCGACAGCCGTTGGTCGTGAGCAACTCCTCATAGCGGTCCGCGGAAGCGACGTTGGGTATGTGCATTTCCGCAGCAAGCCGCTGTTCCTCGCCACGTGTCAACCGAGCCCTCAGGACGATGTCGGTGAAAGCGATGGTCCCGGTCGGCTTCACGACGCGCGCACATTGCTGAATGAGGGCAGCTTTGTCGGGGATATGCAGCCACGACTCCTGGCCGATCAGCACGTCGAATCGTGAGTCAGGTAACGGCATTGCCGTAGCGTCACCGTGGACGAAGTCAACAAGGTGATCAAGCCGGACGCGCCGCGTCAGGCGCGTTGCGGCCTCGACGCGGCTCTCGGTGAAATCGAGTCCGGTGACCCGGCAGCCGCGCCGGTAAGCGATCCAGCGGGCCGGGCCTCCCATGCCGCTGCATACATCGAGTACATGGTGCTCGCGACGAATGCCGGCCTTGTCGGCCAGAACGTCAACGACCTGTACTCCGCCGTAATGGTCTTGATCGAAGTCCTTGAGCTCGTCCTCAGTGAGCGTCTCGAGGCGGGTGCCGCGAGCGGAAAGCTTCGCGAGGATTTCATCCTCGTTGATCGGATGGGTGTCATAGAACCGGATCACCCCAGCCTTCTGGACTGCGCTCATCAAGTCGGCCACCCGGAACACACCTCTGACAAGCCGGATCTGGCCCTCCTGAAGGCTGCGCCGCGCGTTCCCGGCTTTTTGCGGGAGATTGTCGACGTATACCCCCAAGGTCAGCGGACTCGGTGCGGCGTCTGCGGTAGTCCTGCTCAAATGAGCGTCGCTGGTGTCCTCGAAGAGTTCAGCGATAAATCCACTCTCGCCGAGAACCGAGCGAATCTCTCCCGCAGAGACGAGGAAGCTATCGGCAGGGTCGGTGGCCCACGGCAGCGGAAAATAGGACGTAGCCGTTTCTCCAGCGGCCATCTCCTGGAAAGCGTACCGGCCGCCCGGCTTGAGGACCCGGTAGATCTCCCCGTAGAGCTTGCGCTTGTCCGCGATGTTCATGCCGACGTTTTGCATCCAGACGACATCAAACGAATCGTCGGGAAAGGGCAGGTCGAGAGCGCTGCCCTGGTGCACCTTGATCCGGTCGTCAAGGCCGGTCAGCCGATTCAGCAGTACCGCACCGGCGCAGAAATCGGGCGACAATTCGAGGCAGTCGACGCGGCAACCGAGCGCGGAAGCGAGCAGCCGGGCGGGACCGGCCAGCCCGGCTCCAATATCGAGAACGCGATCTTCGGCCCGAATCTGCCCCAGCTCCAGCAACTCGCGTGAAGCGCGGAGTCCGCCCGTGTGGAAATGGTCAAGCGCCCCTATCTCCTCGGGCGACAGGCGTTGCTCGGGATTCAATCCGGCCGCGCGGATGGCCGCCAGGATTCGCGCCTCGATGTCGCAGGCCGAATAATGTGCTTCCAGACTCGACATGAACAACCCCTCCTCGAGATTCGCCGTGTTCGGCGCGCGCCGATCGCCTGCCACATGCCCAACGCTTGAAATCAGCGGCGCCGGCGCTTGGCGTCGCGCTCGGCTGCGGGGTTAGACGGCGGCGGGGTACGGTCTGGTACGGTCTGGATACATAGGTAACAGTTTAGTCGGGGGACATGGGTGACAGGTTGAACAACACTACGGGCACCAACAAGAAGGGGGTGCGCATGCCGTGGAGTCGAACCTCGCCTATGGACCAGAGAACGCAATTTGTCGCAGATTTTCTGCGTGAAGTATTGAGCATCACCGAGCTGTGCGAGCTGTACGGCGTGTCGCGCAAGACCGGTTACAAGTGGATTGAGCGCTACCTGCGGCAAGGCCCCGCAGGGCTGGAAGAGCGCTCTCGAAGGCCGCACGCTTCACCGAACCGCACTGCTGATGAGATTGTCGGCGCGCTTCTGTCAAGGACAGCCCAGATTTCCCCAGTTGTGTAAATTGAATCTTCCCCACCTGGTTCATGATTCGGTTGTTTCTTCGGCGCGCACCAGGCCAGCCTTCAGTTTTTCCTTGAGCCGGTAGGAGT
>Ga0247727_10001294_pt1 | contig 59993 bp, 56 predicted proteins | sample WisWelCaveWW1625_FD_202498 | JGI IMG/M metagenome (GOLD analysis project Ga0247727, IMG submission 202498) | Biofilm microbial communities from Wishing Well Cave, Virginia, United States - WW16-25 | ecosystem: Environmental > Aquatic > Deep subsurface > Groundwater > Cave microbial mat | place...
CTGATCAACCCCTGTCCTTGCGGGAAGGGGCCGGTATGATTTTAGATTTGCTGCGCGTTCCTGACTTCGTTATGCCGCAGACGAAAGCACTTTCGTTAAGAGAGTTTGACACTCTCACAGTTGTCAGCGTGAGCCGGTCATCGATTGTATTTCGCGGCGAGAAGATCAAACCAAAACTCACTTATTACATTAAATTCCCCGTCGGCGCTCTGCGGGACAGAGAAACAAAAGTCACGGAGGAATTGTATCGGAAGGCGGCTTTAAGGCCTTATTTGCCTGATGTTTTTGCCGTCCGCGAAGTGGAATATCAAGACTCCGATCTTCTGTCGCCGCTGCGGCTTAAAATCCTTGATAAGGCAAAAGAGGAAACCGGATTGAAGGGAGTTAACATTGAAGAGTTAGCAAACTTGAAGGAAGGACAGACGTATTTTATTTTTAGTGAGGCCGGAAATCAAAATCTTGAAACCTGGATTGATGCATCAATGGATCGTTTGCAAAAGCAGTATGATCCCGCCGAACTTTCTCGGGTTCTGAAGGACCTTAGCCGGGTCACGCGCATCACAACAATACTTCATCGTCTTGGCATAAGCCACGGTGATTTAGGGAAATCAATCCTGATTCAGACACAAGGCGATGCAATTCAATCCATTAAATTAATTGATTTTGCGCTCAGTGTTGTTCTTCCTAAATTTGACTATCTCCCGGAGGAGTATAAATTCGGCGGTGGATTCAAAGGCTTTGGCTATCTTGGCAATTTTTTTGATGAGACTCCTATCAGCATGATCGCGAGTCTGATGGCCAATGCCGCAGCGGGCAAGGGGGAGCCCCAATGGTCTATCCGCAAGAAACTAGATATCGTTACGCTTTTAGATCATGTCGCACGTGTTGCGGCAAGACTGCCGGAAGACCATGAAATGTATCTGAGATTCCAGAAGCTGGCGAAAGATAACCTGTCTGCCCTGGCTGATTTCTATTTTTCAATGGATAAAAGAGATCCCAATGCTTTGCAATTTGTGACTGCCAGTGATATCGAAGCCTTCCTGAACCGCGAAATCGAGGCATTGGCTCAGCCGAATGAGAAACCCGTAAGGGCTGAAATGCGCTTGGCTTCGACCAAGCCAAGCACTGCTCAGGCCGTGAGGCCGTTCGCCGCACGCTCCGAGATCCCTCAAGGATCTCGAATGCTTGCAGTGCCTGAAACACGGGTTTCAGGCCGCTCGGAGCTGCGGATCGCGATTTCGCATGATGTGAGAGAGGATATCATTGCCAAGTTAAAGGAAGTTTTGGGTGAGGAACAGTATCAATTTTACCTGTCGGGATTTTCTTCGATCGATATTACGCGAAAGGGCATAAGCAAGGCCTCTGCAATGGAAGATTATTTCAAGCACAATCAATTAGCCGAAGCCATTTATTTTGGAGATGAATTTTATGAGGCGGCAAATAAAAAGGGAAATGACATAGCCCTTTTAGAGGCGAGTGCAAATTTTGCGCGGGAGGGCAAGAAGTTGTTTCTTTTTTCAACGGATCAGGATCCTGATAGCCGCGCCCAAGAGGCGAAGGAACAGACCATTTGGATTGGCCCTGGCACGGGAGGGACAAAGGAAATCCTACGATTGATTTTGCAGGGGATTGAGGCCGGGAAGCAGGAAGTTCTTATTCAAGGAAAGGGGCCGGATAAGGATAAAAGCACGGTCATTCGTCTGGATGAATTGGTTTTGAAAGGGGCGCTTGTCTTTGATGCCGACGGCACGATCCTTGAAGGAAAGGAAGAAAACTTTTCTAACCAACCAGAGATTCGCAAATTGTTCACGGGGCTGCTTCAAAACCGTGTGCGGTCTGCCATTATCTCGGGAAATTCAAAAGCAATGCAGAAAGGGCGAATGGGGGATGCGCTTAAAACTGCCCCGGAGATTCAGGAACCGAGTTTGATGGCGGGCTTTGCAATGTATGTCAATGGCGGCGCCACCCGGATTCAATACGACATTGCGGGGCAGGAACAGGTGCAGCATCTCTCGGAAGAAATTCCTGATTCGGATATTCAAAAAATCGTTGCTTTACTTGCGAGGGAATCCAAGCATCAGTACGGGCTTAATACCGAAGAGATTGGGGCCTGGAAAGCCTTTTTTAAATTTGACGGTCAATATGGAGAGAGGCCTGACTTTCCCGGATTCAAATTCACGCCCTGGTGGAATCAAGAGAGATTCACTCCTTTGGTGATTAAAGCTGAGACGATCAAAAAAGCCGATCCAAGCAGTCCGCTTCTTTTGACAGAACCTTATGTGGAGGTTCGTGATAACGTCCAAGTCAGCCTCAAACTGTTTCCGCGGGGCCTCACCCCTGAGGGAGACAAACCCCAGCCGCCCCGCTCCGAGGCGAGACTCCCGGGCCGTCAGCATGGCAGCGAGCCGGGTATGCGCCGTCCAGCGCGGGCCGAGGTGCGCTCAGGTGGAGAGCCGGAAGCGAGCCCCTTAGAGAAAGCCATTCAAGAGCCGGTTGCAAATTGGCTGGCGCACTATTTGAGAAAAACAGGGCGTGTTGTCGCCGGAGATGTTGTGGATCAGGCAACCGTTCTCAATTTGATTCGAAATCCTGACAACGCACCGGCGCTTCTTGCGGGAAGAGGAATCGTTTTCAAAAAAGGGCAGCATAAGACATTGATTGGCAATATAAAACTTGCTGTCGATGAAATCAAAAAAAGTGCAAAACAAAGCTTCACGCAGGCCCCTCGAGCTGTTGATCCAGCCCGTGACTTTATCTATTTTGTTTACACTCATCACAATACAGAGCAAGATTTTTATCATTTGGCGCCTGCTTTGGAAGACGCCATGCAGGATGCCCGTAAAGGAGGAGCTGAAAGTTTTGTTCTTTGGTCGGAATACTTTCCCGGAATAGCACCGGTCGTCAAGATTTTAAATTTTTATGGTATGAATGATCCCATTTTAAGCACTGCAGAACGGGACTTGCGCAGAGAAGAACTTGGGCTGACTTGGGAGGAAATGAACCATTTAATACGATTGTCAAAGGCGCTTACCCATCTGCCTGCCCATGAAACGCGGCAATATATTATCAATGTCCTGAGCGATCCCGAGCATCTTCCGGGTCTTAATGCTTTGGCAAAAACGATTGAAAATGAAAGGGATAACGTCCTTCAGCGGATGAGACAAGGAATTTCAAGGACGGTCCCCTTCAGTCAAAAGGTGTTTGAATTTTCGCGGGCCCAAAACATGGAACTTCAATTTGAAATGCTTACTGGAACCTTTCTCCGAGAATTATTACTGATGGATGTTGCCGTCAAATGGGTTGAAGACGCTGTCTTGCGAGGTGATTGGGACAAAGCTATTGGTGGATTAAACGCCTATCGCGACCACCGTAAGCAGCATCTGCTTCTGCGTGCTGATACAACGTATCAACAGCTTCGGCAATTGAAAAAAGATCATCCTCGACGCGCTGTTATCATGATAAAAGGCGGCATGCATGCTTATGAACACAAAAAACTTTGGGAAGAAAATGTCCGTGTTCTTGCCTACTTACAGCAAGGAACAAGATCTTACTCGCCTGTCAATACCCTTGCTTTTCTTGAATTATCAAGTCAGCCCAAGGCGGAAGATGAGCTTTCATTGCTTGCACAAGAGATTCCTTTTAGCATTTTGGAATCCCACATTAAGCAAAGGATTGAGGATCCAGAACATGCAGTCCTTCTTAATCGCCGGATTCTAAACGGCGAAGATTTGGTGACAGGGGAAAGGATTTCTCAGCCTTTAACGGTCCAAGATGTTCAAGAACTCATGACGCGTTTCGCCGCATTTGTGCCACGGGGTTCTAAACCAATGGATATCCTGGTTCACTGGCTGAAAGAAAAAAATAAATGGCATAAGCAATATAATGATTTTTTCACGGATCTTCATAGCTTTAAAGTTCAATTCACGAAGGAACCTTTCGTTCGCTTTGATCCTCCCGCCCGGTCCGAGGTGCGCTTGGCTCGACAGGAGCCAAGCACTGCTCAGGACGTGCGGCCGTCCGCCGCACGCTCTGAGCTGCGGAGCGAGTTGCCTAAAGGGTTTTTTGATGCGGTCAACGGCGAATACCTTTGGGAGACGCAGGTGAATTCAAAGCTTAAGAATCTGGGCTTTGTCTACTATCTTACGCTCGTCTACTTGGAAAAGCTTCAGCCGAGCCGCAAGGTGATGGGATTATTTCCCGTTCTGATCCCCCAGAAGGAAGTGATTGAGCAAACACTGATTCGAATGGTCGAAACCCACGAAGAACTTCAAGGCGAATCCGCCCTTCCGACGAAACGAGAGATTATCGATGATATCTGGAATTATGAAAAACAGAAAGCAGATGGAGACCCAAAGGAAGCCCGGGCCATTCTTGAAGAAAGACAATGGGCACGGGACAGGACGGAACGTCAGATCTTGCATCGTGACAAGCAACGCCGCTATTTGGCGGACTACATCCGGCAGTTGATTTCTCCCCGTGCCGAGGTGCGCACCAGCTCTAATGATCTGGGACTGAAAAACGTCCCGGAAATTGGACATTTCAGGGTGCGGGATGGAGATCAGCGTTTGATTAAGCCTTCGAGGCGGGTGACGCGTTTAGAAAGGTCAGGAAATGCGACACGAAGTGCATCTTCAACAGAGGTGAGGCGTTCTTCAACTTGGCCAAGCCGGTCTTTAACGTCTGCCATATCTTCCCTTAAAGGAAGGGTGACTTCCGATACCGTTCGAAATTCTCCTTTAAGTTCTTCAATTAACACTGCGACTGCGCGTGCTGTGAATTTGTCTTCCATGAGTCACCTGGAAGATACTGTAACAAAGGCGGAGCCGATTGTCAATATTAAAAATATACAATATTATAATCGTGAAAATGAATATTCAGATGTGTATCCGAATGCCTTCTCTGTTGCGGCGAAGCGAGCGGCGGTTCAGATTATCGAGGCTGCATTAAATGAGCGGGTAATGGAAAAGCAGTTGAGAGAGTCAGCTCGAGTGGTAGTTCGGGTGGGGGTATCGGAGTTTGTGGAAACACTGCGAAGTGAAGTGCGGCGGAAGATGAAAGAGCTGGAAGTCACACAGAACGACCAACCGGTTCAAGTGACTCCGGAAATGGCGGAAATGGTATTGAATGATTTTACCCATTCATTATTAAAACATGTCAAGGGGCCGGTTTCATTTGGTATTGATCGAAAAGTCAATCCTTCATTTGTCAATGCGTTCCGCCGGGTCAAATCAAGCGTTGCGGATCTTGACCGACTTTGGCTTCAGCGTGAAATGGCCAAAGGCTTAAGTGCTGAAGATACAAAAGGCCCTGTTCAACTTGTGGGCACGTGGAGCCAGTACCGCCCGACGGATAAACGTCCGATGCCGGTGGCGGTAGGAGAGGATGGCGCGTCAGCTCTCGATGGTTACGATCTTCTTTTTTCAATCCGCGGGATTGGGCGAACGGAAGGCGAACCCTTTTTTGAAGAATTAGCGGATGCCGTTGATCTGATCATGGCCGCAAGGCTTGGCAGTGGTGATTTAATCCGGAAAATTGAAGATCTTCAAGATCCGGCAAAAAGAAAAGAAATCAGGGCTACGCTTATTCGTGAATTCTTCGGGGGTGATGCCACGATTGTGACAGATGATGAAAACGGTTTTTTGATTAACCGCACGGCGCTTTTCAAACGGATCGTTGCCCAATACGCTGCCCGCGCTGAAATTCGTAAGTCCGCATAAAACTTTTGACTTTTTCTTTTCACGACATATAATACGCCCACTTTTGCTCTTTCATTTCAAAACCCAATAGGTGCTGTGAAAAAAGGAATACTTTTTTTCGGCTTAAAAGGGAAGTGAGAACTCCTCCACCGTTAAATGCCGGTGGACGGGTGACTCCACGGTGCCGCCGCTGTCGGCAAGAACGAAAGCGACGTTCAAGGAGATGACCCTCAAGGTCATCCCTTGGCGCACCTGATCATGAGATCAGGTGACAAGCCACTGCCTGTTAATTCAAGGGTGGGAAGGCTCGCAACGGTTACCGTACGCAGTCTCATTAAACTGCGACGGTACCGCACTTGTCCCAAAAGGACAAGTGGTAGGTTTCAAGCTTGCCTAGTCAGAAGACCTGCCTGTCGTAACCTGTCTCCGAGCAGAGACTAAGGCGTGCGCTTTCCTTCCAAAGTTCCCACTCCTTTTTCTCTCTTCAAGAGACAAAAAGGAGATCTTCATGTGCGGGAACGAGCTATTCCTCAAAAAAACAAATCAATTTTTAAAAATTCTCAGCCTTCTAACCGTTGCCGTTAGTTTTGCCTTTCCCATTCGCGCAAGCGCGATTGCCTCTGATCCGGACAAAGAAAACATCACAGAAGTAGAATCGAGCTGGAACCTCAAAGATTTTTTACTGGGCAAAGAAGTTCCTTCACTTTCCGAACAGGTTGCGCCGGTTACTGTCAATGTCATCGCGTCAAGAATCTCTGAGCTTCAAACGCCCTACGACTATATTCCGGCCAATATCAGCTATAAATCTGAAGAAGACCTGGAACTTGCGCATCCCCGAACTTTTCAGGAATCCGTAAAGGATCTTGAAGGCGTGGTTTTATATGACGAGGTTGGCAACGGAATTGATACGACCTTCAGCCTTCGCGGTTTTTCAGAGGGGAGTGCGGTGGTTGTGCTGGTGGATGGTGTGCGGGTCAATGAACTTGACGGGGATGTGGTGAATTATCCACTGCTTGTGATGAGTGACGTGGAATCCATTCAGGTGGACCGCGGATCCGCTTCGCCGGTGTACGGCAGCGGCGCTTTTGCCGGGGTGGTGCATCTTACGACAGGCCAACCGAGTGAAAAACCACTGAGTCTTTTTGGCGGGTTTGAATGGTCGAGCTTTCACGGAATCCGTTTCAACCAGGGGTTCAGCGGCACCCTTAAAGACAAGCTCACACCGCTTGGCGGGAAATTTAAATATTATTTTAATGGAGGGAGTGACGCGTCCGACGGGTTTCGCGGCAACGGGGACTGGCGCATTACTTCGTTTGATATTAAATCCTCCTATGAGTTGGAGGATGAGATCGTGAAAGTTTCATTCGGGATCAAACACATTGATGATGATGTTGCGAACCCCGGGGAGTTGACGCACGCCGAATATTATGAAAACCGGGAAAACCCCAAAAAAACCAATAAGCCGATTGATGGGCGCACGTTTCGCAATACGATTGCTCAGTTTGGGTTGGATTTTAAGTTTTGGGAGAAGCGCATTACCGCGTCGTTAATGGCCGATTGGCGGCTGAATAACATTCAGGTTTTCACAACGTCCGGGACTTTTATTGATTTCACGACGTTTGCTGATCCCAATACGGATAAAATCACGACAAAGAGCCGGACCCAGGATCTCATCTGGCAGATTAGCTACGAAGATGAGTGGAGCTGGCTTTATAATCGCAGTTTGATCGGAATGGAATACCGCGGCGGGCTTGAAACGGATTTGCGCCAAGAAGCCTTTAAAGGGGAACTCAATCACGATCTATTTCCCGAAACGGACCGCAGGGCTAAATCCGGCAATGCTTCTTTTTTCTGGTATGAAACGTTGCGATTTTTCGACCGCGTGATTCCGCATATCGGAATGCGTTATGACCGCTACCATCTAAAAAGCCGGGACAATCTTGATAACGATAATGACCTGACCGCGGATTGGGAGAATACAAGTTGGACCACGGGCGTGACGCTCAAGCCGGTGAAATTTATGGACCTGTTTTGGAATTATTCCCAAGGGTTCCGTGTCCCTACTTTAAGTGAATTATCACCCTTTTCTTCCGGAGTGAACAAGGATCTTGATCCTGAAACTACGGATAGCTACGAAGTAGGGACGAGGCTAAGGTATAAAGACCGAGGGCTTTTGAAATTCAGCTATTTTGTGATTGACCTGTCTGATGAAATTGTTTTTGATAGTACGTCGATTACACCGAATACGCCTTTTGGACGCAATATCAATATTGGGAAAACCCGGCGAGAAGGAGTTGAGTTAAGTTTGAATGTCAAACCGATTCAGGAGGTTGACCTTTACGGAACCTACACTTGGACAAAGGCTTACGTACGTGAAACCGATGCCGGCGGTTCTTTGGTGGACGAACGTTCGTTAGGACAAATTCCGGAGAACCGGTATACACTCGGGGGAAACCTGCGTCCCTTCAAGCGTCTGGGAGAGCCGTTTGACGGGCTTCGGTTAGGTCTTTTCGGGACGTTTACAGGAAAGCAGCACCCAACAGCTTTTGAATCAACAAGTGAAGACACGCTGGATGCGGTCGGTTCCCCCGGCTATACCATCAAGGCTTACTCGGTCTGGGATTTTATTTTGTCTTATGAGTGGCGCGAAAAAGAAATCTATTTTAAGGTAATAACATCTTTGACGAACAATATTATTCAAGGGCGATTTCAGCGACCTCTTTTGGGACGTCCATTTATCCTTTTGGAACGTATACTTTCGTTAATCCCGGCGCACCGCGTGAATTTATTTTCGGCACGAAATGGGAGTTTTAAATGACCGGACGCCGTCCCGAGGGAGACGTTACTCTCACAGATTGTTTTGTAACGTCTCCCTCGGGACGGCGTCCGGTAGCACGTTCGCTCATGATTCAAGGAACCGGTTCCCACGTGGGGAAAAGTATCATTGTGGCCGGGCTCTGCCGAATCCTTCATCAGGACGGTTTCCGTGTAGCGCCGTTTAAATCCCAGAATATGTCCAATAATTCCTACGTGACTGAGGATGAAAAAGAAATGGGCCGCGCTCAGGCGGTACAGGCGGAGGCTGCTTGTGTGACGCCCAGGGTGGATATGAATCCCATTCTTTTAAAACCCGCATCCGATGTTGGGGCCCAAGTGATTTTGCACGGCAAGCCCTATCGAATCATGAATGCACAAGATTATCAATTCCATACGCTGGATTTATTGCATCATGTCCGTGAATCATTCGAACGTCTCGCGCAAGATTTTGATCGGATAGTCATTGAAGGCGCAGGAAGCCCGGCTGAAATCAATTTGCAAGCCTTTGACATCGCTAATATGCGGATGGCTGAGATGGCCAATGCGCCCGTTATCTTAGTCGGTGATATTGACCGCGGAGGAGTTTTTGCGTCGCTTGTAGGAACTTTGGAATTGATTCTCCCTCGAGATCGTGAGCGGATCAAAGGATTCGTGATCAATAAATTCCGGGGAGATCTTGAACTCTTGCGCCCGGGGCTGGAATACCTTGAAAAGCGGACAGGTATTCCTGTTTTGGGAGTCCTTCCTTATATGAAAGATCTTGAAATTTTGGAGGAAGATGGACTTTCGGATGCCCGAATTGAGCGAAACAAAGTCGTTGAGGATCCCAAAAAGATTTTAATTGATGTCATTTGGCTGCCGAGGATTTCAAATGTTACGGATTTTTCGGTGTTTGATTCCCAGCCGGATGTTGTGTTGACTTATCTGCGCCGAATTCCGAAACGCTTACCCGATGTTTTAATCCTTCCGGGAACAAAAAGCACCACGGCGGACCTTGAATACCTTCATGCGTCAGGATTTGCACGCTGGATCCACGAATATATTGAAGCCGGGGGAATCGTGATTGGAATTTGCGGGGGGTATCAGATGCTCGGGAAACGAATTTTTGATCCCTGCGATTTAGAAAGTTCTTCTCCCTCGGTCGAAGGATTAGGTTATTTTCCGGTGGAAACCGTTTTTAAAGCCGAGAAGATCACGAAACAAGTCACAACCATTCATCTTAAAAGTGGTCAGGAAGTCAGCGGATATGAAATTCATATGGGCGAGACAAACCCCTTATGGGATACGGATCCTGTGTTCGAGGTCATCCAATCTGGAAATAACAAAACATCCATCAGCGAAGGATGTGCGGTCCTGAGCGGCAGAGTCTGGGGGACTTATCTTCATGGTGTTTTTGACAATAAAGGGTTTTTACGATATTTTCTTAATAATCTTCGTGTCAAGAAGGGGCTTGCCATGCGTCTTGATGAGCCTGTCCTTGGGGAGAAGGATGAGCTCTATGACCGGCTTGCTGACGTGATCAGGACAAGTATCAATATGGATTTATTTTATAAAATTTTGGGGTCTTCATTGAAGTCCTATGTTTAAGCGTAACTTATCATCTGGAATCTTATTCTTTAGTTTAACGTTTTCTCTTTTGCTCGCTCCGGCTTGTTCCCGGACTCAACCCAAAACGCCCAGGGTATTTCCGATTGAACTTAAAGTGGATTTTGGCCCTGCGCAAAAACCTTCTCATAGCGAAAAACTCTTTATTGAGGAAGGAACAACGCCCAAAGAAGCTGTATCGCAGGTGTTTCCGATGCGTTCAGGCAAGTCCTGCTGTAGTTTTCGTGAGGTGTTTGAAATCAATGGTGTGGCGGTTGATCCTTTAAAAAAACGCTGGTGGATTTGTCTTGTCAATGGTAATAAGAAGGATACATCACCTCATCAAACGGAACTTAAGGCGGGGGATGTCGTGGAATGGAATTATATACAGGACACTTAAAAATGTATGCGGCAGTGGGAAGGATGCCGTTCGCTCAGGGCCTTCGGCATTCGCTCTCTAGCATCCTTCCCACTGCCTCCAACATTGATACGGAGAACTCATGAAAACAAAAGCTATATCCCTTTGGGCTTTGATACTTCTGATACAAGGATTTCAACCTTTGGCGGCAGCGGGGGAAAGTGCGGGGGTTGATCCGCTCCCGAACGCTTTAGCGCCGGCAAGTTCTTTTTCGGGGCACTTCACATTGACTGTGACAGGGGATGGCGAGCTTATCCCATCTCCGGGGCCAGTTTTTACGGTAGGGGATGAAGAGGGTGTGATTTTACCCTACCTTCTTGATCATCCGAAAAGGATTGCGTATCCGCGATGGGCTATTCGCCAGGGTTGGGAAGGAAATCTGATTTTAGCCGTGGAGATTCTTACTGATGGCAGCGTTGGACGGCTGCAGGTTATGAAATCAACCGGTTATAAGCTCCTTGATAAGACCGCGTCAAAAGCTATCCAGCACTGGAAATTTCATCCTGCGACCAAAGACGGGAAACCGGTTTTGACCTGTATTCAGATTCCGGTGGATTTTAAGCTGGAAGAAAAATAGAAGATTAAAGACAGTTTGGTAGAAAAGGGGACAGGCAGTGAATTATTGCCTGTCCCCTTTTCTGTTGGAGTCACTTAAACCGAAGTTCCCACTTTCGAAGACGTGCTAATCGCTCCCCAAACAAAAATAGCGCCAACGGCAATAGCCACCAGCAAGGTCACCAAATTGACGGCTCCGTAGTGCCCTGGGGCGAGCATCCCAAAAAGCATAGGACCCGAAAGATAAGCGTTTGTGCGTGAGGCAAGCAAAGCGCGCTTGCGCACAGCAGGTAACTGGTCCGCCGGCACTTGACCGGAGAGCATCCTTTTTTGAGCCGGCCAAATGATAAACCACACGTTAAACCACATAATCATGCCCAAAAGCATTCCCATGAGGATCCAAATTGCCCGTCCGGTAATGCCTTCTTCCGTTGAAAACAAGCTGCTTGGGCCAAAGCCAACGCCCGGTGTGTACATATAAAGAAGCGTGAAAAGCACGAGGCCTGAAAGGAAGGTGATCATGGCGCCCCAACGAAACCACCATAAGGCGCGCGGAAGCAGCTTTGGATTCACGAGCTTCTTGGTTGCGTCATCTAAGGCTCCCTGAAGGGGAACGTTGACGAAATTAAAGAAATACAAATGCCCAATCCAGACAATGCCCACAATGACATGCAGCCAGCGGATGAGAAGATGAAGGTTACTGTAAAGGTCTCCAAGCGCCATACTTGCCTCCTTAGCTTAGCGCGCCTAACAAAAGATCCTTGTCATTCCCGCGAATGCGGGAATCCAGTGATGGATCCCCCGGTCAAGCCGGGGGATGACAGTTTTGTTAGCTGCTCTTAGATTATTCTGTTATATGATCGTAGCGATTTCTCTAAAAATCGGCATTATCATAAACACCCTGAATCGCAATTTCAAGCAATGAATAACAAAAGCTATGTTTAGGAAACTCGCTGGAAAAACTCGCCGGAAACTCTATTGACAGTGAATGGGGAGAGTGGTATAAAGACTCCATTCAGAGACTTACGGGTCTCTACTCACCTTTAGAGGTTCCCGGCCACAGATCCCCACTGGACCGGGGACCTCTTTTTTTTAATATTTTTACAGGTGTGTAACCTACTATAAACGGATGACCCATTGGAAAAAGACATTCGTTTTACAGAGAAAAAAGTAGACGAAAACTGGAAAGAACAGACCTCCAAGGAAAAAGGGAAAATTGTCTCTCCCCCAGGGGGTTCCGCTCAAGCCAGCCCGCAAGCGCAGTCTGAGGAGAAACCGACGGCGGCCACCTCCAAAATATTTTTCAATCTGCTAAACTCCTTAGCTGTCCAAGCCATGATGCACCTTGGAGAAATTCCCAATCCTGAAACACAGGCTAAAGAAGTCAACCCCGACGCGGCCCGTGAAATTATCGATCTCCTTGTTGAATTGCGAAAAAAAACAAGCGGAAACCTGAGCCGCCAGGAAGATGAATTTTTCAGTCAAGTCTTGTCCGAACTTCAGATGAAGTTTGCCCAGCGTCTATGATCAAATCCAAGTGGTTTAGTCTGCTGTTCCGGCTCTTGGTGAGTGTGCTTGCCATTGGGGGTATCTTATATTCCGTTCGAAATGAGATTGCCGAAGCGCTCGTGATACTGCGCACGGAAGTGATCTGGAGCTGGTTTATGGCCGCGATCGTCGTCTATTTTCTTGCCCACACCGTTCTGGCCATCCGGCTTTCGTATGTTTTTAAAGTACAGCATGTTCATATGACTTTTCGGGAAGTTCTCTATTTAAGTTTTCTCGGGCTTTTTTTTAATCTCTTTCTGCCCTCCGCGGTAGGAGGGGATGTGGTCAAGATGTACTACGCGTATCAGCATTCGGGAAAAAAACTGGCTTCAACCACGAGCGTCGTGCTTGACCGGTTAATGGGGTTCGTCGCACTGATTTTGATGGCGATGATTGCGTTAGGTTTTTTAAGCAACGAAATTAATGACCCTCGAGTGAATCGGTTGGTTTATATTTTTCTGGGGATTATGCTCTTTTCTATGTTTTTTCTGGGCAGTAAGCGGTTTGCCCGAATCTTTAAGTTCGGAACGGTTGTCATTCCGCCTAAATTGAAAAAGAAATTGTCCGATATTTATCATGCCTTGTATCAATATAAGGCTCATAAGGAGACTTTGTTTATTACAATCGCCCTTTCTTTTTTTGGACAAGCCTTGTTCATCCTCATCCATTATTTAGTGGCCGAAAGTTTGCATATCGATATTAATGTTTGGCTTTTCTTTTTATTTGTACCGTTAATCGCGATTGTCAGTATGGCTCCGTCGATTGGAGGATTGGGGGTAAGGGAGGCAGGGGTTATTTTCTTTTTTAAGCAATATATGGCTCCTGAACGCGCCATTGCCTTTTCGATTTTGCTCGATTTATTACTTTACGGGTTCAGTGTTGGCACGGGCGTGGTTTATGCGCTCAAAGGCGGGTTAAAAGCGAAGGTTATGCACGAAATGGAGGTTCTTGAACAATGATTGATAAAGAGCTATTAGACATTCTGGCTTGTCCGGCTTGTAAAGAAGGAATCAAACTTGAAGGTGACAAATTGGTTTGTCAAAACCCTTCCTGCGGTTTGCGCTATCCGATCCGGGACGGCATTCCGGTGATGCTTATTGACGAGGCCGAAAAGCCGCAGAAAAATCCACAATGAAAATTCTTGTGATCCACGGACCTAACCTGAATTTGTTGGGTCTGCGGGAAGTGCATGTGTACGGAACCGTGACGCTCAAAGAAATTGATGCCGCCTTGCGGAAAGAAGCTTCAAAGCATCATGTCCAGCTCATGATCGCTCAATCCAATCACGAAGGAAAAATAGTGGACTTGATTGGAAAAGCGCGCACGAGTCGTTTCGATGGGGTTTTGATCAATCCGGCTGCTTACACCCACACGAGCGTCGCGATCCGGGATGCCTTGGCGGCTTCAGGACTACCGGTCGTGGAAGTCCACCTCTCAAATATTTACCGCCGGGAAGAGTTTCGTCATCATTCCATGACCGCGCCGGCTTGCGCCGGTCAGATTGCCGGGTTCGGAAAGGAAAGCTATCTCTTGGGATTGCTTGGACTTGTGGGCATTCTTAAGAACGAAAATCTGCCAAAAAAGAGAAAGTGATCTGCCCTTAACCGCCTGCTTTAGGCCCTATTTCGAAAAAAGCATATCGTGAATTGACAAGCTGCGAGATTTTGAGTTTAATAGCCCCTTTCAAAGGGCAGCTTGCCTTCAGTGCACAATTTGTGTAATGGGAGATTGTTATGAGCATTAAAGAAATTAAAGAACTTCTTGTTTTAATGCAAGACCACGGCCTTGCCGAACTTGAGCTCGAAAAAGACGGTCTTAAGATCAAACTGACCAAAAATACGGGCGGAAGGACTATGATGGTGGAGCGAGGGATTGAGTCGCCCATGATTATTCCGGTTCCGGTGGGGGAACCGGGCGTTTCCGCCCTGGCCAAGTCCGCAAAGTCGCCTGCGGAGGCCGCGGACGTGTTTGTCGTGAAATCCCCTATGGTGGGTACATTCTATTCTGCTCCCGCCCCGGATCAGCCGCCTTATGCCTCGCCGGGACAAAAGGTGAAGGACGGCGACGTGCTGTGTATTATAGAAGCCATGAAGCTTATGAATGAAATTAAATGTGAAATGCGAGGGACTGTGATTGAAGTCTTAGTCAACAACGGGCAGGCGGTTGAGTTCGATCAGCCTCTCTTCAAGGTCAAAAAGGATTAATCTGCGGGCCATGTTTTCCAAAGTACTCATCGCAAACCGGGGAGAAGTCGCAGTCAGGATCATACGCGCCTGCCGTGAGCTTGGAATTCGGTCCGTGGCTGTTTTTTCCAAGGCTGACCGTGACTCTCTGCATGTGCGGCTGGCCGATGAAGCGATTTGCATCGGTGAGGCGCCCGCTTCGGAAAGTTACCTTAATATTCCAGCCATTATTTCCGCCGCCGAAATTGCCGATGTCGAAGCCATTCATCCCGGTTACGGATTCCTTGCGGAAAATGCGCACTTCGCGGAAATTTGTGAGTCCTGCCAAATCAAGTTTATTGGTCCAAAACCTGAAAGCATCCGTTTGGCCGGAGACAAAAATTTGGCCCGTCAGGAAATGCGCAAAGTCGGTGTGCCCATTATTCCGGGAAGTAAAGGAACGATTCGGGATCAGGAAGAAGCGTTGCGGACCGCAAAGAAGCTGGGTTACCCGGTCATGTGTAAAGCCGTTGCGGGTGGCGGGGGAAAGGGCATTAAAGTCGCGCATAATGACGGCCGGTTAATCAGCGCATTTCTAACTGCCCAGGCCGAAGCCGAAGCTGCGTTTGGAAATCGCGAAGTGTATATTGAGAAAGCGATCAAAGAACCGCGTCACATTGAAGTACAGATCCTTGCTGATGGCCGGGGCAATATCGTGCACCTGGGCGAACGCGATTGCTCAGTTCAGCGCAATCACCAGAAACTTATTGAAGAATCGCCTGCGCCGGGGTTCAATGGCAAGCTGCGGCGCAAAATTGGCGAAGCCGCCATTAAAGCCGCAAAAACATTCCAATATGAAAATGCGGGAACCATTGAATTCTTGGTGGATGAAGATGAAAATTTTTATTTTATGGAAATGAACACAAGATTGCAGGTGGAGCATCCGGTCACAGAGATGGTGACCGGGCGTGATATTGTCAAAGAAATGATTCTGATTGCGGCAGGAGAAAAGTTGAGTTTTGTTCAGGAAGATGTTCACATCCAAGGTCACGCGATGGAATGCCGTATCAACGCGGAAGACCCGGATCACGGCTTTATGCCTTCACCCGGAAAGGTCGATACCTGGATTGTGCCGGGAGGACCCCATGTCCGGGTCGATAGCCACGTCTACACCGGTTACGTGATTCCGCCGTATTATGATTCGATGATTGCAAAGTTTATTGCGCACGGAAAAAACCGTCAGGAAACCATTGCCATTATGCTCAGGGCTCTAAAAGAAACTTACATAGGCCCGATTAAGACCACCGTTTCTTTGCATGAAAAAATTCTAAACCGCCCCCGGTTCCGCCAGGGCGCGGTAAGCACAAAATTTATCGATACGCATATGATGCCGCAGAAAACAGAGCCCGTGGACGAAGAGAAAGCAGGATAACTCCAGATGAAAGTCGTGAATGTTTTCGCGCAGTTTTTTGCCGTGCTTGCCTTTTTAACGATTGGAAGTCTCCTTATGATTGTGGCTGTGCGCATCCTTTCTCTGGAAGACGCCCTTCTTAAAGTCGGTGAGCTTTATGCCAACCCCTGGCAATCGCTTCAAACCGCTTTTCTGGGCCTGAGCTTTATCGCGGTGGGCCTCATTTTTGTCAAAACACTCGTCAAGACAGGCCGCCAGACGGATACCATTATTTATCACAGCGATGTGGGGCCTGTCATGGTTTCAGTCGGTGCGATTGAGGACATTGTGCGCAAGATCGTGAAGCGCTTTCATCTCATCAAGGACTACAAGATCAAGACGCTTTTTCACGGGAAAAATGTCGAAATCCGTTTAAGGGTCAGCCTTTGGTCCGGCGGGCAAATCGCCGAGCTTTTAGGGGAAGTCCAGCAGCAAATCCGCATGCGGGTGAAAAAAATTCTCGGCCCTGAAAACCGGGTTGAAGTCAATTGCGATGTCCAGCGGATCGAGGACCATGAAATCCCTCTGGATGATTTGGACTTGCAGCAAGAAAAACAGACCGTGGCAGTCTAATGAATAGATTTTTTGAGGAGGAATAAATTTTATGGAACGTGTCGGCATTTTGACAGGTGGCGGAGATTGTCCGGGATTAAATCCTGTCATTCGGGCAGTGGTTCGAACAGCTTTATTACAAAACTGGCAGATTCTAGGATTTCGAAATGGCTGGAAGGGCTTGATCGAAGATGATTATTTCCTTTTAGATTTACAATCTGTTTCTGGCATCTTGCCTAAGGGAGGTACCATTCTAGGAACCTCCAGGACGAACCCTTATAAAAAAGCGGGCGACGTGGAAAAAGTAAAAAATACGTTTAATAAGCACAACCTGAGAGCCTTGATTGCGGTTGGGGGCGAAGATACCCTGGGCGCGGCGTACAAGTTGTTTAAGGAAGGGCTGAAAGTCGTGGGAGTTCCCAAAACCATTGATAATGACCTGAACGCAACGGATTATACCTTTGGCTACGACACGGCTCTTAATATCGCGATGGAATGCATTGACCGCCTTCATACGACCGCGGAGTCGCACAACCGTGTGATGGTTGTGGAAATTATGGGACGGCATGCGGGCTGGATTACGCTCGAAGCCGGTCTTGCGGGCGGCGCGGACGTGATTTTGATCCCTGAAATACCGATTGAAATCGATCAGGTTTGTGAACTCATCCGAAAGCGCCACAGCCGCGGGAAAACCTTTAGTATCGTGGCCGTTGCTGAAGGAGCGAGGTTGAAAGCCGGTGAAGTGGTGGTGGATGAAAAGCTTGATGAATTTGGCCACGTGCGTTTGGGCGGGATTGGCCAAGTGATCGGCGAGTTGATCGAGAAAAAGACGGGTTACGAGACACGCGTTACGGTGCTTGGGCATATCCAGCGCGGCGGCTCGCCCACGGCATTTGACCGCGTTCTTGGAACCCGGTTCGGAGTCAAGGCGGTGGAGCTTGTTAAAAACGGAAAGTACGGCTATATGGCAAGCCTTCAGGGCCGTAAAATTACCGAAGTGCCGATCCAGGATAGCATCGGCCAGCTTAAAACAGTGCCATCTGAATTTTACGAGATGGCCAAACTCTTTTTCGGATAATCCCTCATGAAAGATCTTTTAGTTCAAAGCGTTGAAAAACATCGCCAGGCATTAGAAAAAAGCTTTAGTGACGCTCAGATTGATGTGCTTGACCGCATCGGCAAAGAATTGGTAAAGACACTTAAGTCCGGCCATAAAATTTTACTTTGCGGAAACGGCGGAAGCGCTGCGGATGCTCAGCATATCGCGGCGGAATTCATCGCCCGTTTTAAAAAGGACCGACGCAGCCTTCCGGCACTTGCCTTAACCACCGACACCTCCATTCTGACCGCGGTCGCAAACGACTATGATTACAGCCAAGTTTTCTCCCGGCAGGTCGAGGGACTCGGCGTCAAAGGAGACGCGCTGATTGCCATTTCCACGAGCGGAAAATCACGCAATGTTCTGGAAGCCGTCCGGCAGGCCAAACACCAAGGGCTTTATACGATCGGTTTCACGGGTGGAGCGGGCGGCAGTTTAAAAGAAATGGCGGATATCTGCTACGCCGCTTTGGCTAGTGAAACCTCCCATATTCAAGAGATGCACATTACCGCGCTTCACGCTATTTCCGAAGCGATCGAAGAAATCTTCTTTGGTTCATAGCTTTTCGCGCTTTTCCTCATGAAACACAAAATGGTTTCTCGAAGTCAACTTGCCCGGCTAGCCCGCCGTCTTAAAAGTCAAAGAAAAAAAATTGTTTTCACCAACGGTACGTTTGACCTGCTTCATGCGGGACATGTCATGTACCTTGAGAAAGCGAAGGCGCTTGGGGATATCCTGATGGTCGGGATCAATACGGATAAATCCGTTAAAAGCTACAAAAGCCCTCACCGTCCCATTGTCCCGCAAAGCGACCGGATCCGCGTGCTTACGGCGCTTGAATGCGTCGACTACGCAATTCTGTTTGAGGACCCTACTCCGATCAAACTGATTCTTGCGATTCAACCCGATGTTCTGGTCAAGGGTGCGGATTGGAAGAAAGAGACAATCGTGGGCGCCAAGGAAGTGGAGTCCTGGGGAGGAAAAGTCGTGCGTGTCCGCTTGCTTGCCGGGCATTCCACAACCAGCCTTATCGCACAAATTAAATCCATTCCGGCATGAAACCTCTTCTGCGTATTCTTGATGCCAACTACAATAGGGCCAAAGAAGGGATTCGGGTTTTAGAAGATATCACCCGGTTTGTGATTCAGGATGCGGCCCTTACTTCCCGGTGGAAGCGCTGCCGTCATGATTTGACGCAGGCGATATTGCGTCTGCCGGTTTCTTACCGCGAGCTTGTGGATGCCCGCGAATCAAGCAGGGACGTGGGCCGCCAAAGTTTTATCCGTGACAAAAAGAAAAAAAGCCGGTGGCAAGACCTTTTCATCTCAAATGCCAAGCGCAGCCAGGAAGCTTTGCGCGTGCTTGAGGAGCTTGTGAAAATGATCGGCCCGAAATATGCGGCAAATTTTCAAACCCTGCGGTTCTGTTTGTATGACCTGGAAAAAAGAAGCCTTCAAAAACTTTAAGCTTTACGCCGTGACAAATATCACCGGGCCCGAAACGAGCGTCGCTCGAAAAGTTCAGCGGGCTTATCTCGGAGGCGCGGATATCGTTCAGCTTCGGTCAAAAAATGTTTCTGACCGTTCATTGCTGAAAATTGGTGCTTTTATAAGAGAAATCGCAGACGGGTACGGGAGACTTTTTTTTGTGAATGACCGCCCGGATTTGGCAATTGCCCTCAAAGCGGACGGATTGCATTTAGGGCAAGACGACATGCCTATTGCGGTCGCACGCAGGCTTTGCCGCCTTGCCGGAAGAAGACTGTGGATAGGGAAGTCGACGCATAGTCTGGCCCAGGCCTTGGCTGCCGAAAAGGAGGGCGCGGATTACATCGGAGTCGGGCCCATTTTTGGCACACCGACAAAGCCGGATTACAAGCCCGTCGGCGTTGAATTGATCCGTCAAGTGAAATGCAAAATTAAAATTCCGTTTGTTGTCATCGGCGGAATTGATGAAACCAACATTCACAACGTACTCGAAGCCGGCGCGACAAGGATTGCCGTTGTGCGCGCCATTTTTCAAGCGAGGGACATTTATGCCGCTGCAAAAAAATTACGCCGTCAAATCGAAGACTACACGTCAAGATAAACCCAAGCTGACCCCGCCGTTGGTGGTTGTGGGTACGGTTGCCATTGATTCGGTTGAAACGCCGTTTGGCAAGAAAGACCGTGTCTTTGGGGGATCCGCCTCTTATTTTTCCTATGCGGCAAGCTTTTTTACATCTGTAGCCCTGGTGGCGGTTGTGGGCAAGGACTTTCCGGACGAGTACCGAAAGATCCTTCAAGAGCGCAAGATTGACCTGAGTCACCTGGAAGTTAGGAACGGAAAAACCTTTGCCTGGAAGGGGAAATACGAATCAGACTTAAATACCGCGAAGACTTTAGACACTCAGCTCAACGTCCTGCTTGAATTTAATCCCAAACTTAGTTTCCCCGGACGCCCTGATTTTTTATTCCTTGCCAATGTCGATCCGGTACTGCATTTAAGCGTGCTTGATCAGCTTGAGAAGCCCCGCCTTAAGTTCGTGGCCTGCGACACGATGAATTATTGGATTACGAATAAGCGCAAGGATCTTTTAACCGTGCTTTCACGGGTCGACTGCCTGATTCTTAACGACGCGGAAGCGCGAGAGCTCACAGGAGAAGCTAACCTGATTCGAGCGGCCCAAAAGATCAAGGTCTTGGGCCCGAATCACGTGATTATCAAAAAAGGCGAGCACGGCGTCTTGCTTTTTTATGATGCGCAATTTTTTGCCTTGCCCGCCTACCCGCTTGAAAGCGTCTTTGACCCAACGGGGGCGGGAGATACGTTTGCCGGCGGATTTATGGGATACCTTGCCTCGACAGGGGACTTAAGTTTCGCTAATATGAAAAAGGCCGTGGCGTTTGGCAGTATTGTAGCCTCTTTTACGGTTGAAGATTTCGGCCTGGAATCGTTACGCAGGATTCAGCTCAAAAATCTCCAGGACCGGCTGGCGCTTTTTAAGAAAATATCAAGTTTTTGATTTACGGTGAGAGTCTGAAAGCAACAAAACACTAATTTCGGAGGAATAACTAAAGAGATGAACAAATCCCCGGAGACAAAAAAGCCTAAGATTCCTTTTACTATTTTTTTGGCAATTGCGGCAGTTTTTTTGTTCCTGGCCATTGCGAGCGCCAAAGGATTGTTTCCTGCGAAAAAAAATTGCTGCCTGACGCCTTCTTCGCGTGCGAGTCTTATTGCCCCATTCATAAAAACAGCCGAGGCGCAAACTGTTCCGCCTGCGGTGTCTCCCAAAGATACAGCCCAACCGGAACAACCCGGGATGTCGTGGATTCCGGGTGGGGAATTTACCATGGGGACCGATGAACAAGAATCCTACGATCCGGAGCGGCCCGCGCACCCAGTGAAAGTGGACGGATTCTGGATGGACGAGACGGAAATCACCAACGAACAATTTGAGGCGTTTGTCAAAGCCACAGGGTTTGTGACCACGGCAGAGAAAAAACCCGATTGGGAAGAATTAAAAAAACAGGTCCCGCCCGGCACGCCAAAACCGCCTGAAGAAATGCTTCAACCCGGTTCGCTTGTCTTTACGCCGCCTGACCATCCTGTTCCGTTGCAGGATATTTCCGCCTGGTGGGCATGGACGCTTGGAGCGAACTGGCGGCACCCCGAGGGGCCTTCAAGCAATCTTAAAGAAAGGCAAAATCATCCCGTGGTGCAGGTTGCCTGGGATGATGCCGTTGCTTATTGCCAATGGGCAGGCAAGCGATTACCCACAGAAGCGGAATGGGAATTTGCCGCGCGCGGAGGGCTTGAGAAAAAGCGCTTCGCGTGGGGTGAGGAATTCAATCCTCAAGGCAAGTGGATGGCGAACACCTTTCAGGGAAATTTTCCAAATTCGGATACTGGTGATGACGGTTTTTCGAGAGTCTCACCCGTGAAAAGCTTCAAACCCAACGGTTACGGTTTGTACGATATGATCGGTAATGTCTGGGAATGGAATTCCGATTGGTTCCGTGCGGATGCTTATCAATCGCTCGCGGAGAAGGGAACAACCGTCAATCCCCAGGGGCCTTCCGAAAGCTACGACCCAGCCGAGCCCTTGGTCCCCAAACGCGTCACCAAAGGGGGATCTTTTCTTTGCACTTCGAAGTACTGCGTGAACTACCGTCCCAGCGCTCGCCGCGGCACGGCCTTTGACAGCGGCTCTTCCAACATCGGTTTTCGCTGCGTCCGTTCTTCTTAACCAATCAGATCCAATATCAACAGAAAGGGAAGAATAATGAAGATTAATTTGCAAAAAGTATTCAGCGGTTTCTTGATACTCACTTTGGGTTTGATGTCATTGCTTTTGATTCCGGCGCAAGCGGAAACGGCAGATGATTCGTTTGCCAAGTACGGCCAGGAGTTTAAAGGTAAAATTGGCAGGACTTACGCCGAATCACAAGAGTGGTATCCTGAGACGAAGAAGCCAAAACCGGGAACGCCGAATGTTTTTATGATTCTTCTTGATGACACGGGCTTTGCGCAATTGGGCTCTTATGGCGGCTTGATCCAAACTCCTCATATGGACGCGCTTGCAGCCGATGGTCTTCGCTACAACAATTTCCACACGACCGCGCTTTGCTCGCCTTCGAGGGCCTCGTTGATGGCTGCAAGAAATCCGCACAAGATTGGTTTCGGCTCGCACGCACTGACTGCAATGGGTTTCCCGGGGTATAACGGCACCACACCCGAAAGCGCAAAATCCGTGGCCAAACATTTCCAGCATTATGGCTTTACGACCTATGCGCTTGGCAAATGGGATCACACGCCTTTGCCGGAAGTTTCACAAAGCGGGCCGTTTAATCGTTGGGCGAGCGGCGAGGGCTTCGACCATTTCTACGGTTTTATGGCTGCTGATGCCGATGATTTCCGCTCTCTCCTTTGGGCGGATCACCGGCCGACAGAAAATTGGGTGGGGAAACCAGGGGATCATCTCACCACCGACCTAGCGGACAAGGCCATTGATTATTTGACCTCCCATGCCTCCATTACTCCCGAGATACCTTTCTTCATGTTCTGGGCACCAAGCGCCATGCACTCACCCCATCAGGTGGAGCAGAGATATATTGATATGTATAAAGGCAAGTTTGATATGGGTTGGGACAATGCCCGTGAAATGATTTTCGAAAATCAGATGAAGATGGGAGTTCTTCCGGCAGGTACCAAGCTTTCAAACGGTATTCCTGAAATCCCCAAGTGGGATAGTTTAAGCGCTGAGCAGAAAAAACTCTATGCCCGCCAAATGGAAGTTTTTGCGGGTATGCTTACGCAGACAGATGAGCAGATCGGCCGCATGATCGCGACCTTGAAGCGCACCGGGCAATACGATAACACCCTTATCATGCTCACTTCCGACAATGGCACGAGCGGAGAGGGCGGGTTAAACGGAACCTTTAACGAATCCCGTGTCCTCAACTCGCTTCAAACATCGCTCGAAGAAAACATGAAGCACTACGACGCGTGGGGCGGCCCCAATACCTATCCGCATTATCACGCAGGATGGGCGATGGCCGGGAACACGCCCTTCAAATACACCAAGCAGATCGTGCATAATGGCGGAGTCGCCGATCCGCTGATCGTGACTTGGCCCCAAGGCATACAAGCCAAGGGAGAGGTGAGAAACCAGTACAGTTTCATCACTGATATCATGGCCACGGCCCTTGAAGTGACCGGCACTCCGTTCTTGGAAGAGGTTGATGGCGTCAAGCAAATGCCTCTGGACGGCAAGAGTCTCGTCTATTCCTTTAATGACGCCACTGCGCCCTCAACGCGCACGGAGCAGTATTACGAACAGCTCGGCAACCGCGCGATGTATAAAGACGGTTGGAAGGCAGTAACAATCCACGGAAACCGTATGCCCTGGATTGTTGCCGGCACGTTTCCTTTTGATAAAGACGTTTGGGAATTGTACAACTTAAACGAAGACTTCGCGGAAACCGAAGATCTCGCGGCAAAGAATCCCGAAAAGCTGGAGGAGCTGAAAAAGCTTTGGGATGAAGAGGCTTGGAAAAATAACGTCTATCCTCTCTACGATGATCTGGCGAGCCGATTGGCCAACCAGTTCAAACGCGCCTTTGGCAGCAAGTCCGTTTTTACGTATTATTGGCCGGGCGCTGTACGCATTCCCGAAGCTGTTTCCGCTCCGATCAAAAACGTTTCGCATACCATTGAGACTACGGTTGAGTTAAAGGGGAATGAAGAGGGCGTGATCGTGGCGTGCGGCGGGATTAATGGCGGCTACACGCTTTTTATTAAGGACCGCAAACTGCATTACGAATACAATTTTTTTAATACGGCGCGGTATGAAATCGTGTCCCCTGAACTACCTAAAGGGAGGGTAGACTTAAAGTTTAATTTCGTTGCCACCGGAAAGATGAAAGGCACCGGGGAGTTGTACGTGAACGCTGAGAAGGTGGCAGAAGGTGCGATTGATCAAACCGTCCCGGGTACTTTTTCCTTGAGCGAATCCTTTGACCTGGGTGTGGACAACGGCACGCCCGTTTCCAATAATTATAAAACAAAAGACCATTTCCCCTTCACCGGCGAGCTGGACAAGCTGACCATTACACTCAATCGCGGATAAATAACTGACCCCTCGGGAAGTTTTCTTTAAAGTACCGAGGGGTCATCCTGAAGCCCGAAGGGCTGAAGGATCTCATATCCTTCGCGGAGTTTACCCTGTGAGTCTGAGATTCTTCGCTTCGCTCAGAATGACAGGCGAAGGGCTCAGGATGACGTCAATAACAAACAACACCAAAAGGAGATCTATGAAAAAACAATTAACTCGACTGTGTTCATTGATTGTTGTGGCATTGATGCTGGTTCCCGCGCCGTCTTTTGCGCAGGAAGAAGCAAGTGCCGGACAAAAACCAAACATTCTTATCATCTGGGGTGATGACATCGGCCAATCTAATATCAGCGCCTACTCGCACGGCCTCATGGGCTACCAGACGCCCAACATCGACCGCCTCGCGAAGGAAGGCATGATGTTCACCGACTACTATGCCGAGCAAAGCTGCACCGCCGGCCGGGCGTCGTTCATTACCGGCCAGTCCGGTTTGCGCACGGGTATGACCAAAGTTGGTTTACCGGGCGCGACGTTGGGCCTGCAGAAAGAAGATCCGACAATTGCCGAGATGCTCAAACCTCTCGGTTATGCCACCGGCCAGTTTGGCAAGAATCATCTTGGCGATCGCAACGAGTTTCTGCCCACGGTGCATGGTTTTGATGAGTTCTACGGTAATCTTTACCACCTGAATGCGGAAGAAGAGCCGGAATTGCCGGACTATCCTAAAGATCCGGCGTTCCGTGCAAAGTTTGGCCCACGCGGCGTGATGGATTGCAAGGCTTCGGAGACAGACGATGAAACCGTGGAACCGCGTTTCGGCAAGGTCGGCAAGCAGGTATGCACAGACACAGGTCCTCTGACCAAGCAGCGGATGGTGACGGTCGATGACGATATTGTTAACCGTGCCGTGGATTTCATCAAGCGGCAAAATGAGGCTGGCAAGCCGTTCTTCGTTTGGGTGAACACCACCCACATGCATTTTCGCACTCACACCAAGCCGGAAAGCATCGGCCAGTCAGGACGTTGGCAGAGCCCGTATCATGACACCATGATTGACCACGACAAGAATGTCGGCGAGGTCCTCAAGGTGCTGGACGACCTGGGTATTGCAGATAACACCTTCGTCATGTACTCGACCGACAATGGTCCCCACATGAACAGCTGGCCGGACGGAGGCATGACACCGTTCCGCAACGAGAAAAATTCAAACTGGGAAGGGGCCTATCGAGTCCCTGCGATGGTTCGCTGGCCGGGCAAGATCAAACCGGGCAGTGTGTCCAACGAGATGATTGCTCACCACGACTGGCTTCCGACGCTGCTGGCCGTAGCGGGTGACACCGAGGTGACAGAAAAACTGCTCAAGGGCTACCAAGTCGGAGACATGACCTACAAGGTCTATCTGGATGGTAACAACCTCGTGCCTTACCTGACCGGGCAAGCCGCGAAGAGCCCGCGGGAATCATTCCTGTACGTCAACGACGACCAGCAATTGGTCGGCCTGCGCTACGACAACTGGAAGTTCGTGTTCATGGAACAGCGGGTTGAGGGAACTCTGCGCATCTGGGCAGAGCCGTTCGTCACCTTGCGAATCCCGAAGATCTTCAATCTCCGTACCGATCCGTACGAACGCGCGGACATCACGTCGAACACTTACTATGACTGGCTTTTAGATCACGCCTTTCAGCTTGTTCCTGCACAGGAGTTCGTAGGTCAGTTTCTGATGACCTTCAAGGACTACCCGCAGCGGCAAAAGGCGGCCAGCTTCAACATGGATGAAGTTTTTGAGAAATTGAAGAAGTCGTGAAGGTGAACGCGGAACAGTAAAGCGAGAGGAGTCGCAACCATGAAAACAATAAGACTCATTACATTCACAATACTGGCAACGTTCACACTGGCCCTGAATGCTCAAGCCGCGGATCTGCTTCCGTCGTGGAACGAGGGCCCGGCCAAACAGTCCATCGTTCAATTTGTTGAACGCGTGACTAAGGAAGGCTCGCCCGACTTTGTGCCCGTCCCCGAACGCATCGCCGTGTTCGATAACGATGGCACGCTCTGGAGCGAACAGCCGGTGCCGGTCCAGTTTTACTTTGTGGCGGATCGTGTGAAGGCGCTCGCGCCGCAGCATCCCGAGTGGAAGACGAAGGAGCCATTCGCCTCGATTCTCAAGGGCGATCTGAAAGCGGCGCTTGAAGGCGGCGACCACGGACTTATGGAACTTTTCATGGCCACGCACACCGGCATGACCACCGACGAGTTTGCGCAACTCGTCAAGGACTGGATCGCCACGGCGAAGCATCCGACGACCGGCAAGAGCTTCCTCGACATGACTTATCAGCCGATGCTCGAAGTGCTCGCCTATTTGCGCGCGAATGGCTTCAAGAACTTCATCGTCTCCGGCGGCGGCATCGAGTTCATGCGCGTGTGGACGGAAGCGGCTTATGGCATCCCGCCGGAACAGGTCATCGGCAGCAGCATGAAGACGAAGTTTGAACTGCGTGATGGCAAATCTGTGTTGGTGCGTTTATCTGAACTGAACTTCAACGATGACAAAGGCGAGAAGCCTGTCGGCATCAACCAACACATCGGCCGCCGTCCCATTGCTGCGTTCGGAAATTCCGTGGGCGATCAACAGATGCTGGAATACGCGCAGGGAGGCAGCGGCGTGCGATTTGAACTGTTGGTTCTGCACGACGACGCGGTACGCGAGTTTCCCTATGGACCCGCGCGCGGACTACCGGATGTCAAATATGGTTATTTCACGCCCGCGCTGGAAGAACATGCGAAGAAGGACGGCTGGACCGTCGTCAGCATGAAAGAAGATTGGAATACCATTTTTGCAAACGTGCAGTCTGAGATTACCGCCATTGATATCCTGCTGAAGCCGGATGCCGCGATGCTCAAACATGCGGAAGCCAATAACGCCCGTCTGCTTGGAGTTTTTCCGGATGGCTTCGCCCTGGATGCGACGCACACTCCGCACATCACAATGCTCCAGTGTTTCGTTCGCACTGCGGACTTGGACGAAGTTTATGCCGCTGTAGAAAAAGTTCTTGCTGCGGCCAACGTGAATGCCATGAAGCTGGAAGCTTTCAAACTTTACTATATCCCGGCCGGGGGCGAGCTGGGGGTCGCTGGCATTGTCGCAAAGCCGACGGCGCAACTCATCAAGCTGCAGGCGGACATCATTGGTGCCGCAAAGCCGTTCATGCTGGAAACCGGTCCCATCGGTGCGTTCACTGCCCCGCACGAAGATCCCGCCATTGATGCGGCCATCATCCAGTATGTGTCCACGTTTGAGCAAATTGCGGCGGGCGAGCATTTCAATCCGCACGTCAGCACCGGCAACGGGCCGACAGCATATCTCGACCAGATGATCGCCGAACCGTTCGAGCCCTTCACGTTTTCACCTGCGGGCGCGGCGGTTTACCAGCTCGGTCCATTTGGTACCGCGGCGAAGAAACTCAACGAGTGGGATTTGAAGTCATGAGCCACCGAATAGCTGCATAAAAATGAACACGGAGGATTAAAATGAAAAAAATAATAGGATCATCTTTATTCTTAATTGTATTTTTAAACTTATGGCCAGGCGTCGCTTCGGCTTTGCCGGCTATTTTGGACCGGAGGTCGGATGAAAAGCAGCGGGAGTCAATTCTTAGCCGCTCTGATGAAGTTCTCGCGGCCCTTTATAAAAGCCAGCCGCAAGCAAAATCCGCAGTTGAGCAAGCCTACGGATATGCCACATTCAGTAATTTTGGAGTAAAAATATTTTTTGCAGGAAGCGGGACAGGCCGCGGACTGGCAATCAATAATAAGACAAAAGAGAAAACTTTTATGAATATGGCAGAGCTTCAGGCAGGGCTCGGGCTCGGCATAAAAAAATTTATGCTGATCTGGGTCTTCGAGACCGAGCAGGCTTTTAACAAATTTGTGAATTCCGGATGGGAACTCGGAGGGCAGGCGTCTGCCGCTGCCAAGGCAGGCGGCAAGGGAGGTTCTTTTCAGGGGGCAGTTAAGGTGGCCTCGGACATATGGCTTTACCAGCTGACCGATGCGGGGCTTGCCGTGGAGCTGACAGCCACAGGAACAAAATATTATAAAGACAACAATCTCAATAATAAATAAAATGAACATGAATCGGATGTTGCCGCTCTTTACATCGAATCGTTGAACCAGGTGATTGACATTCATGCTTTGAGGGTAGCCGTGGGGATTCAAGCGCGGGTTCCGGGCGGAATTTGGCTAGTGCTCTGCGGCATTACAATGCTCGGTATGATGGGGGTAGGATATCAGACGGGAATTGCGGGATCGAAAAGGTCCATGGCGCGGCCGATCCTGGCCTTTTCCTTTGCCATGATGATCGCGTTGATCGCTTTGTTAGACAATCCTGAGAGCAGCTTTATTAAGGTGTCACAACAGCCGCTGATTGATTTGCGCGACTCGATCAAGTCGGGAGGACACAATACTTAACTCAAGGGGTGACAGCCGGATTTAAGTAGGATGTCCCTAGAACTCCGCTGGGCTCCTGCCATACAATGCGTGGTTCGGGTGTTTTTGCCAAATAAAAGGATCGTTGCGTTTAGTAATGTATTCGCTATAGTATTAGCGTTCCGAACTTTTAAAAATCGCTGCAGATCATTTCCCACGAGTTCAAATTTTGGCAACGGGCTCATCCACGCTCGGTGCCTCACGAAAATTCCGGGATACGCTGACCGGACGGAAATTCTCCATTTGGTTGACGCCGATGAATTTGGCTGATCTTCAGGATTTTGAAAATCAAAATTTAAAACACCGCTTCTTAAGGGGAGGACTTCCTCCTTTTTTTATGGCTAAGGAGATCTTGGAAGCTGAGTTTCAGGAGTGGATGGATGATTATTGGTCGAAGGATATTCAGGAGCTCTTCCGGCTTGAACGCCGCTCTTCCTTTCAGCAATTCGTTGAACTTGTGATGGCTCGTAGCGGTGGAATTTTTGAGGCGACACGTTATACCTCGGAGTGTGAAGTCAGCCGCCAAACCATTGTCAATTATCTTCGCGTCCTCGAAGCCACGTTAGTGGTTCATATGATTAAACCGTTCAGCTCCCACAAACCCACTGAGATTGTTTCTGCCCCGAAAGTTTTCGGATTCGATACTGGTTTTGTCTGTTACTATCGGGGATGGCATGAGTTGCGTTCGGAGGATATGGGCCTTTTGTGGGAACATTTTTTTCTTAATGAGATGCATGCCCGCCTGACGGGGTCTGAAATCCGTTATTGGCGCGATAAACAGGGTCATGAAGTGGATTTCATTATTCTTCTAAGAGGCAAATTGCCGGTTGCTGTTGAATGTAAGTGGAATTCGGATCGATTTGATTCCTCAAATATGAAGGCATTTCGGAGGATTTATCCGGAAGGGGATAATTATGTTCTATCCCATGATGTTGATAAATCATTCCGGCGGCAATGTGACAATCTCTTGGTTCATTTTTCATCACCCGAAACGTTTATGAAGCAAATAGGGGCAGACGCGTGAAGGCCGAGAAGCTTAATAAACTGGAATGAAAGAAGAGAATATGGATGGATAAAAATCATGAAGCATAAAATTCTCATAACGGTTCTCTTTTTGTGTTTGTGCCCGCCCTCTCTTTTCTCCGCCAGCGACGATGCGATTAAAAAGAACGATTCCGGAGCCGCGACTTCGCCCAAAGAGCTGCCCCCGGCTGAAGCTAAACCAACCGCCATTGAAATCGTAAGTGAGCAAATGAGCCAGCAGGATAGTGCGGCAGACCAGGCTGTCGAGGCAAAGCAGGTGGCCGGTGAGCTTAGGCAGGCGCAAGCTGAGCATGAGACGCTGACGAAGGAGATCGCAAATATTTCAACGGATTCACAAGCCGCCACTCCCGGGGATCCGGAGATTTTGCTCAAAGCTAAGCTGGCAGAAGTAGAGCTTAGAAAAAAATTCCTTGAGAAAAAAGTGGCTTTTCTTCAGGAAAAGAAAGATTTCTTAAGTGTGATTCATCAGAAGATGCAGTTTTATTTAAGAGCCGTATTTTCCGAGGATGCTTCTTTCTTAGTAGTCATCAGGGAGCTCAAGGAGATGCGGAAAAGTAGAGCGGCTCGGCTCATGGATAAGCTGCTCTTAAGGCACGAGATCGAGCCCATTTCAAACCGAATTATCGTTGAGGAAAAATATCTATCCACAAAGAATGCTATTTTGCCGGTTACCACGGAAAATGAAAAGCCCTATATGCTGAAAACAATAGTGCTTGCGGAAAATCGTTTGCAAATTCTAAAGGATACAAAAGCATTGCTCGAAGAGAAAATGGAATTTTTGACAGCTCGAATTTCCGCCAATGAGGAATTTGACAAGCTGATAAGGTTGCGGCGCGACGAGGTTTTTTTGCATGGAATTTACTCGAAAACGCCTGTTTCATACAGCGCCATTGAAATCGCCGGAGCCGTGTTAGCGGTGTTATTTCTAGCAGGCCTTTTTTTAATGAGGAAGCGCTTCTACACCTTCAGTAGTCAACTCCCTTTTTTCTTAAACAGAGGGTTATTCCGTTTTGTTTGTAAAATGCTTTGGGTTTTGGGCCTTATTTCTCTTGTGGGTTACAGTGGGCTTAGTGCTTTCGGGTTTCGCTTCGCAGCCTTAGCGTTGGGAATATTGTATTTGAATGTTGCCGGCGGTCTGATGGCTTTTTTGATCGTCACGCGGGTTATGGAGTGGCTTTCTATCTTGGTTATTCAGAAAATAAGCAAAGCGAGTCAAATTGAAATAAAAAAGTCGTCAGCCGCTTATTCTCTGGTTAATACGGTCTTTCAAGTGCTTGTATTCCTTGCAATCGCCTCTTACATTCTCGCCTATTGGGCGGTCCGGCAAGAGACAGCGGAGTTTTTGCTCGCAGTGTTGAATTACCCGGTATTGAAAGCCGCGAAAGTCGACATTTCAGTTCGGGTCTTCGCCCGGTCGGTTTTAGTCTTCTGGATATTTCACTGGCTTTCGCGCCTTATCAATGGTGTTCTAAAAACGAAGGTTTATCCCAAAACTTCTCTTGATATAAACAGTCAGGACGCCATTAAATCGGTCATCCAGTTTGTTATGATAACCGCAGGATTGCTGGTAAGCATTCAGTTACTCGGTATTGATCTGAGCGCGCTGGCGGTATTTTCCGGAACACTGGGGCTTGGAATTGGATTTGGCCTTCAGGACATTATTAAAAATGTGTTCAGCGGATTTGTGATTTACTTTGAACGGCCGATTCGAATCGGAGACGTTGTGGAGGTAGGGGCGACTCCGGGGACAGTGAAAGCGATACGAACTCGCAGCACGGTCATAAACACGTATGACAATATTTCAATTGTTGTGCCGAACTCTGAATTTCTTACTCAACGCGTTGTCAACTGGAGTCTTTCTGACCGTACCGTTCGGGTCGAATCCCGAGTAGGGGTAGCGTATGGGTCTGATGTTGAGGTTGTAAAACAAACCCTGCTGGAAATTACAAAGGCAAATAAGAATATTCTGGCCCAACCGGAGCCGTTGGTTATTTTTGAGGATTTTGCAGACAGCGCGCTTCTTTTCAGGGTTTTATATTGGGTTATTCTGGAAGACCGGTTGGAAGCCAAGAGCGAGATCAATTTTTCTATTAACGCCAAATTTAAAGAAAAGGGAATTGTCATCCCATTTCCGCAAAGAGATGTTCATCTTAAGTCCTCTGATTTTGACCTGCGAATCGGTGGGCACAATACTTAATGGGTGTATATATTATGCAAGCTTTATCAGATATTTTAATTAATTGGACCTAAAAACAAATAATTGATTCGGAAAGGGAAAGTTTATGACAACAGAAAAAGAACGATTGGAAGAACACCGTCAGCAGGGTATTGCTTGGAAAAAATGGGGCCCCTACTTAAGCGAACGTCAGTGGGGAACCGTGCGCGAGGATTACAGCTACGGAGGTGACGCCTGGAATTACTTCTCTCACGATCAAGCCCGCTCACGAGCCTATCGCTGGGGCGAGGACGGCATCGCCGGTATTTCTGATGACAAACAGCATTTATGTTTTGCTCTGGCTCTCTGGAATGGAAAAGATCCCATTCTCAAAGAACGCTTATTCGGCCTCACTAACGCTGAAGGCAATCACGGCGAGGATGTTAAAGAGTATTATTTTTATTTAGATTCCACCCCGACACATTCTTATATGAAGTACCTTTACAAATATCCTCATCTTGCTTTTCCTTATGATGACCTTGTCGACGCCAATGGGCGGCGGACCCGGCGTGATATGGAATATGAACTTCTGGACACAGGCATTTTTGACAGCGATCGGTATTTTGACGTGTTCGTGGAATATGCCAAGGGCGGGCCGGAAGACATTTGTATACAAATTACCGCGGTTAACAGGGGCAAGGAAGCGGCCGAGCTGCATTTGCTGCCGACTTTGTGGTTTCGCAACGATTGGTCCTCGTGGATTGCAAAACCCGCTGAAAAACCTTCACTCAAGCTTCTGAAAAAAATACCCGGCATGAATGTGATTGAGGCGGATCATCCCCAAATGGGACAATACTATTTGTACGGAGAAGGAGACGCGGCGCCCTTATTTACCGAAAATGAAACAAATAACGGCCAATCGGGGGACACAAGACTTTACTGAGTGGTGACGGCCGGAATTAAGTATGATGTCTCCGCAACTCTGCCCGGAACTCGATACCCCCCCCTAAAAATGTATTGACAAAAGGCACACATTCAATTAAGCTTATTTTGTGGGAAAAATCTTCGAGTGGGATGGGGAAAAAAATCACAAACTAAAATGGGAGCGAGGCATCTCGTTTGAAGCGATTGTCTCGCATCTTGAAGCAGGGCATATTGTGGCGATTGTGTCCGGCAGAGGAAAGTTTCTGCATCAAAAGCAATTCATTATAGAGTTCAATGGCTATATCTATGTTGTTCCTTATGTTGAAGGGAGCGAACGGATATTTCTTAAGACCATTATCCCTAGCCGGAAGTTGACAAAGAAATATTTATCAGGAGGCGATTAGGATGAAAAAATATCAACTGGACAAAGAAGAACAGGAAATTCTTGAAGCGATTGAAAATGGCGACTGGGAACTTGTGAAGCCTAAAAAAGCAGAATTGGAGCATTATGCCGAGATTGCTAAAAATACGCTCCGCAAAGATCAGCGAATGAATATCCGGATCTCCAAAGGGGATATGTCGCGTATCAAAGCGAAGGCGGCTGAAGAGGGAGTTCCTTATCAGACGCTTGTTACGAGCATCATCCACAAATATGTTTCCGGAAATCTCGAGGCTGCTTGAAGGGGATGATCCATGCCTCACGTGAGCGGATACCCCGCCAGAGGGCGATATTAGGCGCATTCCGACCTCTCTGGGCGCTTGTCCCACCGTGCGTTGCGGCGAGGCGACAAGGCGCATAGCGCTCTTGTCTTTTGCGAAATAAGCATCATATTATTTGACAATTCCTCGTTTACAAGGCAACATTCAACTGCTTGTTATTAGGAAGAGCTTACAAAGCGGGAGAAAGGTTAAGTCATGAAAGAAACAGAAATCCAGGAAAGCCGGCCCGAATTGGTATGGGTGAATATAATTTTCTTCGCGATCACCACCGCCATCGCGGTCATCGGCGCGCCTTTATACATTTACCGGTACGGGATCACCTGGCTGGATTGCGTGTTATTCGTTTTTTTCGTTTCGGCGACGGCCATGAGCATTACGGTAGGCTACCACCGGTTATTTGCTCACCGCAGTTTTAATGCTCATCCTTGGGTCGAATTTTTGGTGTTATTTTTTGGGGCGGCAGCCTTCGAGCAAGCCGCGCTTCGCTGGGCTTCACAGCACCGCGATCATCACCGTTATGTGGATACGGACAAGGATCCCTACAGCATCAAGAAGGGCTTTTTTTACGCGCACATCGGATGGCTGTTATTCTGGAATCACCCTTTGAATCTGGAGAATGCCCCGGATTTATCAAAAAACAAACTGATCGCGCATCAATACCGCTATTATTATCTCTGGTCTGCTCTGTCCGGCATTGTTTTGCCGCTTGTGATCGGTGCCCTGGTTGGCCGTTCCGGCGGGGCCTTGATTCTAACCGTCTGCCTCCGCCTCGCGTTCGTTCATCATTCGACCTTTTGTATTAATTCCGTCTGCCACATGTTCGGCAAGCCGACCTATGATATTTATTCCTCCGCCAAAGATCATTGGTTTGTGGCGTTACTGACTTTTGGAGAAGGCTATCATAATTTTCATCACCGTTTTCCGGGAGATTACCGCAATGCCGTCCAGTGGTACCAATGGGATCCGAGCAAGTGGGTGATTCATTTGCTGAAGTTTCTAGGCCTGACGAGTGATTTAAAAAGGGTTTCCCATTTTCGCATCCTGGATGCCAAGCTTGCGGCACAGAATCAAAAAGCCCGTGACTGGATCCAAATCAAAGTCGGGATGCCGCATTTGAGCGATCTTCACCTGACGCTTGACCGTTATTACCAGGAGATTAGGCACAAACTTTTAGAATGGGAGCAAGCTGCTCATCAATATCATACCGTGATTTCTCACCGCATCGATTCTTCCAAATCGGAAATTCAAAGAGCGGCCGTCCTGCAATTAAAATCCGCGCAGGAGCAATTTGAATCGGCACGAAGACAGTGGGAGAGTTTACTCCTGCGCCGCCTGGGTTTGGCCCTCCAACAAATATAAAAATACGCCCTCTTTCAGGGACGTTCATAAACTAATTTCCTATCCTCAAGCAAACGAATCGCAGAATTTCCCAAGCCTTGTCGCCGCGAATCGCGTAGGCTTTGAGCAAAACTTGCTTGGAGCGGATGAGGAGACCGGCGCGAACCAAGAGGGTTCCTGCCGTGGAGGCTGTTCTGTATGGGCCCCTCCGCCCGGTGTGGATCCTCCCATTTCGAACACCTCCACGTCCCCCCTCTTGGTTCGACGACGGAGGAGCCCTCGTCCGATCCAAGCTTAGTCTTTGCCAAAGCCGGAGCGCTGAAGCGGCACAAGGGCTTGGAAAATTCTGCAGACGTTCCTTCAGAAAATATGGCATAACAAGAAACAAATACCCGATTGCTTCCAAAAACAGGCGGGATTATAATTCCGCAATAGGTTTGGCTTGAACGGCCCCAGCCGATATTAGCAGGGAGGATTTATGAAATTAACATCCGCTAACTTACGGGAAGAACAGGCAAAAACACTCGCAGCATCGAGACGCGCCTACGGTTTGCTGGCGAAGGGGCTATTTCTGTTCATGGACCTGTGCTACGGGCGCAAGGCCACACTTTCCAAGTTTAAGGTGCTTGAAGTCATTGCCCGGGTGCCGTACCAAGCCTGGGAGCATGTTGCCTATATTGCCATGACGCATACTTATGCCGTGCCCGGTTTTGCCCGGCGTGTTTTTGAATTTGTGAAAGAATCGCGCCTTCAGCAAGACAATGAACAGTGGCACTTGCTGATTCTGGAGGAGATGGTTCAGAAAAAGGGGATTCAGGAAAACTTTTTTGTCTTCCGCATACTGCCGCAGATCATCGCGTTCTTCTATTATCATGTGAGCTGGCTGCTTTATGTCGTAACGCCTGCCTGGAGCTACGGGCTGAATGCTGATTTTGAGGACCACGCGGAGCATGAATATATGCAATTTGTGAGGGATAACCCGGCTCTTGAAAGCGAACCGTTTGAAAGTGACTTTGTGAATGACTACGGCGCGTTCAACAGCCTGGCGGATTTGTTTCGCAATATCGGGCTGGATGAACGGCTCCACAAGGAAGAAAGCCTTGCAAGAATGGAGAACGCTCGGTTTCGTTAAGGACATGCAATCGCCTGGCAGGAAGCAGCAATTAAAAATGACCATACTTTACAAATAGTCTAACTAAAAGCATACTATACATTATGATTCAAAGGCCTTTATGGGAAGGAAAGATTAAGGACTGTTGGAAAGAAGCTCCTATTGTTTGGCTCGCGGGAGTTCGCCGCGCCGGCAAGACGACGCTTGCGCAAAGTCTGGGGGGCGAGGACACAGTCCTTTACGTTAATTGTGATCTTCCAGTGTCTGAGGATCGGGTTCGGGATCCCCAGCTTTTTTTTAAAAGCTGCGAGCGGCCCATCGTGGTCTTTGACGAGATTCATCAGCTCCAGGACCCGAGCCGCATTCTTAAGATAGGCGCGGATTTATTCCCGCATCTCCGGATATTGGCCACGGGTTCTTCCACGCTTGCAGCCAGCAGTAAATTTCGTGATACCCTCGCAGGGCGTAAACGGGTTATTCATCTTTTGCCTGTCCTTTGGACGGAGCTTGCGGCGTTTTCCTGTAATGATATTTCACGGCGTCTCTTTCAGGGCGGTTTGCCGCCGGCACTTTTGGCAAAGTCCAAAAGCACTTCTTTTTACCGAGAATGGCTCGATTCATTTTTCGCGCGGGACATCCAGAAACTTTTTCCCTTCCGTGATGTCGACAAATTTAATGCCCTTTTTGAATATCTTTTACGTCAGAGCGGGGGGCAGATCGAAACTTCCAAGGTGGCGTCGGAGCTTAAAATCAGCCGTCTGACGATTGAAAGCCATCTAAAGGCGCTTGAAATCACACAAGCGGTTACGCGTATCCGTCCTTTTTTCGGCGGAGGGCAAAAGGAAATCGTGAAAATGCCCAAAGTGTACGGGTTTGATACCGGATTTATCACTTTTGTGCGCGGTTGGGATCCGCTGAGGCCCCAGGATCACGGCATTTTATGGGAGCATCTGGTGCTTGAATACTTACAGGCATCTTTTCCGTATCAGGCCATACGCTACTGGCGGGATAAATCAGGCCGTGAAGTGGACTTTGTTTTGGCCCTGAGAAGGGATCAAGTCGATGCCGTGGAGTGCAAATGGAATCCGTCGGAGTTTGATTCATCTGCACTGCGAGTTTTTCGTTCTTATTATCCGAAAGGTGAAAATTATCTTATATGCCCCCTGGCCGATAAAGCCTACTTGAAACGTTACGGATCTTTAACCGTAAAGGTTTGTTCGCCCGAAGCGATTAAGACTACCGATAGCGATCGATAACGGGACGACATGGCGTCCGGGAAATGGTAAACGTGAATACATGGAATTTGTTCGGGACAATCCCGCTTTTGAAAGCGAACCTTTTGAAAGTGACTTTGTGAATGATTACGGTGCTTTCAACAGCCTGGCGGATTTGTTTCGCAATATCGGCCTTGATGAACGGCACCACAAGGAAGAAAGCCTTGCAAGAATCGAACACGCCCGGTTTAGTTAAATAAAAAAAGAGGAGGAAAATATATGTACGAACTCATCGGAATTGTGATTTTTGTTTTGGACATCGTGGCCATTGTTGACTGCGTTCGGTCCTCGATGGATTCAACCAAAAAGCTGTTGTGGGTTCTGCTTATTTTGGTTCTGCCTTTGGTCGGGATGTTACTTTATTTTATATTGGCGAAAAAAGCATCGTAGAAAGATACCCATCAATAGCGAGCCAGTACCAGAGTGCCAGGTTAAGTTTAAACGCGGCACTCCCGGAACCAGTACGAATTCATTCTTTATAATATTTCTCAATATATACAGATGGTCGAAGAGCTTTTAAAAAATTTATCTGCTGTCCTTCGTTTCGCAGTTTATTGAGAAACTTATAATCGGTAGTAATAAAAATACCTTGGTGAAATGCACAATTAATCAATAGGGCCGTATCCTTGCCCCCATAATCTCCTATCTTTTCAGCTATCGTAGCCAATCTTGATTCCCATTCTGCTCTTAAGGTCTCAAATTGATTACATTCTGAGGGTATGGCAGCACCCTGAAAACTAAGCGATTGAGGATAAAAGGCGGGTTTGGCATCTTTCCAAAATTCTTTGACTTTATTATCCGTAATCTTAATCTCAATTTTAACATTAACAGAAATCCCTAACTTAATTTTTCCACCTCGATATAATTCTTTAATCTTATGCAAGGCACATATATCCTCTTTCAAATTCTGCTGGGCTTCATGCATTGGGCCTGTTTGTGCTGCATGAATATAAGCGCAGGAATCGAGCCAGAGATCATCTTTTTCCATATGCAATTTCTTTAATGTTGAATGGTATCCCCTTTTTTCAAAAAAGGATAGGTGTCTGCTATCGCACTTATCAAACAGACATTTAATCCTACTGTCATTAAAAAGATCAAAACAGGCGCAAAACCTAATACCCCCAAGAAAAAGAAGACGGCCATAATTAAATACGATAATTGATATAAATATAAAGCGGCAGAAGAACCCATGCTATTTGGTAATTCCTTTGAAAGCATAAACTGAAAAGGGCCTATGGCAACAGACCAACCAAACATAAAATAGGGCAGGATGAAATGTTTTGATTCAGTCGAATAGGCGATCGAATAAAATATAATGATTCCTCCCCACAGTAGACCGAACACGTGAGTTGTAAAACTATTAAGGAAGAGAAGCGTTAGTGCTAAATTTTTATCTTTTTTCTCATTAAGGCGAAACGCAGGCATCGCAAAAATAGTGATTGGGATCATTCCGAGAAAGGTATACAGCCAAGGAAACATGAAACAAACAATAAAACCAGCTAAGACTGCACGCCATTCGCCGAGGACAAGCAACCAAATCCCGCCTGCCAAGCCGCCCAAGATATTAAGTAGCGCTATTGGCACAAGCGAAGCATTCATTAGTGCACCTAGAGCCTCATTTAAGGGGGAATCTCTTTTAATATTCAACCGTTCGACAGGAACAGTAACGGTTTTGATCTCCGTTTTGCATTTCCAGCAATGGGTAAAGGCGGGATTGTTCCTTTGTTTACATACTGCACATATTTTTGACTCCATTCCCAGAATTCCTCCCTGTTCTTCTTTCTCCTTATGCAGTTTTTGAACCGATTGCTCTATTTCATATTTGGCGGTCCTACCTCCCCGCGAATATCTTCTTTTATAAGTCTAGCACTTGAAAAGAAAAAAAGATGCCAGGCACGGTAAGTGGGGACAGGCAGGAGTAAAAATGATTTCTAAGACTAGCCGCTTTTTTGGTGTTTTCTTCCTATTTGTTCTTCTTGATAAATCTGTACCGGTACCAGCGGTGCCGGTTTTGTTAGAATCCAGAATTTTCCTCTAGAATACCCCCTTCCGATTCTGATTAGCCGCAGCGAAGTTAATATTGATTATTCTTAATATTCAATTATAATTTATAATTAAACAATAATATATTTGTAAACTTTAGTTGACATTTTGAACCGTGCAAGCTACTCTTATGCTTGATAAGATTCTCCAGTATCAAACAACTCAAGGTAAAAGGCCTTTTGGCGAATGGTTGTTGGCTTTAAAGGATAAAACCGTTCGAGCCAGAATCTTGGCGCGGTTGGATCGACTGCTCTTGGGTAATTTCGGTGATACCCGGCGAATCGGAACAGGCGTCTGGGAACTCCGGTTTCATTTTGGACCGGGATACCGCGTTTATTTCGGATTAGACGGAGAGAAGATCGTTATCCTGTTATGCGGTGGTGATAAATCAAGCCAGACAACCGATATCCAGCGCGCCCACGAATATTGGAAAGACTATTTAAGGAGGCAATCATGAAAGCGGCAGTCAGTTATCGTAAAGAGCTGATGACCCTCCTGAAAGACCCGGGAGAGGCTTCGGCTTATTTGAATGCGGCGCTAGAGGCGGGGGATAAGAAAGCGTTTTTACTTGCGCTAAGGAATGTCCTTGAAGCCCAGGGTGGAATGACGGCTTTTGCCCGGCAAACGAAAATAAACCGGGTGAGCCTTTATAAGATGCTTTCCGACAAAGGAAATCCAGGATTTGAAAATATTCTTTTTCTTCTTCACGCAGCCGGTGTAACATTTCAGACGGCGCCCCGCGTAGTTAAAAAGAACCTCCGTAAAGCTGCGTGAAACAAATATAATCAAGCCCTTCTTGACGAAGGACTGGCCGTTCTGGTAGAAGACTAACTCATGACGAAGATCCTGTTTATCATCACAGCAATAATTGAAGGGGCGACCGGGCTGGCCTTAATGGTGTCGCCGTCCCTAGTGGCTGTGCTTCTTCTTGGTGAATCGCTGACTACAGCCGCTGGGATGACAGTTGCCCGCGTGGCAGGGGCAGCCCTGGTTGCGCTCGCGATTGCCTGCTGGCAGGCGCGTAGTGATACGCGGAGCCGTGCAGCGAGGGGATTGGTCACGGCGATGTTATTTTATAACGCCGCTGCCGCTATGGTTCTCGCTTATGCGGGCGTAGGTTTAAAGCTTTTTGGAATCGCTCTCTGGCCCGCGGTTCTTCTTCATACCGTCCTCGCCATTTTGTGCATTGCCTCGCTTCAAAGCCAACGCTAGAAGAGACAGCAATATTCAGCTTGCGTTGGAGGGCCATTCAGATTAATATCCAAAATCAAGACTAGTTTTTAACTTCAGTGCCCCCAATCGGTTAAGAAAAGACTAATTGCAGAGAGATAAGTGGCAAGTATAACTTTGAGTGGTTTGAAGCACGAATTTGCCGAGAAAACCCCAGAAAAAACGACGCTTCGCTTGTCCGGAAGCCTCGATGCCGACACCGTCGCTTCTGTCTGGAATGAAATAACGGCCGAGCTGAATACCGTTAAAACCCGCCTTTTGGTCCTCGATGTTTCCGGCGTTGAGCCGTGCGATATGGCAGGAATCGGCCTCCTCGTTGAGCTTAAAAATTTGCAGGAATCTTCCAGCGCTAAAATTCAAATCAATGGCCTCCGTCCCGTCTATCAAAACATCTTTGACCTTGTCTGCCAGCGCGGGAGCCGGAAGGTTGCTGCCCAGCCGGTCAAAAGACTGGGCGAAATCGAAGTCATTGGCCGCAATGTTGAAGCCTTTGGTAAAGACCTTTACGCTCAAATCGGTTTTATCGGTGAAATCCTTGTGCAAGTTTGGAGGGCACTTCTAAACCCGCGCTCTATCCGCTGGAAAGATGTTTTTCTTTTTATCGAAAAAGGCGGGGTGGATGCGGTGCCGATCATTGCGATGATTGGTTTCCTTGTGGGGATGATCATTGCCTTTCAGGCTGTGACTCCCCTAAGGCAAATGGGGTCGGATATTTTCGTGGCAGCCATTGTCGCATTTGCGATTTTAAGGGAGCTCGGGCCCCTTATTACGGCGATTATTCTTGCCGGCCGGACCGGGTCCGCCATTGCCGCTGAAATCGGGACCATGAAAATCAATGAAGAGGTCAATGCCCTGACCACGATGGGGCTTGAGCCGGTGAAGTTTCTTGTGGTCAGCCGTGTGCTCGGGATTCTTTTTCTTGCGCCAATTTTGACGGTTGTTTCGGATTTTTTTGGAATGTTGGGCGGCGCCGTGGTGTTTGTACTCATCGGTCATCCTTTACCGACGTACGTGGATCAAATTACACAGGCCGTGACGCTCAATGATATCTGGGGCGGGCTTTTTAAAGCCTTCCCGTTTGGATTAGCGATCACGTGTGTGGGCTGTCTGAGAGGCCTTCAGACCAAGACCGGAGCTTCGGCAGTTGGGGATTCCACCACGTCATCCGTGGTGACCGGAATTGTGCTGGTCATTATTTTGGATGGATTGATCTCTACGATGTATTACTTCCTGGGAATTTAACAAGATGCAGCCGAACGGTAAAGCGATTATTGAAGTGAAGGGCCTGTCAGCCGGATATCAGGGCAGCATCACGTTTGACAACATTTCCTTTCAGGTAAAAGAGGGTGAGGTTTTTATTATTTTGGGTGGCTCGGGCTGCGGGAAAAGCACGCTGCTTAAGCAGCTGATCGGGCTTTATGAACCTTACCAGGGCGAGATCCTTTATGACGGTGTGGACATCGTCAAGGCGGAAGGAAGCACACGGCTCAATCTTCTCCGTCGTTTCGGAGTGATGTATCAAAGCGGCGCGCTCTTTGGTTCTATGACGCTCCTTGAAAATATCATGCTGCCCCTTGAAGAATTTACGGCTCTGCCGGAACCCGCAAGAAAATCACTTGCCGCGCTCAAGCTCATGCTAGTGGGCCTGCAGGGTTTTGAAAATCACATGCCGTCTGAAATCTCCGGAGGCATGCAAAAGCGGGCCGCGATTGCGCGAGCTATGGCGCTTGATCCGAAAATCCTTTTCCTCGATGAACCCTCGGCCGGCCTGGACCCGATTACTTCCGCAGAGCTTGACCAGCTGATTTTAAAACTTGCCCGCGGGCTTGGGATCACGTTTGTGGTTGTCACGCACGAACTCGACAGTATTTATACGATCGGGGACCGTGTGATTATGCTGGATAAGAAGACAAAGAAGATTATTGCGGAAGGGAAGCCGAAGGAACTTAAAGAGAGCGCGCCGGATGAGCAGGTGCGCCGTTTTTTTAACCGCCAGGTCTCGAAAGATGAATTGTAAAACTAAGCAAATGCTCGATCCCTCAAAGCGTCAATTTAGAGAACGGGTGGCGCCAACGGGGGACCAGGTTGAGGAAGAACTTTTCGCCAACTCAACTCCGGCAGAGGCCAAGACTCGATGCTTTGAAGGAAATTGAAATGCCTATTGGATTAATAATGCCTAGCTTTATGCGAAAAGTTACTGACGAAATCCCGGTGGAGCCGTTGGCGACGGGCCCCGCCGCAAATCAAAAGGTGCACCCTATGGAGAGTGAAAAATGAGTGAGAAGACGAGGTATTTTAAAATTGGCATGTTCGCAATCGGAGGGCTGATCCTTCTATGCATAGGCTTAATGCTTTTCGGGGCCGGAGCTTTCTTCAAGACAGCTCCGCTTGCTTTTGAAACCTACTTTGATGAAACCGTCCAGGGCCTGGACATCGGCGCGCCTGTGAAATTCCGCGGGGTCAAAGTCGGCGAAGTCAAGGACATTGCCTTTGTCAAAGATGTGTACGAAAAAAGCGAATCAATTGTCCAAATGAAACAATATTTTGAGTATATCCTGGTCCGGTTCAGTGTGGATCCCAAAAAGTTTCCGCGCCTCGGCAGCGCCGATGCCCAAAAGCTGCTGGATAAACTGGCCAATGAATTTGGCCTGCGCGTAAAGCTCGTGCCGATCGGGATCACCGGGCTCAATTACCTTGAGATGAACTTTGTGGATCCGGCTGAAAATCCGCCGCTTCAAATTGACTGGACGCCGAGCCGTCTCTATATCCCTTCAGCCCATAATGTGTTTACCCAAATGGGCAATACGCTGAACGAACTGACCAAACAGCTCAACGACAATGTCTATCCGTTGCTTGCCAATCTGAGCGAAGCATCCCGGAATTTACCCGAAATCTCCGCTAACCTTAATTCCACCCTGGCGTATGCCAACGTGTCGCTCCAAAACGTAACGGATATTTCAGCCGATGCGAAAAAATACCCGTCGCGGCTTATTTTTGGACAGGCGCCGCCTAAATCGAGGTTTGACCGATGAATAATAAAAATGATTCAAATTTTATGGTCATTCTGAGCGCAGCGAAGAATCTTGGACTTGAGATCCTTCGGCTTCGCCTCAGGATGACGCTTGTGCTAGGCGCTCTTAGTGTGTGCGTCCTTATTTCGAGCGGATGCGTGAACCTTAAAAAGAAATTTCCGGACATTAAAACCTACGATTTAGATATCGAAAGAACTGAAAAAGAAAGCCCGGCCTCTACGGCGGTCATCGTGCAGTTAAACCCATTTTCCGCGGCGACCGAGCTGAACCGGCGCTTCTTTGTTTACCGCACAGGCGACAACCATTACGAAGAAGACTTCTACAATCAGACCTTTACACCTCCCGCGGATATGGTCACGGAAAATGTAAATTCCTGGTTAAGCGCTTCTCCGCATGTGCGGTATGTGCTGGATGAAGCTCTTGGGGAAGACACGGTTTTCATGATTGACGGGAAAATCCTGGAGTTATACGGTGATTATCGCGACGAGAAATCGCCTAAAGCGCAGGTTGCGCTGCAGCTGACCGTCCGTGAAGTAGCGGGAAAGAAGACAAGCACGCGCTTTCAAAAAACTTATTCCCAGACTGTTTCAATGGAACGTATTTCTGCCGCAGGCCTGGTCGAGGGCTGGAAGGCCGCGCTTGAGCAAGTGTTGACAGAATTTGAGCATGATTTTGAATCCGTCGTGAATGCGCAAACTAAATAAATCAAAACTAAAAATGTTGGGAGATAAAATGCATCGAAAGAATAAAATTTTAAAAGCTCTAAAATCGGTTTCCTTTATATTAAGAGGGGCAGCATGCTTAGGTCTTATCGCTGGTAACGTGCCCGTTGCTTCAGCCCAAACCGCAACTGCCTCGCAGGTTGACCGCACGGTGTTGCCGATACACGAGCCGGAATATCCGCCAATCACGGAACTGGATGCGCGCAAAGCAACGCCTCCGCCGCGCTTTGACGTGAAAGCGCCTGAAAATGCGCCCAATGTTGTGATCGTTTTAATCGACGATATAGGATTCGGACATTCCAGCGCCTTTGGCGGTCCTATCCACATGCCCACGCTGGAAAAAATCGCCAATAACGGCCTGCGTTACAATCGTTTTCACACCACAGCCTTGTGTTCGCCGACGCGCGTAGCACTTCTTACCGGACGAAACCATCATGTGAATAATGCGGGCGCTATTATGGAACTGGCCACAGCGTTTCCGGGCAATACGGGCGTGCGTCCATTGAGTGTTACGCCTCTGGCAGAAATTCTGCGCCAAAACGGTTTCAGCACGGCCGCGTTCGGAAAATATCACGAAACCCCTCCGTGGGAAGTTTCGATTTCCGGGCCCTATGACCGCTGGCCCACACACTCCGGCTTTGACAAGTTTTATGGCTTTATCGGTGGAGAAACGAACCAATGGGCTCCGGGTATCTATGACGGAACCATCCGGATTGAAACACCGCATACCCCGGGTTACCACTTCACCACGGACATGACTAATCAAGCAATTAACTGGGTAAACGCCCAACAGGCCCTTACACCGGATAAACCTTTCTATATGTATTTTGCGACCGGGGCCACCCACGCGCCGCACCACGTATCAAAAGAATGGGCGGATAAGTACAAAGGTAAGTTTGACCAGGGCTGGGACAAGCTCCGTGAGGAAACATTTGCAAGGCAGAAGGAAATGGGTGTGATTCCTCAAAATACGGAACTTACAAAGAGACCGGCTGAAATCCCGGCCTGGGAAGATCAGACTCCGGAGCAGAAAAAACTTTTTGCGCGGCAGATGGAAGTGTTTGGCGGCTTTGCCGAGCAGACGGATTATGAAGTGGGGCGGCTTGTTGAAGCGCTTGAAAAAATGGGCAAGATGGACAACACGCTCTTCTTTTATATAGTAGGGGATAACGGGGCCAGCGCCGAAGGCGGGCCTGAGGGAACCTACAATGAAATGATGGCTCTAAATGGGATCATCGGCAAGGCTTCGCAGATGATGAATCATATCGATGACTGGGGAAGCCCGGATACGTTTCCGCATTTCGCGATTGGCTGGGCCCTGGCGGGAAACACACCCTTCCAGTGGACGAAGCAGGTGGCGTCCCACTTTGGCGGGACCCGCAACGGAATGGTGATGCATTGGCCGGCGAGAATCCAGGCCAAAGGCGAAATGCGTTCGCAGTTTCACCATGTCATTGACGTAGCGCCGACGGTTTTGGAAGCTACGAGTTTGCCTGAGCCGACAAGGGTGAATGGCGTTGAGCAGCGACCCATGGATGGAGTTTCAATGCTCTACACGATTGACGATGCCAAGGCCAAAGACCGCCGAACGACGCAATACTTTGAAATGTTTGGCAACCGGGGCATTTATCACGAAGGCTGGGTGGCCTGCACCCGCCATTCCATTCCGTGGGTAATGGCAAAGCTTCCACCGCTTACTGAAGATGTGTGGGAGTTATATAACGTTGATGAGGATTTCAGCCAGGCCAATAACCTTGCCGCGAAAAATCCCGAGAAACTCAAAGAGCTTCAAGAAATTTTCAACCAGGAAGCAATCAAGAACAACGTCTTTCCGATCGATGACCGCCGGGTGGAGCGCTTTAATCCCGCTCTCGCCGGCCGTCCTGATTTGATGGATGGCAGAACTTCCCTCACCGTGTACGAAGGCATGACCGGCATGATGGAAAACGCATTCATTAACATCAAGGGCGTCCATCACACCGTGACTGCTGAAGTAGAACTATCGGATGCAAACACGAATGGCGTTATCCTGTCCCAGGCAGGGTATTTTGGCGGCTGGACGATTTACATGAAAAACGGAAAAATACACCACGAGTACAACTGGTTTGGCCTTGAACGCACTAATATCGCTTCGCCTGACACGGTTGGCCCGGGGAACCATACGTTTAAGTATGAATTCATTCCCGACGCGCGAACACCAGGGGCCGGCGGCAAATCCATTCTCTCGATTGATGGGCAAATAGTAGTCGAGGGCCAAATTCCAAAAACACAGCCTTTCGCGTTTTCCGCGGATGAAGGCGCTGATGTGGGCATGGACGGTGAAACGCCGGTGTCGCCCGATTACAAACAGGGAGATAACAAGTTTAGCGGAAAAATCGAAAGCATTACCATCTCGACAGTCCCGCCGGAAGGGATCTAAGTCTATGTTGACAATATCAGCAGAGGGGTTCGTGAATAACAGCCAACCAAGGAGAACGTGATGAAAACAATTGAGAAACTCAGAGTATTGTTAACGCTAACTGTAGTTGCCGGATTGGCCACTTTTCCGCACTCGCTTTTTGCCCAAAGTGCGGTGGACATTCAGCCGCCGGCAATGATTATCGAGATGGCCAATGCCCCCTTGCCGCCTGCTTCAGCCGGCAAAGGCACGGATATCGGAAAAGGGGACGTGAAACTCAACACTTCGGATGCTGCCGATGATACGGACACAATATGGGCTGAAGAACTGGATATCGACGGCGACGGCGATGTCGAGCAAACAGATCTTTTGTGGGACGATGAAGACAAGATCCTTTTTCTTAGCGCCCAAGCAACGTTTACCTGCACCAATGGAAACGCCGGAGACGGCGCCATGCTGATGGCCATTTACGGCGAAGGGAATTCGGCCAATGCTCCTGCCGGGTCCGGCTGGTTTGCGGTCGCGCTTGACGCAAGCGAATGCGACGCACAAGTAGCTGGTCTTTATGGCTGTACGTTTGATGCCCAGGGCAATGCAACTTCCTGTGGAGCCGTTACCATCGATGACGATAATGACGTCATTGTCATTGAAGCCAGCGCGTAATAAAACAGATCACGAAAGCTGAAGTATTTTGGACGACACGTACCGAATTCGGCGAAAAACAAAAAAGAGAAAAAATATGAGATGCGCGAGGTAGTTCCAGGGACACGTACGGAATTCAGGAATTAAGTAGGATGTCCCCCGAATTCGTGACTGAAATCGCATGAAGTGGATATCAGCGCTTATTACAAATTGTTCAACGGACTGAACAAATCGTTTGACAAGCTATAACTCGTTCAAGAATAAGTTCCGCTAAGTTCCGGAGACACGTACGGAATTCAGCCATTAAGTATGTACGAATAAGTTCCGCGCAGATAAGTGTGTGTCCCCGGAATTACGGAATTAAAAAAACGTTAACCCGTGATATACCACAATGAAGGATAAAATAAGGAGAATATCGATGAAACGTTTAGGGATGTTACTCGTCTTATGTGTGTTGAGCCTGACCCAGAGCGCATCTGCTCAGACGGCCGCAGAAAAGGCTCCGAACGCTCAATTTCTTTTTGTGCAAAGCGCCAGCACCGGCTCCTTTGACGGAAAGCAGCTGCGGCTTAACGGGGTGGGGAAAACCATTTTCTTCTCAGACCGTCCTTACCGGATTAACGGCCACGCAAAAACTTCGCATTTTGTTGAATTCTGGAATAAAGGCGCGGATAGTTTCAAGGCCGATCCACCCAATGCCACGCTTTCTGTATTTGATGAGGACGAGGGGCCCGTGAAGAATGCAGTGATTGAATTACTGAATCCGGTTCTTGAAGGGAATACGATTACCTATGATGTCAAGATTCTTGAGGGCAAGATTCCGGAAGCTTTTGAGGAGGCATCGCTCTTCATTGACGATACCGGCTGGGGTGTCGCAGGCGGGCTGCTGGGCGGGATGGTTTTGGGGAAAGCTATGAGCAACGACAATTCACAGGGCGGATCCCAACCTCAGTACGCTCAAAATCAAAATTCTTATTACCGGCAGGCACCTCCCGCGCCCTGCCAATAAAAAGATCGTGAACTCAGAACTGGGGACATACACTTTTTTCTTCCAGATAAGTGTGTGTCCCCGAATTAGGATCTTTAAAAAAAGAATAAGAAAAAGATTACGGAGAAAATCATGAAAAAGATAGCCATTCTGATTCTTGGCCTGGTTTTCATTGCCGCGCTTGTGTTTTCGGTTTTTAACGTAAGAATCACCATTGGCGGAAAAAAAGGTCCAGCAGAACCGGGTTCACCGGCCTATACCGAAACCTTGCCTTTGAAAAACCTTCCTCCGCTGCCGCCGAAATTCGGCGGTGTGATCAAGGACACGGCAGGCGAGTCAAAGACCTGGTGGCCGCCGGCTATTGTTCCGCCCAAGGGCGCGCCTAATGTGCTCCTTATCATGCTTGATGACGCGGGCTACGGCTCCGCGGGCACCTTCGGCGGTGTGATCCCAACCCCGGCGTTCGATCGTGTTGCGAAAATGGGACTGCGCTATACGCAGTTTCACTCAGCGTCACTTTGTTCACCCACACGGGCTGCTTTGATCACGGGCCGCAACCATCACTCCGTGCACTTCGGCGTGGTCACCGAAGCAGTGACCGGTTTTCCGGGCTACAACGCGATCATCAATAAGGATACAGCCACGGTTGGTGAGATCCTGCGCCAGAATGGTTATGCGACTTCGTGGTTTGGCAAAGACCACAATGTTCCCGGTTGGATGGCAACCCAGGCTGGCCCATTTGATCAGTGGCCGGTTGGCATGGGTTTCGAACATTTCTTCGGTTTTATCGGCGGCGACACGAGCCAGTGGCAGCCAAATTTATTTCGGGGCACAACACCGATCGCTCCTTATGAAGGCAATCCTTCTTGGAACCTCATCACGGCCATGGCGGATGACGCGATCTCGCACCTCAAGATGCTTAGCGAAACCACTCCGGACAAACCGTTTTTCGTTTATTACGTGCCGGGTGCTACGCACGCACCTCATCATCCTACCAAAGAATGGATCGAAAAGTTTCAAGGCAAGTTTGACATGGGGTGGAATGAACTCCGCGAACAGATTTTCGCGAATCAGAAGCGGCTTGGTGTGATACCCGCCAATGCGAAACTTACGGCGTGGCCTGACAGCGTGCCCAAGTGGGATACACTTTCGCCGGACGCGAAGAAACTTTTTGCGCGCCAGGCTGAGGTCTATGCCGCCTACTTAGCCTACGTGGACGATGAAATCGGGCGTGTGATTCAGACTGTTGAAGACATGGGCAAGCTTGATAATACGCTCATCATCTATATTGGCGGCGACAACGGTGCAAGCCCCGAGGGCAGCACACTCGGAACACCAAACGAATTTGCTACGTTCAATAGTGTCATGATTCCGGTGGAAGACCAGCTTAAGCATTATGACGAATGGGGCTCTGACAAAACCTTTCCACACTACGCAGTGGGTTGGGCCTGGGCGTTTAATACACCGTTCCAGTGGACCAAGCAGGTAGCCTCGCACTTTGGAGGCACCCGCCAGGGAATGGCCATTGCCTGGCCTAATCGCATCAAGGACGCGGGCGGTATTCGCACGCAGTTTCATCACGTTATTGACATTGTGCCGACCCTTTTGGACGCGGCCGGAATCCAAGCGCCTGACAGCGTAGAGGGCATTGCGCAGAAGCCGATTGAAGGTGTCAGTATGGTTTATACCTGGGACCCGGCAAACGCGAACGCTCCGTCCGCGCGCAAAACACAGTATTTCGAAATGATCGGCATGCGCGGTATTTACCATGAAGGCTGGATGGCGTCCACAACCCCGCCCGTTCTTCCGTGGGCAGCTTTCGAGGGGTTGCCGCAGAATCTACCCAAGGACATCCTAAATGGCTACAACTGGGAATTGTACAAGCTGGATGATGACCCAACCCAGGCGGATGATATCGCGGCCAAGTATCCGGAAAAGCTTGCGGAAATGAAGAATATTTTTATGGAAGAAGCAAAGAAATACAATGTGCTTCCGCTCGACAACCGCTCGCTCTCTCGCTTTCTCGAACCGCGGCCGACTGTGAGCGGTGACCGGAAGGTGTTTACCTACACCGGGGAACTTGCGAACACGCCAAAGGGCGGCGCGCCAAATGTCCTTGACCGTTCTTACACCATTACCGCCGAGATTGAGATTCCGGAGGGGGGTGCGGATGGGGTGCTGGTAACGGACGGCGGCCGGTTCGGAGGATTTGGGCTTTACATTTTGAACAGGAAGCCGGTATTCGTTTACAACTTTGTGAACGTCGAGCGTTTCCGCTGGGAAGCTCCGGAGGCGCTGACATCGGGCAAGCACACGATCGTTTTCGATTTTGTCTACGAGGGCCTGGGTTTTGGGCATGGCGGCACGGGCACGCTCTCGGTGGACGGCAATGTTGTTGCGACGCAGAAAATTGCAAAGACTCTTCCGTTTGTTATCCCCGAGGACGAGACCTTCGACGTGGGCGTCGATACCCGCACACCGGTTTCTGAAGAGTACCAGGTGCCGTTTCGTTTCCAGGGCAAGCTTGATAAGTTGACCGTGGAACTGCAGCCGATGAAGGCGACGCTCGCCCAAATCATCGAGTTCAAATGGAGTACACGGGATTAACATTTGGGATGATTATGAATAATAAGCAGCTTGAATGGAGGAGAAGAGATGAACGCTAAATTTTTACAAAATCTTTGCGGTTTTATTATGAGATTCCGGGCGAGAATCGGGTTGTTTGCCGTCATTATTCTGGCCGGTTGTGCATCCGCCGAAGTGACTAATGCCCGGCCCTACACGGGAGAAATGCTCCCGAAGCCGAACCGAATCCTTGTCTATGATTTCACTTCAAATCTTAACGAGGTTCCTGCCAGTTCACCGATGAGAAGTCAATTGGCGCAGTCGATTACGCCGCAGACAGTGGAGCAGAGCGAGACGAGCCGCCAGTTGGGAGCTCAAATCGCACAAAAACTGGTTACAGAAATCCAGAGTATGGGCCTCTTTGCTTCGCGAGCAGGAGCGCTAACAATGCCGCGGGCCGGTGATATCGTATTTAAAGGCTATTTTCTCTCAATCGATGAGGGGAGTGCGACAGAGCGTATAGCGCTTGGTTTTGGTTCCGGCGGTGCACAGTTGAAAGTCCTGGTCGAAGGTTACCAGAAGACGGCTGAAGGTCTGCGTTTCCTTGGGAGTGGAGAAAGCGTAGCCGGAAGCGGCAAAACGCCCGGAGCGGCCCTTGGCGTTGCAGTGACTGTGGCAACCGCAAATCCCATTGGCCTGCTTGTCAACGCTGCAGCCAAAACGGCAGGAGAAGCGGCAGGCTCGGAAACCATTGAAGGTGCCGCCAATCGGACTGCAAAACTTATCGCCCAAAGATTGCAAGTAGCCTTCCAGAATCAGGGTTGGATTTAAATGGAGATGCGCCCGACAATGTATTTGTTTAATCATAAAATGATCAGGTGGGGAGCTTTTATTTTCCTCCTTTTTTATGTTGCAGCGGTTGTTGTCTCACCAGTTACTTTTGCGGAGCAGACAGCACAGGCTGCACGTGAAGCCGAATCAAGCGAAGATGTGGCTGCCCTTGCCAAGAAAACACAGAACCCGGTGAGCGACCTCATCAGCTTGCCTTTTCAATACAATCTTAACTTTGGAGCCGGCCCCAACGACGACCGTATCCAGGATATCCTTAATATTCAGCCGGTTGTTCCAATCGGTATTACCAAGGATTGGAATTTGATTGTACGCACCATTGTTCCCCTTATATGGCAGCCTGAAATTCAGAAAGAAAGCGGGCACACCTTTGGCCTCGGAGATATCAATCCGACTTTCTTTTTGTCACCCAAGAACTCCGGTAAAGTGACTTGGGGCGCGGGCCCAACCATGATTTTTCCGACGGCCACGGACGGCAAACTGGGTTCGCGCAAGTGGAATCTGGGACCTTCTCTTGTGGTGCTGACTATGCCGCGTCACTGGGTGATTGGCGCGCTTGTGAGCCAGAGCTGGTCTTTGGGAGGGGATGACGACCGGCGGGACACGGCGCCGTTTCTTCTGCAATATTTCGTCAACTATAACTTTCCGCGGGGGTGGTATTTTACCTCGTCTCCGATCATTACGGCAGATTGGAAAGCCGCAGATAATGATAACTGGACAGTCCCCATCGGAGGCGGTTTCGGAAAGATCTTCCGGATTTGGAAACTGCCGGTAAATGCCCAGGTCCAAGCCTTCTATAACGTTACAAGACCCGAGCTGGGCCCGGATTGGTCTCTCAGGTTCCAGCTCCAATTTCTTTTTCCAAAAGGGAAATAAGTAATTTCAGGCGCACCCTTTATAAACATTACAGGTAGTTTCGGCGCTGTTATTCCGGTGTCAGGTACGGTGCGCCTGCTATCGATCGCAGAGCAGACAACGGGAATGTTTTATGTGACGGTGCTGATTGCGCGATTGGTAGGGCTTTATTCTTCAGAAGGGGCAGCCGATGTTAAAGGGTCAGTGAACGATGCAAATCAAAACCGCAATGTTTAATAAAGCGGGAAAAACGGAGAAAAAATAATGACGCGAAAAAACTTTTTTAGTCCAGTCCTAAAAGGCCTGCGGGTGATGATAGCGATAAGCATGCTATCCGTGCAACCGGCTCAAGCCGCCACGGAACAGGAAACGACCGGCACACCGGGTTCGCCGAGCGCCACCACAACGATTGACGGAAAACAACTTCCGTCGCCGCCTGCGAAATTCGCCGGCAAAATTGGTCAAACCGCAGCGCAGTCGACATCCTACTGGACGCCGCGTATTGTGCCGCCAAAGAATGCACCGAACGTGTTACTGATTATTACCGATGATTCCGGCTACGGTGTAACGAGTACGTTTGGAGGAGTCATTCCGACGCCGGCGCTTGAGCGCGTTGCTGCCAACGGTCTCCGCTACACGAACTTTCATTCGACAGCGCTTTGCTCGCCAACGCGAGCAGCTCTGATCACCGGTCGCAACCATCACTCCGTTGGATTCGGTGTGATTGCCGAGCAGGCCACAGGTTTTCCCGGATATGACAGCTTTATCACCAAGGACAAGGCGACGATCGGCCGTATCCTGTTAGACAACGGCTATCACACCTCCTGGTTCGGCAAGAACCACAACACACCCTCTTTTCAGGCCAGCCAGGCCGGCCCGTTCGATCAATGGCCGATCGGCATGGGCTTTGAGTACTTCTACGGTTTCATGGGCGGGGACACCAATCAGTGGGAGCCGGGCAATCTTGTTCGCAATACCACACCGATTTATCCTTTTGAAGGGAATCCGAGCTGGAACCTCACGACTGCCATGTCAGATGAAGCTGTCAGTTACCTGAAGCGTATGAATACGCTGGATCCTGACCGCCCATTCTTTGTTAAGTACGCTCCCGGCGGAACGCATGCGCCTCATCATCCGACGCCGGAATGGATCAAGAAGATCAGCGACATGCACCTGTTTGACAAAGGTTGGAACGCGCTTCGCGAGGAAATTTTCGAAAACCAGAAGAAACTGGGCGTGATTCCGCAGAATGCAAAACTGACCCCCTGGCCTAAAAATTTGCTGAAAGAGTGGGATGCGCTCACCGCCGACGAAAAGAAGATGTTTATCCGTCAGGCTGAGGTCTTTGCGGCTTATGTTGCCTACACCGATCATGAGATCGGCCGGGTCATTCAGGCCGTGGAGGATATGGGGAAGCTGGATAACACGCTCATCATTTATATCAACGGTGATAACGGCACAAGCGCCGAAGGTACGCTTATTGGTACGCCTAACGAAGTGGCCATGTTCAACGGCGTTGATGTACCGGTCGCGGACCAGCTGAAGAATTTCTACGATGCCTGGGGATCGAACAAGACCTACAACCATATGGCGGTGGGCTGGGCTTGGGCTTTTGATACTCCCTTTACGTGGACCAAGCAGATTGTCTCGCATCTCGGCGGTGTTCGTCAGGGGATGGCCATATCCTGGCCGAAACAGATCACAGATAAAGGCGGGATCCGGAAACAGTTTCACCATGTGATTGACATTGTACCAACGATCCTTGAAGCCGTTGGCGTTGCTCAGCCTGAGCTTGTCGATGGAATCAAGCAAAGCCCGATCGAAGGTGTGAGCCTGTTGTATACCTTTGACAAGAAGAACGAGGACGCTCCAACGACACATACGACGCAGTATTTTGAAATGTTTGCCGACCGCGCGATCTATCACGACGGCTGGATGGCCGGCACCAAGGTTATGCGGCCGCCCTGGGTGCATGAACCTCCCAAGGAAAGTTTGCTGGACTATCCGTGGGAGCTTTACAATTTAAATGATGATTGGACGCAATCGGAAGATCTTGCGGCCAAGAATCCGAAAAAACTCAAGGAGATGCAGGATCTGTTCTGGAGCGAAGCCGAGAAATACCAGGTCCTGCCCCTTGACGCTTCACTAACTGCACGGCTTATCACCCCGCGGCCCAGTATCACCGCGGGCCGTAATGAGTTCAACTGGACGCAGCCCCTGACCGGAACCCCCAATGGTGACGCACCCAGCCTGCTGAATGCATCTTATACATTCACGGCTGAGATCGAGGTCCCGGAAGACGGTGGTGAGGGCATGCTCATAACGCAGGGAGGACGTTTTGCGGGTTATGGTTTCTACCTGCTGAAAGGCAAGCCGGTATTTCTGTGGAACTTGGTCGATGTGAAGCGCATTCGCTGGGAAGGCCAGGAAGTTCTTGCTCCCGGCAAGCATACGCTCGAATTCGACTTCAAGTACGACGGGCTAGGCATGGGGACGCTCGCCTTCAACAATTACAGCGGTATCGGCGCCGGCGGCACGGGCGTACTGAAGGTCGACGGCAAGGAAGTTGCCACGCAAAAGATGGAACATACGCTGCCGTTTATCCTGGCGTGGGATGAAAACCTCGACATCGGTTCAGATACCGGCTCACCTGTTGACGATCAAGATTATCAAGTTCCGTTTGCTTTCACCGGCAAGCTGAATAAGGTGACGCTGAAAATCGACCGGCCGCAGCTCTCGCCCGCAGACATCAAACTACTCCAGACAGAGGGCCAGCCAAACAACCGTGCAAGCGAGTAACACCGACTAAATAGCGAAAAGAATTAAGTCATGAGTTATAAGCATCAAGGGCTGGCCGCAGGCCGCTGGAATGAATTGTCTTTACTCGAACAAATGGGTAATATTGGCAGCGAAAGCATTCTAGCAAAGGAGAGTAAGTTGAATAAAAAGAGAGGTCATCATGAATAAAACGATAAGTATTTTTTTTCTCGCGGTATTTCTTACAGCAGGAATGTTTGTAATAAATGCGAATGCGCAGCCGGAAGCTGCGCTCGACCCGGCCGCAGTCTCTACGCTTCAGCAGATGGCCAAGTATCTCACCGGCCTTCAGTCGATGCGTTTTCAGGCCGAGGTTGAATATGACGCCGTGCAGGGCGACGGGCAGAGCATCGAGTTTGGCGCGACCCGCGAAATATCCCTCCGCCGCCCGGAGCGGCTCCGTGTGGACGCCACTGGCAGGGGCGGCGCCGAGCGAAGCCTCTTCTACGACGGCAAACAGGTTGCGTTGATCGATCGGACAAATGGCGTGTATGCGACTGCCGAACAGACAGGCGACATTGACGCAATTCTCGGCTTTATCGAGGAAAAGCTGCATCTACAGATTCCTCTCCACGAGCTTGTCTCAAATCAGTTGGGCGAAAAACTGACCTCAGAGATTGTCTTCGCGGCTGTGGTTGGGGAGGAGTTCATCGACGGTGTGCGTTGCGATCATCTGGCGCTTCGAAAGAAAGACCGGGGCATCCAGGTTTGGATCGAGCAGGGCGATAAGCCGCTTCTGCATCGTATCGTGATTACGTATGAAAAGGCGCCGGGACAGCCGCAATTCCGCGCGATCTTCTCGAAGTGGGATGTTTCGCCGCAGCTTGAGGATTCGCTTTTCGAATTCATCCCTCCCAAGGGATCGGAAAAAATTATTTTTGAGTCTGCTGCTGATATCGCTTCGGGTGCGAAGGAGGCTGTATGAACATACACAAAAGCAATCATCAGGCTTCGATGTCGATTTTGATCTTTATCTTTGCACTCTTCTTCGTAACCACGGAGGCGTTGGCGCGCGGGCAAGGCGGCGGCAGCCGGGGTGGCGGAAGCAGAGGGGGCGGCGGAGGAGGAAACTTCTCGTCACACAGCCCGGCCTCGGGCGGATCATTTGGCGGAGGCGCCTCTTCTAGAGGCGGTTCATTCGGAGGTTCCCAGCGGATGGGTGGACAAGGGCAAGGAGGATTCGCGCAGGGACAGGGCGGAAATAGGCAGGGACAAGGCGGCGGATTTTCGCAAGGTCAAGGTGGATCCGGTCAGCGGGCCAGTAACTTCCAGCAGGGACAGACAGCAGCCCAGGAACAGCAAAACCAAAACAGTATGGAACGTCAGGACAGCTGGCAAGATTATGGAAAGGATCAGCAGGACGACCGGCAGGATTTCGCTGAAGATCAGCAGGAAAACCGGCAAAATTACGGAAGAGAACTCCAGGACAACCAGCAGGATTACCAGAGCGAATATTATCATGGGAATCCCGTCTACTATGGAGGGAGTCCCGTCTACCGAGGTTTGGGCGTTAATTTAAATGTGAACGCGAATGCCAACAGCAACGTATCGAATTGCACGATGACGCTAATGGTGGTCAGGAACGTGCCTTACTACCAATGCGGTTCGAACTGGTATCAGAAGGCCTTCGTAAACGGCGAAATGGGCTATGTATCAGTAAACCCGCCCCAAGTATAGGAAAAGATACAATATTTTTGAAAGGGAGCGTAAAATGAAAACATATATAAAATGTGTGATTGCAATGTTAGTCATTTCAAGCATGAGCGGGACGTATGGTTTAGCGGACATGCAGGGTGAGGGGCCGGACCGGGATATTGATGTTGCCTTTGAGGATGACACGACACCAATCGTTAATTGCAAGACAGCCCCGCAGGAGATCGCGGCTTTGTCAAAGCAGATTGTCGATTTAAAAACAAAACTCCGGGAGGAAGTAGAGGGCATTATCCCCACGAGCACCCCCGAAGAGGCCGGGATTATTGATCCAGGGAAAGATATCCAGGCAGGGGAAGCCACGGAGCAGGACCTTCAGGTAAAAATCGCTAATATCAAGCAGGTCTGTGCGCTCGGTCAATAATCTTTTTTATCTGCAACCTCTATGAAAGGAGCTTAATCATGTTTCGTCGGGAAAATTTATTTTTGGCATTGTTTTTTTTACTGGGTTTTTTTTATCTGCAATCCTGGGGCGCTTGTTTTGCACAGGAAGATACCGACCCTTTGAGAAAAGAGGCGCTGGTTGAAGACCAAATGCAGCAGCAGGCGCTTCAAAAATTGCAGCAGGAAAACCCGGAAGGGCTGACGGATGAAGAACTCAAGCAGGGCCAGGAAGACCTGGAAGCCAGTGAGCAGAATTTGGAAGAGAACTTCAATGTAGAAGCGGCACAAGCCCAAGATGCCGCAGATGACACGGTGGGTGTTGGGGATGACGTCACAACAACAGCGCCTGTGGTCCGCCGCGATCTGCACGAAGAAGAGACTCGGCGAGTTAATGAAGAAGGGCCTACGCGTAATAGTGCCTTTTAATAGAAGAACAAACCTCATGATTCAAACCAAATCACCAAACATATTACATTCCTTGCCCTTGATGCTTGCCGCTTGTCTCTTGATTTCCGGATGTGCGAGCTACAAGCCCAAGTTTGACTCAAATGCGGCTTACTTTGAACGCATGGAAACGCAAGAGCATGAAGGCGTCAAGGTCAGTGTCGTCGGCCTCGGTGCCAAAGAGAGCAGAAAAACATTTGGCGTCAACCTTGCGGCAAAGCATATTCTTCCGGTCTGGATTAAAATTGAAAACGGGGATGAAAAACATTCCTATTTTTTTCTTGAGCGGGCCATTGATCCCGAATATTACACGGCGGGTGAAGCCGCTTATATGTCGCAATACCAGGTCGGCTACCGCCTGAAAAAAATACTCCCCCCCATTCTTCATTTCATTCTCGCGCCTTTTTTACCCCTTGAAAATCTTGTGACGGGTACGGCCAATGACAGCCTTCAAAAAGCATTCAAGGAGCATTCCCTCAAGTATGGCTGGATCAAACCCGGTGAGACGCGTTCGGGGTTTGTGTTTCTCCCTTTTAAAGTCGGGTTGAAAGAGATTTCGGTGGATTTATACGGTGATGACATCCGGCAGGGAATAGGAACCAAGAGACATTTTGAGTTTATCATTCCTATCCCGGGCATTCGTCAAGACTATTTGTCCAAGGATTTTGATCAATTTTATGCCAAGGACCAGGTTGTCAATTTTCAGGATGAACAAAGTTTAAAAAATTATCTGGAGAAATTGTCTTGCTGCACGACGGGCAAAAAAGGGACTAAAAACGGCGATCCCATTAATTTGGTGGTGATCGGGAGCCGTGAAGATATCTTAACCGCCTTTACGGTGTCAAATTGGGATGAGACAGAGATTGTTTACTGGGGATCGGTCTTAAAAATGATCGGGTCTTTTTCGTTCAAGAAGCGGTATGAATATTCGCCGGTCAGCCCGCTTTATTTTTTTGGCCGGGCTCATGACGTAGCGTTTCAAAAGGCGCGGGCAACGATTAACGAAAGAATGCATTTAAGGCTTTGGTACAGTCCCGCTCATTATCAGGGCAAGGAAGTCTGGATTGGTTCGGTAAGCCGTGATATCGGTGTAAGGTTTACCACGAAAACCTGGAATTTGATGACACATAAAATTGATCCGGATATTGATGAAGCGTCCCTTTACACTTTGTCGGACCTTATTTATTTGAACCGCCTATCGAGTTATGGATTGACCGCCGGAGCGCCTGTGAGCACGTCGGAGGCCCCGGCCGGGAATCTCACCGGCGATCCCTATTACACCCAGGGCCGAAGAGTGGTGCTTGAGATTTCAAAAACAAAACGAAGCGAATTTCCAGATCGATTATTTATTACAAATGAACCCGCCCAGACCAAGCCTGTTTGACCCAATTATTGAACCTCACTATGCCGCTTATGACGATTGAAGATATTGATCAGGAGATTGCGCGGCGGCGAACCTTTGCGATTATCTCCCACCCTGACGCCGGAAAAACCACACTCACGGAGAAACTTCTGCTTTACGGAGGTGCCCTGCGGCTGGCCGGCTCTGTGACCGCCCGCAAAAAGCAGCGTGATACAGCCTCAGACTGGATGGAGCTTGAAAAAAAGCGCGGTATTTCGATTTCTTCGACAGTGCTTCAGTTTGATTACCAGGGCTACCGTATGAATCTGCTGGATACGCCCGGCCACAAGGATTTCTCTGAGGATACTTACCGGGTGCTCACTGCGGTGGACGGTGTGATTATGGTCATTGATGCGGCAAAGGGGATTGAGAGCCAGACCCG
>Ga0247727_10001295_pt1 | contig 59983 bp, 43 predicted proteins | sample WisWelCaveWW1625_FD_202498 | JGI IMG/M metagenome (GOLD analysis project Ga0247727, IMG submission 202498) | Biofilm microbial communities from Wishing Well Cave, Virginia, United States - WW16-25 | ecosystem: Environmental > Aquatic > Deep subsurface > Groundwater > Cave microbial mat | place...
GCGTCTGATTGGGCTGCCGGGCGATGTACTCGAATTGCGGGACAATCAGCTCTTCATAAACACCCGGCCAGCCATGTACGAGTCGCTGGATCAGAAGATTCAGGATCAAATACCGAGGGATGAGCAGATGCGGTATGAATTCTCCAGTGAGAAAATCGGGGAGCACTCGCATCCCGTAATGACCACGCCGAGTCGATTTTCGCCACGGTATTATGGGCCAGAAACGGTGCCGCCGTGCCATTACTTCGTGATGGGGGATAACCGCGATAACAGCTTCGACTCACGAGGTTTCGGGTTCGTGGACCGCGGATTGATTCTTGGCCGAGCCACGGCCACGGCCATTTCGGTTGACCCCAGCAAATACTACTTGCCACGTTGGAATCGGTTTTTCCGCAGCCTGCCATAACAGCCCGTGGCACAAATTGCCGAAGGGCGGGTCGGGTCTCCAAGACCCGCGACGAGTGGCCATTTTTCTTGAAAATGGACGGTGCCATCGGACACATCCGATTGTAAACATAACATCTTGGTTAATGAGCACATACTACGATTCTGTCCCAACGCTTCTGTTCAGTTTCCGTCACTTTTCCTCCTTGCTTTTCGCAAAAACCGACTGGTTTTTTACATTTCCCAGTCGGTAAATCACGCGATCCAGCCGGATCCTACGCCAAACCAGTGGGATCTTTGGCCGAACCAGCAGACAATTGTCGGCCTCAAGCAGGAAACAGCCGCGTTCCAATTGGGATTCGCTCCAAACCATTCGGTCCTTCGCGATTGCAAGCAGGAAACCATCGCGTTCCAGTCGGGATACGCTCCGAACCAGTCGGCCGTAGAGTTTGCGAGCAGGTTTTTCGCCGAAACCCCCCCGTAATCGAATGGGACATGTCGATAACTCGCGGTCACACGACGGCAATCTAGCGCAAACTCGCACCACATTCGTGCGATACCGCCTTCTGCGACGGGCGTTCAGCTTTGCGCATTTGATTCTGAGATGATCAGAGTTTTTGATTGACAGATGCAGTGGCAGCAAGCGATACTATCGCGAGTTTTGAACTAATTTCTTCTCTAATCAGGAGGTGTTGTCATGCCCAAGTTGCTGCATAGAAGGGGACGCGGGTTCACGCTGATAGAGCTGTTGGTCGTGATTGCCATTATTGCTGTGCTCATTGCCCTCTTGCTCCCTGCTGTTCAGCAAGCGCGAGAGGCGGCTCGCCGTTCGCAATGCCGGAACAATCTGAAGCAGATTGGTTTGGCACTGCACAACTATCATGATGTGTACAATCAAATGCCACTCGGCGGCAACGGCGTCTGGCAGGCCACAGGTGCATGGGACGCTGCTCCCGCAACAAGCTGGATGGTAGCGGTCTTGCCCAACCTTGAGCAGGCACAGATTTTCAACACGTTCAACTTTGGCCATCGGGCGCACATGACCGATGCCGTGAACCGAGGCTTTCCGCAGTGGCAGGGATCGGTAAACTGGACCGGCGGGAAACAAGAAGTCGAAACCTACCTCTGCCCCAGCGACTCTCGCCGTGTCGTCGATGCGAACTGGAAGCGAGTGAGTTATTCTGGATCCATGGGCGACACATCCATGGGTAGTTGGAACATAGCGGGCCCGTTTGAATCGTTTGCAGCCCCAGCCAATCTTTTTCCCACGCATGGAAACACTTTCCAGGGGCACCAAGTCCGCGGCATGTTTAACCGGCTCGGTGCCAATATCGATTTTCGTGGCACAACCGATGGTTTGGCGAACACGATTGCCGTGGGCGAAGTTCTTTCCTACGAAAACGGCCGGGGCAATGGCAACCACGTGAACGGCTGGGTTTGGTATAACCACGGCGCGGCCCACACCTCGACCATCATCCCAATCAACTACAAGAATCGCGCGACCACCAATGATCCGCCGGGAGCCAGTTGCCCCGGTGCGGATCCCAATCGGCTCGACTGTGCCGGCTGGTGGCCCACTTCCTGGGGGTTTGACTCAGAGCATGCCGGTGGCGCCAATTTCCTGTTCTCCGACGGCACGGTTCGATTCTTGTCGGATAGCATCGACCACAAGTTGTACCAGTCACTCGGCAGTCGCGACGGGCGCGAAGTAGTCGATCACAATCAGATTCAGTAGTCAAAATCGATAGCGTTAGAATCACGCCAAACCGCCGCCGGGGCTTTTGGCCCCGGTGGCGTGTTTAGTGCCCGCACCATTCTTCGACTGGCTGTTTGTTTTGGTCTCTGATTGGTTAGGCGAGAGATCGGGATTTCAAATAATGTCGGGTCGCATGGACTCGAGTCGCGGGTTTCCCTCCGGCATCTCCAGAATACGGGTTCTACTCGCACTTCTGCTGTTCGCGTCTGGTGCTGTTTTCTTCGTTTTTTGGTGCGGCCACGCGCCTGTTCTCGACCGCTTCGGTTTCCTATCGAGTCGTACTGCCAATCAGAACTCGGCGGGTTTCATCGGCAGCCAGGCCTGTGGGGAATGCCATTCCCAGATCAGCGAATCCTACAGTCGTCATTCCATGGCGAACTCGCTGACTCCGGCGAATGAACTAAAACCACCAAACTCGCTCCCCGTTCGATTTGTCGTGGATGGTGCCGCATTGTGTGCGGTTTTTCAGGAGGGCGACAGGGTCGTTCACTCGGTCGCCGAACCAGATAGCGATGGCAACGAAATAAGTGAGCTTCGATTTACCGCACAGGTCGATTTTGTCATTGGATCAGGGACGCGTGGAAAATCATTCCTCATTGAAACGGATCAGCACCTCTTCCAGTCCCCCATCAGTTGGTACCACGAGAAGAACGGCTGGGATTTGTCGCCTGGTTACTCCGCCTGGCCACGGGCGGGTCTCTTTGATCGCCCGATAACGCACGAGTGTCTCTTCTGTCACGCTGGGAGAATCAACCCGCGCGAGGACACGACCAACGGTTATCAGAAACCGATCTTTGTTGAGGCCTCGATTGGTTGCGAAAGGTGTCATGGCCCGGGTGAATTGCATCGCGAACGACATCGCAAAGGAACCGTGGACGATTATCCGGACTCGACCATCGTGAATCCGGCCCGGCTTGATCCGGTGCTGCGCGATAACGTGTGTGAGCAATGCCACCTCCGCGGGGAGATCCGAGTGGTCCGGCGCGGCCGCAACCCGACTGACTATCGGCCGGGCATGCCCCTGGACGATTTTCTGCGTACCTTCGTCGCCCAGGAAGATTCGATCGGTTCGCAGCAATCAACGAGCGTTGGTCACGTGGAGCAAATGCGTCAAAGCCGGTGTTTTGCCGCGAGCGGCGGCAAAATGGCTTGCATTTCCTGCCACGATCCACACTACCTGCCCGCCGTCGCCGAGCGAGCCAATTATTTTCGGCAGCGATGCCTGAACTGTCACCGAGATCTTCATGTCGCCGATTGCAAGAATCTCGGCGGCACACTTTCGGCTTCAGACTCAACGAATGATTGTGTGAGTTGCCACATGCCCAAACATAAGCTCAGGAACATTCCGCACGTAGCCGAGACGGATCACCGCATTGCCGGCGGCACAGGTGGATCGGTCCCCGGCGATCCGGAAAGTTCGATTCCGAGACCTCGCAAGTTGTTGGTCTATCCAGATCGGGGCACCATTTCCGATGCGGAAGAGTTTAGGGATTTGGGGGTCGCCATCAGCAAGCTCTGGCAGTTGCACAAAGTTCAAGAGTACCAACAGCCGGCATTGGAGATCAGCACGGCGGTTGTGGAAAAGTGGCCTGACGACTTGGAGTCGCGTCTGAATTTGGCGACCTTGCTCAAGGCCGGCGGTAAATTTCAAGCGGCAGCAGACCAGTATCAGCGCGTGCTCGAGTCCCGCCCCGGTCATGCCTTTGCACTGGCGGAGCAAGCGTCCTTGTTCTTGGAAATGGGTCAACTCGATCGCGCCATCTCGGCCGCACGACGCGTGGCCCAGATGGCCCCGAACGCATCCAGCAAATGGGCCGTGCTGGCGGATATCTATGCACGACAAGAACGCTGGCCGGAGTCGATGGATGCAAGTTCCCGCGCCGTGAAACTCGATCCATTGAACTGGCCGGCGCGCCGGCTCTTGGTGCAGGCCCTGGTGGCGAGGCGAATGACGAACCAGGCTCACGAGCAACTTAAACTATTTGAGCGGGCAAACAACTCGGATGCTGAACTTGTGCGGAAGTGGGTTCAGTCGATAGCACCGTAGGTTGGCTCTCCGAGCCGACCCAATGCCAGCCGAATCTGCTATGTCCTGGATTGCCAACCCTCAGGTGTTGGCAGCCAAATCCGGATGACTACCGTAGCGGCAACATCTGGCTTGCCGTAGATTTGATTGATCGAAGGTTATGAACGAGCCAATTAGAAACCTGGGCCGAATGTGTCGCCGGCTTCGTGCCGGTGCTTTGGGGTTGCTAACCCTGGCCGTGATGTGGGGCGGGCTTTTCTACGCGATGCGCTGGAACGGATTAAGATTGTTGCGACAGGAGGATTCGCAGCGGGCGCTCCAGTGGTTCCAGGCCGCGTCATTTCTGTGGCCCCGATCGGCGGAGAATGCAATTTGCAAGGCGAGTGCCGCACGACGGGCGGGCCACTTAGACTTGTTTGAAAAGTACACGCGGGAGGCACGCAGGCTCGGTTGCCCGCACGCAAAACTCGCCTGGGAACAAGACCTGTTCGACGCCCAGTCAGGACGAATGCACCAGGTCTCAAGTCTGGCCGGAATCCGATCGATCGAGGAGCATGTGCGCCATGTGATCGCGAGCCGATCTGAGTTCGAGTTCCCCGCGCGCGAAGCCTTGAGTAAGGGGTTGATCCAATCGTTCCGGCTACCGGAGGCCGAGGCGGAATTGTCCGCCTGGATTGAGCGGGCTCCCGGTAGTTTTGTCGCACGGCTTTGGTTGGGACAAATATTGATAAGGGTACGCCAATATCCGCGCGCGATTCAAAACCTGATCGTTGCCCTGGAATTGAAACCTCATTCCAGCGCCGCACAGTTCGGTTTGGCCCAGGCCCTGCATGCGAGTGGTCGCTCGGCCGAAGCGTTGCCCCATTTGCAAAAGTCGTTGAAGGAAAGGAGCCAGGATGCCGAAGCGCTGGCGCTCATAGCTCGGTGCTTTCAAGACCAGGGAGAACTTGCCAAGGCGCGGGAGTTCGCCACTCGTGCCCATCGACTCGCCGCACGCGATGCATCCAATTTGGCAATCCTGGCGCAACTGGACTTGGCCGAAGACCGCCTGACCGAAGCGTTGCAATGGGCGAGGCTCGCGGTGGAGGCCGGGCCACGTGAGCGAATTCCAAATCACGTGCTGGCAGAAGTGCTCGCACGGTTAGGCAAAGTCGAAGAGGCCACGGCTGCACGTCAAGTCGTGCAGGAAATCAGAAAGGACTGGGAGGACTTTGAAGAAGCACAAGATCAAGTGTTGAGGGAACCGCTCAATCCCGGGCCCAGGCTGGCGATCGGCTTGGTACTTGCCCGAAACTTGAATTCTCAGCAGGCGATTCGCTGGATTCTAAGTGCCCTGGCCATCGATCCGGATCATGTGGCCAGCCACAACGCGCTGGCCGATCTTTATCGTCAATTGGGCGACCTGGAGACGGCCGAGCGTCATCAGCAACGGGCCAGACAATTGACCGCTGGAATCAAAGAAACAAGCGCAGGTGTACCATGAATTGTCTTGGATTTCGGTTCGCCGTTCATTCGTTAGCCTTGATAATCGCGCCGCTCTTGACAGGTTGCGGTTCGCGGCAGGGCGGAGCCTCGTCGAGTGGGATGTTCTCGCCCGGCGCGGCGCGAGTTTCCGGCGAAGTACTGGCCGATGGAAAGCCGATTGCGAGGGTGGTTGTGGTTTTTCACTCGAAAGGCGCTCCACCCAATTTTGCCTTGACGGATTCCCAGGGTCATTTTGAAGTCTTGGATCAAAATGGCAAGCCGGCGCTGAAAAAGGGCACCTACGAGCTAGCGTTTCAGTTCACAGACGATTCGCGAATCCTTAAGAAATACAGCCGGTTCGAAACCTGTGGCATCCAGGCGGTCATCGACAAGACTGAACACAGCCTTCGGTTCGACTTGGAGACCGAAAAAGGTCCGGCACAGACTCCGCCCACAGAGTTGAAGATTTTCGGCAGGGCCGGCGAGCCGCTGGCATTCCCTCCGGCGACTTCCATTGAAGAATCCAAGCTGCCAGACGAATCGCAGGTCATCGGCGTTGTGGTGGGCAATTCGGCCAGAGCATATCCACTGAGTGGTTTTTTCAAGAGCGAATTGATCGTGGACTCGCTGGGCGGGCTGCCGATCGCGTTGACTTGGTGCTCGTTGTGCGAATCGGCATGCGTTTGGGAGAGAACTGTGGATGGCATCGAAGTGGAGTTAAACCTTGCGGGAATGCTCTGGCGAAACAATATGGTCATGCTGTCCAGCCTGGTTGCCGCAGACGGGCCCAAATCGGCCATTTCGTACTGGTGCCAATTTACGGGTGTCGAGCTGAAAGCGGATGGATCGGAAGGGACGCGCAATCTGAGTCGAGTGCCGGACTGCCGGCGATGCACTTTTGCGTCTTGGAAAGAGCAGCATCCGGACACGAGTGTCAGCAACATCGCGGTTACGCGACGCGGTCCTGAATATCCCCGGCGAACCGAGGAATCGTTCATGGATTTTCCCGCCGTGCGCAGCGACGCACGAATGCTGAGCGTGGAGCAGGTCATTGGTGTGAATCTCGGCAAACTTTCCAAGGCCTACGCAATTCGCGATCTGGCTCCTAGGAAGTTTGTGGTCGACCGAATTGGAACTCAACGGATCGTCGTTTACTACGATGAACAAAGCTCGCGAACTTCTTCGTTTCTTGTCCCCGATGAGCTGAAAGACGCGAATCTGGAACTTCAGGGAAACAGGATTCAGGATGGTGCGGGCGGCGCCTGGGATGTCGTGAAGGGAACCAGCTTGATCGAAAGTTCCGCCGTTCACCTGGTTCCCATCGACTCGCTGCAAACCATCTGGGCTGCTTGGGCCGACTTCTTTGCCGCCACTGAAATATGGACGCCGTAGCTCAACGATCCACGAGGAACTCGCCTTGCCCCTCGCAACGAAGAAGTCTGTCCGGCTACTGGTTTGCCTGCTCCTTGTGATCGTCGGCATCGGCGGCTGGTGCGCATACTTGCAAACCAAATCGCGCACCCGAAAATCACTGGTAGAGCGTGCGCGAGCCTGCATTCTGCGGAACGAATTCGACCAGGCGATAAACTTCCTGAATCAAGTCGGACACGATGGCGAAACAGGTTTCGAGGCGGTACTTCTTTCCGGTGAGTGCCTGGTACGGTCCGGGCAACTGCAGGAGGCGGTCGCGGTCTTATCTTACGCAGTGGAGCGGCGGCCAGATTGTGCCGATGGCTACCGCTGGCTGGCTGCCTGTTATTACGATTTGGGGGCCGCCACTCAGGCTGTCGCCTGCTTGTTGCGAGTCACCGATTTGGACCAGTCGGACGCACGACCGTATCGACTCCTTGGAAAGATCTATCGCGACTTCAAGCGAATTGATGACGCAATCGAAGCTCTCGAGAGCGCCTCAAGAATCACGCGCATCGATCAGAACACTCAGGCCGAGATTCTGCTGGAGTTGGCCCAGGGATACGTCGAGAAAGGGCTGTTCGATGAGGCCCGCGGGGCGCTTGTCAAATGCGATTGGATTTCGCCCAAGTCTTCTGCTTGGCACACGCTACAGGCAGAATGTTCCTATGCCGATCATGAAGTCGAGACGGCCACACGCCAGGTTCGGCAGGCGCTTCGAATAGGTCCCAATCACCAGGCGGCTTTGCAGTTGCTCGCGCGAATCTCGTTGGAAAATGATGAACCCAACGAAGCCGTCGAGATTGCCAGCCGTGCGGTCCAGCTTCGCCCGGATGACCACAAGAGTCGCCACGTCCTCTCCAGGGCCTATCGACAATTGGGAATGGAAACGGATGCTGAACGTGAGGAGGAACGTGCTCAGCGGACCCGGCAACTGTTTGATCGACTGACCGAATTGAGTAAATCGGCAATGGATGCACCCACGGATGCTCGAGTACGCCTGGAACTGGCAAAGGTGTGGATTGAGTTAGGGCGAGACGACATGGCGGCTACTTGGCTACGTGCTTCGCTTGCTTGTGATCCAAATCTATCGGAAGCGCGGGATTTGCTCAGGCCGTAGAAAGCTCTCATGCAAACAAGGCGAATTTGGATTTTGAGTATTGGGCTGCTGGCCGCCGGATCAGTTTCGCTGAGCATCTTGCTTTTGAGAAATGGAGATTCCAGCCTGGATCCGACAAAACCGCTCGGCAAGGACAAAAGCGATCGTGCGAATCTGGGTGCACCAAAACCACCGCCCATGTTTGCCGATTTTATAGGGCAATCTCAGATTCGGTTCACTTATCGTAACGGCGAAGAGGCCAATCACTACAGCATCTTGGAAAGCCTCGGTGGCGGTGTCGCGATTCTCGACTACAACGAGGACGGGAACCAAGACGTGATGCTCGCGGGTGGCGGCGGGTTCGGCGACGGGCAGACTATCCACGGACTGCCCAACGCTCTGTTTCGAAATCTTGGTGACGGGAGCTTCGAGGAGATTACAGAATTTGCCGGGTTGGCTCAGCCCTTGTTTTATTCTCACGGTCTCGCGGCCGCCGATTTCGACAACGACGGTTGGTCCGACTTGCTCGTGACCGGATACGGGCGAGTCGCCTTGTACTTGAATCTCGGTGATGGGACGTTTCGCGAGGTAACGATCGATGCAGGCCTGACGGATACCGGCTGGAGCACGAGCGCGGCCTGGGGTGACTTGAATCAGGACGGCAACCTGGACCTGTACATTGCTCATTACGTGAATTGGTCGTTCCAAAATCACCCGCAATGTTTCTCGGAAGGCAGGCCGGACGTCTGTTCGCCGAGAAAGTTTGGGCCAACGAAAGACAGCGTTTATTTCAATCAGGGCGATGGCTCCTTTGCCGACGCGACAGTTCATGCCGGCCTGGTTCTCGAAAATGCGAAAGGCCTCGGCGTGATCCTGCTCGACGTGGATGGCGACCGAAAGCTGGATATCTACGTCGCGAACGATACGACGGACAACCATCTGTATCGAAACCAGGGCGCCGGCCGATTTGAGGAGGTGGGCCGGATTTTCGGCGTTGCCCTGGACAATGACGGCGTACCGAATGGGAGCATGGGTATTGATGTCAGCGATGTCAACAACGACGGATGGCCGGACATTCTGGTGACGAACTTTGCGCGCGAATCGCAAGCATTATATCGCAATCAGTCGGGGCGCGGTTTTGTCCACGTCAGCCAATTGGCGGGGTTAATGGCGGTCGGGCGATCGTTCGTGAGCTTTGGAGTCGGGTTTTTGGACTTCGATCGCGACGGGGCCGAAGACATATTCATCGCCAACGGCCACGTCGTCCACCATCCCACGGACTCGACCGTGAAGCAGCGCCCCCTACTCTTCCGCTCCAACGGCCAAGGCCGATTCCTGCCCGTTTCAGCTTCCGATGCGGGTTCGTATTTTGAGTCTACGCACTTGGCTCGCGGCGCTGCGGTCGGCGACCTGGATAACGACGGCCTGATCGACATCTGTATCAGTCACACCAACGACTCTTGTGCGGTGCTCAGAAATAACTCAGCACACGCAGGCCACTATTTGAAAGTCATCTTGAGAGGAAAATCGTCAGCGCGCACTCCCGTGGGTGCTGTGGCCACGTTGGAAGTTGCCGGAAAACGACTGGTTCGATTCCAGAAGGGTGGCGGAAGTTACTTATCCCAACATGAATCATCTCTATTTTTTGGGCTCGGCGAAACCGACCGAGTGGAACGCCTGGTCGTTCAGTGGCCTTCTCTACGAGAAACAGCCTTGTTGAATCTCCCGATCGACCGGCCGCTGGTTGTCACCGAGGAATAACACTGCGGGATGATCTGTAACAGACTCAAAGAATAGCGGGGACAGGCACATCGATGAATCGAGCTGCTATCAATTCTGTTAGAGTTGCCAAGTTCTTGTTGACAGTTGAGTCGCGGCGGCTTACACCTGTGCACTTGTGTTCCATCCATTTTGAATGCCGAAGCTTTCTTAGTTTGGAGACTCAGCCATGAAATCGTTTGCATTGCCACTTGCGGTTTTGTTCCTCTTCGCTGCTTCCGGATGTGGTAGTGGTCACTCAGGGACAGCCCGGGTTTCCGGAAAAGTTTTGCACGGCGGCCAGCCGGTAGTCGGGGCTGCGGTTGCGTTTCTTCCCGAGGGTGGCGTCGGCCGTCCAGCTTCGGCTGTCACCGATCAAACGGGCATGTACGAGTTGACCACATTTTCGGCGAAAGATGGGGCAATTCCCGGCAAATATACCGTGACGGTGAGCCCGCCCGCCAAACCTGCCGCCCCTGGTGCAGCGCCTTCGATGCCGATGGCTACTGCCGATGATTACGCCGCGGCGATGGCCAAGGGTATCGATCCGGTTGCAAAAGCTCTTGGTGATTCGGCCGAGAAGTCTGATGTTCCGGCCGACTACCGAAGTGTCGCGACATCTCCGCTGAAAAAGGAAGTCGTTTCCGGATCTAACGTGTTTGATCTGCTCGTCGATTGATCGCTCTCAATCCCGCGCACGCACGAATTTGTGCGGAAGGAAGCTGTCGTGGAAGAACCCGCACCTTCGCCTGACTCGAGTCCGGTGGAAGCTTCACTGAGTCCTCCGGTACTTGCCAGCGAATCTTCGCCAAGCATTCTTTTTGTCCTCGCGATGGGAATCGCCGGTGCCGTGCTGGCGTGGTTCGCAATCGAGACCCACTACCCACACTTTCAGACGTCGGCAGAATTGCAGGCCAAGGTCGCGAATATCAACGCAGCGTTGTCTGCCGAGGAAATGCAAGAAATTCGGCGCGTAGATTTCGAAAACTCTGTGTTTGCCTGCGCGATTCTGGGGGCCGCCTTGGGATCGCTCATGGGGGCGAGCGAAGGTGTTTCGCGTCGTTCAATGGGGCGGGCTGTTCTGGGTGTCGGTTGCGGTGCCGTGTTCGGGTTGCTATTTGGATCGCTGGGCGGTTTGGCTGGGCACGCCGTTTACGAACGATCGCTTCGCGAAGATACCGTGGGCAGTGGCACATTATCAATTTGCATGCACGCGGCGACATTAGGGGTTACGAGTCTTGGAATTGGACTTGGGCTGGGATTCCCCACATTCAACGTGAGGCGAATCCTCCAGAGTACCCTTAAGGCTGCGATCGGCGGCATTTGTGCCGGTGCAATTTACTTCCCACTGGCTGCCGTGGCATTGCCACTTGCCAATACCGAGCGCAACATTCCGGACGGTTCGCTGAATCGCCTATTGTGGGCCTCGATGGCGCCCCTGTTGGCGGGGCTAATCGTGGCTGGTTTGCGCCCTCGCCCTCCTGCCGCGCCGGTGGCTTCGTCGACAAGTCAGTAGCATTGCTGACCTATTGGCTCTAACAAAATGGGGACAGGCACCTCGCGGACTCGGAGCCAGTCCCCATTTTGTTAGGCGTTCTTGGTTCATGATCGCGCTCGCAGCGAGGCTAGCACCGTCAACAGGATCGCCACGAAAAGGAGCAACGCACCAATCGGAACCAGGAACACGCCTACCGACGGGTCTCCTTCGCTGTGGGCGATGCCGCCGAGGAAGAATCCGAGCGGGATCAGGAGCGATGCGTCCATGAGAAAATGCGAGGCAACACGCAGGCGGCTCTCGGCCCAACGACCCCATCGTTGCAAACTTCCGGCGAACGCCAGATTGACCAGGGCCAGCAAGGTGCCGTGGGCATGAGAGAGCGTCCACATTTCTCGGCGTATCGAATGGTTCGCGTCCAGATAGAAGCCGACTTTCAATCCGTGCAGTGTTTCCAAGCTTGCCCCGAGGGTCAGAAAGATCAGCAGGCAGATCCAACCAATTGCGTGATGGCGGCGAGCCAGGGTTTGTCGCAAGGTTCGTAGGAATTGATCGGAGTTGTCATTCATTGATCGTGACCGGTGTGTTATCACGAAGTCGAGTCAGGGCTGAAATTGCCGGTGCATCGACGTTGTGTTCGCCACGCAATGGCACCGCCGGATACTTTTGCCGATCGGAATTCGTGAGTTTCGGAATCTCTGCGAACAGCTTCTCAATTTGAAGTTCTCGATCGGTCGGGAATGCAAGGTAATCGAACGTCGCGTCGTGTTGGCCGGGTAGCGAGCGAAGGGCCCGAAAGGCCAAGTAGCGCACGGCCGGATATGGATCTTCCATCGCCCGAAGCAAGACTTCTGGCATCCAAGATGTTCCGGACGCCTCTTGAGAGGCCGGCCGGGAAAATGACGCCGCAACCACGCCTCGCGACCGGGCATCGCCCTTGAAAAGCAATACCACGGAGGCAGAAATGTGTTCGTCCTCGTCGCTCATGGACTCGACCGCCTGACCATACCAATCCGACATTGTTCGCTGAGTCCACGCCAACGACTTATCGAGATGGCACAGATTACAAGCGTGCGGCTTGCCTGTGCCCACTGAGTTCTTCACGCGAGGAACTTCAATACGGTGCGAGCGGTGAGAATCGAGCAACGAATATGCCTGATACGGCATGTGACAGTTGTAACACAAGCTGCCCGATGACTCCGCTGCATGGCGCGTGTGCTGAGCGAGCTGATCTTGATAACTCGGATGACACTGATAGCACGCTTGGTTCGTTCTCATTCCCTCGGAGACCTGATGATTGGGGTCACTCTTGTGCATCGAGTGACAGCTCAGGCAGGTCATTCCACTGGTTCCGTTCTGGTAACACGCCGACAGCGCCATGCCCTGATATTCCAGCGCGGTTGTCAACGGTGTTCCGTCGCGCCAGAACCGGCCGTCGTAAGGATCATCGCCGGCGGACTCGGTGCCGGTTCCCAGGGCTATCTGCTGCGGCGACGACCAGAAAAAATTGTAGAATCGCGTCAGCTCTTGTCCCGGCGTGTATGGGTCCCGATGGGTGTTCTCCCAAGCGCCAGGGATCGGGACGGCGCCCGCGTGGCAATGTCCACAAACCTCCGCGGAACGCTGGGCTGTGAGCCGAGCGGGGTTCACAATCGTGGGGTCCGGCCGGCCGGTTCGGCGTAGATCGAATCGCCGCAATGGATTTGAATTCGCACGGACATGTTCCGCTCCAGGCCCGTGACAGGCCTCGCAGGCAATTCCCAACTCTTCCACTTCGGTGCGGTAATTCACGCCGGAACTCAACGGCCACGGCCGCTCGGTTCGATTCTTCTGTGCCTTCGTGTTGTGGCAATACACACACGTCTCGTTCCACACGCCGAATTGTGCATAAAAGTGGGGATTGTCGGGCGCGAGAAAGGCACCGCTCATGTGAATCCAACGTTTCTCAACAATGTGATACGCTAAAGGCATCCGGCCGTAGCGGCCCGCTGGGTCCTTGTGCAGGTATTCTTGGAGCCAGTGCGATCCAATCAATCGATCCACTCGAAATTTCTTGAGCGGAACCTGCGAGAAGTCTGACGGTTGTTTGCCGGCTCGAAAGATCTGATCGGCCCAATTGGCATCCAGCGTCTCCATGAAAAACGTGTCGCCCTCGCGCGTCATGTGCGATGTGACTCCCTTGACTCGATAGGAGACGCTGTCAAAGTCACCTTTCACGTTTTCCGCCGTCGCCTCGCGAGTCATGCTTCGATGATATGACCTGTGCCAACTGTCGTGGTGCGACTCATGACATTTGCGGCAACTCACCGAGGTTACGTGATTGACAAGTTCCAAGTCGACCGGTTTCGGTGAATCGGCCAGCAGCGGAAATGAAAACCAGGCGAGCCCTGCGGCGAGGAACCCTGCAGTGCCAAGCGTCGCGACGGCCGCATGTGTTCGGCACACGGTTTTCGAAAGGTGCAAATACATCACCAGGGAGACTACAGCCAATGCGAAGGAGTAACAGAGTACGAGCATGAACATCTCGCAATTGTCGAAATTGAAACGCTTCGAGGCAGCGACCGATTATAGTTGGCCTGCATCAGGTAATCAATTAACGGAGTTGCCACCGCGCTTGTCGTAAAACGGCATGCGTGGATCCTTTGAGCAGCTCATACCACACAGTTAGAAGCGAGCCATCGTTGAGTTGTACCGTGGAGGGATAACCGAGGTCGCCACCGGCACCGTCGGCCGATATCGAAATGGCTTCAGACCATGTTCGGCCGTGGTCGGCGCTGACGCGGGCCTGGTTGCCGTACGGTGGTCGGCGGTGGCCGTAGCTTATGAGCAACTGGCCGTCACGTAGTCGCAGCAAGTGCGACGGCAGACCCCAAACGCCGATCGAGTGCGGCACCGACCAACTCTTGCCGCCGTCGGACGATTCAGTTTGCAACGTCTCGCGTTCGTTCGCCGAGTTGTGGTTGCGGATGTGTACGATGATCCGGCCGTCGGCGGTTTCAACAGCGTGCAGTTCGTGGTAGTCCTTCTTCTGGTCGCCGTGGCGCGTCGGAATCTCGGCGAGCCAGCGCCAAGATTCGCCATCGTCGGTCGATTCGCACACACCAATCCGCTCGGTGCCGCGCCACAGATCTTTGCCCGCGTAGAGCAGTCGGCCATCGGACAGTTGCACCGGGCCGTGCGGGCTATTGACTTGTGAGTCATATCGAGCGGACCACGTGATGCCGCAATCGGTGGAGCGGATTATCCACACGCCGAGTTCCTTCTTGCGCTCGGCCGCTCCGATGCGATCGCGAGCGGCATTCCATCGTGCAAGCCTATCCGCGGGCCACGCGCCAGGTTCGCCCGGCTTGATGCTGTTGGCTTTCTCCAGGCCCGGCTCGAATGCGAGCGACGTAAACGTCGTGACCAGAATCGACCCGCGCGCCGTTTCGACCACGCCCGCGTCGCGGTCGTCGATCGGGCCATCGAGCAGCGTCTGCGGCCACGTCCAGGTCTCGCCGTTGTCGTTTGACCGCATCAACTCGACGCGGCCAAAAGGGCACACGTGTGCCTCGCGACCGCCGGAGCACACGAGCAAAAGCTGCCCGTTGCGTCGCCGCGCGAGCGTCGGCCAGCCGTGATAATGCTGCGGCTGCTGGCTGATGACGCGAATGGATTCGATTCTAGCCTGCGGTGCGGCGGTCGCGCGGCGCCCAATAACCGAGAACGATGCGACCCCGGCGAATACCGTCCGTTGCAAGAACCGGCGGCGAGACGTCGAAACGCGAACTAGGCGGACTCTCGAACTGTCAATTTGATGATTCATCATGTTCGTCATGAGTATCTCCTCTGCGATCTCTGCACCTCGGCGTGAGATCCACCTTGAACAAAGAGTATCACGCAGAGGCGCAGGGGTCGCAGAGAATTGAGTGTCTCCGAACCGTGTGGCATCTTACTTGATGGCGTGCAGGATTGCCCACATTTCCTGCCGCCACGGGCATTCCACCTGGCTGAACCCAGCATCGCGCAGGTAGCCGAGCTGTGCGTCGATCGTCTCGTGGCAGTCGTCACCACTCTTGCGCGGTTCGCCGAAGTGGTTCACGTTGCGTTCTTCCCACTGGCGGAGTGCAGGATGAATGGACGGCGGGATCAGGCTGGCGTCCATCGCTCGCCGCTTGAGCGCAACCCAGGCTTTGCAGCGAGTGAGATAATAGGCGTCGTCGCTCGGCCGAACCTCGTCGGCGTTGATAAAGACGCTGCCCGGCGCGAGCGAATCGAAGCAGCGCCGGTACAAATCCATCTTCTCGGCCGGTTCCAGATGGTGAATCGCCGACATGCTGACGATCGCGGCCGGGGCTTGGGGCAAATTGCCGGTCCAATCCTCTTGCAGCCGTTCCAGCCGGCATTCGGCGCGCGGCCCAAAAGCTGCAAGATGCCGTTCGGCCAAGGCCAGAAAGGCCGCCGATTGATCGATGATGATTGCTCGTGCGTGTGAAAATCGCTTCAAAAACTGCTCGACGAGCCGGCCCGAACCGCCGCCGGCATCGACCAGCAAAGATTCGGAGTCGGTGCCGAAGTGGAGCATGTCAAGAATGCGGTTCTGCAGTTCGATGTAGTACGGGTGAATGTGCTCGGCCGCGGCGTCGAACCCGCTGGCAAACTCGGAGATGTTCCAACGATACTCGGCCACAGGAGCCTCGCGAGTACGTGCTTACTCTTCTGCTCGAGCTGTGCGTACTCTAACATGAGTGGCATCATGATTGTGCTCCAAAATCAAAATTCCACGCGCCCATGAACCGCAACGGACGAATTGAATTGATCTGCGGGCCGATGTTCAGCGGCAAGACCACGGCCATGTTTGCAAGGCTGGTAGCCGCACGGGAGGCGGGATTCGGAACTGTTGCCATCAAGCCTGCGCTGGATTCGCGATACAGCCAAGACGAGATCGTCTCGCATGATGGGCAAAAGATGACGGCCGCAATCGTCACGGCGGTCCAAGAGATTCGCGCGATCACGGTCGCCAGAAGCGTTGTGGGAATTGACGAGGTTCACTTTTTTGAAGAATCGCTGATCGACATGTGCAGTGAGCTTGCGGACGTGGGAATGCGAATCATTGTTGCGGGTGTGGAGATCGACCATCGCGGCCGGCCGTTTGAGGTCGTCGAACGTCTGGCATTAACGGCCGACACGGTCACGCGACTGACCGCGATCTGCCGCAGGTGCGGCGCTCCGGCACGGCATAGCCAGCGACTCATGATGTGCGACGATCGCATCGTCGTCGGTGGTGTCGGAACTTACGAACCACGCTGCGATCGGTGCTTCGAGCCTGGTCTTTGACCGTGTCGGATCAAAGTGCTTCAAGGGGTCGGGCCCGATCATGGAGGCAGAATGATGCAGGGATAGGATCATATGCGTTCGAGATTGGTCGTCACACTCTTCATTCTCCTGCCACGAGTCATCCTGCCCCGCTGTTCGCTGACTCGAGGCATCAATACGGCTTACACAAGCTGGCTTGTTTCCACTCCTCAAACAGTTTGCAACATTCGTCGTGGCACGGGCCGAGTTCAACGCGAAGCCGACTCCCGCCCAGGCGAGCCAAATCCGCGGCAGCCACGCGTAGTTCGGTGAAGCCGGCCGTCTCGGCGTCGGCGATGGTTGCGCCGTACACGACACGATCAATCTTCGACCAGTGAATTGCCGCCAAACACATCGGACAGGGTTCGCACGATGTGAACATGGTACACCCGGCGAGACTGATTGTGCGCAAGGAAGCCGATGCGGAGCGGATTGCGTTCACTTCGGCGTGCGCGCTGGGGTCAAAGTCGCGCCAAACAGTATTGTGGGCGGCAGCCACCACCGTACTGGATCGGATAATCACAGCCCCAAACGGCGACTGCCCGGCGGCGATTCCCTCCCGTGCCTTTTGAATCGCCACGCGCATGAAATCTTCGTCAGTCACAACCGTCTCACTTCTTTTCGGTGGTGCCAAAAAACAGGATCCCGGTGGTCTTGGTCTTGCGCCGATAGATTCTATCGACACACGTAATGTAGAGCGTATCCAGTTTGGGTCCGGCTAATATCACGTTTGTCACCGGAACATCTGGCGGCGTCCGAATAACGCCACTCAGGCGGCCCGTCGGGTCAAACATCTGAACGCCGAGATGAGTGGCCACGTACAATCGGCCTGCGGCATCGACCGTCATGCCGTCTGCCCCGCTGTCGATGCGAGCTGCCGGACAGTGCACCGGGTAATACGGCTGCTTGAATGCCAACGCACCATCGGGCTCGATGCGAAATGCCCACAAGTATGAACCGAGCATATCAGCAACCACCAGCGTTCCCTGATCCGGCCAAAGCGTCAATCCGTTCGGATAGCCTAGCCCAACATCCACGATGCGAGCGTCCCCGCGCGGACTCACGTGCCAGACGCGCCGCTGCATCGGCTCGGTGAAATAAATCGCACCAGTTCGATTAACCACAAGATCGTTCGGCTCCACGCCCTCGACAATCGTCGATTCTTTGCCCTCTTTGTCAAAAGCCACGATTCGCCGCTTACCAGCCTGACAGCCGAATAGCCAGCCATCCGGCCCGAACATCATCCCCTTCGTTCCACCGCTTTGCTTCACGAAAACCTTGGGCTTCCCCGATGCCTCCAACCTGTAGATGCGATCGCTCAGCGAATCGGTGAAATACAAAGTTCCCTCCGCATCGACGGCTGGACCTTCGGCGTACCGAAAACCGTCGGCAACCAGTTCCCAGCCCGCACTGTTGACCAGGACTTGTGAAAGTGGCATGTCCTGCGCGAATGTAGGCGGCTGAATCAGGAGGAGAATCACGAATGTCAAAAGCCGAATGTCAAAGGCAGGTGGAAGCACGAAGGACGAATGACGGAAAGAAAACCTGTGAGTCAAATTCGGCTGCACTGCCGTGATCATCCTCAATTCGATATTCGTCATTGGGCATTCTTTCGTCATTTGGATTTCGTCATTAGTCATTTCTTCTCGTAGTCTCTCCACAGCCAGCGTAGCGACTCCGGCAGCAGCGCCCCGCCGTGCTTGCCGTTGTGGCCGCCTGTGCCGAACTCGAAGCGGTAGTCGTAGCCGGCGAATTTCAAGGCCGCGGCCATCTCCTGATTTGCCAGCGGCCAGTTTCCGTGCAGGTTATCAAGATCGCCGGAACCATCTTGCAGAAATACGCGAATCGGCTTGCGTTCGGTCTTGCGGATGATTGCGTGATAGACATGGCCGCCGCGAATGTTTGTGAAGCTGCCGACATGGCTCAGGACTTTGCTGAAGGCATCGGGCCGTTCCCAAGCGACGGTCCAAGCGCAGATGCCACCCGAGCTGATGCCGCAAATCGCCTGGCCGGAAGCCTCCTTCGTGACATTGTACACCTTGCCGACTTCGGGCAGAATTTCCTCGAGCAGAAACCGCGCGTACTGATCGCTTAGCGTGTCGTACTCGAAGCTGCGGTTTTGTCGGGGCTTCTGGTCCGGTGCGGTTGTCGGGATCACGCCAGGGTTGATGAAGACGCCGATCGTCACCGGCATTTCCTTCTTGTGGATCAGATTATCGAACACGATCGTCGTGCGGAACTGCCCGTCCTCTTTGGCATAATTCCCGCCGTCCTGAAAGACCATGACGCACGCCGGCCGCGCGGCATCGTACTGCGCCGGCACATATACCCAGTAGTCGCGGACCGTGCCCTCAAAGATCTTGCTCGTCCACGAGTACTTCGTCACCTTGCCCTGCGGCACTCCCTCCTGCCGCTGCGAATCGGGGCCGAGTTGGTAATCGTCCTGAGCAACGGTAAGCTGTGCGGTATGAATGAACACGACTAGGATGGGCAGGATCCGTCGGAGCATCGGGGTCTCCTTGTCAAAATTGATGCGCGATCCGAGGAAACAAAGACTTGCCACAAGCGTAATGACCAGCCGATGTGACTGCAAGAACGAGCGAGGTCGTTGTAGATGGCAGAAAGATGGATGGCAGGTTTATGGGAGTGAAGATCATGCAACAACTGACGAATCAGGGCGCGTCTCGTGATCGACTGACTGGCAGTGATCACATCAATCTGCCATCCATCATTTTGCGAGCCATGATAGGCGTGTTGCTTTGGACAATTGGAGGCGTGGCTACCGCGACGCAACCACCGGCGACTCGGATCGTGACGCTCGGCGATTCGATCACGAAGGGCGTGCGGTCGGGCGTGAAGGCAGACGAGACGTTTGCTGCGCAGCTTCAGCCGATGCTTCGCGAGAAAGGCGTCGAATGTGAAGTCACCAACGCCGGCATCGGTGGCGAACGGACCGACCAGGCGCTCAAGCGGTTCGCGAAAGACGTGATCGCCCAGAAGCCGCGAATCGTCACGATCATGTACGGTACGAACGACGCCTACGTGGACAAGGGCGCCACCGAGCCACGGCTGACAATCGATCAGTACCGCGACAACCTGCATCAGTTGGTCGCCGAACTTCGCAAGGCTGGCATCGATCCGATCCTGATGACCGCGCCGCGCTGGGGCGACAAATCGCCGCCGGACGGAGCGGGCGATCACCCAAACAAGAGTCTGGAGAAATACGTTGAAGCGTGCCGCACGGTTGCCCGCGAAACGAAAACGCCGCTCGTGGACAATTTCGATCATTGGTCGAAGACGAACGCGACCGGCTTCGACATCGGTCAGTGGACCACGGACCAATATCATCCGAACCCGGCGGGGCACAAAGTCATCGCCGAGTTAATGCTGCCAGTCGTTCGGCGCGTGCTGGCGAGCGGGGGGCGTCAGCCCCCCGATGCCGCGAAGAATCGGGGGGCTGACGCCCCCCGCTCGCCAATCATCAACACAAGAGCGGGCGAGGAGGATTTGCGCGTCTTGCGCGACGACGTCGGGCCGGCCGAGCCGACCAAGATGCTGTACTCATTTCTCGTCGCCGAGGCGGGCAAGCATTTCGATCGTCGCCGCGCGACGGTCGCGGAGCTGAAGACGCCCGAGGATGTCGAAAGGCGGCAGCGTGAGCTGCGGGCCAAGTTTATCGAGTCGCTCGGCGGGTTTCCCGAAAAGACATCGCTCAACCCGCGCGTCGTCGGCACGCTCAAGGGCGACGGCTTCCGTGTCGAGAAAGTCATCTACGAAAGCCGGCCGAATCACCACGTGACGGCCGCGCTGTACCTGCCGGAAGGCAGGCCGCCGTTTCCCGGCGTGCTCGTGCCGTGCGGCCACAGCGCCAACGGCAAGGCGGCCGAGGCGTACCAGCGCATCTCGATCATGCTCGCCAAAAACGGTCTGGCCGCGCTGTGCTTCGACCCGATCGGTCAGGGCGAGCGATCACAGTTGCTCAACGACGACGGCAAACCGGCGATCGCCGGCAGCACGACCGAACACTCGCTGGTCGGCGTCGGCGCACTGCTCGTCGGTCGGCAAACGGCGAGTTATCGCATCTGGGACGGCATCCGGTCGCTCGACTATCTCGCGAACCGACCCAACATCGACGCCACGCGTCTTGGCTGCACGGGCAACTCCGGCGGCGGCACGCTGACGGCGTACCTCATGGCCCTCGACGATCGCATCGTCGCCGCGGCCCCGTCGTGTTACATAACGTCACTCGAACGACTCTTCGCCACCATCGGCCCGCAAGACGCCGAGCAAAACATCACCGGCCAAGTCGCCTTCGGCATGGAACACGCCGACTACGTCACCATGCGTGCCCCGCGCCCGACGCTCCTTTGCATCGGCACGCAAGACTATTTCGATTACTCGGGGGCCTGGACCACGTTCCGCGAGGCCAAGCTCACGTACGGACTGCTCGGCCATGGCGAGCGAGTCGATCTCTTCGAGTACAATGACAAACACGGCTTCTCCCGTCCGCGCCGCGAAGCCGCCATGCGTTGGATGCGCCGGTGGCTGCTGGGAAAAAACGACGCACCAGTCGAGACTGACTTCCCGATTTTCAAGGACGACGAACTGCAGTGCACGGAGTCCGGTCAAGTGCTCGCCGATTTGAGTGGTAAATCCGTATTCAACCTAAACGCCGTGCGCGCGCAAGAACTTGGCCGCGAGCGATTGAAGCAGGCCGTCTCGAGCGACAGCGCCAAACTTCTCGATTCCATTCGCCGGCTGCTCGCCCTGCCCCAAGAAATTCCCGCCGCACAGTGCAGACAACTCGAAACGGTGAAACGCGACGGATACACGATTACGAAACTTGCATTCGAGACCGAACCCGGCATCACCGTCCCCGCGCTGGCCTTCAGCGCCCACGCGGTCTCCAGTCCGCGAGGGCCATCGGTCGTGTACCTCACGGGCGACGGCATATTGAACGACGCTCGTCCCGGCGGCCCGATCGAAAAGCTCAGCCGGTCCGGCTACCCCGTGCTTGCCCTCGAGCTGCGCGGCATGGGCGAGACGGCTCCGGGCAAGTTGGCGGCGGGTGGTCGAAACTTTTTGGGTGTGGACGGTAAAGAAACCTTCCTCTCGCTGCACCTCGCCCGGCCGCTGCTCGGGCAACGTGTGTTCGACGTGCTTGCCATCGCGAACTCTGCGCCTCGCGAACACCCGTTCGGTTACCACCTCATCGCTGTCGGCTCCGCCGGCCCGATCGCCCTGCACGCCACCGCACTGGACGAGCGGGTCAAGCGGATCGAATTGCAGGGATCGATCTCATCCTGGTCGGAGGTTGTCAACACTCAAATCACCATCAATCAACTCACCAACATCGTCCCTGGGGCACTTGCGACCTACGACCTGCCCGACCTCGCTGAGTTGGTGAAGAGTAGGAACTCGAACACGGATAATCGCTGATCGACACTGATTGCCGGCAGAGTATCTGGATCAGCGATTATGAGCGACAATCAGTGTTCTCAATCGATGTAGACGAACTCGCTCAGGTTGAAGAGTGCGAGGCAGAAACTGACCAGGGATTCCGCCCCGGCTGGCGTGACACCATCGGGCAGCGGCTCGCGTGGCAACGCAGCGGGATCGACAAGTCGAGACTGGAGCAACAGCCAGTCGATCTGCCGTTTCAAGAACGCGGTGCCTGCGGCGAGTTCTTTCGCGGTTGGTGGGCGGCCGAGCGTACGCCGGTAGGCGAGATCAACCTGGGCAGAGGAATCGGCTGTGACTCGCGCTAGCACGTAGCCGGTGAGTTCCCGAGCGGAGTCGAAAGAAAACTGAGAGTTGAAAAGCGTGAGACTCTGCGGCGCGGTCGTGGATCGCGGCCGCTGCGGACAGCTTGCGTTGGTGTCCGGCCGGTCGAACACGTCGAAGAGTGGATAACGCAGGTTGCGGCGGACGAAGATGTAGATCGAGCGGCGGCGATGGTCTTCTTCCTCGGGCGTGACCGTCCACTGGTTCTTGAGCAGTGTGGCGATGAGTTCGTCGGGCAGTGGCGGGCGGACGCCGGGTCCGCCGCGACGCGGGCTGAGGCGGTTGCAGGCGGCGAGCATCGCATCGCGGATCGATTCGCCGTCGAGGCGAAGTCGGTTCATGCGGGCGAGCAAACGATTCTCGGGATCGACCTCGCGCGACTTCTTCCAGCTTTCGATCGCGGCGGCGCGTTGCTCGGCAGTCCAGCCTGGTTCAGTCGGCCGCGACGCTTGCATGTACGTGGCCGAGGTGAGGATGAGTTTGTGCAGGCGTTTCAGGCTCCAGCCAAGGCCGCCGACATCCGCCCCCCTCACCCTGCCCTCTCTCCCCGCCGCGGGGGGAGAGGGTTGGGGTGAGGGGGGGGCGGCCGGGCGGGTGAATTCCGTCGCGAGCAAATCGAGTAACTCGGCGTGCGACGGCGACTCGCCCATCGTGCCGAAGTCGCTCGCCGTGCGGACAAGACCTTGGCCGAAATGGAATTGCCAGACACGGTTCACGATTACCCGCGTGGTGAGCGGATGATCCGGTCGCGTGAGCCAGTCGGCAAGCGCGGTGCGGCGGCCGCTGGACGGGGCAACGGATTCGGGAACCTCGACAGGCGCGTTCCACGGGTTCGCGATCGCAGGAAACGCCGGCGTCACCCGCGGGCCAGGCTGGCGGAAATCGCCGCGCAGCATGACGTGGCTTGCCCGCGGCGTGCCGCCCTTCTCACGCATCACCCGGCCCATCGGCAGCGGCGGAAGATTGCTCGTGTTCAATCGCTTCAGTTCGTCGGTCAGCTTTCGGAACTCTTGCTTTTCCGTTTCAGACAGCGCCGATACTAACTCGTCGCGGCTGATCTTCACCTGCGGGTCCTTGTTCAGTCGCTCGTGGGCCATCGCGTCAAACGTTTTCAGTTCTTTCTCGATCCGCTCGCGTTCCGCCTTCGCAGGCGCCTCCAGCCGTTCGCGTTCGGCCAATTCTTCCGGCGTCACCAGCGGCGCCTCGTCAAAGAAATCCGCCGGCTCGAAGAAAGCCCGCAGCCGGTAGAAGTCTGCCATCGTGATCGGGTCGAACTTGTGATCATGGCACTGAGCACAGCCGAGTTGCAGGCCGAGGAACACCGACCCGACCGTTGCAGTCATCTCGTTGAGCACATTGTGCCGCCGCTCGTCCTGAAGATTGATGTCCGGCATGTCCGGCCCGCAGAGCAGAAAACCGGTAGCGATCTTACTTCGACTGGGATTGCTTAACGCAAAGTCGCCAAGACGCAAAGGCGCAAGGAGGGAAGATTGCTCAGATTCTTCTTTGCGACTTTGCGAGTTTGCGACTTTGCGTTCAATTCTTCCGACTTGTTCATCACCCGCGATCTGCACCCGCACGAACTCGTCGTAAGGCATGTCGGCGTTCAGCGCGTCGATCACCCAATCGCGAAACCGCCACGCATTCGGCCGCACGTGATCGTGCTCGAACCCGTCCGTCTCCGCGAACCGCGCGATGTCGAGCCAATGCTGCGCCCACCGCTCGCCGTATGCCGGCGACGCGAGCAGCCGGTCGATCAGTTTTTCGTACGCATCCGGCGACTCGTCACCCACAAAGGCAAGCACTTCATCCGGCGTCGGCGGCAGGCCTGTGAGATCGAACGTCACGCGGCGGATCAGCGTCATCCGGCCGGCTATCGGAAGTGGCCTCAGCCCCCTTGCCTGTTGCGCTGCCAAAATAAACTTGTCGACCGGATTGCGAGCCCAGTCTGTTCCTTCGATTTGCGGAATTGGCGGGTTGCTCAATGGCCGAAATGCCCAATGCACGGTGGCAATCGAATCGGTGGTCGAACCCCGACTGTTTCTCGGATCGTCCGCTCTGATGGGAACGATGAGTACGGCCAAAAGCAAGCTAGCGTAGGCTATTTTCATTAGAGAATGTCGCGGACCACATTCCCGGCGACGTCGGTCAACCGTTCATCTCGTCCGTTGTGTGAAAACGTTAGCAGCTTGTGGTCGAAACCGAGCAGATGAAGGATCGTCGCGTGCAGGTCGTGTACGTGGACTTTATCATCGGCGGCGCGGAGGCCGACGGGGTCGGTGGCGCCGTGGGCGTGGCCACCGCGGACGCCGGCGCCGGCGAGCCAGACGGTGTAACCCCACGGGTTGTGATCGCGGCCTTTGCCCTGCTCGCTCATCGGCATGCGGCCGAACTCGCCGCCCCAGATGACGAGCGTGTCGGCGAGCAGGCCGCGGCGTTTCAGGTCGCGCAAGAGGCCGGCGACGGGCTTGTCGGTGCGGCGGCAGTAGAGGCCGTGGTTTTGGAGCACGTCGTTGTGCGCGTCCCAGCCGTTGGTGTCGCCGGAGTAGAGTTGCACGAAGCGGACGCCGCGCTCGATCATGCGGCGAGCGAGCAGACAGCGAGTGCCGAATTCATCGGTGTCCGGTTCGCCGATGCCGTAGAGCCTTTTGGTCTCTTCCGACTCTTCAGTAAAATCAACCAGTTCCGGCGCGGCGGATTGCATGCGAAAGGCAAGTTCGTAGGCGGCGACGCGGGCGGAAAGTTCGTCGTCGAAGTCGCGGTCGGCGAGGTGCTGGGCGTTAAGTTGTCGAACGAGGTCGAGTGTGGCGACCTGTTGCTCTCGCGAGATCTGCGGTTGCGGGTGCAGATTCAGGAGCGGACTCTTACCCGACCTCATCAGGGTGCCCTGGTACGTGGCGGGCAAGTAGCCGCTGCCCCACGCGGGCGGGCCGCCCTTCGCGCCGCCGCCGGGATCGGGCAGGACGACGAACGCGGGCATGTTTTGGTTCTCGGTGCCGAGTCCGTACGCGACCCAACTGCCGACCGACGCCCGGCCCATCAAAATGCTGCCGGTGTTCATTTGATACACCGACTGCGGATGATTCACGCTGTCGCCGTGACAACTTCGGATCACGCACAGGTCGTCGGCACACTCGGCGATGTGCGGCAGAAAGTCGCTGATCTCAAGTCCCGACTCGCCGCGCGGCCGAAACGGCTTCACCGGGCCGAGCAACGGGTTTTTCGCGACCTTACGCCGTGTCATCACTTCGCCGAAGCATTCAGGCAGCGGCTGGCCGGCATATTTGGCGAGTTCCGGTTTCGGGTCGAACAGATCGACGTGGCTCGGTCCGCCGTGCATAAATAGCCAGATCACCCGTTTGGCCCGCGGCTCGAAGTGCGTGGGCCGCGGCGCGAGCGGGTTTTTACCATCGGGCTTCTGTTCTGCAGCGTCCGCTTTGCCCAGCAAGCCTTCGCCTCGCAGCAGCGCGGCAAGTGCGATCGCACCAATCCCTCCCCCGGCTCGACACAGAAAATCTCGGCGGGTTCCCGATTGCGGAAAGTGAGGTTCGGCGAGCGCCGCAGGTCCATGTCGAGGCATGTTCTTCACCGTGGCTCGGTCCATCTTCTGACGTTCGACTTCAGACAAAGTAGCTTCGATTCACGCTCCGCCATTGTCAAGCCAAGTGCGTTGCTGTGTTGCTGCGGTTGGCTCTGCAGCCACAATTCGCTGCGGGGTCAGGCACTTAATCATGTCGTCGGGACGAAGAGTGTCACAAAATCACCCCCGGGATTGCCGTCGCCGTCACCGTCCAGCAGATTATCGAAAATATCACTCACGCCCCTAGTCCCAGTGCCAACCGCGGTAATCTGCAGAGAATTCCTCAAGACAAGTCGTCGGGAAAGAGTCAACGTCACCGTGTGCAAGACGGGATCATAAACCCGTGATCGAACGCGAATGATTTTGTCGTCTCCGGTCCCGAACTGAGAGTCCGGCCCGGCCAGTCGCAGATCGTAGTTTTGGCGGTTCTTTGCCCGAGTTGCATCTAGCGTCCTGTCGAAGCTGAGTACGATTCGCTTGACCCCAACCCCATGGCGGTCGGCATATAACTGCACGTCTTGCACCACAGGGCCGGAGGAATCTCCGATCCGGATAATCTTGGCCACCGAAGGCACTCCACTGGCGTCGATGATAAACATCATGTAGTAGCCTGGTGGAGTCAGATTTCGATCGCCAGGAGCGGTCACATTCAACTCAGTCTCAGCACCTGCGAAACTCAATCGACTAAATCGTTGGTTCTGGTTGAATGCGTGTGTCACTGAGGAAAGACGAACCAAAGTCACCGCCCTGATACTGTATGCGTTATTGGTTCGCACGTTGAACGGCTGCCCATAGGCGACCTGATTTGGTGCGACAAGGATCGTCGGTCGCGGTCCCTTGAATAGGTACGGCGGCGAGTAAATCTCGGCGTTCAGATGATCCGCGTCGGCGCCGCCGCCCGCCGGCGCGCCGCCACCGGCGGAAAGAACTCGCCCGTCCGGTAGTAACAGCGCGGTCGAATGGTAGAGCCGTGCTTCCTGCATCCCCGCCAGCATCGACCAGGTTTCCGTCGCGGGGTTCCACATCTCGGCGACTTGCACCTGGCCCGTGGCGTTGTTGAAGCCGGACGCACTGGTCCCACCGGTCACAAGCACTTCGCCGTCCGGCAGGATTGTGGCATTCAGTTGTCGCCGTGCGTAGGCCATCGATGGCACCAAGCGCCACGCGGGCGACGCCGCATTCAGGTCGATCACCTCCGCGGTATTCGTCGGGGGACCGCCGCCGACGATCAGTACCTTGCCATCGTCGTACATCACGGAGCTGCCATAGTCGCGGAAGATGCCCGAGGCCGTGTTCGCGACGTTTGTCCACGCGCCGGTGCCCGTCGTGTCGAGGTACGCCGTGTCGGTATTTGGTCCGGAATTGAAAACTTGGCCGTTTGGCGCGATGTGCATGAATGGGTAGAGCGGAAGCGCTCGGTCCGCGCCCGTGAGCGTTCGCCAGGTGCTCGTCTCGGTCTGCCACACTTGCGGGATACTGTTGACCCCAAGCGTGCCGTCGATACTGCCGGACACAACGACCACATTTCCATCCGCCAGCGTCGTGCTCGTCGGATACCATCGGCCGGCGTTCATGTCCGGTCCTGCGATCCACTCGTTTAGAACGGGATTATACGTCGCCGAATTCGGAAGCCCGACGCCGTCCTGAATATGTCCGCCCAATACCAACAGACGACCATCCGGTAGAAATGCGTGGCCGGTGCAGAAGCTATCGAAGCCAGGCTGGGCGGACGGGCTGAGCGTGCCGGTCGCAGGTTCCCACAGACGCGTCTCGCCAAGCCGCTCCCACGCGAGCACTTGGCCAGTCGGCAGCAGGTGCGCGTGAATGGCGATGATGTCCCATTCCATAACGTCGCTCCACAGGCCATAGACTGCCGGGTCGGGCTCTCCTGTGAACTCGACGTTGACGTTGTCGATGTCGTGGTTGGCGGTCGAGCCGCCGGTTCGCGCGGAGAAGAACGCGCGGGACTCGTAGGGTTCGAGCCCCGGCACGTCGAATTGGTCGATGAGTGCGGTGGGCTGGCCACCGGGCGGCGTGAGGATCACGCTCACGTCGGAGTTTCCGCCGCCCGGCCGCAGCAAAATCTTCGCGTGAATCCACTCTCCGCCCGCCAGATCGACCACCGGCGTCGCGTCCACCTCGGTGAGCACGTTGCCGTTGAAATGGATCGACACGTTGTTCAGGCCGATGTCGCCGAATTCGGGATTCGTGTAGATGTCGAAGCCGACGCCGAGCGAGCCTGTGAAGTTGGCCTCCTCGAAACCGTAGACCGGACCGCGGTTGCCGAAGGTAGCGGTGTTCAGCAGCGCGAACCCGATGCCGTCCGCTCGCCCGTCGCCGTTGTCCATGCGAAAATCGAACTCGGCGACGATCTCCTCATACAAGCCGGGGGCGGTGCGGTCGAACGCAATCGTGTTCACGTCGCCGAAGACGGCCGCATCGGCCATGTGCAGGTAATTGCCGGTCGGGCCGCCGGGCACCGCGACCGGCCCGTTCGGGTCGGCGAAGTTGCCGATGAAGAACGGTGTGCCCGGGTCGTCGAAATCCTGGACCGTCGCCGCGAGTCCTGAGTGCGACCGCGCGAACGCAAGTTGTTCGGGCGTCGAGTGAACTCCGTGTTCGAGACCGCCAGGCAGCCCATGCAACAAGAGACGCTGCTCGAGCTGCTCGACGCCGAACGCCGGTCGTTGATAAGCGTTGATTCGAGATCGTGTGGCGGACAGTTTAAGTCGACGCTGGTTAAACATTTTGCAAACTCAAACGGCGACCCGGAATTCTGCCGTGCGAAGGCATTCCAGTGTAACGTGGTCGGACTGGGATTTCAGGTGCGTCTACCACGGTTTCGAGAGATTGGTTTCCTCACGCGTCATAATTTCGACGAGGGCCGGCCGGCCCTCGGCATGGCCCGGACTGCCAGCCGTGACCGCGACCGCTCGCTTCAGCGCCGCAGCAACTTCAGCCGGTTCCGTTACCCGCTCGGTGTAGAGTCCAAGACCATCCGCAACCTTCAAGTAATCGCCGGTCAAGTAGCGCGCGCGGTACTTTTCGCTCGCGATCGGGATGTAACGCCCGTAACCGCCCATTGTGCCGTTGTTGACGAGCACGATGAGGATCGGAATGCGTTCGCGCACGGCGGTTTCGAGGTCCATGCCGCACATGCCGATCGCGGTGTCGCCCATGAACGCGATCACGAGCTTGTCGGGCGCGGCAAGTTTCGCGCCCATCGCGAAGCCAAGCGAACTGCCGAGCTGCGACGACTTGCCCCAGCCGAGGAACCCGCGCGGGGCGAGCGATTCCCAGAAGGGCGCGAGCTGATCGCGTGGCGTGCCGGCGTCGTGCGTGATGATCGTGCGTGCGCGATCGCAGACGCGACTCAATTCGTAAATCACGCGGTACGGGTTGATCGGTTTTTCGTCCGACGTGAGTTTCGGCATCCATTCGGCGAGCCAAGCATCTTTGCGGGCCTTGATCTCGGCGGCAGGCGAGTCCGTGTGGCGGCCCCCCTGCCCTTTTAACTCGTCGATCAATTGGCGGAGCACGAGCTTCGCGTCGCCGAGGATGGCGTGGTGGACCGCGACTTCTTTGCTCAAATCGCCTTCGTGGTTGGTCGCCTGTACGACGGTTTTGCCCGATGGGATCGGTGCAGCGAAGTACGACGTGGTGAAGCTGCAGCCGATACCAAAGATCATGTCGGCGGTTTTCAGATAGTGGTCGATCAGCACGGAGCCGGAATATCCACCGTTCCCGATCGAGAGCGGGTGATCTTCGCGAAATACGCTCTTGCCGGGCAGCGTCGTCATCACAGGCGCCTGAGCCAGTTCCACAAATTCGTACAATTCGTCCCAGGCTTCGGCGTAGAGGACACCTTGGCCCACGTGCAGCAGCGGTCGCTGCGAGTTCCGCAGGATTCGCACGGCCTCGCGCACGTCGGCCGGGTCGCCCGCGGCCCGCGTCTCGCGACTGGCGACGTAGTCGAAGCCGGCGATCTCCTGGCTCGCGAGGTCGATCGGTACTTCGATCGTGACCGGCGCGCGGCGGCCGTTGCGGAGCAGAGTGAACGCCCGACGAAACATGTCGGCCGCTCGGTCCGGCGCGTTCACCCGTGCTGCCCATTTCGACACGCCCGCGTAGTTTCGGGCCGCGTCGAAATGCGGCGCGAGTTCGTACCGCGCGGCGAAGTTGCCACCGGGAATGAACAGGATCGGCGAGCCATCGGCGTGGGCTTGTGCCACGCCCGCGAATGCGTTTTCCGCGCCCGGCCCGTGTTGCACGGCACACACCCCGATTCGCCGGCCGTTCGACACGCGCGAGTAGCCGTCGGCCATGTTGAGCAGTGTGCGTTCGGTGCGCGTTACAATCGGGCGGATGTCGATCTTCGCGCATTCCTCGATCAGCGGATTGACGGGAAAACAAAACAGGTACTCGGTGCCTTCGGCTTTGAGGATCTGGGCGATGGCGGTGCAAACTTGCATGGGAACTCCAAACAATGGAACCACAGATTTCACAGATTACACAGAAGGAGGCTCTGTTGCGGAAGTGCTTTCGACCGGTCCGAACACGAACCGTTCGAATTCAAGTTGTTTAGCTCCAAAGTTGATGAGCAAAGCGCGACGCTTGCCGGCCGCCTTCAGGTAGTTGATTACCTGGGCACGTTCGATGTCGCTTAAACTTTTCAATGCCTTCAACTCAACGATGACGTCGCCGAAACAGATGAAATCTGGTTTGTATCTGGTCTTGAGCGTTCGTTTCTTGAAACGGATGCTCAACTCCACTTGTGATTGGCTTGGGATCTGTCGATCACCGAGTTCGAGTTCCATTGCCTCCTGGTACACCGGTTCCAAGAATCCTGGCTCGAGTTCGCGGTGGACTTCCATCGCCGTACCGATGATCGCATACGTCTGAGGGTCGCTTTTTCCTGCCTCTTTCTGTGTAATCTGTGCCATCTGTGGTTCTCCTTCTTCTGAGGTTGAGTTAACTCGGCGAGCGACGTAGTGTCCTAGGGCTGGAGCGAAACTGCAATGACGAGCGAACGAATTCGAGTCGGGATCATCGGACTAGGTGCGAACACGCGGCTTCGGCACGTGCCGGGGCTGCGCGCATGCGAGAATGTCGAGATTGTCGCCGTGTGCAATCGCCGGACGGAGTCCACGGCGGCCGCGGCCTGCGAATTCGGCATACCGCGTACGTTCGACCGCTGGCAGGATTTGGTCGCTGACCCCAATATCGACGCGATCGTGATCGGCACCTGGCCATACCTTCATTGTCCGATCACACTCGCCGCTCTCGACGCGGGAAAACACATAATGACCGAGGCCCGCATGGCGATGAGCGCGGCCGAGGCGAGGCAGATGCTCGAAGCGAGCCGCAAGCGGCCGGAACTCGTGACGCAGATCGTACCGAGCCCGTTCGGGCTGCGTGCCCATCGCGTCGTCAAAGAGCTGGTGTCATCAGGTTACATCGGCGAATTACGTGAGGCCGTCGTGATCGGCACGAGCGACGTGCTGGCGGACGCGATGATTCCACTGCAATGGCGACAGGTTGCCGAGTTGAGCGGTGTAAACGCGCTGACGCTCGGAATCCTGCACGAGACGTTGATCCGGTGGGTGCCCGACCCGGTTCGCGTGTTTGCCCAGGCAACCGCGTTCACGCCGGATCGGCTGGACCCGGCAACCGGTATGCACGTTCGAGTCGGTACGCCCGACAGCGTTCAAGTGCTCACCGAAATCTCCGGCGGCGCGCGTGGGCTGTACCACTTCAGCGGCGTCACACGGTTTGGGCCCGGCAGCCAGATACATCTGTATGGCACCGAAGGCACAATCAAATACGAACTGCTGCCGACCGACCGGTTGCTCGGCGCCCGCCGCGGCGATGCGGTGTTATGTGAGATCGCCGTGCCGCCCGACAAAGCCATGGGTTGGCGAGTCGAAACCGAGTTTATCGAAGCGATTCGGGGACGTGGCCAAATTGAGTTCACCGACTTTGCGACTGGCGTGCGCTACATGGAATTCACCGAGGCCGTTGCGCGGAGTGCCCAGGAAGGCGTTGCAGTTGAATTGCCGCTGTGATTGGGGGAAGTGTGTAGGCGAAATACAGTGCTGGGTCGCCGTGGACTTACCGAAACAACGCGGTATGCTATTCCAATAACTGGTTTGCTTCCGCAAGTCGCTCATGGAGACAGTCGCAATGAAAAAAGTTGCAACTATTCTCGTGGTTGCCTGCCTCATCTGTTTCAGCGGCGGTCTTTCGATGGGCCAGAATGATAAAGGTGTTCGCGACAAGAAGGGCGATGACAAGAAATTAGATTACAAACTGCCCCCTGAACTCATGGCGTTTCAAAAACAACTCGCGAATCAGCCGACAGAAAAACTCAGGCAGTCGCTCGTTGTCGAGAGGGCCGCTCTTGAACAATGGTGCAAAAAGAATAACTTCGATCCGCCCGGCAAAGACGATCGCGGGAAGGCAGACAACAAAGGCCGCGATCGCGGCAAGACCAAGAGTGATCGAGGCAAAGTCGCAATAAGCAAACGACAGGAAGCGGAACTGCTCGCGCAATACATCCCGTGGAAGGCGAAGATCGATCTGATAGAAAAAGAGTTACGGGCGCGCGAGAAGCCAAAGAACGATGACCGGCCGAAGAAGGACAAGTAACCATTCAGAAGTGATCCTTTTTTTTGAGCAACACCACCCCTGAGTCGCAGAGATTCCCATGCGGTCTGTTTTAGCTACAGTCTGGCTGTCAGGATCTTTATTCCTGCCGCTAACGGGTTCGGCGGATGACGCACCATCCCTCGTAGAGCCCCGCTCGATTCGCAAACCGGTTGCGGATGGTCGTCACAATGCGTTCACGGCGCTGGTGCGGTGGCGAGACCAATACTGGCTCGCGTTTCGCGCGGCGACCGACCATAACTCGGGCGATGGCGAGATTGTCGTGATGCGATCGCGCGATGCTGAAAGCTGGTCGGAGGCAATTCGCTTGAACGTTTCGCCCGATGACCGCGACCCGCAGTTTCTAGCATCGGAAAAGCGGCTGTTTCTCTATGACCCGGCTATGACCGGACCGGAGTTGACGACTTTCGTAACGTTTACCGAGGACGGCGAAACGTGGAGCAAGCCGCAGCCGGTTTATGAGCCGCGATTCATCTTGTGGAAGCCGATCCGTCACAACGGAAAGTTTTATGCGGCCGCACACAAGAAGGATGAGACCAGTGGCGGCAAGGGCCGCGAAGTGCACATGGTGGCTTCCGAGGACGGACTTAATTGGGAGAAGGTCTCGATGATTCGTGCCGGCAACTGGGAGAGTGAGACCACTTTGCACTTTGGCTGGGACCTCCACGCGACCGCGTTTCTGCGCCAAAAGTACGGCAGCCCGCCGGCACAGATTCTGGAATCCGACCCACCATACACGGAGTGGAAGTCGCGGGCCCCCAACGTTGCGCATTTTTCGGGTCACTGTGCGCACACGTTTCGAGGCGTGACCTACGTTTTGTCGCGCACCATGGATTACTCGACGCGAACTCCTGGCACAATGATCTACACCTATGACGGACGGGAACTGAAACCGTACTGCAAGTTGCCATCCGGTGGAGACTGCGCTTACCCAGAAGCTGTCGAATTCGGCGACGATATGCTGGGCAGCTACTATTCTTCGCATGAAGGCTCGACGAACATCTATCTCGCCCGCGTACCCCTTTTAATGCGAACGACTACGAGTGCGTCTGGTCCCGACATTTTGATCCGCGGTGCCACGATTCACGATGGAACCGGCAGGCCGGGGTTTGTCGCAGACATCGCAATTCGTGGGGATCGGATTGCGGCGATTGGCAAACTCGTTGACGCACGAGCGGGGCGAATCATCGACGCGCGCGGCCTGGTGGTGGCCCCTGGTTTCATCGATCTGCACACACATTCGGACGACCCGATTCAAAAAGAGAAGACGAGGGCGAATCTGAACTATCTGATGCAGGGCGTGACCACTGTCGTCACCGGCAACTGCGGCGGTGGGCCGACGGACGTGGCAAAAATGTTCGCGACGATCGAAGAGCACGGGGCCGGCACAAATGTCATCCACCTAATTCCGCATGGCTCGCTGCGCCGCAAAGTCGTGGGCGAAGCGAACCGGCCCGCGACAGACGATGAGTTAGCGGAGATGAAGCGACTGGCGGATCTCGAAATGAAACACGGCACGTGGGGTATGAGTACGGGCCTGATCTACACGCCGAGCTGTTACGCACCGACGGAAGAGCTGATCGAGCTATCGAAGGTTGTGGCGAACCACGGCGGAATTTACGCGAGTCACATCCGCGGCGAGGATTGGGACAGCTTGCTCCCATCAATTCGCGAGGCGATTCGCATCGGCCGCGAGGCCGGGCTGCCCGCACACATCTCGCACCTGAAGGCATCCGGGCCGAAGGCGTGGGGCATGATGCCGCAGGCGTGCAAGCTGATCGATGACGCCCGTGCAGCGGGATTGGTCGTGACTGCGGACCAGTATCCATACATTGCTTCCAGCACAAATTTGGCAGCGATGACCGTCCCGAGCGAAGAACGCGAGGGAGGCAACGATGTGTTGGCCAAGCGATTGAAAGACACGGAAAATTCCGCTGCATTGCGCAAACGGATCGAGAGGACAATGGCCGAACGTGGCGGCGGCAAGACGATCCGCATTGCGTCGTACTCAAAGCACACTGCGTGGCAGGGCAAGTCGATTGCCGAAATCGCCGGTTCCGAAGGCCGCGATGAACTGGATGTTACCGTGGAAATCCTCTCGAACGGCGGCGCGGCGGCCGTAAGCTTTGGAATGTCGGAAGATGATGTGCGGTTCGCGATGAAGCAGGAGTACGTCGCCACCGCTTCCGACGGCGGAGCCAAAGTGCCCGACAAGACCGTGCCGCACCCGCGATCGTACGGATGTTTCCCCCGCAAGATCGGCCGCTACGCAATTGAGGAAAACGTTGTATCGCTCGAGTTCGCAGTTCGCGCTTCCAGCGGTTTGCCGGCCGACATCTTGAAACTTCCCAAGCGCGGCTACCTCAAACCAGGTTACTTGGCCGACATCGTCGTTTTCGACCCCGCCGAATTTTGCGATACGGCAACATTTGACGATCCACACCAGTACGCCCGCGGCGTTCGATTCGTCTGGGTGAACGGAAAGTTGGCAATCGACGAAGGGAAGTTCACCGAAACGCTCGGCGGCAAGCCGCTACGCAGAGTCGATTCCAATTGATGCCGGTACACAGCATGCTCTATTGTTTAACACTCGTCGAGCAACCGGCTGGAATCGATGCCAACTGTGGCTGGAACCTATTTGCGGGACATACTGGCGATTGAAGTGAAACGCATTGAGTACACTTGACGCTTCTCGCTCACCAGAATCAAATCGTCGCCGTCCCAACTGCAACTTTCGATACTCGTGGCAGCGGAAAAATTCACAATCTTCGGCGTCGCCTGGGCGAGTTGCCCCAGTGGTTTGGATGGATCGAGTTCAAACAGTGCCGCGTAGGTATAGCTGGCGACCGCCAGCCGCCGACCATCGCGTGAGAGAGCGGCGTCGGTAACGGTGAAGACCTCTGGCAATTCGCATATTTCGACAACCGGGGCCGGACCCTCTTTGCTGCACGGCAGTCGATAGAGCCGAGTTGGTTGCCCTATAACTTTGCTGATGCCATAAGTTTCAGTTCGCCAAGCAAAAATCGCCTCACAGTCAAATCGATCTCCGGGGAATGTGTGATTGCAGATTCGCACCAGGGGGATTTCAGGACGCGGCAGATCGTGGTCGACGGAATGCTGCAGCGGATTTGGCTCACGGATTTGAATCACTCGACGACTCGGTAGACCGTTTGGCGTGATCCGTGTCCGATTGTTCCCCACGTCGCCGATGAAGAGAAAACCCGTATCGTCAATACTGATGGCCTCCCAATCGAGATTCGTCACTCCGTTCACGCGAAACTCCGCCAGCAATTTGCCGGTACGGTCGATCGCGTACAAATGAGGCGGGTTTCCCGAATCGCAAATCGCCCAGAACACACCCTCGTAAGTGCGGCTCTTGATTAGCCCAGAAACTTCTCGCATGGGTTCATGCGTGACGGTTCCAATCTGCTGCAGCTCGATTGTCTCGTGCGCCGCGTCCTTAGCGGTCGAGGGGAATGGCCAGGCCACGATCGACGTTGAAATCGCAGCGAGTAGAAGTTGAGGAAATGGGTCCAGGAAATTATTCGGCATCATGCAGTTCCTCATTTTGGTACGAACGAGCGTAGCACCATTGCCGCCTTCCACTATACTGGTCAAGACCAAACTTCGATGACCGTGAATTGGGGAACGCAATGATTGTGATTGCTCGTGCAATCGTCGCCGCGAGCTTGGGTCTGATTGCCCGCGGGGATCTTATTGAGGTTGAAGACAGTAGAACCGGCGTCTACGCGTCACCCGACGTTGAGTCAGAATCGATGGCGGGGCTCATTGCCACATTCTCGCCGTCGCTGACCGGTCGCAGCGCTGTGCGAATCGATCCGGATGCTCAATTCAACTGGGCCGACGCCAGCCCTGACCCGCGCGTGCCAGCCGATCGTTTCGTTGTGCGATGGCAGGGCAAATTACTCGTTCAGTCCGGCGCTCGATATCGTTTTCATTTGTTTGTGGCAGGTACGTGTCGGCTGGCCATCGACGGCAAGCAAGCGATCGCTGGGGCGACGAATGAATCAGGTTGGCTGTCGAGCGGTGAATTGCCGTTGGAAGCAGGCCATCATGCAATCGACTTGAATTTCTCCAAGACGACGAAGCAGGCTCGCATCGGATTGTATTGGGAGTCGAACAAGTTCGCGCTGGAACCGATCGGGCCGCGCTGGTTGTCTCATGAAAAAGCGAACGATTGGGAGCCGGGTGACTTCGAACGTGGCGAGGAGTTAGTGCGGGCTCGGCGATGCGCTGCGTGCCACATGATTCCAGGCATTGAGATGGAGCGAAAGGCCCCGTCGCTGGACCAGTTGGCCGATCGCGTTCATCCGTCTTGGCTTGTCCGATGGCTCCAGAACCCGCACGACATTTGGCCCGATGCCCGCATGCCCGCGACGAACTTGAGCCGCGACGATGCCCGCGCGGTCGCGAGCTTTCTGTTCTCCGCGAGCAAGAAGGCCGGGTCATCCGCCAAAGCGACGTCGACCAAAGGCCGCCCGGACGCAGGCGCATCGCTGGTCCGGTCGATCGGCTGCCTCGCATGCCACACGCTCGACGGCACTGGTATCTCTGGACGGTACGGTGGCGGGCCGCTCGATCGCATCGCCGAGAAACGCCCGGCCGGTTTTTTTCGCGAGTGGCTCAAAAAGCCCGAGTCGCTCAACGCGGCGCATCGCATGCCGGTCTTCTCGCTGACGAACGATGAGATCGAAGACCTGACAAGTTTTCTGTCCACGCGCGGCGAGCCACGAGACGACGCGGAGGCTGCAGCAACGCCGACGAAAGGAAAAGAGGAGATCAACCGCGGCCAGCAGCTCGTGGTCGATCACAGTTGCGCCGCGTGTCATGACATCCCGGAAATCGAGAAGCCGGACCGAACGGCCGCGCGACTCCGCGGAACGAGGCCAGGCGATCGGCGGATTGACTGGGATCGAAGTTGCCTCGGGCAAGGCGACCCGACGCGGCACCAACCGGGATTTGAATTCGACGAAAAGGATCGCCGGGCGATCCGTGGGTTCATCGACCAGTTGCCCGCGACGGTCGCACCCCAGAGCCAGTACGAACTCGGCCGCCGGCTGCTTCGCGAACTCAACTGCGCAAGCTGTCACCCGCGCGATCTGGACCACGGCCTACAACCTTCGATCCTCAGTCGCGGCGGTGACGGCGCGGAAACCGAGCTGGCCAAGCTTCGCGGCGAACTCGAACCGCCGTCGCTCACGTCCGTCGGCGACAAGTTTCACGACGATACGCTTGCGAAGCTAATTCAGGGTGGCCAGTCTCCGCGCCGGCCGTGGCTAAAAGTTCGGATGCCGCGATTCAATCACACGGATACCGAACGCGACGCCGTCGTACATTTTCTTGTGGAACACGATCGCATCCCGGCAAACCCTCCGACTGGGCTGGGACGATCTGGGGTGGCTGGGGTCGAGTCCTCGAGCCCCCAGCCGAAAGCCACGACAAAAACCGCTGGGGGCTCGAAGACTCGACCCCAGCCACCCGGCGCTGAATTGGAACCCGCGTCAGCACTTGCCGCCGGTCATCAACTCGTCTCCGCGCGCGGGTTCGGCTGCATGTCATGTCACACGGTCGGCAAGCACCACCCGAAAAGCATCGCCGTTAATGCGCGCGGCTCGGACTTGCTCAAGATCGGCGACCGTGTACGGCACGAATGGTTCCTGCGCTGGACTCGCGACCCGGCGCGCATCGTGCCCGGCATGGAAATGCCGTCCATCACCGTCCCCGTGCGCGGGATTCTCGAAGACCAACTCGACCTGCAAATCGAATCGCTCTGGCAGGCCCTGAACTCGCCGTCGTTCGTTGTGCCCAGCGACCGCGACACCGCTCAGCAGATCATTTCGCTCAAACCGGGCGACGAGGCGGTCATCCTCCGCGACGTGATGTACGACTGCCCGCCCGGCAGCGGCTGGTGCCCGCGCGCATTCGCGATCGGGTTGCCGAACCGCCACAACATCCTGTTCGACCTCGATGTAATGTCGCTTCGCGCGTGGTGGTTTGGCGATTTTGCTCAGGAGCGCACTGAAGGCAAGAGCTGGCTATGGGCGGCCGGCGGATTGCCAGTTTGGAGGCACGCCACAAAGGTACCGGTGCTCGCGCTCCGACACGTTGAAACGGGAAATCTTTTGATTCCAAAACAACCTGGTCTGGCTGGTCAGATGGAAAGTTGGATGCGTGGACGCGCCCATGGAAGTGATGATCCGGTTGCGATGTTGTGGTACCGCGTAGTCTTCGAGGGTGGCCTGGAATTGAAAGTTAGAGACTGGATTTTCAATCGAGCGGATCAGCGTGGTTTCGACCGCGAGATAGCCGTGTACAAGCTGCCGAAGAACTATGTGCCTGTACTCTTGGCTGTTGGTGACTCCAAACAAAACGACCGCAAGGAGCTAATCGCGGACGGGCCGCTCGGCCTAAGCAAAGTACGTGAACTAGCCGATGGCGATGGCTGGTCGGAGACACGGACGCCGTTAGGGGGAGATGATTCCAAGCGCAGTTTTGCCCTCGCGTTTCGAGTGCTGGACGAACGGTCGCGCCACTACATAACTAATTTGGAGTATTTGGTAAACGGTCTGGATGTCTCCGCAGGTCGGACACTGGCAGCCGAATCTCCGGTTGTCCCACCCACCCGACAGGCCGCACTGCCCGTGTTGCCGGGTTTTGAAGTGGTTCGAGCGCAGCTTGCTCCATCAGTCATGCCCAGTGCGCTGACTTTTCGACCGGACTCATCCCTCGTCGTCTGCTCACTAAAGGGGGGTGTATTCCACGTCCGCGATAGTGACGGTGACGGGCTCGAAGACGCTTGGTTTCAGTTAAGTGACCATCTTTCCGCTCCGTTTGGTGTACTGGCCGACGGCAACGATTTGATCGTCAGCCACAAGCCAGAACTGCTGCGTCTGAATTCTGTTGGCCCTGAATTCGAAGGCCGAGTCAGTTTTGCCGATGTGCTCGCGACAGGCTGGGGCTATACCGAAGACTATCACGACTGGACGTTTGGGCCGGTGCGGGATTCCGATGGCAACCTGGTAATCGCAACGGCTAGCGATTATGCGCACAAAGGGCGGCCAAAGGAGGCACGGAAGTGGCGCGGTCGCCTCTTGCGAGTCTTGCCCGACGGCCAGATCGAGGAGTTGGCGCGGGGTGCGCGGTATCCGACGGGGCTAGCAGCCAACCGGGAGGGCCAGATTTTCTTTACCGATAACCAGGGCGTGCAGAATACGTTCAACGAGATCAACCATCTCGTGCCCGGCTCGCGCTATGGCGTGCCGGCACAGGACGATCCGCCGCCGGACAAGGACCCGTGGCCGGAGCGGGAGCCGGCGATCAAGATTCCGCACCCTTGGACGCGAAGCGTGAACGGGATTTGTTTTCTTGAATCGGGCGGCAAATGGGGACCGTTCGAGGGGCACGGGATCGGCTGCGAGTACGACACGCGCGGGTTGATTCGCTTTTCGCTGCAGAAAATCGGCGACACGTATCAGGGGGCGTGCTACCCGTTCACGCTGCCGGAGGATCAGGTGCCGCCGGACCAGCGGCTGCTCGGGCCGATCTGCTGTGCGGTGAGTCCGAACGGAGATTTGTACGTCGGTGGCCTGCGCGACAGCGGCTGGGGCGGCGGTAACAATGTCGGTGAGTTGGTCCGCATCAAGCCGAGCCAGAACGTGCCGCTGGGCATTCGCGAAGTGCGGGCATGGCGCGGGGGATTTGTGATCGAGTTCACGGGACCCATCGACCAGTCCGCGGCGGCCGATGCGGCGAACTATGAGGTTGCCAGCTACCGCCGCATTTGGAAGGGCACGTATGCGACGCCCGACAGCGATCGGCGCACGGAGCAGATAACAAAGATTGAGATTGCGAAGGACTCACGCTCGGCCATCCTCACGCTCGATTCGATGCGGACCGGATTTGTCTACGACATTCATCTCAAAGCAATCGGACGCGGCGGGAACGCCCTCTGGCCGGCGGAGGCGTATTACACGTTGAATCAGGTGCCGGATTAGACATGCATGGAGTCAGGTCTTCTGATTTCGGTTTTGGCTAGTCAAACAGTGAACGATTTGGCTCTGCTGTCCGATCGTGTTCCAGCGAAGTCGTCGGTGCATTGCCAAGCCAAAACAGAAATCAGAAGACCTGACCCCTACCCACGATGAGATTGAATGTGGCACCAGCCGACGAACTTGTTGACGTGGTCGACGATGAAGGGCGCACCGTCGGAGTTGTCACACGCGCCGAGATGCGAGCCCGGCGATTGCCGCACCGGTGCACGTATGTTTTGGTGTTCAATTCACGCGGCGAACTGTTCATCCACCTCCGTACGGCCACAAAGGACGTTTTCCCTTCGCACTTGGACGTGACGATCGGCGGAGTGCTTGCGGCCGGAGAGTCGTTTGATGCCGGTGCCCAGCGCGAGGCACACGAGGAACTCGGAATCGAAATACAGCCGGAGCCGCTCTTTCCGTTTCGATACCAGGATTCCTCGACCCTTCTTCTCGGCAGAGTCTACCGCGTAACCCATGATGGGCCATTTCGATTGCAGCCCGAGGAAATCGTTTCAGGCGAATTCGTTGCGCTCGGCGAAGTTGGCCAGAGAGCCGCTTCTGCCCGGTTTTGCCCCGATGGCCTGGCCGTGCTGCAAGAGTTCCGGAAGACAAGGAGTTAGACACAATTCAATCGTTTGCCGGGCCTGCCTCGTTGTACACAACGACGCTCAGCCGGGATCGTTCTCGTTGTTGGCTGGTTCGGTCATGCGATGAGTTCGGTGATAGGATTCCCGGTTGCAATCGGCAGCGGCCGGTTCAGCGTGTCGTACACCTCGTTGTGCGGGTCGATGCCGAGCAGGTAAAACATGGTGGCTGCAAGGTCATCCGGGCGGACGGGATTGTTTGCCGGGTAGGCGCCGATCTTGTCGGACGATCCGTAGACGAACCCGCGTTTCGTGCCGCCGCCGGCGACCAGTGCCGTGTAGCAGTGCGGCCAGTGGTCGCGACCGGCCGTGCTGTTGATTCGCGGCGACCGACCGAATTCGCCCATCCAGACGACGAGCGTGGATTCGAGCAACCCGCGCGAGTCGAGATCTTCGAGCAGCGTCGGCACAGTCTGGTTCGTAATCGGGATCAGCCAGTTTTTCAGCACCGGGTACATCGGCTTCGAGTTAAACCCGTGTGTGTCCCATCCTCCGCGGCCGACTTCCTGGCCGCCGATCGATTCGGCGAAATAGACATTGACGAACTTCACTCCGACTTCCACCAGTCGCCTCGCGAGCAAGCATCCCTGACCGTACGTCGTGCGGCCGTACATGTCGCGCATTTCGTCAGGCTCCGCGGATAGGTCGAAGGCCGTCTTCACGCGCGGCGATGCGAGCATGCTGATTGCCTTCTCGTAATTTTCGTGGATGCCACGCGCGGTGGCGGAGAATTCCAAGAGTTCGCTCTGCCGGTCGATCAACCTCAAGACCTCGCGGCGGTTTTCGAGTCGTTCGAGTGACAGATTGGCTGGCAGGCTTAACTCCGGCAATCGGAACTCCGCGGAATTCGGGTCTTTCAGCACGAGCAGCGGGTCGTGAGCCTTGCCGATGAAACTCGCGTGTTGGCCCGGCGTGACCGATCCGTCGCGCAGCACGTGCGGATATGAAACAAACGCGGGCAAGCCCGCGCGGGCAGCAGTCAGTTTGTCCACGACCGATCCGTAGGCCGGGAAAAGTTCTTGCGTGTCCCTCAGCCGAATGTCGTCAACCGGCGGCGAGTGGCCCGTGAGGCTGTAGAACGTCGCCGAATTGTGGTTCTTCATGCCGTGGTGCATGCTTCGCACCAGCGCGAACTTGTCGGAAACCGCAGCCATTCGCGGCAGCAAGTTGCACACTTGGATCCCCGGCACCTTCGTCGCGATCGGGTTCAGTTCGCCGCGGATACCGTCCGGCTCATCCGACTTCATGTCGAATGTGTCGAGGTGGCTTGGCCCGCCGAACTGGTGCAGGAAGATGACGGACTTGGCCCTCGCCCTAATCCCGCTACTCTGCTGGTTTGCGCGAAGCAGGTTGGGCAAACTCAGTCCGGCTAGTGCCGATGTGCCGACCGTGAGCAGGTGTCGGCGGGTCAGTCTCGACCGCAAAAAGCCGCCACAGGCCGTGGTCCGCCGTATCGAATTCATGGAGTCGTATTCTAACCTCAAGCAACTCGGGAGTCATTGTCGCAGCAAAAACTCTTTGGAGTTAAGCAGCCCCCAAAGCAAATCTTCGAATGCCGCGCGACGGTCCGAAGATTTCTTCACCAAATCCCTGGTTTCCGCGAATTCCCGTTCGTTCGGGAAGCGACTCAGTGATGCCACGTACAATTCGCGGATGATCTCGTCATCTGAGTGTCCCGCCGCGAGCAAGCGACCGATTCGATTGTCGGAGTCGCTGAGCATTCCGTTCATTGTTTCGCCGGATATCAGTTGAAACGCTTGCACGAGGGTCGAATCGCCCGATCGCTCGCACTCGCACGCGAGCAGCCGCTCCGGCTTGCCGAACAATTTCAAGAATTCTTCGCCGCTTGTTGGCGCGGCCTCACGACGCCGCGCGGCCCGGACGCCGGGCAACTCAAATGCGCGCATTCCGAGTGGGTAGCCATTGAACTTGACCGGCACGCCGGTGACCTGGCACATTGCGTCGAGCAGCGGCTCGGCTTGGAGCGGCCGAATGACGGCTCGCGAAAAGTTCGTTTCGTCCTCGCGGTTCGTTTCGTTCGGCACGGCCGAGAGCTGGTAAGTGCGCGAGTTCATGATGGTCCGCACAGTGTGCCGCAGGTCGAACCCATGGGAGACGAAGTCGGAGGCCAGGGCGTCGAGGAGCGGCGGATTCACTGGCGGATTCGACGCGCGGAAATCGTCGATCGGATCAACGATGCCGCGGCCCATCAGATGAAACCAGATGCGGTTCACCTGCGCGCGGCCGAAGAACGGATTGTCGGGCTGGGCAACCCAGTCGGCCAGTGTAAGCAGCCGATCGTTATTTGAGTCGGCGACCTCCAAGCCGGTTCCTGGAAATCTCGGAGCCGCCGCTTTGCCGGTGCGGGGATTCTCGACTTCGCCTTGGCGGTCCAACCACACAATCTGTTCGCCGTCGAACTCGTGCTGATCGAGTCGATCCTTGCGATCGTTGTCGATAATCTTGTACTGCACTCGCGCGAAGAAGGCACCGAGGCTGTAGTAATCGCTCATGGTCCATTGATCGAATGGATGGTTATGGCATTTGGCACACTGCAGTCGCAGGCCGAGAAACACTTGGGCTGTCGCCTCGGCACGGACTTGCGGGTTCCGATTTGCCCGGTAATAGTTCGCCGCGGGGTTGGCATACGTGCTGCCTCGGGCCGAGATCAGCTCGCGGGCGAATTTGTTGAGCGGCTTGCCATCCGCAATCGACTGCCGAATCCAACGGTGAAACGCCTGCACGCCTTTGCGGTCGAGCGTCTTCTCTTCGTTGCGCAGCAGGTCCGACCACTTGAGCGCCCAAAAGTCGGAGAACTCCGGCCGCGCGAGCAATTCGTCAATGAGGCGTTGCCGTTTGTCGGGCCGCGTGTCGTTGAGAAAACTCAGGGCCTCGTCCGGTGCAGGCAGAAGGCCGATCGCGTCGAGAAATGATCTTCGGAGAAAAACATTGTCCGTGCACAGCTCTGCCGGCTGCACTCGCAGCGTCCGCAATTTGGCGAACACAAGCGTGTCGATGAAGTTCGTTTCTGGCACCGCACGCCACTTGTATCCCGATCGAGCAGGTACAAATGCCAACCGAACCGTCGCGTATTTGTCGAGATAGCGGACGAGGACCGATGTCTCACCTATTTGCTGTCGCTTCACTGTGCCGTTCATGAGAACTGTAGCGACTTGATTGGCTGGATCGAAACATGACAGATTCGTAACGTCGCGGATGCTGCCATCCGAGAATGTCGCTTGCACGCGAATCTGCGTGGCATCGGATGGGTCCACTAGAACCTGCTCCTGCGGTGTTGCCTCGATGCGATTCAGGATCGGAGTTTCTTGCAAATCGGGTCTCATTCCGTCGCCGAGCCAACTTGCAAGTATTCGGAACTCCTGCGATTGTTCATCGAACCGGCGGCCACCTTCGTGTGGAACTTCACCCGTAGCTTTTCGAAGAACCAGGCTTTCGCCCGGATCCAGGCGGTTGATGCGGCGGCCAAGCGTGTCGCGAGTGAGTGATGCAAAATCAAACTCGGGGTCTTCACCTCGAAGTGAGAGTTTGAACCCGTTCTTTCCGTTGGCATTGCCGTGACAGGCCCCTTGGTTGCAGCCGGCTTTGGATAACACGGCCATCACATCGTTGCGAAAGCTCACAGATTCAGCCATCGAACGCGAACAAGACAGGAGCAACACGCTGGCAGCAATTGCGGCCACAGGCAATTGAAATGCGATAATTCGTGGCTGCCGTCTTAATTCCGGTTCACCAGTTTTCGCGGCGCGACAGGAGGGACTGGCATCAACGGAATTGCTCACGGTGTTGTTGCGCGTCGCCAGGCTGGAAAGAGGCACGACGGTCATTTCACTGATATCGAGTGGTTGGCAGCTTAGGCAGGGTCCGCTGTTCAGAATCGACAATGGCAACAATACTAGCAAACTCTTCGTAGTTTCACATGCCCGCTTGTACCGACCGGAAAAGTCGTACCGGCTTTGCAACGGATTCCCGCTCGTGCCTGATGGGCTTTGCGGCACAAAACCGATATTGAGCTAGCGCAGGACAATCAGAACCGGCCGAATCGCCCGTTCTTGGCCTGCCGACCCATGCAACCCGCAAATCCCGAAACTTCGAATGGAGTGGAAAACTCTATGTCGTCCACCGATGCAACGCGAAGTGACATAAAACCGGCCGCGACCATAAATCGCCGTGAAGCCATCGGAGTTCTCGGGGCGCTAGGTGCCGCAGCCACAACGTCGAACACGGTCGCAGCCGAGTCATCTGCTGGCGGCCTAGTAACTCGTCCTCGCGTCTGCGGGACCATGTCCGGGGCGAAAGCCGCCGTATCCGCATTATGCAATGAGGGTGTGCGGTGCGTTTTTGGAATCCCCGGCGCTCAAAGCAACGAGTTTTGGGACGAGATGAAGTCACGCGGACTGAACTACCTGCTCGTCACGAATGAGTTCTCGGCCAGCATCATGGCCGATGGGGCCGCGCGGGCGACTGGCAATGTGGGTGTGTTCAACGTTGTGCCCGGTCCCGGTGTGACCAACGCTCTTACCGGCATTGGAGAAGCACTCATCGACAGCGTCCCGATTGTCGGTTTGGTTACCGACGTGCAGCGCGGCCCAGGGTCGCGGGCCTTTCAGGTTCATTCGCTGGCTGCGGCCGAGCTGCTGCGGCCTGTTACCAAGGGAGTACTCAAGGTCGAACATCAACGCGAGATTCCCGACAAAATTCATCAAGCATTTCGTCTGGCTCGATCAGGCGAACCGGGCCCCGTCGCTGTGATCGTGCCTTTCAATCTGTTCACAGAATCGTGGGAGTTCGACGCGACCATGCCCGAGCCGGCCGCTCGGCCATTCGACGAAAAGGCATATCGCCAAGCCGTCGATTTGCTCGCCGATCCATGCCATCGCGTGGGCATTTATGCGGGCGCGGGGTGCGCCAATGCTAGCCAGTCGCTTTCAAAAGTGGCCGAAGTGCTTCAAGCTCCCGTAGCAACATCGGTGAGCGGCAAGGGCTGTATCCCCGACAGTCATCCGCTCGCGGTGGGTTGGGGTTACGGCGAACAAGGCACCCGCGCAGCCGAATTCGCTTTCAAAGAAGTCGATCTCGTGCTGGCAATTGGCGTCAAGTACAGCGAGGTCTCGACGGCGAATTATTCGATTCCCCACCACTGGCCGATCATTCACGTCGACGCGGAGCCGAAAAACCTTGGCCGAAACGTCTATGCGACGGTCAAGGTTCAAGCCGACGCCGGTCAATTTCTCGACAGACTGGTCGTCGATTCCGACAGAATTCGCCGCGTCCCCAATTCGGGCCTTTTCGATCGCATTCGCCATAATCGTGACGTGGACCTTTGCGAAAACACCACTATACGAATTCGCTGCGGCGTGGACCCGATGACTTTGTACATGAAGCTCAGGGAAATTCTGGCTCAGGATGACCTTCTGTTTGTGGATGTGACCGCCAGCGTGCACTGGGCCTCGGAGGGTTACAAGGTTGAGGCCCCGCGCCGCTATTTCGTCCCGGCCGACAATCAGAGCATGGGCTGGGCGATCCCCGCGTCGCTTGGAGCCAAGCAGGTTCGCCCGGATCGCCGCGTCGTGTCCGTGGTCGGCGACGGCTGCTTCCTGATGTCGGGGCTGGAGCTATCGACGGCGAACCGTGCCGGACTGCCGGTGAAATTCTTTGTGATCAACGACGGCGCGTACCACTACATGCAAATGCTCCAGCAGCCGGCCTATCGACGCACCACGGCGACCGAATTGGCTCCGCTCGATTATGCGGCATTGGCCAAGGGCTTTGGCCTCGAGTACAACGAGATTCGCAGCAATGATGATCTCGATGGCGGCATCCGCCGTGCGTTGGCATCGTCCCGCCCCGTGCTCACGAACGTCGTCGCCAGTTATGAAGGTCGAGAAGTTCGATGGCTCAATGCGGTAAAGCAATCCTATCTGACCCGGCTCTCGACCCAGAAGAAAGTCCGCATGGCTACTCGAATCGGAGTACGGACACTCAATCCGAGTCACGAAAATGATTAACCTTTCGAAGTGACAGTGCGACATGGTGAAACGCGACCCTGGCCGTCAACCTCGTCGATCGATACGGAATTCGCTTGCCGACTTCTGCCGATCACTGCCTCATGTCACCGAAGACATCAAGTGGGGCAAGGACCTCGTCTTCTCGATCGGCAACAAGATGTTTGCTGTCTTCAACAGTGAGAATCTGGACAACTTTTCATTCAAGACCACGCCTGAAAAGTTCGCCTTGCTCACCGCGATCGATGGCATCCAGCCTGCCCCGTACGTCGCGCGCTACCATTGGGTTGCGGTGATCCGTGCGAAAGCATTACCCTCCGGTGCACTCCAACAGTTGATTGGCGAGTCGTACGAACTCGTTGCGGCGGGCCTGCCGGCGAAAATTCGCAAGAAGCTTGGTCTGAAAGTGAACTCGCGCTAGTTTGCGGCGTCTTTCGCGATCTGTTCGAATTGCCCGATCGCCTGCTGGAATGCAGCCTGGGCAGCCTCGCGCTCTGAGGCGGCAATCGTCCGTTCCCGCGACCGCCAGAGTTGTTTGATAGTCTCGATACACCACAGGGCGCTGGCTCGCGACGCCCGAATCGGCTTGCCGCCGACGAGCACGTTGACCGGATTGGTGTGCAACTGCGGGAACTGTCGCAAGGCAACCCAACTACTGCGGTCGATCGACGCATTGAATGTGAGATCGTGGGTCGCTCCGTCGGCAGGAACTTGCTGGGCCGCGACGGCGATGCCATTGATCACCAATTCTACTTTTCGAGTTCCTCCCTGGACCATCGTGTCGGGCCGCGATCCGTGAAGCAGCACGGTGTCGCCGAGAGTTTTGCGTCGCACAATCGGGTTGGCCTCGCCGTGAGCGACGGACAGCGGAGTTTCCGGAGCGAACGCGACTTTCGTCTGCACTCGCACGGACCCCGGCTCATTCAGCTTCAAATCGTCGTGACCGGGTGACTGGCCGTTCACGGTGAATTCGAGCGCGTGCGCGTAGCCGTCCGAAACGTACGACCGGCCGCGGCGCAGGCCTTCGCACCATGTTGAAAAATCCAGCCGATCCACCTTGCCGAGCTGCACGTACACGCGACCCTGGCCGACGCGGGTGCTCGACATGCACGGGAAATCGGTCTCGCCGCTCACCTTGAGCGGGAAGCCGCAGTTTAGGATGTGGTACCACATGTTCCACTCCTGGATGCGCGGCGTGTCCATTGCGCTGATGAAGTCGCACACGCCGAGCGCCGTCGTGACGCAAATCTCCATCGCCCCGACGCCGTTCATTTCGGGCACGGCGAGGTTGGGAAGCTGATCGGCCACGCGGTCTATGCTGGCGACCAGTTCCGGTTCGGTGAGAATGGAGTCTTTCTCCGTGTCGATCTTCGAAAACTCCTCGGGCAGCAAACCACGAACGGACTCGTCGTGGGTCAGTTTGCCGTCTTTGTCCGAGTCGAGTTGCGCCAGCAATCGCTTGGCGGCCGATGCCGGCTGAATCTCTAGGCCGCTGGCCGAGTGTGCGTAGCCGGTGACGCCGCCTTGCTCTTTCGCCCACCGCATCACGGGCGTAGTCCACGTCGGCCAGCCCTTCGTCTTCGTTCCCTCCGAGCCGGGGTATTCCTGATCCTTCAGGTTGAGCAAACAAACGTGGCCAAGCGACTGCGAACCGAAGCCGCTGATTTCAAGGTCGTACTTCACGATCGTCAGCGGCTCGCTCACCTCGTCGATGTGCGGCCGGAAGTAATTTCGCTGAAAGTCGAAGCAGGGTCCCCAAGTGAGCACGCAGCCGACGTTCAGGCCCTCGCCTTTCACTTGCAGGAACATGTCTTTCGGCGTGACGCCTTCGGTCGGGCTGGTGTAGTGAGCGCACCCGGCGCCGTGAATATGATGGTCGCCGCAATAATAACCGAAATCCATCGGGTTCACCCAGCGCTTAAGTTGAACGTCGATCTTCGCAGCTCCGCTGCCGGGCACGGTCACTTTGCGTTCGAGGACCCGGTATTCCGGGCCGCGACTGAATTGCATCGCGAGTTCGCCCGGCGGCAGGAACGCGGCATCGCCATCGTCGCGGTAAACCTGCTGCTGGAAGAAAAAGTCGGGCGCCAGTCGCTTCGGCTGCGGAGGTACCACGTGGCCCGCGCTGTCGCGGAAGACCAGCCGCGCCGCGGTCGGCTTTCCGTCGTGATCCGCGATCGAGAGTTTCACCGCAACGGCGGGGCGGATATCGAACAGCACCGGGACTTCGGCGCGGATGCCGACGTCCTGCGTTCCCTGCCTCACGTCGAATCCGATCGTCGCTTCGCGCTTGCCCGACTCGCTGGAGTAGATGAGTGCGATCGCGTACTCGACCTCCAGCCCACTCAGGTTCGGCGTCATCGGCGGCTTGTCGAACATCTCGACGTGCAGAAACCGGTCGGGATCGCCGCGGGTGTTCTCATTCTCGCGCAGCGTCGGCTGCTCCTGCCGCTTCATGCTCAGCTCGGCCACGCCGGAGTAGACCGGGCCGGATTGTGGGCTGGTGACACGCAGCGTCTTGGTCACCGTGCTGAGGTTTACAACTTTGACCAGCACCGGCGTGAAGCCGGCCTGTTGAATCGAAGCTTTGGCCGGGCCGCGAACGACCTTTACTCGTGACTCCGGATTCAGGCTTACCACAAACAACACGTGCTGGTCGAGCAATTGCTGCAGCTTACGCGCGTCGCGTGCCTGAGCGGCCGAGGTCACCGCGTCGATCGCGTCCTTTGACAGCGGCGTGCCGAGAAAATCCAGAGCATCGAGCAGTCGTTTAGCGTTTGCCGCCAGCGGCTGGCCTTCGACCGGAATAATTTCCGGTTGCTGCGAAAAACCGGGCCGAGCTGCCACGACGACGGACAGAATGGTCAAGGTCCGCGTCAGGAACCGCTGGAGCATTCGGGCGCGTTGGAATCGAGACATCGAGGAACCTCCTGGTACTCATGGTTCGTCCGATTGGGTGGCATGCCGTCAGCTTTGGGTCGGCATGCCCACGCAAAGCCGAGGGCATGCCACACATGAACTCAAGCTGGCCCTCAACCCGAACGTCGGGTGTACTGCAATTCCGATTGCCGTGTGCTATTCTCTCCCCATGCGGCTTGCATTCTACACCTACAGCTACACGGATCGCCAAAATCTTTCGGTCCCTGATTGTCTCGCGCGGATTGCCCGCACCGGGTACACGGGGATTGACGAGTCCGGCACGTTCGGGAAATCGGCGGACCCGAAGTCGGTGAGTGCCGAGCGACGACGGCTCATCCGCGACACCGCTCGACAACACAAACTGCCGATCGAGGCCGTGATCACGCACGTCGAGCTGACTTCCTCGCTCGTAACCGACACGCCGCTGGACTTGAAGGGCAGCGTCGATCTCGCGGCCGACCTCGGCTGCCCGGTGGTCACGTTCCACTTGGGCGGCCCGGTGGAGGTACTTACCGAAAAGCAGCTCTGGGCAAAGACCATCGATTGGCTTCGCTCCGCGGCGGACTACGGTGCGAGCAAGCACGTCGCGTTGGCGGTCGATGGCATCTGGCCGAAGTGGATCGTGGACAGTCCCGACGCGCTCGCGCGCCTCTTTGACGATGTGGCTACGCACAGCTTTGGCGTCAATTTCGACCCGAGCTATCTCACGCTCATGGGCGTCGATCCGGTCGTTTTCGTCCGCCGGTTTGCGTCGCGCATCCGCCACGCTCACTGAAAGACCACGTTGGCAATTACCCAACTTGGGAGCACCGCATTCCTGGCAAAGGCGAAATGAACTACGTCCGAGTCTTCTCCGCCCTGGCCGAGTCAAAGTTCACCGGTGCGGCCGCGGTCGAATGCTTCGTCGACATGAAGTTCGAAGAAGCCTGCGACGACGGCTACGCGGCGATGACCGAAGCGATGCACAAGGCGGGTGTTCATTGAATAACGGGGCACGATGCCAAGCCGTCGAATGTTGGAGAAACAAGATGCACGCATCACGCTGGATCAGGGCAGTCGGGCTTCTGTTGGTCGTCGGGTCGTGCAGTTTCGCCGACGAACCAAAGAAGCTCTTGCTACTCGGCCAGAAACCCGACGGCCACCCGCCGGGTACGCACGAGTACATGCCCGGTCAGCGACTTCTGGCAAAACTCCTCGCGGATGTGAATGGAATCGAAAGTCGCGTCGTGCAAGCCGACGATCCGTGGTCCGATGGACCGAAACTGTTGGACAAGGCGGACGGCGTCGTGCTCTTCGTGAGCGAAGGGGCCAGGTGGGTCACGGCCGACGCGGATCGGCTGCACGCCGAGCGCGGCGGTGGGTTGGCCGTGCTGCACTGGGGCATGGGCACGCGCGAGGCGGGGCCGATCGACCGATTCGTCAAACTCTTCGGCGGCTGTCACGGCGGGCCGGACCGAAAGTACAAGGTGCTCGACGACGCCGAAGTACGCGTGTCGAATCCCGATCATCCGATCACACGCGGCATCGGAGACCTGCGCGTGCGCGACGAGTTCTACTACCGGCTCAAGATTGTCCCACCGGCCGGAACGATTCGCCCGGTGCTCCAAGTGCCGATAGACGGCGAATTGGAAACCGTCGCTTGGTCGTGGGACCGCCCCGACGGCGGCCGATCGTTCGGATTCAGCGGCCTGCACTTTCACGAGAATTGGGGCCGACCGGAGTACCGGCGACTTGTGCTCCAGGCGGTCCTGTGGACATTGAAGTTGCCCATTCCGGAAAAAGGCACTGCCGTCGGCGTCGCTATGCAAAGCCTTGGCTGTTATGAGTGCGAATGCCACTCCATGTCATGTTCGCCGGTTGCCAGGCCGTTGCAGACTCTGACCATATCACCCGCCCGGATCGAGTCTGGTTTCAGAAAAACCGTTTCGTACAATAGCTTTGGCGTTGAACTGAACTATCGCATTCGTCGTTCTCGTCTGATTGCGAGCTTTTGATGTTACGCCGATTGGTTGCAAAGAACTTCCGATGTTTTCGATCCGTGGACGTGCCTCTTCGTCCACTCACGGTCCTCGTTGGACCCAACGACTCTGGCAAGTCGGCGTTCCTAGACTGCCTTCAGCGGCTGAGCGTCAATCTCAGCGTGGACGACTCTATCCATTGGAGATTCGATCCTAATCGCAGTGTCGAGATTTCGGGAGATGCGGATGAAGGGTCGGTTCGATTCGGTCATCCGCCGAATCACGAGGGATGGCCAGCACCTTTTTTGCACCCTACGGGGCTGTTCTGTCTGCCGCCGCACGGGGTTGCAATGGAGTCCCCAGGGTATCCTGACGAAAAAGGCGCTCAACCTCTCGGTTACGATGGAAGTGGCGTTCCAAGCTTGTTGGACTACCTGCTTCGCCGCGACCAAAAGAGATTCTTTGACATGGTGGATGCCGTCAGAAAACTCGTTCCCGGATTGGACGAGTTGGGGATTGCGACTCCTAAGTCGGAAACGCGCCGACTCGATTTGGTCATCGAAAACGGATTGCGGATTCCGGCAGCTCAAGCATCTTCGGGCGTCCGATTGCTTCTGTTCTTCATCTCGCTTGCCTTCCATCCTTCTCCACCAAAGCTGATCTTGCTCGAGGAGCCTGAAAACGGCATCCATCCCAAGCGACTTGCCGACATCGTGCGGCTCCTCAGGGAAGTCTCGCAGGGCGTACACGGTGGGAACGCGGCCCAAGTGGTCCTGACGACTCATTCGCCCTATTTGTTGGATCACATCGACCTTGAAACGGATCAGGTGCTTGTTTTTCGCCGCAACGATGACGGGACAAGATCGGCAGAGCCAGTGGATGTTTCTCGCCTCAAGAATTTCCTCGATGAATTCATGCTGGGAGAAGTCTGGTTTAATGAGGAAGAGAAAGGGCTGATTGCACAGCAAGCATGATCCACCTACTCTTCGTTGGTGATGGCGCGCTGGACTCTGTGGTGGTCCCTCATTTGGTGGAAGTAATTGTGGGGGCGAACGTCGAGGCCGATTCGGTTGCATGGGCACGTCTGCATGGCGACAAATCGGGACACGGCTATAAGCGAAAACTCCTCTTCGCGATTCGTCAGGCCAGAGCGCGGCGTCTGCAAGGTCTCGTCGCGACCGTCGATGCAGACAAGGACCGACCGCGGCGAAAACTTCAGCAACTTCGCGACGGTCGAGAGTCCGATCGAATGGCGTCAGCGCACCTGCCGATCGGATTGGGCGAGGCAGTGCCACATCTTGAAGCATGGTTGCTCGACGATCCATTAGCGGTCCGCGAAGGATTGGGGCTCAGGGCGGATGCATCGATTCCCTCGGTACGACGAACAAGAAATCCCAAGGAGGCTTTGAAGGAACTGCTGTCTCAAAGTTCGCGTTCTGGTGAGCGACCGCTTGAAGTGTGGCCAGATATTGCTGGCAAGCTGAGGGCTGACCGGTGCAATCACGCGAATGAAACTGGATTCAAGGACTTCGCTGAAGACTTGCGAGTTGAAATAGGACCGCTGATTTCAGAATAGATTAGAATTCTGCCGCAAGCGGGAGTTGCTTGCGCCTCTATTGGTGACGCCCGAGTCGATTCCTAAGGCCAGCCTCGGAGAATCTATTCGGAGACGAATGCGATGATGTAAGATCCAATCGTAGACATGGTTGATCGTGCCAGCGAGGAACTCATCAATCGCGGCGGAGGGGTGAAAGGATGGATCAAGTACTTGCAGGAGATGGACCGAAAACGTGCCCGTCAGGCGAAGCAACGGACCGCGAGGAAGCTTGCCGCCAATGGCCAACAGAGCCAAACTCGGGCGGCAAAACCAAAGGCAACACGCGCGTCCAGAGTTCGCCAAACTTCATGACAAGGCTCTTCCCCATTCTGATCGTCGCCGCCCACTTTGTCGCACTCCCATGGTTTCGGTCGTTGTCTCGTGCTGCCGACGATTCGCAATCGCGGAGCACACCGGCGACCGAGGTCAATCAATCGCACGGACCGATGCGGCCGCTTCCGACGGCTAGCACCGAACCGTTGGCCCGCGGTCCGAAGGTTTTCGTGGACGCAAAACGAGGCGACGATGCGAACTCTGGTGCGGAAGAGGCGCCGTGGCGGACGCTGGCGCATGCGTTGCGCCGGTTAAGGCCGGGTGACACGCTCTATCTGCGGGGCGGAACGTATTACGAAAAGGTGTCGCTCAGCAGGTCCGGCACGGCCGAGGCGCCGATCACGATCGCGTCCTATCCCAGCGAGATTGCCGTCGTTGACGGCGGCCTTCGCGAGTTCCTGGAAAACCCCGAAACGTCGTGGGAGCCCGCGGCGAGCGGTGCGGAGGGCGAATTCATTTCAACTAAAACGTACCTGCATGCCGACGATCGAAAAGTGCCACACCAGTTTCTGCCGGCCGCGTGGGAACCGATGTGGGGGATTGAGGATGAGCGGCCGATCGTGCTCGGTCACTTTGCCGATTCGATGGTGCCCTTGCACGGGTATCGCATCGCGGCCGACTTGCGGTCGAGCAACGAACTGTGGGTCGGCGGAAAGAACGAGATGCGCGAGTCGGGTATCTACTGTGGCCCTGGGATGTGGTTCGATCGCGAGACGGGGCGGATACACATTCGGCTGGCGCACCACAAGCTCGACGGGTTGGGCGATCGGGCGTACCGCGGCGAGACCGATCCCCGAAAATTGCCGCTCGTCGTCGCGGTCGGTTTTGGTGACGACGTGATACGGATCACCGGCGTGAAGCACGTGAGGATTCGCGGACTCGTGTTCCGTGGCGCGACGGGCAGTCCGTTGATTCACGTGTACGGGTCGAACAACGTCGAACTCGATCACGTCACCGTGTACGGCGGTTTTCCGGGGCTGCTGGTGAACGCTTCGCAAAACGTCCGGGTGACGCACTCGGCCTACCGGGGACTGGCCGCCCCGTGGAGTTCCCGCGCGAGCATGAAATACCGCGGCACGGCGTCGTACCAGATTGTCCTTCAGAACAACCAGCCCGTGAACGAGAACATCGAGTTCGCGTGGTGCGAGTTCACCGACGATCACGATTTTGCGTTTCTCCGCCACGTGAAGAACCTGCAGTTTCATCATAACTTCGTGGACAACTTCAACGACGACGGGCTGGAATGCGGGCCGAAGCTGCGTGACCACACGATCTTCATCTACCAGAACCGAATCGGCCCGTGCCTGATCCCGATCACGCAGCACCAGATCGAAAAAGACGAGTCGCCGGTCGACCACGACCCCAAGTCGGGCGTCTTCATCTTCCGCAACGTGATCGACATGCGCGGCGGAACTTTTCGCGGGCCGCCCGCGAAGCCTGATCCCACAGGGGCGTCGCTGTTCGAGGAAGGCCACCTCGCCGGCGACCACGGCAGCCCGATCTGGCCGGTGTACCGTTTCTACCACAACACGGTGCTGCGCGAGACGCCCGTGTTCCGCGACTATTTCCTGATGGGGATGGGTGCCCAGGGACTGCGGCACAACGAACGCGATGTGTTCAACAACATCTTCGTGCAAACGGACCGCGTGCCGGGCGCCAACTTCGGAGGCGCGAAAGAGGCCGAGAATCTCCGCGAAGGCGGCAATCTGATCTGGGGAATGAAGGAAGGTCCCACGTTTGAGGGAGATCTATTTGCCAAGTTCCGTGCGTCGCCATTGTTTGCGGAGAGCCGCAAGCGCTACGAGCCGGGTTGGACGACGCACGACCGCCTGGCCGATCCGCGATTCGTTCGCCCGCCGACAGACGGGTCGCGCGCAGTGGATCTCCGACTTCAAAAGGACAGCCTGGCGATAAACACCGGACAGTCTTTACCATCCGATTGGCCCGACCCGCTTCGCGAGCAGGACAAGGACCAACCGGATATTGGGGCGTTGCCGCGTGACGCGAAGCTGTGGGGGGTCGGTGTGGACGGCCGGATCTCGCTCTTTGGTGGAACGACCGACAAAAAGTGAGAGGAAGGAGGGGTAGCTGAATTCGCCAGAATTCAGATTCCGGCTGCGCCGGGACTTGTTCCGGACTGAATTCTGGCGAATTCAGCCACCCAATCACGCGAGCAAATCGAATCGGATATTCGGCTCGTCGGTGGGCCCGATCAGCCGGTGGTTCAGACCTTGGAACTTGTGGCTGAGCGTGTACGGGTCGAGGCCGAGCAAGTGCAGGATCGTCGCCTGCAGGTCGTGGATCGGCACTTTGTCTTTTGTGATGAAGTAGCTGAGTTCGTCGGTCTCGCCAATGGTGACGCCGCGTTTCGTGCCGCCGCCGGCCATCCAGATCGTGAAGCAGTGCGGGTGATGATCGCGGCCGAGGAATTTCGAGCCGCCGCGGGCCTCGTTCATCGCCGTGCGGCCGAACTCGCCGCCCCAAACGACAAGTGTCTCATCGAGCATGCCGCGCTGTTTCAGGTCTCGGATGAGCGCGGCGACGGGTTGATCCATCTCTTTGCACTTTTTCGGCAACTGGTTCACGATGTCGTCGCCCGCGCTGGTGCCGTGCGTGTCCCAGCCCCAGTCGAAAAGTTGCACGTAGCGAACACCTTGCTCGACTAGCCGCCGCGCCTGCAAGCAGTTGTTGGCGAACGACGCCGCACCGGGCAGGGCGCCGTACATTTCGAGGATCGCTTTTGGCTCCTTCGAAATGTCCATCACCTCGGGGACAGAAATCTGCATGCGGTAGGCCAGCTCGTACTGTGAAATCCGTGTCAGCGTTTCCGGGTCGCCGAATTGTTGGAGTTCGAACTCATTCAGTTTCTTGAGTGCGTCGAGGCTGCGGCGGCGGGTTTCGCGCGACATGCCTTTCGGGTCGCTCACGTACAAAATCGGTTCACCCTCGTTGCGGCACTGGACGCCCTGGTACACCGACGGCAGAAAGCCGCCCGACCACAGGGCCTTGCCGCCCGTCGGGTCGGTGCCGCCGGAGAGGAGCACGACGAAGCCGGGCAGGTCCTGATTTTCCGATCCGAGTCCGTACGTGATCCACGAACCCATCGACGCGGCGCCGGCACGTGGCTCGCCGGTGTAGAGATAAAGTTCGGCGGGCGAGTGATTGAACTGGTCGGTCCACATCGACTTGATGATGCAAAGGTCATCGACGATTCCGGCGGTGTTCGGCAGCAGCTCCGATACCCACGCGCCGCTCTGGCCGTGCTGGGCAAACTTGTGCGGTGTGCCCAGCAGCGTCGGATGCCCCTTGATGAACGGGAACGGCCGGCCCTTGAGCAACTCGTCCGGACATGGCTTCATGTGGTTTTCGACGAGCTTCGGCTTCCAATCGAACAGGTCCTGCTGCGGCGGCGCGCCGGACATGTGCAGGTAGACCACCGACTTCGCCCGCGGCGCGAACTGCGGCGGCTTTGGTGCGAGCGGATTGACGGGAGCCGATATCGTATCACCCTGAGTTTCACGCTTGAGGAGCTGCGAAAGGGCCATCGCGCCCAGGCCGACCTGGCACCGCTGCAAAAAGTGCCGGCGTGTGACTGCTCGTGCGTGCTGCAAATGGAGACTCATCGTTCATGCCCTCACGGTCGGTTCGCTCGTCGTGGGCCTATTATAACAGCTCGTCACCGCGAGCGGGACGCGGGTAGTGGGGCATTTTGACGTAGCCGCACTCGCCAGAGTGCGGGATTCCCGCGTTTTGGCAAACGCGGCTACGTCAAAATGTCCCACTACCGGGACGCGGAGGAGACGACCCAATCGTACTGACGATAATAGTGCGGCACGACTTCGTCATTGAGGTTCGTGCCGTTGAGCGTGAACCGCACGTCATCCACGGCCGGGTAGTGGTACATTTTCGCGTAGCCGCGTTTCCCAAAACGCGGGATCCCCGCACTCTGGCGAGTGCGGCTACGCGAAAATGTACCACTACCCACGGCCGTCGCCGGGTTGCCGATCTACGGCGTCGGCGCCAGCGGCCGCGTGACGCTTACGGCGTTCGAGCCCTTCTCATTCAAGGTGTTCGTGATGACGTAGACCTTGAAGCTGGCGACGTTGCCGTCGGCGGCCAGGCCGGCGGCGGTGAGGAACTCGAGCGGGCTGCCGGGCGAGACGTTGCCGATCACGTTCTCCGTCTCGGTGTTGTAATTCGGCCCGGCGCAGAAGTGAATCTCGTACTGGAACAGATCGGCGGCCGTGCTCGCGCTCCAGGTGATCTTCGCCTGCAGCGTCACCGGGTCCCACACGACGTTGATCGTCACGGCGGCCGGCGTGCTGCCCGGCTTGGGCGTCAGGTCGGGCAGGCTGTCGATCAGCGCGTGCCCAGCGGTGAAGTGCGTCGGCATCGCGTTGCGGTAATCCTTCAGCACGGCGTAGATCGAATCTTGAATGTCGTTGCGTTCTTCGAGGCTGATCTTCGCGTCGGTGCCGGCGGCGGTCCACGTCGTGAACGTGGCCTTGAGCGTGGCGATGTCCGCGACGAACATGGCCTGCGTGTAGCCACCTTGCAGCACCAACGGGGCCAGCGTCGCCGGATCGGCGTTGGTCCGGTGCCACAGCCGGGCCGCCTTCTCCAGCGGATCGGTGAACTTGCTCTGCGCCTCGCTGATGGTCGGCACCAGCGGCAACGCCCGCTCCCACTTCGTGCCCGACAACACCCCGCGCACCCGCTCGTTGAATTGATTGATCCGCACCAGCAGTGCGATCTTCTGCAGCTCCACCTCCTCGCGAGCGATCTCCTCGTCGCTGAGGTCCGATTGCACCTCGGTCCGCTTCGTGTTCAGATCATTGAGCCGCGTTTGCAGCCCGCCCCGAGCCACGCCGCCCGACACCACGATCTCGTGCCCCGCCCCGAGCGCCGTATCGCCCGCAAGCCAGTGCGTGAGGAACGCCTCAGTCGTCGAGACATACGAAGTCGGCCCAGAGATTGGCATTGCGTAACCACATTTCTTATAAAACTGCACCCTACAGAGCAAGACAATCGCCAAAACAAGCAACATTTTCTGTCGTGCATGAGAGTTTCCTACAGCCAAGTTGCCGCATCTTACATCCGATTGTACGCAGTCCATTCACGCCAGTCAAGCAGGTAAAATATAGGTCTGCTGGTTAATCGACTCCACCACATCAGGTGACGATGCCAGTGAGCAATACCATTGGCAAACGTCGTCAGGACAATTGGCCACATCGTCATGTACAGAAAAGCGTTATTTGGACATCACATGATTCACATTGCCAGTTGTCTGACGTAAATTCATGCATAAAGCACCGCATTTACACGATTCTATGCGATCTCGCAACCATACCTGCCAACCTTGTGTCATCAAAGTGATGGCAAACCACAGTGAACCGCACGCTCGCTTCCGTAGGAATCACCCAAGAACACCACCATTAGGCGAACGGCAAGACATAGTTTCCCGTAGCTGAACTCGCCAGAGTTCAGGCCCGAAGCCTGGCGACTTCGGCTACGGGTAAGTTATCAGTTGCCGTTCGCCTTACGGCCTATTTCCTCGGTAAGGCGATCGGCGGGGTGGCTGTCCCTGAAAGAGCTTGTCGTGTCAAGGGAGCCTCCCGGATTTTTTTCAGTTGGACTGTTTCGCGATGGACGTACGCTCCCTGCCGAAGCGGTTTGGCTTCGTTTTTGGTTTAGGGTCG
>Ga0247727_10001296_pt1 | contig 59966 bp, 52 predicted proteins | sample WisWelCaveWW1625_FD_202498 | JGI IMG/M metagenome (GOLD analysis project Ga0247727, IMG submission 202498) | Biofilm microbial communities from Wishing Well Cave, Virginia, United States - WW16-25 | ecosystem: Environmental > Aquatic > Deep subsurface > Groundwater > Cave microbial mat | place...
AAGACCCTGGTCGTGAACAACCACACCCTGACGATCATCGGGGTCAGCGAGAAGGGTTTTGACGGCGTGGATATCGCGCGCTCGGCGAAGATCCGCATCCCGGTGGCGATGACGAAGCAGATGAGGCCGGGATGGAGCGATCTGTACAACCTGGAAAACCGCCGCGCCCGGTGGGTCAACGTCTTCGCCCGGCTGAAGCCTGGGGTCACCCGCGAGAAGGCCGAGGCGTCGCTCCAGCCGCTGTTCCGCTCGCTTCTGGAGGCCGACGTACGGAGCGAGGCTTTCGCCCGCGCCACCCCCTACACCAGGCAGCAGTACTTGCGGAGCGTGATCCAGGCGCTGCCGGGCGCACAGGGGCGGCCCAGCCTGCAGCGGCAGCTTTCGACGCCGCTGTGGATGCTGATGGCTATCGTCGGGCTGGTGCTGCTGATCGCCTGCGCCAATATCGCCAACATGCTGCTGGTACGGGCCGCCGGCCGCCGCCGGGAGCTGGCCATCCGGGTGGCCCTGGGGGCCAGCGGGGCCCGGATTCTGCGCCAGCTCCTGGTCGAAAGCGGGCTGCTGGCCCTGCTGGGCGCCGCCCTGGGAATTGTCATCGCCATCTGGACCGGCCAGGCGCTGCTCGGCTTCGTGCCCGAGGGCGTCTCCCTGAAGCTCTCGACGACGCCCGACCTCCGGGTCCTGCTGTTTGCTGCCGGCGTGGCGATGCTGGCGGCGCTGCTGTTCGGCCTGGTTCCGGCGCTGCGGGCCACGCGGATCAACTTGAATTCCGGCCTGAAGGAGGAGTCCGGGGCCACGGCCGCCGGCGGCAAGGGCCGCCTTCGCCAGGCGCTGGTGGTTGCCCAGGTGTTCCTCTCGTTGGTGCTGCTGGTGGGCGCCGGCCTGTTCGTCCGGTCCCTTCAGAATCTTCGCGACCTGGATCCCGGTTTCCGGACCTCGCACCTGGTGGCCTTCTCGGTCGATCCCGCCCTGGCCGGCTACACCGGCGAGCGCCCCAAGCTGTTTTACCGGCAACTGGCGGAGCAGTTGAGTTCCACCGCCGGCGTCGAGTCGGCGTCGCTGGCGCTGGTGCGGCTGCTCGACGGCGACCAATGGGACAACTCCATCGCCGTGGAGGGCTACGAGGCCAAGCCGGGCGAGGATATGAATCCCTGGTACAACGCCGTATCGCCGGGCTACTTCACCACGCTGGGCATCGAGCTGTTGGCCGGCCGAGACTTCACCTGGAGCGACGCCCTGGACCGCCCCAAGGTCGGAATCGTCAACGAGAGGTTCGCGCGCTACTACTTCAAGGACGGCAACGCCGTGGGCCGGCGCTTCGGCTTCGGCGGCAGCCCCGGAACGAAAACCGACATCGAAATCGTCGGGGTCATCAAAGATACCAAGTACCGGAACCTGCGAGACGAGATCCCCCGCCAGGTCTTGGTGCCGTTCCTCCAAACCCGGCTGACGACGGCCATGACGGCCTACGCGCGCACCCGGCTGGATCCCAACCAGATGTTCCGGTCGTTTCGCCGGTTGGTGCGCGACCTCGATGTCAACCTGCCGGTCTACGGCATGCGGACCATGGACGCTCAGCTCCACCAGTCGCTGGCACTGGAGCGTTTGGTGGCCACGCTGTCGGCGGCGTTCAGCGTGCTGGCAACGCTGCTGGCCGCCGTCGGCCTCTATGGCGTGACGGCCTACAGCGTCGCCGGCCGCACCCGGGAGATCGGCGTCCGCATGGCCCTGGGAGCCGCCGGCCGCGACGTCGCCTGGATGATCCTGAAAGACGTCGCTCGCCTGGTGCTGCTGGGGGTGGCCCTGGCGCTCCCTGCGGCGGCGGGAGCGGCCCGCCTGGTCCGGGCCCTGCTGTTCGGCATCCAGCCGGCCGACCCCGCCATCCTCGCGGTCTCGGCCTTGATCCTGGTGCTGGTAGCCCTGGTGGCGGGCTTGGCGCCGGCCCGGCGCGCCACTCGCGTCGACCCCATCCGGGCGCTGCGGTATGAATAGGTGAGGGGAGGTATTTACTTGACTCAGGTTGGGGCACCTGGGGCAGTTTGTGGGGCAGTTTGTGGGGCGGTCCCCTGGGCGGTCCCCCTGGACCGCGGCGGACGCCCTCGTCCGCCCCTCAGGCAGGCCGACCAGGGCCCGGAGGGCGCCCCCGGCCGCGGGCGAGGGCGCCGCCCCACGTGGCTCTGTACGGCACAACAGCAGATCCCTCGCTACGCTCGGGATGACAATTGCGGGGCCGCCAACGCCACCACTTTTATGTCGCGCACCCGGAGACAGGAAAAAAGTAGCCCAGCTCGAAGGCCGCCGTCTCGGGGGCATCCGACCCGTGGATGGCGTTGCGCTCGATCGAGGAGCCGAACCGCTGGCGGATGGTCCCCGGGGGGGCCTTGGCGGGGTTGGTGTCGCCCATCAGCAGGCGCAGCTCGGGGATAGCGTTTTCCCGCTCCAGCGCCATGGGCACACACGGACCCTCGGTCATGAAGGCCACCAGGCTGTCAAAGAAGAACTTGCCGCGGTGAACGTGATAGAAGCCCTCCGCCTCGGCGCGGGAGAGCCGCACCATCTTCATGGCCACAATCCGGAAGCCGGCCTGCTCGAGGGCGGTAGTGATCTCGCCGATGTGGCCGGCGGCCACCGCGTCCGGCTTGAGGATGGTCAGGGTGCGTTCGATTGCCATAGTTTCTGCATGGTGTCGCCGATGTCGGCCGGAGTCGGGACGACGTGGATGCCGGCCTGCTGCATGGCGCGGATCTTTTCCGCGGCGGCGCCGGAACCGCCCGAGATGATGGCTCCGGCGTGGCCCATGCGCCGGCCGGGCGGGGCGGTCTGGCCGGCGATGAAACCCACTACCGGTTTGCGCACTTTCTCGCCGATGAAGGCGGCGGCCTGCTCCTCGGCGGCGCCGCCGATCTCGCCGATCATCACGATGGCGCGGGTCTCGGGATCCTCGTGGAACAGCCGCAGGACGTCGACGAAGTTGGCGCCGATGATGGGGTCGCCGCCGATGCCGAGGCAGGTGGTCTGGGGAATTCCGAGTGCCGTGAGCTGGCCCACGGCCTCGTAGGTCAAGGTGCCGGAGCGCGAAACCACTCCCACCCCGCCCCGGCTGTCGGGCGGCGTGTGGATGTAGCCCGGCATGATCCCCAGCTTGGCCTTGCCGGGCGAGATGATGCCGGGGCAGTTGGGGCCGATCAGCCGGGTCTGGCTGTTGTGGAGGAAGCGCCAGGCGCGGACCATGTCCGCGACCGGGATCCCCTCGGTGATACACACCACCAGGGCCAGGCCGGCGTCGGCGGCTTCGAGGATGGCGTCGGCGGCCCCGGCCGGAGGCACGAACACGATCGACGCCGAGGGCTGGAGCCGGCGCGCCGCCTGGGCCACGGTGTCGAACACCGGAAGCTGGTGAGGCCCCACCGCCAAAGAGGTTCCACCCTTGCCAGGCGATACCCCCCCGACGATCCGGGCGCCGTACTCCAGGCATTGCCCGGCGTGAAAGGCCCCCTGCTTGCCGAGACCCTGGACGATGACCCGCGTGTTCTGGTCGAGCAGAATGCTCATCGCGCCAGCTCGACCACCTTCTCGGCGGCGTCGCGCATGCCGTCGGCCAGGGTGAAGTTCAGCCCCGACTCCGCCAGGATCTTCCGGCCTTGCTCGACGTTGGTTCCCTCCAGCCGCAGCACCACCGGGACTTTGACCTGGAGAGCCCGGGCGGCCTCCACCACCCCTTCCGCCAGCATGTCGACCCGCAGGATCCCGCCGAAGACGTTGATGAGCACGGCTTTTACGTGGGGATCCGAGAGCAGGATGCGGAAGGCGTTCTTCACCTGCTCGGCAGTGGCCCCGCCGCCCACGTCCAGGAAATTCGCCGGATTCCCGCCGGCATGCTTGATGATATCCATGGTGGCCATGGCCAGGCCGGCGCCGTTCACCATGCAGCCCACGTTGCCGTCGAGCTTAATGTAGTTCAGGTTGAACCTGGCGGCCTCCACCTCCAGAGGATCCTCTTCGTTGAGGTCGCGCAGCGCAGCCAGATCCGGATGCCGGTAAAGGGCGTTGTCGTCGAAGTTCATCTTGGCGTCCAGGGCGCAGACCTTGCCATCCCCCGTCAGGATGAAGGGATTGATCTCGGCCAACGAAGCGTCGGTTTCTTCGTAAACGCGGGCCAGGGCGCTCATGGCGGCGGCCGCCGGGGGCGCCACTGCCGCCGGCAAGTCCATCCCGAAGGCCAGGCGCCGGGCCTGGTAACCCTGGAGGCCCCCGCCGGGCTCGATGGTCTCCTTCAGGATCAACTCCGGCGTCTTCCGCGCCACTTCCTCGATCTCGACGCCTCCGGCCTTGGAGGCCATGAAGACTGTCTTGCCCAGGGCCCGGTCGAGCACCAGCCCGAGGTAGAGCTCCCGCTCGATGGGCAGCGTCTCTTCAATCAACAGGCGCTGGACGATGCGGCCCTCCGGCCCGGTCTGGTGGGTGACAAGCTGCATGCCGAGAATGCCGGCCGCAAGCTGGCGGGCTTCGGCGGCGTCGCGAGCGATCTTGACCCCGCCGCCCTTGCCGCGCCCGCCGGCATGGATCTGGGCTTTCACCACCACGCGCCCGCCCAGTCGCTGGGCGGCCTGGAAGGCCTCCTCCACGGTGAAAGCCGGCTCCCCGCGAGGCGTCGGGACCCCGTAGCGGCGCAGAATCTCCTTGGCCTGATACTCGTGGATTTTCATGGTGGGCCGGCTTGCAGGCGTTAGGTGCTAATTTGTCACTATACCATGAGCGCTTTGCGGAAGGCCTTGCAGCGGGCCGTTGACAGAGAGCACCTGAGCGCCGCGCAGGCCGAGGAGGCGCTGGAGGAGATTCTCACCGGCGCCGCCCCGGCTTCGCTGGTCTCGGCGCTGCTGGTGGCGCTGCGCATGAAGGGGGAGGTCGCCGGCGAACTGGTAGGGTTCGCGCGAGCTCTTCGGAATCGGGTCGAGCGCGTGGAGTGCGGCCCGGACCCCCGCCCCCTGGTCGACACCTGCGGCACCGGGGGCGACGGCGCCAAAACCTTCAACATCTCCACCGCCGCCGCCTTCGTTGTCGCCGGAGCCGGCGCCCGGGTGGCCAAGCACGGCAACCGGTCGATTTCGAGCCGCTGTGGCTCGGCTGACGTGCTCGAGCAGATGGGCGTCCGGTTCCCGCTGTCCCCGGACCGCGTTGCCGAGTGCATCGACCGCGTCGGCATCGGATTCATGTTTGCCCCGGCGCACCATCCGGCCATGAAGCACGTGCAGCCAATCCGGGCGGAGTTGAAGATGCGGACCATCTTCAACCTGCTTGGGCCGCTGGCCAACCCGGCGGGCGTGGCGCGCCAGGTGGTGGGGGTCTTTGAGGAGCAGGCGGTAACCCTGGTGGCTGAGGCGCTCGGAGAGCTGGGGATCGAGCGTGGCCTGGTGGTGCATGGGTCCGATGGCCTGGACGAAATCACCACCACGGGTTCAACGGCCGCGGCCCAGATCGAAGTCGGCCGGGTCACGTTTCTCACGCTTGAGCCAGAGGATTTCGGCGTCCAGCGAGTGAGCGCGGCTGAGCTGGGCGGCGGGGATCAGCAGGAAAACGCCTCGATCATCCGCGCGGTTCTGGCTGGGGAGCCCGGGCCGCGGCGAGACATCGTGCTGGTCAACGCCGCCGCCGCCCTGGTGACGGCCGGTGGGGCTGCCAGTCTGGCTGAGGGCATGATCCTGGCGCGGGAGTCGATCGACTCCGGCCGGGCACGGGAAAAGCTTCGTCAGCTGGTGAAGTTCACGGTGGCCGCATCCGGGCAGTAGACCCCGCCTGTTCCCAATCCATACGGCCTGTTTGACCTCTGCCGGAAATGTGTGGGACCTAGGCCAGGCCTAGGCCGACCTTGGCCGAATCAGACCAGCGGATTCTTCCAGCGCAGGCCGCCGAATCTGGCAAAGTCCGCATCCGTTGTGTGCAGCGTCGCCTTGGTACTCCACGCCCAGAGCCGCCAGGTGGGTGTCGGTCGTCAGGTTCCCGGCGGTCCCTAACTCCCGCAGGTAACCCAGCACCAGCTCTCCATGCCGCGCGCCCGGATGGACGACTTGTACCTGCGGCCGCCCCAGCCACGACTCCACGTGATCGGCCGCTTCCCCCACCGGCATAGGTCTCAGAAAAACCTTCGGGTTGCAGATGATCCGCAGAAAGCCCAACAGCACCACCCAGGGCAGCCCCACAGCCTCACGCCCCGGCAAACACCCCTCCCACCACGGCTTCGCCGCCTCATGAAACCTCGACCGGGCGTCGTGAGCGTAAATCAGAAGATTGATGTCCGGGATGATCATCGCCCACCGGCCAACTTTTGTGCGGCTGCCTCTACCTCCAGCTCATCGGCGAGCTGGTTGAACCGGCGGTCGTCCAGACCGGGCCGCAGCCCGCAATCCCGCGCCCGCACACGGAAAGAACGGGCGCCACTCGCTTTGTTCCGGCCTCCCAGCCCGATCCGAATAGCTTCGTTCAGAACCGCTTTGAAGGGTTTCCGCGTTCTATGGGCCAACTCCCGCAACCGGGCCGCCAGATCCTCATCGAGGGTCACCGTCGTCCTCATGCTATCATCATGATGCTTCCCATGGATGATGTCAAGATGCCCTGCACGAATGGAAAGGTGAAAGAAACGGCTCCAACAAAAGTGGTTGGGTGTACGCTTCTTTGCCGAACGCCTCGCAGGTTTGGAAGAGCAGGCTCGTCCGGGTCGTCCCCGGACTTTTTCCCCCAGATCTGGTCGTTGCGCCGGTCGTAAAGGACGGTGGTCCGCGCGCTCTCGTGGTTGGCCATCGCTGTGCCACTTCGAGCTTGCCGCGTAAGCGGCTGTGTGGCAGGAGTGTGCGGGTGAATGGCCCCCGCGTTTGTTTCTTCCATTTCTTAGGATATAGCCCGGACCGCGGCAGGACATCGTTCTGGTCAACGCCGCCGCCGCCCTGGTCACATTGGGAGTGGCTGCCAGTCTGGCTGAGGGCATGACGCTGGCGCGGGAGTCGATCGGGTCCGGCCGGGCCCGGGAAAAGCTTCGTCACTTTATTTCAAGTGACACAGGCGCGGTAACACAGGCATTCGTGCCTGTCCTTTTGCGCTGCGGCCGATAAGTAACACAGGCATTCCTGCCTGTCCATTTGGGCCGATGCGCGAAAGCCTGCAACAGATCGCTGCGGAAATCGAGGCCAACCCCACCAAGGCCAACCGGGAGAGCCTGGTGGAGGCCTTAAGCGACCCGGCGCTTTTCACACGGGAAAGGGCCATTGAAATTGCCCGGCAGGCGGCCGCCGCCGAACCTCTTCTGGACGTGAAGCTGGCTCGCCGGCTCGCCAAACTGGACGCCGACGCCGCCGAGCACGTGCTGGCGATCCTGGAGGCCATCTCGGACGGAAGCCGGATTGCGGTGATCCTGGGCATCGTGAGTCGGCACCCTAATCCGCGCCTGCGATCCAAGGCGGCGCTGCTGGCAGGACGCTACAACAAGCTTCCCCAGTGGCTGGAAAGTCAGCTTCAGGCGCCAGATGCCAGGGTGCGGGCCAACGCCGTGGAGGCTCTGTGGGGGGTGGAGGCGCGAGGGATCGGGGCAGCGTTGCGCCACGCCCTCCAGGACCCCAGCCCCCGCGTGGTTGCCAACGCCCTGGTGGCGTTCCACAGGCTGGGAGACGCTTCCATACTGCCCGAGATGTTCACCATGGCCCGGTCGCCGAAGCCGGCCGATCGAGCGGCGGCCGCCTGGGCCATGGGGGAAAGCGGCGATCGGCTGTTCTTGCCGATTCTGAAGGAGCTGTCGGCCGATCCGGTCCAGAAGGTGGCGCGCATGGCCTCTCGGGCCATCAAGCGGATGCCATAGTTACCCCAGACAGGCAGGAATGCCTGTGTTACTGGGTCTTTCGAAGCAGTTCCTCGAACCAGTTCAGCACCACCTGCAACTGGGCCGGCGCGCCGGTGTCACTGGTTTGCAGCATCAGGAAGCCGCGGCCGTCCGGAGCAATGTCGTAGCTCCGCAAGCCCGGGAACGTCTCGTAGCGGCCTTCGAACAAGACGCGCGGCTTGCCTGCGGAAAAAGACGCCCCCAGGGTCACCTCGACCGCCATCATGCGGTCGCCCTGCCGATAAAAGAGCTCCCGGCCGTCGCGAGCCCAGACCGGCTGCTCGCCGCCCTCGGTGGAAATCTGCCACTTCCCGCTGAGACCGGGAAAGGGCTGGACAAAAACCTCCGTGTAGCCGGTCCGGCTCCCCTCGTAGGCGACCCACCGACCGTCCGGTGAAAACACGGCCTGCCGCTCCCCGAACCTGGTTTGCAGGAAGGGTCGCGGCTTGCGCTCCCCTTCCAGCGGAAGCACCCAAATGCCGTTGGCGGTGGCGGCAGACGCTTCGTCAAACAGCAGCCACTTGCCATCGGGCGAGAAGGAAGTCGGAGCCCAGGCGCTGTCCGAGGTGGTGAGGCGTTCTTCGGCGCCGCTGCCGTCGGCCGGCTTCCAGTAGAGGTTCATCGACCCGGCCCGAGTAGAGCGGAAGACGATGCGCTTCCCCTCCGGCGACCAGGCCGGATAAGTGTTAAGGCCGCCCTCGAAGGTGAGCCGGGTCAAGGCATCGCGGGCCAGATCCAGGACCCACAGATCGCGGTTGCTGCCTTCCGAGATGGCGACGGCCACTCGCCGGCCATCCGGGGAGAACCGAGGGTAGAGGTAGCTTGCCCGGTGCTGCGTCAGCGGGCGGGCAACGCCCTGGCGATCCACCAAGACCAGTGTGGTCTGGGGCGTCTCCACCGAGCCCTGGACGTACACCAGCGAACCGGTCAGAGAGAACGCAAACTGGGCGGCGCCGGTCCGGGGGTCCATCCGGACGCCTTCGAGCACCGTAGCAGGCCGGCCGGTGACCTGGAGGCGGCGAAGGTCGAAGGGCGCTGCCATCAGCCGGCCGGAGCGATTGTACACCAGGTGGCCGGTGGGGGCATAGCGGGGGCTTGTGCCGCCCGCCACCAAGGTCCGCCACTGGCGGGTTTGGAGGTCGTGCAACCCAATGGGGGTTTCGTCGAAGGAACCGCCGCCCCAGATAGTGGAGAGGGCCGCTTTGCCGCCCGGCAGGAAGACCGCCCAGCGATGGCCGGCCTCACCCTTCTTGCCGTCCGGGGTGGTGAGCTGTTCCGGCGTTCCGCCGGCGGCGGGAACGCGCCACAAACCGACCCCAGGGGTGGTGCCGGGGGTAAACAGGATGGAATCGTCGGATCCCCAATGGACGCCGCGAACACCGGCCGCCGAATCGCAAATGACCACCGGCGATCCCCCGGCGAGGGCGACTTTCTTCAGGCGGCCGTGGGCATTGAAGCCAACCCAGTTGCCGTCTGAGGAGAAGAACGGGGAGGTGGCGTCCTCGGTGCCGGGCAGCGAGGCCGCCTCGAACTGATCCAGGCGCCGGAGAAAGAGCTGGGTGCGGCCGCCGCGGGTGGCAGCGTAGACCAGGCGAGAACCATCGGGTGAGATCGCGACCACGGGTTGTTGAACGGCGGCCAGCAACTCGCCCGGGGGGAGAGTGACGGTCAGTCGGGTGACTGGTTTAGGCGCGGTGCGCAGTCGCCAGTAACTCCACGCGGCGATGCCGATGGCCGCGACTGCCACCAGCAGCGACAGGGCCACCAAGGCAACCCGGCGACGGGGCGGGACGGCGATGGGGCGAAGGGGCGACGGCGAGAGGGGTTCCTCCAGCTCCAGGCGGGCGTCGGCGATATCGTGGAGCCGCCGGCGGAGATCCTTGTGCAGGCAGCGTCCCAACAGCGTGCGGATGGCCGGCGGGGTCGTTTCCGGGAGCGCCTGCCAGTCCGGTTCGCGACCCACCACCGCAGCCAGGGTGTCGGTGATGGTGTCGCCGCGGAAGACCTCCCGGCCCGCCAGCATCTCGTAGACCACGCAACCGAAACTCCAGATGTCGGTGCGCTTGTCGAGCGGGTTGCCGCGAGCCTGCTCGGGGCTCATGTAGGCCGCCGTGCCGAGGATGGTTCCGGCGCGGGTGGCGTCCGCCGTCAGGGTCCGCGAACCCGGATCGGCAGGGTCTCGTTCATCGGAGAAGGCCTTGGCAAGACCGAAGTCGAGCACCTTGACCTTGCCGTCCGGGGTGACCTTGATATTGGCGGGCTTGAGGTCCCGGTGAACAACCCCCTTCTCGTGGGCGCCCTCCAGGGCCTCGGCGAGCTGGCGGGCGACGGCGAGAGTTTCCTCGAGCGGCAGGGGGCCCTTCAGGTTCTCGCCCGGCACCAGCTCCAGCACCAGGAACGAAACGCCGTCGATCTGCTCGAATCCATAGATGGCAGCAATATTGGGATGATTCAGCGAGGCCAGCACCCGCGCCTCGCGCTCGAAGCGGGCCAGGCGCTCCGGGTCGCGAGCGAAGGCCTGGGGCAACACTTTGAGGGCCACCTCGCGGCCGAGCTTGGTGTCCTGGGCGCGGTACACCTCTCCCATGCCGCCTTCGCCAAGCTTGTCGAGGACCCGATAGTGGCCCAGGCTGCGCCCGACCATGACTAGAACACCGCCATGGGATTGAGCGCCGAGCCAGTGGCGCCGGGCGCCGCCAGCGGCGCCGCAGTCAACAGGAATTCCCAGCGCTTGCGCTGCTGGGCGGCATTCCCGAGCGCCTCCAGGTCGCAATTGTCCAGGATCGGAACTCCCAGCGTCACCAAAACGAGGGTATGGACGGGTCCCCGCATCCCCTCGACGCCCGTGGGTCTCACCTCGCCGGCGCTGTCGCTGCCAAGCACGGCCACGTCGCGGGCCCTGAGCCATCGGGCGCAAGAGGCGTGCAAGCCGGCCCAAGGATCCGCCGCCGGCCAGGGACCCTTAGCCGCGCGCCGGGCCCAGCGCCCCGTACGGACCAGCAGGGCATCGCCGGGCGCCACCTTCACGCGCGCGAACTTCTCCCAGGCCTCCAGATCCTCCGGATAGATCGGCGTGCCGGGCTCCAGGTAGGGCACTCCTTTGAGGCGAGGGATATCGACGAGAATGCCCCGCGTGAAGATCCCGCCCTTCATCCGCTCGACCGAGAGCCGGCCGGCTCCTTTTTCGGTCACCTCGCTCCGGGCGAATCCGTTGTACATGCGGTCCTTGTAAAAATAGTGGCACAGCGCGTCCAGGTGGGTGTGCGCCAGACCATGATGGGCGATGGTGAAAGAGTCGCTGTGCGAGGTGGCGTTGGGGGTCTGGGCATGCGCCAGCATCTGGTGGACGATGGGGCGCGGATTGTCGGCGGCGGCGAGCGTCTCCGTGTCGCGAGCGAGCGAGACCGAGACTCCCTCGCGAACCAGCCGGGCGGCCGCCTGGCGCTTGGCCGGCGTGATCAGATTGATGGCCCCAAGCTCGTCATCCTTGCCCCATCGGCCCCAGTTCGACAGCTCCGACATCCATCGCTCGAATTCCGCAGTCGAGACGGTGCGCGGCGTTTGACCCGCCGACGGTTTCAGCACCAGCACCGCCAGAAAGACCACCACGGGAATCACGAAACTCTTCCTGGCGCGCTTGGCGTCCGGGCGTGAGATCATGCCGACAACGATACTCCTTTCGACCGGCAAGGGTCAAACGTCTCAACTTGTCGCCATGGGCCGGTTCTGAGGTAGAATGAGGGACCCATGAGAGTGCTGGTTACGGCCGCCTTGTGCGCCTCGATTGCCGCCGGCCAAGCCCCCAGGCGCCCCCGCATAACCGGGGTGGCGCACGTCGCGCTGTACGTCCACGACATCGAAGCGGCGCGGCGGTTCTACAAGGACCTGCTCGGCTTCGGCGAGCCGTTCCGTCTGAACCAGCCGGACGGGAAACTCTCGCTCACCTTCATCAAGGTCAACGACCGGCAGTACATCGAGCTGTTTCCGGAGACCGAGCCGGGGACCGACCGGCTCCACCACATCTCGATCGAAACGGACGACGCCGAAGCCATGCGCGCCTATCTGGGCGCGCGGGGTGTGCCGGTTCCGGTGAAAGTCCCGAAGGGGCGGATCGGCAACTCCAACTTCAACGTGAAAGATCCCGACGGTCACACCCTGGAGATTGTCCAGTACGAGCCGGACGGCTGGAGCAGGCGCGAGAAGGGCAAGCACCAAAGCGACGAGCGGTTGTCGAAACGCATCCTGCACCTGGGAATCCTGGTGGGCGCCCTGGAGCCGGCCATGAAGTTCTACCAGGACATACTGGGATTCCGGGAGACCTGGCGCGGCAGCCGCGGCGGCAAGATTCTCGACTGGGTGAACCTCGAAGCGCCGGAGGGGGAGGACTACATCGAGTTCATGCTCTACCAGGAGTTGCCGGCCCCAGGCGCCCGGGGGGTCCAGCATCACATCGCTCTCGAGGTTCCCGACATGGCCAAAGCCTTGGCGCACCTGGAGGGGAGACCGGCGCGGAAAAACTACACGCGGGCGCTGGAGGTCCGGGTGGGAACCAATCGCAAGCGCCAGTTGAACCTGTACGATCCCGATGGGACGCGCGTGGAGCTGATGGAGCCCCACACGGTGGACGGCGTCCCCACCCCGCCCTCCACGGCCCCGCCGCTCCGGTAGGGATTCTCACTCCTTCTGACGCCCCGGCCCGCGCGGGTTCCAAGCGCTCCTAGGAGTCGTCACGAAATAAACTCGAGGGTCGTGGTGGTCGCCTCATCGAACGGCAGCGGCAATTCAGCCTCGACCCGCGGAAACTGGCCCAGCTTGGCGGGGTCCACCTCACGGATAACCGGGTTCGCCTAGCTGCTAGGCAGCCTCAGCGCCTTGACCACAGCGAGCGCATCCGGCGTCTTGCAACCAGCCGGTGAGCCCCTGAAGTGACCGGCCCATGCATTTGGACTCTTCAGATCAGCGAATAGCGACAACTCGTTGCGCAACTCCTGAACGGGGACCGCGGTTTCCGGCGCGAGCGTTATCGTGGCCTTGACCCGAACCCGACACGGAAAGCTCTCGTCCTTCCAAATCTTGGAATCGTCACGGAACGGTTCGGAGGCCACTTCGAGCAGGCCGATGAATCGGGACACGCGCCTGAACGGTCTTCCACCGGCGAAGAGTTGTCCAATGCAAGATGAGCCTGAAAGGAGGGTTCGTTTCCGATGGTCGATGAGCCTGAAACGGCAGTTTGTTTCCAATACAAGATGAGCCTGAAGACAGGGGCCCCCAGAAAGGAGAAAGCATCCAGCAGACTGCCAGACCTTCACCGCCTGTCGGTACCTCAGGCTCATCTTGTATTGGCTCCCCTTTCAGGCTCATCTTGTATTGGAATCAAACTTCGATTTCAGGCTCATTCTTGGATTGGAAAATGCTTTCCGGTTCTTACTGGCGTGTTTACTGGCTTTTACTGCCAGTTGTTTCCGCCGAGCTTCGATCCGATCAGGTCCGATCAGGAAGGAGATCTCGGCACACGAGTTTAGAGCAGACCGGAGGCTAGCTTATGGCTAGAATCCTATTTATCGTTACGCAAAGCGAGAACAAAGCTCTCACTTCGACGGGCATAACGGAATCAGCAAATGCTGGTCGACCTGTAACAGCCGCCGGAGTTGAGCCGTGTCGTCCCTCTGTTACCGGGCAATCTCGGAAACCGCGCCGTCCAGGTCCGTAATCTGTAGCACCAGTTTCTTGCGGGCATCCAGCTCGGCCTTGGAGATCTCGAAGCGCGCCGTGAGCATGGCGCGGCGCGAGGCCCCCGGCTCGACGCGGGTCTTCAGGACCAGGGATTCGGCGGTGATGGTCCCCAGAGCTGGGAACAGCTCGAACAGCTCCTTGGTGTTGGACGCCGCCACCGCGGCCCCCTTGCGGGTTTCGCCTTTGGAGTCCACCACCAACAGGTCGGCCGACTGCACGATGAAGCGGTAGCGGCTGTCGTTGGTGAAGCGGAAGTCGACAATGGCCACCGCAGCGGCTTGATCCATCCCCAGGGTCCGGATCTGCGTGATCTCGCCGGCCAGGTGGGGCGTCGAGCCGCGCTGCTTCAGGACGATGAGGCCCACGAAAATGGCCATCACCAGGATCCCGATCCCGACGGCGGCGAGCTGGCCCTTGTTAGGCATGACTCAGGTAACTGTCAACACAGCGCCAGGTGGGGCGGGCGCCCTCGCCCGCGGGCCGGGGGTGCCCTCCGGTCCCTGGTCGGCCTGCCGAGGGGCGGACGACGGGCGTCCGGCGCGGTCCAGGCGGACCGCCCCACAAACTGCCCCCACGTGCCACATTCTACCGCAGCGATGCCTTGGCCGCCTCCAGCCACTTGGGGTGGATCAGCCGGTCCTTCTCCCGCTCCCACTGCTCGGCAGAGAACACGCTCAGCTGTTCGCGCGACAGGGCCGGGAGGCCGGCGCCGAGCGCCTCGGCGCCGCCCTCGCGGTGCTCGGTGGCGTAGAGAGGATCGAGGTCGACACCGAGCCCGCGGGCCCACTGGCCGAGCGGCGCCAGGATCCATCTGCCACCTGCCGCCCGCGCGCCGCTCGCCGGTTGCAGCGCCCGGTTGCTCACACGACTTGACAGCCAATAGAAATACTTGCATATTGAGTTGTGTCGGACAAGCCCCTTTTCTGGCTTGGTTCCTCGCGAAGCGACATGAGGGCTTTTCCGACGGATGCTCGCCGCGTTGCCGGCCTTCAGCTCCGCCGTGTGCAGCAGGGCCTTGAACCGAACGACTGGAAGCCGATGCCGGACGTTGGTCCGGGTGTTCAGGAGATCCGGGTCCACACCGGGATCGAACATCGGATTTTCTACGTGGCTAAGTTTAGGGAGGGCATCTACGTGCTTCACGCCTTCGAGAAACGAACCAGGAAGACGCCCAAGCGAGACGAAAAACTCGGTCGGGATCGGCTTCGGGCCCTCCTCATGAGGAGACAGACGGCAGATGCCACAACAGAATAGGACTGAGCTGACTCGGTCGAGTGGCAACGTTTTCCTCGACCTTGGCTTCCCTCCCGCAGAGGCCGAACATCTGTTGATCCGTTCGGACCTCATGATCCACCTCCAGAAAGTAATCACCTCCCGACGTCTGAAGCGCGCCCAGGCAGCCAAGACTCTGGGAGTGCCCCCATCGCGCTTCAGCGATCTGCTGCGGGGCCGGGTCGATCTGTTCACTACCGACGCGCTGATCGATATGCTAGCTCGCCTTGGTGTCCACGTTCGGCTTGTCCTGAAGGCACCCCGTCGACGTCTCAAGGTCGCATAACGACCGGCATCAGCTGCGGCGCACAGCGCCGTCAGCTGCATGCCGTTGTTGGGCGGGTGTTTCCCCTTACACGTGACACCATGCATGGAGATTCCGGTCGAACGTCTCGTACGGCTTGGCCGCGGCCATACCAAGCAGGGCACGGGCCAATGCCATCGCGGGCTCCTTTCTGGGCTCATTGAAACCAGCTGGTAAACGCGGCGGCACCAAGCAGCTCGGACAGCCACGGCGGCAGCCGCACGCCTCGGTCATCCGGGTGCCCGTCGGGACGATCTCCTGCCACAGCTCAAGTGCTTTTTCGGCGACGCCGATCCCACCGGGCACAGTCTCATATAGGTAGACGCTAGGCGGTGCTTTGAGACTGCTCAGCGTACCGAGGTCGTGGCGGTCGCAAGGCACGACGAAAGGCGCAGCAATTCGGAGAAGTTGCTCCACGCCAAACAAATCCGCGACATCGTGTGAGGCGCCAAGGACCGATGGATCGCCTACCTCCACCAGAAGCCACGGACGTTTGCAGACCGCGCAAGCTGGCTGCGTTGCTCGTCCACAACCTTACCTGACCGTGTGTCGATCAGGCGGTATCCAGCAAAATTCTCGAAGACGGTCAGCCTTCCGTAGCACGTGGCGAGGGTTTCTCGATTGCTTTTCGCCGCCAGGATCCAGGATTCTGCAGCAGCTTCTCGATCAGACGGATATTGAAGCAGAGGGTCTTCCCGAGCCACATTCTACCGCAGCGATTCCTTGGCCGCCTCCAGCCACTTGGGGTGGATCAGCCGGTCCTTCTCCCGCTCCCACTGCTCGGCAGAAAACACGCTTAGCTGTTCGCGCGACAGGGCCGGGATGCCGGCGCCGAGCGCCGGGGCGCCGCCCTCGCGGTGCTCGGTGGCGTAGAGAGGATCGAGGTCGACGCCGAGCCTGCGGGCCCACTGGCCGATGTGGGTCTCGGGCATCGATCCGATGGAGTCGGAGGTCCAGTTGGGGAAGTCGAGATGACGCTCCAGCCACAGCGCCACCGGGCGGGTGACGAAGAAGGGTCGATGTCCGACACCGGGGACGAAGCCGGTTTCGAAGACCCCCTCCGGGCGGCCCCGCAGCCCGGCCACGCGACGCCTGAGGTCTTCGAAGTGTCTCTCGCCGTGCAGAGGGATCGCCACGGTGGTGTCTTCCAGGCCGTTGAAGATCAGGGTCGGGCCGCGCGCCGCGTGCTGCGCGTAGATCGCAGCCGGACGGTCACCGAGAAACCCCAGCGCCCGATAAGGGATCCCTTGGCACATGGGCTTGGAGTTGTCCCAGTAGCCGTTGGGGCCGTCGAGGTTCCCGCCTCCCACCAGCACACAGGCTCGCAAACGGGTGTCCACGGCTCCGGTGAGGGCCACCACAAATGACCCCATGGAGTAGCCCATGGCCGCGATGCGCTTGGGGTCGACCTCCGGCCGCGACGCCAGGTAGGAAACCGCCTGCATCAGGTCGGTGATCATCAGGCCCCCGAGACGCCGCGCCAGATCCTGCGGCGGGTCGGCCCAGTCGTGCTCCCGGGTCCCAGAGCGGCGTTGAGAATTGCGCTCGCCCTCGCCCGCGGGGTCGTAGGTCAGGACCGCGGCCCCGGCCCGGGCGTAAAGGACACCGGAGTAGAAAGCATACCAGCTATACTTGTCGCCCCCGTGGCCGTTGACCACGATCAGGGCGGCGGTGGGAGGGGCCTTCCTGCCTGTCGCCTTGGGAAGGTACAGCACCGCCGGCACCCGCATCCCGAACTGGGTGGCGTAGCTGACCCGCTCGGCGATGACCCCGGAATCCGGCTCGAATCGCCCGTGGATCCGGGCCTGCAACTCCGGCAGCGGATCCGGAACGCCCAGGGCGGACCGGATGCCGAGCGCCAGGGCCCACAACCCGCTGCCGGCAACCCACATCCTAGATCTCCCGCCTGTTTTCCATGCTCTTGAGCATGGTGACCTCGTCGACGTACTCCAGGTCGCTGCCCACCGGGATGCCCATGGCGATGCGGGTGACCCGCACCCCCAGCGGCTTCAGCAGCTTCGACAGGTAGACGGCGGTGGCCTCGCCTTCGGCGGTCGGGTTGGTAGCCACTATGATCTCCTCGACGGGTCCCTGCGGCAGCCGCTCGAAAAGGGTCTTGAGCTTAAGCTGCTCCGGACCGATGCCCCGCAACGGCGACAGGCAGCCGTGCAATACGTGATACAAGCCCTGAAATTGCCGGGTTCTCTCGATGACCATGATGTTGTGGGGCTCTTCGACCACGCAAACCAGCCGGGCGTCGCGGTGGGGGTCGGCGCAGATGGGGCACAACTCGGCGTCGGAGATGTTGTGGCAGGCCTCACAGAGGCGCATGCGCTGCTTGACCTCCAGCACCGCCTGGGCCAGCCGGCCGGCCTCCTCCGAGGTGACCCGCAGCAGGTGGAAGGCAATACGCTGGGCCGATTTCGGACCCACGCCCGGCAGGCGCTTCAGCTCGTCGATGAGGCGAGCCATCGGGGCAGCCAGATCACTCATGACGCTAGAACATCCCCGGCGGCAGGCCCAGGCCGCCCAGCATGCCGCCCATCTTCGACTGCGCTTCTTCGTCCACCCGCTTGGCGGCCTCGTTGACAGCGGCCAGGACCATATCCTGGAGCATATCGAGATCGGAGGCCGCCTCCGGGTCGATCTTGACCTCCAGCACGTGCTTCTGGCCGTCCATCTTCACAGTCACCATGCCGCCGCCGGTGGAGGCTTCGACGCGAATGGCGGCGAGCTGCTGCTGCATCTGCTCCTGCATCTTCTGGGCCTGGCGCATGATGGCCTGCATGTTGCCGGGCATTTTCACGGTTCTGTCTCCTTCAGGTCGCGCACCTCGCGCACCTGGCCGCTGAACAGGGTCAGGTAGCGCTGAACTCCGGAATGGGCCAGGGCGCGGGTGCGGGCCTGGTCGGTCGCCGCCGCTGGCGCGGAGGCCGCATGGGGCGCCGCCGGCTGCGACACCAGCGTCACCCGGATTTTCACCCGCCGCTGGAGCAGCCGTTCGGCCAGGACGGCCAGCGTGCGGGAAGCCGACTCCACCGAGAACTGCAGATCGGCCGGCGTTTGAAAGACCACCTCGCCGTTCGAGGCCTCCAGCACCGAGTGCTCCACGGCGTCGGCAGTGAACGGCTCGCCCTGCTCCCTCAGGGCCGCGACGAAGCGGGCGCGCAGATCGCTGTCGGCAGCGCCAGGGCCTATTTCCGAAGCGGCTGGCGCCTGGGCCGAAGCCGCCGGCGCCGGCGCCGGCGGCGGCGCCGGTCGCGGCGGCGACCCGGACCGGACCGGAGCCGGGGCCGCTCCAGCCAGGGCCTCCTCCAACGAAACCAGGCGGCCGGCGTGCACCAGTTTGAGCAATCCCATCTCCAGGTGAAACCGCGGCTGCGGGGCGTGCTGCATGTCGCGGTAGAGGTTGAGAATCAACTGTAGATAGCGGGTCAGGTCCTCTTCGGAGAACTGCGGCGTCCAGGAAGCCAGGCGGCGGCGCTCCTCGCCGGTGGCGGCGATCAGGCGCGAGTCCGCCCCCGCCACCCGCGCCACCAGCAGGTGGCGGAACCAGCGCGCCAGCTCCCGGCAGAATTGCTGCGGATTCTGTCCTTCCCCCGTGAGAGCATCGACCAGTTCCAGCAGCCGGGCCGGGGAGCCCTCCACCAGGGCTGCCGTCACTCCATCTAGCGCCTCGCTGCCCACCACCCCCAGCAGGCGGCGCACCGGCTCGGTCTGGAGCGTTTTGCCGAAGCTGGCGATGGCCTGGTCGAGCGCCGAGAGCGAATCCCGGATGCTGCCGTCGCCCGCCAGCGCGATCACCGCCAGGGCATCCGGCTCGGCCTCGATGCCCTCCTGGGCGCAGATCCACTGCATTCGCTCGACGACGTCTGCGAAATCCACCATGCGGAAGGTGAAGCTCTGACAGCGCGACGAGATGGTGGCCGGGATCTTGTGAGCCTCCGTGGTGCACAACATGAACACCACCCACTCGGGCGGCTCCTCCAGGGTCTTGAGCAGGGCGTTGAAGGCGGCGTCGGTGATCTGGTGGGCCTCGTCGATGATGAAAATCTTGTAGCGGTCGCGCGCCGGGCGGTAGCGGGCGTTCTCCCGCAGCTCCCGGACGTCGTCGATGCCCCGGTTGGAGGCGGCATCGATCTCGATCACGTCCATGGCGCCGCCGGCGGCGATCTCCCGGCAGCTGGCGCACTCCAGGCAGGGCTCCGCCGCCGGGCCCCGCTGGCAGTTCAGGCACTTGGCCAGGATCCGCGCCACGGTGGTCTTGCCGGTTCCGCGCTGCCCCGCGAAGATGTAGCCGTGCGCCACCCGGCCCTGCGTCAGGGCGTTCTCCAGCGTCTGCTTGACGTGCTGCTGGTTGACGACCTGCTGGAAATTCTGGGGCCGGTACTTGCGGGCGAGGACCTGGTACATGAGGGCAGTTGTCAGTTGTCAGTTGTCAGTGGTCGGTTGTCAGTGGTCAGTTGTCAGTTGCCGGTTGTCAGTAGTCGGTTGTCAGTGGTCCGTTGTCAGTGTTCCGCGGCCCTGCAACTGGCAACTGACAACCGACAACTGGCAACTGGCAACATGCCAAGCTCCGGGTGATCCGCGGCACACGGGTGGGGCCGCTACCGTTGCTTCCTTCCGGACCTGGCGGGGTTCGCAGCTTCCCGCTGCACGGAGCCCGGAACCTGGCAAGGGATAATGGTAGCACCATTTGCGACCGCCGGCGCCCCGGGCCCTTACCCCTTCAGCAGCGACTCCATCATCTCCACAATCGTAGAATCTCCCCAGTCGCGCGGGCCGATGATCTTGCGCACCACCCGGCCCTGGGGGCTGATCACGTAGGTTTCCGGATACTTGAAGGTCCCGTAGAGCCGGCTGACCTTTCGTTCCGGGTCCCGCACCGTGGGGAAACTTACGCCGGCGTGTTCCACCAGGTCCTGGTAGGCCTTGCGGTCCTCGTCGACGCTGACGCCCAGCACCACCACGCCCTGGGGCGCGTAGCGGATGTGAAACCGGTTGAGCGAGGGCAGCTCCTCCAGGCAGGGCGGACACCAGGTGGCCCAGAAATTCAGCACCAAAAACTTGCCGGCAAAGTCCTGGAGCTGGATGGGGCGGCCGGCGTCGGACGTCAAGGCGAACTCCGGCGCCTGGTCGCCTTCCTGGATCACCGGGCCGGCGGCGGACTGAAACGTGGGCCATAGCGACCCCAGCAAGGCCGCCGTCAGGGCGGCGATCGTCCCACCCAGCAAGTGCTGTTTCCCCGGGCGTTTCATATAATCGAGGATAGCATCCGATGAGCGCCCGAGAGATTGAAGACCCTCTGGAACAAGGTACGCAACCGGCGGCGATGACCGAGGCGGTGCGGACGCTGCTGGAGAACCTGGACGACGAGCCCGGCCGCGAAGGCCTCTCGCGCACGCCCCAGCGGGTGGCCGGGGCCCTGCGTTACCTCACCAGCGGCTACCGGATGAGCGCCAGCCAGATCCTCAACGGCGCTCTCTACGAGGTTTGCTACGACGAAATGGTGATCGTGAAGGACATCGAGCTGTTCAGCCTCTGCGAGCACCACCTGCTGCCCATGTGGGGCAAGGCCCACGTCGCCTACTTGCCGCACCGCAAGGTCATCGGGCTCAGCAAGATCCCGCGGCTGGTGGACATGTTCGCCCGGCGGCTGCAGATCCAGGAGCGGCTGACCAGCCAGATCGCCCACACCATCCAGGAGGCCATCGAGCCGCGAGGCGTCGGGGTGGTGATCGAGGCCCGCCACTTCTGCATGATGATGCGGGGAGTGGAAAAACAGCACTCCTCGGCCGTGACCAGCGCCATGCTGGGAGCCTTCCGGGAGTCCCAGCGGACCCGGGATGAGTTCCTGTCGCTGATCGCTCATGGATCGGGGTAGCACAGCGCGGCTCCGCCGCAACCGAAACCGGCTGCCCGCCGTCGCGGGCCGCCGGGGCGAGGGGGCGAATCCGGGGGAGGCCACGTCAGGAACCGGCGTTGGCCGAAATGTAATAAGTCCAGGACCCCATGGGGCCCGGTTTTGTGTTATCCTATACGGGTACGAGAGCGAGAGAAGCTGAGAGGAGTAGAGAACCAACGCATGCCGCTGGCCATAGAATCTAAGCAGCGCGTAATCCACAAGTACCGCACGCACGGGAAGGACACCGGCTCGCCGGAGGTCCAGGTGGCGCTGCTGACCGAGCGCATCCAGCAGTTGACGGAACATTTTAAGGCTCACCAGAGCGACCATGGGTCGCGCCGGGGCCTTCTGATGCTGGTGAGCAAGCGGCGCCGGTTGCTGACGTATCTGAAAGCCCACGACGCCGAGCGGTATAAGAGCCTGATCCAGAAGCTGGGGATCCGGCGATAGCCACGCGGGCGGGCGCTGGTTCGAAGACCGGGAATGGCAGGGGCGAGGCTGGCCGAGGCGGTTCGAAAGAACGGGCTCGGACATCCTCGCCTTTTTGTTTGAACGCGTCGACGTTGCGCCTCCGCCGGGCATACCCTATCCGCCTCCGCTCCGTTACAGGAGAGAGGAAACAATGACCTATAGTACAGAGATTCAGATTGGCGGCCGCACCCTCCGGCTCGAGACCGGCAAGGTCGCCAAGCAGGCCGGTGGCGCCGTCGTGGTGACCTCCGGTGACTCGGTGGTGCTGGTCACCGCCACCTCCAACGAGGACCCCCGCGAGGGCATCGATTTTTTTCCCTTAACGGTTGACTATCGCGAGTACACCTACTCCGCCGGACGAATTCCGGGGGGCTACATCAAGCGGGAGGGCCGGCCGACCGAAAAGGAGATTCTCACCTGCCGGCTGATCGACCGTCCCATCCGGCCGCTGTTCCCGGAGGGGTTCCGCTGCGAGACCCAGGTAATCGCCATGGTGCTGTCGGCGGACCCGGAGTTTGATCCCACCATCATGAGCATCGTGGGGGCCTCGGCGGCCATCGCCGTCAGCGATATCCCTTTCCTGCACGTGATCGGAGCCGTGCGGGTCGGCCTCCTCAACGGGGAGTTGGTTGCCAACCCCGGCTACCTGGCGATGAAGGAATCAAAGCTGAACATCGCCGTGGCGGCCGCCGAAGAGGGCATCGTCATGGTGGAAGCCGGCGCCGCGGAGCTCTCGGAGGCCCAGATACTGGAGGCCATCCAGTTCGGGCACGACGCCTGCAAGAAGATCGTGGCCGGCATTCGGGAACTGGCCGCCCAGGCCGGCAAGCCCAAGCGCACTGTCACCCCACCCGCCCTTGACCAGGCCCGCGTGGCCGAGATCGAGTCGCAACACCGCCAGGCTCTGCGCGACGCTCTCGACACCGCCACGTGCAACAAGCGGGAGAGCCACGACCGCGTCAAGGCCATCAAAAAGCAGATCCAGGCGTCTTACGATCCCGAAACCCAGAAGGAGAAAATCCGCGAGGCCGGCCGAATCTTCGAGGCCCTGAAGGAAAAGATCTTCCGGGACGAATTGCTGGAGGGGCGCCGCCGGCCCGATGCCCGCGCCTTCAACCAGATCCGCGCCATCTCCAGCGAAGTGGGCATTCTGCCGCGCGTGCACGGCTCGGCGCTGTTCACCCGCGGCGAGACCCAGGCCCTGGTCGCTGTGACCCTCGGCACCAAGGACGACGCCCAGCGCCAGGAACTGATCGAGGAACCCGAGGTCTTCAAGCGCTTCATGCTGCATTACAACTTCCCGCCCTTCTCGGTCGGCGAGGTGGCGTTCCTGAGAGGAGCGGGGCGACGCGAAGTTGGCCACGGCGCGCTGGCGGAGCGCTCCCTGCTGCGGATGATTCCCGAGGAGGCCTCCTTCCCTTACACCATTCGGGTGGTGGGCGACATTCTGGAGTCCAACGGTTCCAGTTCCATGGCCACGGTGTGCGGCGCCACCCTCAGCCTGATGGACGCCGGGGTGCCTCTGAAGGCGCCGGTGGCAGGCATCGCCATGGGCCTGGTCAAGGAGGGCGACAAGTACGCCATCCTCACCGACATCGCCGGCGCCGAGGACCACTATGGCGATATGGACTTCAAGGTCGCCGGCACCCGGGCCGGCATCACCGGCCTGCAGATGGATATCAAGACCCCCAATGTTTCCGTCGGCATCCTGACGGAAGCCCTGGCCCAGGCCAGCGAGGCGCGCCTCTTCATCCTGGACCGCATGGCGGAGACCCTCGCGGAGCCGCGCCAGAAAATCTCCTCCTTTGCCCCGCGCATCTTCACCTTAAACATCCCGACCTCCAAGATCCGCGATGTCATCGGGCCCGGTGGCAAGGTCATCCGGGGGATCGTCGAGCAGACCGGCGTCAAGATCGACGTCGCCGACGACGGCACCATTCAGATCGCCTCGGTCGACGAGGTCTCCGCCAACAAGGCCATCCAGATCATCAGCGACATCACGGCGGTGGCCGAGGTCGGCAAAACCTACCTCGGTAAGGTCGTGCGGCTGGTCGATTTCGGCGCTTTCGTAGAGATCTTCCCCGGCACCGACGGACTACTGCATATCAGCGAGGTGGCCGAACAGCGCATCCGCGAGGTTCGCGATGAGCTGAAGGAAGGCGACCAGATCCTGGTGAAGGTGCTGGCCCTCGAAGGCAACAAGATCAAGCTCAGCCGCAAGGCCGTGCTGCGCGAGCAGCGCGAGAAAAAGAAGCACGCCGAGACCCCGGGGTAGGCCGGGCGGCCGGCGGCCGCTCCCTGCTACCGCCGGCCCACCGCCACCAGGTGCTGGTCGGTCCGGAAGTAGATTCGGCTCCCAGCAATGGCCGGCGAGGCCAGGGTTCGCTCGCCCAAGGTGTTCCGCGCCAGAACTTTGTGCCGGCGTCCGGATTCCAGCACCCAGGCTTCGCCGGCCTCGTTGACCAGGTAGACGCGGCCCTCGGCAGCCACCGGCGAGGCCGAGAACACGCCCCCCAGCCGCTCCCGCCACAGCACGCTGCCGTCGGCGGCCTCCACGGCGGCGGCGATGCCGGTTTCGTTGGCCATGTAGAGCAGGCCCTGGTAGTAGAGCAGGGAGGAGACATAGGGGCCGCCGGTCTTCGACAGCCACTGGAGATGGCTCCGCGAGACGTCGCCGCGGCCCCCGACCTTCACCGCCAGGTAGGGGCTGCTGCTGTAGCCCCGGTTGGCGTAGACGATGCCCTGGTGGAAGACCGGGGTCGGCACCGGCACCCGGTTGGGCTCGCCGATGTGCCACAACAGCTCTCCAGTGGTGGGGTCTACGGCGTCGATGCGTTCGCTGGAGTTGAGGATCAGCTCGTCGCCCCTGGGTCCTGAAACGACAAACGGCGTGGTGTAGGAGCGGCGGTCGTTGCCCCGGTCGATCTTCCAGCGGGTTTGGCCGGTGCGCCGGTCAAGCGCGGTCAGATAGGCCTTACCCTGGTGATCGCACAGCAGAATCAAGGTGTCCCGGTAAATCGTCGGCGAGCTGCCGTGCCCCCACAGGATCTCGAACGGACCGTAGTCCCGGCTCAGGTTCCGCTTCCAGGCCGGCTTTCCGTCGAGGTTCAGGGCCAGCACCTGGCCGGTGCCGAACCAGGCGTAGACCCGCTCGCCGTCGGTGACACAGCTGGGGCTTGCCAGGTTGTGCTTCATGTGGACCTTCGGCAGCTCGCCTTCGGCGTCGAAGCGGTACTCCCACAGCGGCTTGCCGCCGGAGCGGCCGAAGGCGTGAACGACAAACTCGGTCTTGGCCTTCTCGCCCGTCTTGCGAGCGGCTGCCGAGTCCTCGAAATCCCGGCCACGCTGCTCGAATGGTCCGTCGCCGATCTGGGCCGTGAGAAAGATCCGGTCGCCCTGAATAATGGGAGTCGACGTACCGAGGCCTGGCAACGGTCTTCTCCAGGCGATGTTCTTGCCCGGCCCCCACTCGATCGGGAGGCCGGTTTCTTCGGAGATGCCGTTGGCCGTCGGGCCCCTCCACTGGGGCCAGTCGGCCGCCGCCAACGGAACCGCCACAGAGAGAACCACCAGGAGCCTGAGCATGGCTCCTATTATGCGACAATGCGGCTCCGCAGCAGGACCCACTCCTGGCTGGAGAACATCTTCGGCCCGACCTCGACCAGCCGCGGCAACATCTGGAAGACAGCGCCGGGCCCCCATTTGGCGCCGAGCCGGGTTCGATAGCCGCGCCGGTTCAGTTCCTGGGCCACCTGCGACAGGGGACTGTCATCCACGATGAGTTGCATCATCAGCATCAGGGCCTGCTTCTCGGTGGGGTTCTCTTCCAGGTGCAGGCAGTCTTCGGAAACCTGCAAACCAAACGGAATCTCTTCCCGCCAGCGGTCCGGGTCGGGCCGCTCGCCGGCGGCGGCACGAACCCACTCGATCCCCGCCAGCCGCCAGCCTTCGGCGGCCTTCTGCTGGAAGTACTCCGGCGACGGCGGGGTCGCCAGGGCATCGCGTAGTTTCTCGGGCTTTGGCATTGCGGGGCGCCTCCTTGCTACTGGTGCCAGCAAGCTCGGTACCGCTCGAGCCGGTGGGGAGGAACGAGTCTGTTGCGGTTGCGGTTCGCTAAGTCGTTGATTCGGTGGAGCTGAAAATGGTCGCAGATCTGCAACCATTTCTTTGGTCACCGTGCGGTGCCAACCTTGGGATTCAGGGATCCCACCGTTGGGACCTTCAGCCCTGAGAACTTCCGATTGGCGCGTTCGCCTTGATAAGTGCTGGCTTGGCGGCGAACGGCGCCGTCCCCTGCTCGATGGCGCGGATGATGAGGGCGCGAATCGAGGTGCCTGAACGCTGCGCCCGGCGGCGCAGCCTGTCGTGCAACCGGTCCGGGATATCAACAGTGGTTCGGACTGCCATGACTTCATTAAGTCCCCCGTTGGGACCCGCCGGTTCCGCCGCCGGGACGCCATTCAGCACAGGGTTTCTCTGTGGTCTCTGTGCCTCTGTGGCTAATCCCTCCCCGCGCTCACCAGGTTCGCGAACACCCGAAACGCCCCCGGCACCCCCGCGGGCAGCTGCCGGAACCAGGCGTAGGCGGTGTAGATGTAGACGCCTTTGCCGTAGCGGGCAAACAGCGTCCCGCCCGCTTGCGGCGGCTCACCGGGGTCGTTCGAGACCAGCACCGGCTGGTAGCGCTCGTCCCACTTGCCCAAGAAGTACAAGCCGCGCTCCTGCACCCAGCCGTCGAAATCCCGCGCCGTGATGCGGTTGGGCCTCTTGAGTAGCGGATGGTCGGGGTCCGGGAAGCTGACCGGGGCCTCTTCGACGCTCACCCGGTTGTTGGAGAGGGCCAGCGGATAGGGCGCCAGCTGGGCGGCGCGGGAGCCGGCGGCCGGCGCGGCGCCAGGGCCGAAGCCCTCCAGGGTGTTGTACTGCACCACCAGCGTGCCACCGCCCGCGACATAGTCGAGGAGGCGCTGGCGGGCCGCCAGCAGGTCGTCGCGGACGTTGAGGGCCCGCACCCCGGTGACGATGGCGTCGAAGCGGCCCAGGTCCGCGCCGGCCAGATCCTCGGCGGAAAGCAGCCGGACGGAAGCCCCCAATTGCTCGAGCGCCTGGGGCACGTCATCGCCGGCGCCCATCACGTAACCGATGTTGCGCGCCGCGAGGTGCGCGTCGAAGCGCTCAAAGCGCGCCCGCGCCGGAGCCATCAGCACCTGCGGCGGAATGTGGGGGTGGCGGATGGAGGTGAGGCCCAGCGAAACCACGGCGCCTCCGACCTCGGCGCGAACAGTGGCGTAGCCGCCGCCCGCCCCTGCCGGCGGGGTCACCTCGAAGGCCACGCTGGCCTGCTGGTCTCGCGCCGCCAGATCGAAGGGCGCCGCCGCCGGGGAGGCTCGCCAGCCTGCCGGCAGTTCCAGGGCCACCGACCCTTTGGCCTGGCCGGCGCCGGAAGTCACCCTCACCACCACCGGCCGAGGCTTCGGATCGGGAAAGATGACGCTGGGGGCCGCAAAAGCCACCGCCACCGGTGGAACGATGAGCACCTCTCGGACCTGCTCGCCCTTGGCCCGGTCCACCCAACGGTAACGCACCGGAACGCCATAGGACAGCTCCAGCCCGTCGGCGGTCCGGAGCCGGAAAGTGATCTCGAGTGGCGGGGGGTCCTGGGCCACTCCGATCAGCGCCGGATCGCTTACCGGATAGGAATCACCCTCCCGCCGCTGGCGCATCCAGGAAGCTTGTGAGTAGGGCGTTGATGCAGGGATCTCGACGTTCAGCCGGACGGTCTCCGGGGCGTTGTGCTCCAGCGGCCGGCTTGCCGTCACCGCGTTCACGGCGACACCCGATACCTCCACCTGCTGCCAGCTGAGCGGGAAGCGCGAACGGTTGAGCGCTGTCAGGGTCACTTGCACGCTGGAGCCCGGAACGACATTCCAACGGTCGGCCTCCGCGTCGAGCCACAGCCCGGCGGCCAGCGAGATGGCCTCGAGCAGCTCAGCACGCTTGAGATCCACCCAGGGGTCCCGCAACGGCTCCAGCTCTCGATAGGCCTCCACCAGCAGGGGCAGGCTCTTGTCGGGCCGCGCCGGATCCAGCTCCCGGCGGGCGCCAGCCAGCAGCTCGCCGGCGCGGGCGCCTCCCGGCAGGCGTCCCCAGGTAGTATCAATTCCTTCAAACAGCTCGGCTTTGGCGGACTCACCGGCCAGGTGGACGAAAGACTGCCGCGAGGGACCCTTACGCTCCGCCGAGCCGAACCCCTGGCTGGAGTGCTGCGAGCGGCTCTCGGCGGCGATCTCGGCGTACGACTTGCCCAGCGGGAAATCGTATTCGCCGGCGTCGATGACCATCCGTCCTCCGGCGCGCGCCTGGTCGTCTTCCTGCCGCCGTCCGAAGGCGAAGGTATTGAACACCAGGCGGCGGGCGCGCCACGGCGCCAGGCCTTGCCGGATCTGCTCGGGAAACCGCTCCGCGTCGGCGGCGGCCTCAAAGGCCTCCGGCGTCAGGTGACCGGTGGCGGTGTGCTGGCCGTGTCCGGCGCTGCCCTGGGGCGGGAAGCGCGCCACGATCACATCCGGACGGAAACGCCGGATCACCCGAACCATGTCCTCGAGGAGCCTTTGGCGGCCCCATTTCTCGAAGGCCTCCTCGGGGTTCTTGGAGAAGCCGAAATCGAAGGCTCGGGTGAAGAACTGCTCGCCGCCGTCGATGCGCCGGGCCGCCAGCAGTTCCTGGGTTCGGATGAGACCTAAGGCTTCGTACTGCTCGGCCCCGATCAGGTTCTGGCCGCCTTCGCCGCGGGTGGATGACAGGTAGGCCGTCCGGACATGCCGCCCGCGGGCAAAGTAGGCGATCACGGCGGTGTTCTCGTCGTCCGGGTGGGCGCCCACCATCAGCAGGCTGCCCAGAACGTTGAGCCGGTCCAGGGTCTGGATCAGCCGGGGGGCGCCGGCCAGGGGGGTGGGCTGGGCGGCCAGCGGGTAAAGTGCCAGCCCCAACCCGACGATGATTTTGGTAACAAACCTCACGGCCGCAGAGCCCATCATGACAGAGCCACCCGCGTGGTGGCCATTCGGCTCTGCACCGCCGGCCTGGGCGATCAACCGACCGTATCACACTTCGCTTCGGTCAATCGAGGCGGGCTTGCCGAAAACTCCCCTCCTTACGTATCCTGGAACTGTGAGCAAGCATGAAGCCCGCCCGTGTTCCTCGGGGCCGGCGGCCAGGGAGAACAGGCGATGAGCGACACCCGCCAGCACGTACACGAGCTGATTGACCGGTTGCCGCCGGCCCAACTGACCGCCGTCGCGGGCCTGTTGGAAGCGATGCTCCATCCGGAAAACGAGGAGATCAGTGAAGAAGAGCGCGCGGTGGCCGAAGCCAAGCAGTGGCTGCGCGACCATGGCGGTAAAGGAATTCCGCACGAAGAGGTCCTGGCCGACTTCGGTCTCACGCCGGAGGACTTCCGCCGCATGGGCGAAGAGCGCGCCCAGCGGCGCCGCGGCTAATGGGCGTGGGCAAACGGATTGAGTGGACGCCGCAGGCCCGCGCCGACGTCCGGCGGATTGACCGGCAAACGGCCTTGGAGCTGCTCGAAGGACTAGCCGATTACGTTCTCACCGGCTACGGCGATGTGGAGCGCTTACAAGCTGTCGAGCCGCGCGAACTGCGCCTCCGCCTCGGCGACTACCGCATCCGTTTCTACGATCACGGCGAGTGGATTCAGATCCTCCGCGTGCTCCATCGCCGGGAGGCTTATCGGTGACCACTGTCTCGTGGCGCCGATAGGCTCCCGCAGCTGATCGACGCGATCTGGCAGCAGTTCGCCCGGGAGGCCGCCGGCATCATCCACTGCGCCCGCTGCCCGGCCCCCGAACTGCGGCCGCTGGTGCAGCAGCACCCGCACTGACCGCCAGTACTGCTCACCGGCGTGCCGGACGCGGGGGCTGGGCGGCCACCGGGTAAAGTGTCAGCCCCAACCCGACGATGATTTTGGTAACGCTTCTCACTGCTAAGTGGTCCATCATGACAGAGGGGCCCGTCAATGTGGAAGTGGGCTGAAGCCGTTCGGCGGTGGGCGCGGGAGGGCTTGACCGAGCGTCCCCCGGTCCGCATCGGACTGGCTCTGGGCGGCGGCTTTGCTCGCAGCCTGGCTCATGTCGGCCTCCTCCAGGTCTTTCAGGAACGCGGCATCCCCATCCACAGCCTGGCCGGTATCAGCTCCGGCGCCATGATCGCCGCCGCCTTCGCCAGCGGCACTCCGCTGGACCAGATCATCTCGGCGGGTGCCTGCACCAGCTTCAGCAGCTACGCCCGCTGGACCCTCTCGAAGGTCGGGCTGGCCACCAACGACCGCATGGACCTCTACCTCCGCAAGCTGCTGCGCGCCACCCGCTTCGAGCAGATGCGCACGCCGCTGGCCGTGGTAGCCACCGATCTGGGAACCGGAGCGGCCGTCGTCTACAAGGACCGCGGCGACGTCATCGCCCCGGTGCGCGCCAGCTGCGCCTACCCCGGTCTGTTCCTGCCGGTCGAGATCGACGGCCGCTGGCTGGTCGACGGCGCCATCGCCGCCAACGTGCCGGTGGATGCCGCAGCCGGTATGGGCGCCACCCACGTCATCGCCGTGCACCTCCACACCGTCCCGGAGATCGCCGACCGACCCGCCAACATCTTCCAGGTGGTGAACCGCTGCTTCGCCATCATGCAGGACCGCATGGTCACCGACTGGCGCCAGAAGGCCCGCCTGGTCGTGGAGCCCGACGTAGGGGATTTCACTTGGGACGACTTCGGCCGGGCCCCCCAACTGGTCGAGGCCGGCCGTCGCGCTGCCCTGGCCGCATTGCCCAAAATCCAGAGCTGGCTCCGGGGCGCCGCCATCCATGCCCGGCTCAGCAGTCCTCGGCTGGCGGCGGTGGCTACGTTTCCGATGCCGGAAAAGCCTGGTTCCTGATGGAGCGGCCTGCCGCTACCCGGTCCCTGGGCGTAGAGAAAGGTAGGCCGGCCCAGTGATATCATGAAGGCATGGCCGTGCCTGCAGCAGCGGAGCTCCCCTGCGATGCGATCGCGGAGGTGTGCCGCAAGTACCGGGTGGCGGAACTGTCGGTGTTCGGCTCCGCCTTGCGGCCGGACTTCGCCGAGCACAGCGACGTGGACTTTTTGGTGGTCTTCGAGCCTCAGGCTAAGATTGGCCTGGAGTTCGTGCGTCTTCAACGGGAGCTCTCGGCGGTCATCGGCCGCAACGTCGATCTCGTCCCCAAGCACTGCCTGAAGCCTCAGATCCGGGAAGAAGTTCTGAACCAGGCTCGAGTCGTCTATGCGGCACGCCAGGCTGTACTTGGCTGACGTCGTGGACGCCGGCGACTCTATCGCCCGCTTCCTGGCCGGTGTCTCCGAGGACGCGTTCCTGGCCAGCGACCTGATTCGAAGCGCCGTGCTCCAGAAGCTGATGATCATCGGAGAAGCGGCGGCCAGGATTCCCGAAGAGGTACGGCGCCGGCGCCCCGAAGTGCCCTGGGCTGACATCGCCGATTTCCGGAACGTGGCGGCGCGCGGATACTTCACGATGGATTGGTCGATCGTGTGGACGATCGCCTCGGAACAGGTTCCGGAACTGCGCCGGCAGGTGGCTGCGATCCTCGACCGTGAGCCGCCTCCTTGATTCGGCGGCCGCTCCCCTCCTACACCGCCACCGCGTTCTGCCGAATGTAGTCTTCCAGCATCGACTGGGGCGGCCCGATATAGTGAAACGACTCGGCGTACGCGACGCCGTATTGCCGGCCCAGCTCGGCGTCCTCCCGCAGCACCAGGTGCTTGATGTACTCCCGGTTGGCGGTCTGGTCGTCGTTGCCGAGCAGCGGCAGGCGGCGGCCTTGTTTGGCGAGCCGGGCGCGCAGGGCGGCGCCGTTTTCACCGGCCGGTCCCTGGGTGACATTCGCCAGGTTGACTTCGACTTTTTGGTCGACGACCGAGCTGATGTCCACTACCCGATTCACCAGCTGGGGGCCCCGCGCGAAGTAGTATTTCTCTTGCACGGCGTGGGGCTTCAGCCCGGCCTCGAAATGCTCCGGGAAGTCCCAGCGGCCGCCGGCCATCCAGCAGGCGGCCTCCACGCACTGGGCCGTGACGGAGTGGTCGGGGTTCTCCTCGTAGTGGCCCCAGGGGTCGTAGCAGATCACGGTATCCACCTTCATGAGACGAAACAGAAAAATGAGGCGGCATTGCAGCTCGACGCGCGAAACCTCGTCCATGCGATGGTTGCGGCTGTGCAGGTCGAAGACCTTGCCGAGTCCCAGACGGCGGGCCACCTCGAAGTTGTCGCGCTCATTGTTGAGGACGACCTCGCCGACCGTGGCGCCGCGGCCGGCCATCTCGTCGTTGGTGGTGCGGATGAGGATGCCGGTGTAGCCCTCCCGCAGGAGCTTGAGCACGGCGCCGCCGGCGAACAGGGGCACGTCGTCGCAGTGGGGCTGGATGGCGGCCAGCACCTTGCCTTTGTGCGGCTGGCCGGGCTGCTCCCGCTCGAGGAACACGGCCTCCGACTCGGCCCAGCGCTTCATGCGGGTTTGGGGCGGAGCGGGCAGGGCGCCCCCAGCCAAGCTGCCGGCGAGAAATCGTCTTCGCTGCATGGTTCTTCTCCTTCCAGTCCGTAACACAGGCATTCGGTACGTTCGGAGGCAAGCCAGCGCCGGTATCATCCGGAGCGCAGCCGCTGTCATCCCGAGCGTAGCGAAGGATCTGCTTTCGCCCCGGCGCAACAGCAGATCCCTCGCTACGCTCGGGATGACAATTGCCGGGGACAGCCAACGCCACCACTTTTATGTCGCACACCCCAGGCATTCCTGCCTGTCCGGCGGGCACCCTCCATGGTATATAATGAAGGTTTCCATCGAGGAGACGCGATGCCGAAGAGGACATTCCAGCCCAACCGCCGGCGGCGCTCAAAGACCCACGGCTTTCGGGTGCGGATGCGGACGCCGGGGGGCCGCAAGGTGCTGGCCCGGCGGCGGTCCAGGGGGCGCCACAAGCTTACCGTCAGTTCTGAGCGCTGAGCGAGTCTGCCCGGTGCCATCGGCGCGGTTCGGCCTTCCTCAAGCAATCCGCCTGCGCAAGACCGCCGAGTATCGCAGGGTTTATCAGGAAGGCAGCAGGTTCACGGGGCCGCTGTTCGCGGCTTTTTACAGACGGGGAGAGCCGGGGCGGCCGTCGCGGGTAGGATATACGACGCCCCGCGCGCTGGGGAAGGCGGTGACGCGGAACCGGATCCGGCGCCGGCTTCGCGAGGCCGTGCGGGTGCGGCTGCCGGGCCTGGCGCCGGGATGGGAAGTAGTCTTCAATCCCCGCCGAGCGCTGCTGGAGGCGGAGTTCCGCCGGCTGGAGGCGGAGGTGGAGCGGCTCTTCGACAAGCTGCGGGATAAACCATGAGCAGGATCCTGATCGCCGTGCTGACAGCCTACCAGCGAGTGGTATCACCGCTGCTGCCGGCGGCCTGCCGCTTTCACCCCAGTTGCTCGCACTACGCCCGGCAAGCCGTGGAGCGCCATGGCGCGCGGCGAGGCCTGTGGCTGGCGGCGAGGAGGCTGCTCCGCTGCCAGCCGTTCTCGGCGGGGGGGCTGGATCCGATTCCATGAACGAGGATAAGGAACAGAAACAGATCCAGCTTCGGGCGCTGCTGGCTTTCGGGCTGTGCGCCGCCATCCTGTTTGGATATCAGTACTTCATGGAGAAGTTCGGGCCGCCCAAGCCGGCTCCCAAGGCCGCGCCGGCCCCGGCGGCGGCATCGGCTCCGGCGGCGGCTCCGGCGGCGGCATCGGCTCCGCCGGCGGCGGCGCCCAAGGCCCCCGCCGCCCGCGGTCGGGCCCAGACCAAGCCTGCCGCGGCGCAGGCCGGAGAGAAAGATCAGACCTTCATCGTCGAGACCGACACCTTCCTGGTGGCCCTGTCGAACCGCGGCGGCGTGGCGACCAGCTGGACGCTGAAGCGCTACAAAGATGACATCGGCAAGCCGCTGGAGCTGGTCAATACCACCGCCGCCGGCGAGACCGGATACCCGTTCAGCCTGGCGTTTCGGGACAGCCCGCCGCCGGTGGATTTGAACCAGGCTCTGTTCCAAGCCGAAACGCCGTCCGGACGGCTGACTGGCCCTGTGGCGGTGACCTTTTACTGGTCGAACGGCAACCTCGCCGCCCGCAAGACCTTCCGGTTCTCCAAGGATTCCTACGTGGTCGAAGTGGAAAGCGAAGTCCGCCAGGGCGCCCAGGCGGTTCCCCACTTGCTGGCCTGGCGTGGCGGCTTTGGCGACGCCGCCGTCAGCGACCAGGCGCGTTCGGTAAAAACCTTCTACTACGACAGCGCCCAGGCGAAGGTGGTTTGGGTGGAGGCCAAGGAAGCCGAGAAGGGGCCGGTGCGGCATCCCGGGAACTATCTCTATGCCGGTATCCAGGATCTGTATTTCGCCGCCGCCTTTCTGCCGGCCGGCGGGGTCACGGCGCTCGAGCTCGAGACCAGCGCCAAGGAGGTGGCCACCTCCCGCCAGGCCAAGAAACAGTGGTTCGCGGGGGCGGCCGTGGGGGCCGCTGAGAACCGCTTCCGCGCCTACGTGGGGCCCAAGGATCTCCAGTTGCTGCGCTCCATCCGGCCCGAGCTGCCCCAGCTGGTGGATTTCGGCTTTTTCAGCTTCATCGCCTACCCCTTGTTCCTGGGCCTGGAGCTGACCTACCAGCGGCTGGTGCCCAACTTCGGCTGGGCCATCGTGCTGCTCACCATCGTCATCAACTTCGCGCTGTTCCCGCTGAAGCTCAAGAGCATGAAGTCGATGAAGAAGATGCAGCGGCTGCAGCCGCTCATCAAGCACATCAACGACAAGTACAAGAGCCTCCCGCTGCGGGACTCGCGCCGGCAGGATCAGAACAAAGAGGTCATGGAGCTGTACGGCAAGTACGGAGTTAACCCCCTGGGCGGCTGCCTGCCGATGCTGCTACAGATGCCTTTCTTTTTTGCCTTCTACACCGTGCTGACGATTTCGATCGAGATGCGGCAGGCGCGGTGGCTGTGGGTGCCGGACCTGTCCTCGCCGGAGCCGTTCGTCATCAAGATCCTGCCCATCCTGATGATCGCCACCCAGTTCTGGTACCAGAAGATGACCCCCGCCACCACCGCCGACCCGGCCCAGCAGAAGATGATGCAGTTCATGCCCCTGATCATGGGGTTCTTCTTCTACAGTCTGTCGAGCGGCCTGGTGCTATACTGGTTGACCGGCAACTTGGTCGGCATTGCCCAGCAGTTGTTCATCAACCGGCTGCCGGAGCCGGAGTTGGATCTGGAGCCGGCGAAACGGGGCCGGACGAAAAAACAAAAGTAGCCATGTTGGTTCTATGAGCGCGAAGTGGACGGCCGAACAGATGGGTCCCCGCCTGGAAGGGTTTCTCCGTCCGGTGCTCCAGGCAGCGCGGTTGAACGTCGAGTTTCAGGTCCAGAACGGCTCGCTGCTGGATCCGGAGATGGAAAGCCCCGACCTGACCGTGAGCTTCACGGGCCGCGACGTGGAGTTGCTGCTGGCCAACAAGGCCGAGCTGCTGCTGGCGCTGGAGCACCTGACCCTGGAAGCGGTGCGGGCCCGGCCCGAGGAGCACTCCCGGGTGCTGTTCGACGCCGACGAGTACCGGTTGCTGCGCATCGAGGAGCTGCGCCTGAGCGCCCAGGCGGCGGCCGAGAAGGTCAAGCGGGCCGGGGCGCCCTTCAAGTTCGGCCCCATGAACAGCCGGGAGCGCCGGATCCTGCACCTGGCGCTGCGGCGCGATGCCGCGGTGCGGACCCAATCGGAAGGCCTGGCCCCGCAGCGCGGGGTGGTCATCTATCCAGTAGTCAGTAGTCAGTAGTCAGTAGTCAGTAGTCAGTAGTCAGTTGTCAGGAGCCGCACCCAGTTCAGCCCGCCGCTCCCAGTGGCCCCGCTGACAACCGACAACCGACAACCGACAACTGACAACCGACAACTGACAACTGACAACTGACAACCGACAACCGACAACTGACAACTGACAACCGACAACTGACAACCGACAACTGACAACTGACAACCGACAACTGACAACTGACAACTGACAACCGACAACTGACAACTGACAACTGACAACTGACAACTGACAACCGACAACTGACAACCGACAACTGACAACCGACAACTGACAACTGACAACTGACAACCGACAACTGACAACTGACAACTGACAACTGACAACTGATTCCACTGACAACCGACAACTGACAACTGACAACTGACAACTGACAACTGACAACTGATTCCACCATCGTTGCCATCAGCACGCCGCCCGGCCGGGGAGGCCTGGGGGTGGTGCGGATCTCGGGCCGCCAGGCCAGGGCCGTCGCCGGACAGCTCGTGAAGCTGGCCGGTGGGGCGGAACTGGAAAGCTGGCGCTGCGCCCTGGGCCGGCTGCTGGACCAGCAGGGGCGCCCCATCGATCAGGTGGTCGTGACGTACTTCGCGGCGCCGCGCTCCTATACCGCCGAAGACGTGGTGGAGATCAGCTGCCATGGGGCGCCGGTAGTGCTGCGACACGCCGTGGAGCGCGCCATCGGATGCGGAGCCCGGCTGGCCGATCCCGGCGAGTTTACGCTGCGGGCCTTCTTGAACGGCCGCATTGACCTGGCCCAGGCCGAAGCCGTCCAGGATCTGATCCAGGCCCAGACCCTCTACCAGGCCCGGGTGGCGGCCCAGCAGGCCGAGGGGGCTGTCTCGGGAAGGCTGGCTCCCCTCAAGGCCCAGCTTGTGGAGCTGATCGCCTTGCTCGAAGCCGGCATCGACTTTGCGGAGGACGACGTCAGCATCGCGCCCGAGGCCGAGCTGCTCGGGAGACTAGGACCGATCGAGGCCGGAATCGCGGCTCTGGCCAGCACGTTTCTGTACGGCAAGGTGGTGGCCGGCGGTTTTACGCTGGCCATTGTGGGCCGGCCCAACGTTGGAAAGTCCAGCCTGTTCAACCGGCTGCTGGCTCAGGAGCGCGCCATCGTCACCGAGATCCCCGGCACCACTCGGGACCTGGTATCGGAGGCGGTCTCCATTCACGGCATCCCGGTGAAGCTGATCGATACCGCCGGTATTCGTTTGACCCAGGACCGGGTGGAGTCCCTGGGCGTTCAGAAAAGCTATGAGGCGCTGGCGGACTCGGACTTGACGCTGGTGGTGATTGACGCCTCCAGCCCGGTGGAGCCGCTCGATGAGGAACTGCTGGAACACGCCGGGCGATTAGGGAAGCGAATCGTCGCCGCCAACAAGTGCGACCTGCCGGCGGCGGCTCAACACCAGGGGGCCTGGCGGGTCTCGGCGGTCACCGGCGAGGGGATCGACGAGCTGCGCCAGGCCATCTATGAAGCCGCGGTACCCCGGTTGGGGGATGGAGAGACCGGCTTCATCACCAGCCTGCGGCACGAAGGGCTGCTGCGCGAGGCTCTCGCAGCGCTGGACCGCGCCCGCCTGGGGATTCACACCGGCGTGCCCCACGAGATGCTGCTGCTGGATCTCTACAGCGCCTTGCGGGCGGTCGATTCTATTACCGGGGCCACCACGGTAGAGGACATCCTGGATCAGATCTTCTCGTCTTTCTGCATCGGCAAGTAAGGAGCGGCCGCAGGCCGCTCCGGACCAGAGCCCGTCATCCCGAGCGAAGCGAGGGATCTGCTGTTGTTCACGGATTGGCTGGCCAGCAGGTTTTCGCAAAAAACAGATCCCTCGCTTCGCTCGGGATGACAGGTCCTGGCCGTGTCCCAGCCTGTTGTCAACCCTACGGGAATGTCCAAACTCCAGGGCCGCTCCGGCCTCCAGCCGGGCGGCGGCGAAAGCGGCTACAATGAAAGGATGAAGGCATGGGTCCACGTAGGGCTGAAGAAGACGGTGCTGGATCCGCAGGGCCAGACCATTTGTCGGGCGCTGGTTTCCATGGGTTATGACGAGATCCGCGAGGTGCGGCAAGGCAAATACTTCGAGATCGAGCTGGCGCCAGGCATCGACAGCGGGCAGGCGCGGGCCCAGATTGAAAAGCTTGCCGGCGAGGTGTTGACCAATCCGGTCATCGAAGACTTCAACTATCGGTTGGAAGAGTAACTATGTGCGGCATAGTCGGCTACGTGGGGCCCCGCAAGGCGGTCCCGATCATCCTGGACGGGTTGCGGCGGCTGGAATACCGCGGCTACGACTCGGCCGGCATCGCAGTGGCTTCAGAAGAGAACGGGTTGCTGGTGCGGCGGGCCTCCGGCAAGCTGCGCAACCTGGAGGAGGCCATCCGGCTCAGCCCCATCGAGGGGAGCTACGGCATCGGGCACACCCGCTGGGCGACGCACGGGCGCCCCACCGAAGAGAATGCTCACCCGCACCGGGATTGCTCGGGCGACGTGGTGGTGGTGCACAACGGCATCGTCGAGAACTTTCTGAGCCTGAAACAGGACCTGGCGGCCGCCGGGCACCGCTTCGTCACCGAGACCGACACCGAGGTTATCGCCCACCTGATCGAAAAGTATTATCAGGACACGAATGGGCAGCGCGGCGGCCTGGAGGCCGCGGTGCGGGCGGCCATTCAGGAGATCAGCGGCGTGTTCGCCCTGGCCATCCTCTCGCGGCGGGACCCCAACAAGATCATCGCGGTGCGTTCCGGGCCGCCGGCCGTCATCGGCCTGGGGGACAACGAGTACTTCGTGGCTTCCGACATTGCCGCCATTCTGCACCACACCCGCGACGTGTTCTTCCTGATGGACGGCGACATGGCGGTGCTGACGCCGGAGGGGGTGCGGCTGAGCGATTTCGAGGGGCGGCCGCTCAACCGCCAGGTGCAGCACGTGCTGTGGGATCCCGTGATGGCCGAAAAGGGCGGCTACAAGCACTTCATGCTCAAAGAGATCTTCGAGCAGCCGCGGGCGGTGCGGGACACCACCATCGGCCGGGTCAGCCGCGAGACCGGCCAGGTGTACCTGGACGAGATGGACATCACGCCCCAGGAGTTCGCCGGCTTCCAGCAGGTCAAGATCGTGGCCTGCGGAACCAGCTGGCACGCCGCCCTGGCCGGCAAGTTTATTCTCGAGAAGCTGGCCCGCCTGCCGGTGGAAGTCGACTACGGCAGCGAGTTTCGCTACCGGGACCCCATCGTGGGGGCCAACACCCTGACGGTGCTGATCTCGCAGTCGGGCGAGACCGCCGACACCCTGGCGGCGCAGCGGGAGGCCAAGCTGAAGGGCTCCCGGACACTGGCCATCTGCAACGTGGTGGGATCTATGCTCACCCGGGAGGCCGCAGGCACTATTTATACTCACGCGGGGCCCGAGATCGGGGTGGCCTCCACCAAGGCCTTCACCTGCCAGCTGACGGCCCTGTTCATCCTGGGGCTGCACCTGGGCCGCCTGCGCGGCTGCCTGAAGCCGGAGGCCTCCAAGACCCTGGTGCAGGAGCTGCTGCTGATCCCCGGGAAGCTCGAAGAGGTGCTGGGCGGCGACCACGCCATCGAGGAGCTGGCCAAGAAACTGTTCCGGGCGCAGGATTTCCTGTTCCTGGGGCGGGGCATCCACTATCCCATCGCGCTGGAGGGGGCCCTGAAGCTCAAGGAGATCTCCTACATCCACGCCGAGGGATACCCGGCCGGCGAGATGAAACACGGTCCCAACGCCCTGATCGACGAGAACCTGCCCGTGGTGGTGGTCGCCACCCACGATCCCACCGATCCGGCCAGCCGGGTGCAGTACGAGAAGACGCTCTCGAACATCAAGGAAGTCAAGGCCCGTGAAGGGATCGTGATCGCCGTGGTGACGGCGGGTTCGGCCGAGGCGCGGGAGTCGGCCGATCACATCCTGGAACTGCCGGCGGCCGCCGACCTGCTGCTGCCGCTGCTGGAGATCGTGCCGCTGCAACTGCTGGCCTACCACATCGCGGTGCGCCGCGGCTGCGACGTCGACCAGCCCCGCAACCTGGCCAAGAGCGTGACGGTGGAGTAGGATGCCGGCCTCACGCCGCCGGTGTCATCCCGAGCGCCGCCGGTGTCATCCCTCGCTTCGCTCGGGCTGACAATTGCGTAAGCAAGCGGCCGGGTCGGGGCGCTGGGCTAGCGCTAGACGGAGAAAGTTTCTCGCCAAAGTGGGCTTTGCTTCGCTGCATGGTAGTGTCCGTTTCGCACTTCGATCGGGGTGGCCAGAAACCGATTGGCCACTTCGAGGACCTTGGGGTTGTATTCGACCAGGTGGCAATTCGGCGTGGCGGCGGCAAAGGAGATGGCGGCGGCGATCTGCGGTCCGAGCGCAATGCTGACGTGCGGGACCACCGTGGCGCCGCGCTCGGCGGCGAGGCGGGCGATGCGGCGGGCCTCGGTGATGCCGCAACGGCCCAGGTCCGGCTGAATGACCCGGGCGGCCCCCAGGAACGGCGCCAACTCGTATCGCGTCCGGTAGCTCTCACCGAGGGCCAGCGGCGTGCGGATGGCCTGAGCCAGCGCCACGTGGGCCGCCGGGTCCTCGGGCATCAGCGGGCACTCCAGCCACAGGGCGTTGCGCTCGTCGAGTTTGCGGCCGAAGGCGGCGGCGTTGTCCGGGGCCAACCGCCAGAGGGCGTCGACGGCAATCCCCGCCTCCTGGCCGGTTGCCGCGCGCAGCGCGTCGAAGCTTTCCCACAGCGCCGCTTCGTCGCGGTCGTAGTACAGCTTGAAGGCCCTGAACCCGGCCTCCCAATACCGGCGGCCCTCCTCCGGCCGCAGGCCGCTGACGTAAGCCGGCACTTGGGTCCGGGCCGGCGGCCGAGAGGCGCCAAGCCGCCCGGCCAGATCCCACAGCGCCAGATCCACGCCGGCGATGGCGTCCAGCATGAAGCCGCCGGTCTGCCCGCGAACCCGCATGGTCGAGTACATCCGCTCCCACAGGTTTTCAATCTCCTCGACCGTACCCCCAAATTCCACACCGAGCAGGACCGGTTTCAGGAGCAGATCCACAATGGTGCAAGCCACCTCCGGGGCCAGCGGCGCCTGAGCCTCGCCCCACCCGACCAGTCCGGTGTCGGTGGTGACCTTCACCAGCGCCGTCTCGAAATTCACCGAGTAGAGCGCCGTGACGGTCTCCGACCAACGGTACTGGGATTCGGAGGCCACCAGGCGGGTCGGCGAGCCGGCGGTTCCCGTGGCGGCATCCAGGTCCCGGGGCAGCCTTACCGGAGTCGCTTCGATGGCCGCGATCTTCACAGGCGGCGCAGGGCTTCCAGCTCGCGCAGGCCCTCGGCGTCAAGCGACCCCGTGGGGGAGCGCACCTGGGGGCTCGCAATCACCCCGCAAGCGGCCAGGTTGTGCTTCACCGCCGACACCCCCAAGCCGGGTTGGAGCTCGAAGCGGATCAGCGGCAGCAGGCGGGTGAAAATCTGCCAGGCGCAGGGCGTGTCGCCGGCTTCCAGACGCTCCCACACCGCGACGAACTGCCGGGTCATGTCGCTGGCCGGCATGACGCCCCGGGCGCCGCGCTGGACCTCTTCGATCAGGAAGTTCCCGTTCAGGCCGCCGAACACGGTCAGCCGGCTTTCTGCCTGCTGGAGGACCGCGGATACCTTGGGAGCGGTCGGCGGGGCCTCCACCTTGGCGTAGGCGACGCGCTCGATCTGGCGCCCCATTCGCGCCAGCAGCGCGGCTGGCATGGCGACCTGGGTCAGCAGCGGGGCGTCCTGCACCATGATGGGGATGGTCACCGCCTTGCTGATGGCCTCGAAGTAGCACAATAAGCCGTCGCCGTCGGGCTTGAGCAGGTACGGCGGCAGCACCATGAGCGCGTCGGCGCCCATGTCCTCGGCCTCCCGGCTCTGCCGTACCGCCACCTCCGTGCCGGTGGCGCCGGTTGACACCACCAGGGGGGCCCGGGCGCCCGCCTCGCGCCGGACCACCTCGAAGATCCGCCGGCGCTCGGCGGCGTCGAGGGTGTAGCCTTCACTGGCGTTCCCGAGCACGCCCAGGCCGTGGGCCCCGGATTCGAGCAGGTAGGCCGTGAGCCGCGCCTGGCTCTCCAGGTCCAGGCTGCCGTCGTCGTGGAAAGTGGTGGCCAGGATGGGGAAGACCCCTTGGAGCTTCATTCCATTTTCTCCAGGTCGGCGATGAGCGCCTTCTTGGCGCGCTCGATGTGCCGCGCCAAAGCGTCGGACAGGCGGCCAGCGTCGCGGCTTCGCAGGGCCTGGTAAATCTCGGCGTGCTCGCGCCGCTCCTGGTCGGTTCGCTGCGCCCAGTCGGCGGTCGACTGGTGGATTCGGGCGATCTGGATGTGGGCGTTCAGGTGGTCGTAGGTGTCGAGCAGCCGTCGGTTGCCAGAGAGCTCGACCAGCAGCCGGTGGAAGCTGGTGTTGAGCCGGAGGTGCTGGGAGTTCTCGGCGGACCGCATCTGGTCGAGCGTTTCCCGCATCTGGCCGAGGACGACGTCGGTCACGTGGAGGATGGCAGTTTCGGCGGCCAGGCACTCCAGGGCTCGTCGCAGGTCGAAGGTTTCGGCCACGTTGCGGGCGCTCAGGCGGGCGACGTAAGTCCCGCTGCGCGGGCGCACCTCCATCAGCCCTTCGGCGGCCAGGCGTTGAATCGCCTGGCGCACCGGCATCAGGCTGACGTCGAACTTCTCGGCCAGGGCCTCCACGTGGAGGCGCTCGCCCGGATGAAAGACCCGTTGCAAAATGGCCTGCCGCAGAGCGTCGTAGACCGAATCGGTTATGCCCTGACGACGGATACGGGTGATGGCTCGCATATCGGTTTTCTCACCGTGCAGTGCACCAGCAGCATAGCCGCCGGGTGCAAGAATCCCAGAATGATAAAGACGGGCGTGTAAGAGAAAGCGTCGATCAGGGTTCCGAACACCGGGGCGGCGATGGCTCCCCCCAACCCGCCTCCCAACCCCACCAAACCGGCCGCCGAAGCCAGTATGCCCGGCGGGTAGACGTCATTGGTCAGCGTCATGAGGTTCGTTTTCCAGGCCATGTGGCAAAAGGTGGCCAGGCAGATGAGCGCCATGGCCAGCGCCACCGACGGCGTAAACGCGATCCCCACCCCCAGCGGCATCAACAGGACGCACGGCCACATGGCCAGCCGGCGCGCCGGAATCGGATCCCGCCGCCGCACCAGCCGGCCCGACAGCATGCCCCCGAGCACCGAGCCCGCGTCCGCCGCGACATAGGGGATCCACGACAGCATTCCGATCTCGGCCATGCTGAAGCCGCGGTCTTCCTTCAAGTACTTGGGCAGCCAGAACAGGTAGAACCACCACACCGGATCCGCCAGAACACGGGCGAACAGCAGACCCCAGCTCTGGGAGTGGCGCAACAGGGCGGTGTAGGGAAGGCGCTCGCTGTGGAGGGCCGCTGGCGGCGGGCGCCGGTACACCCACCACCAAGGAGCAATCCACACCAGGCCCAGCAATCCCGTGGAAACGAAGGCAAAACGCCAGCCGAAGAGGTGCCAGATCCAGACCACCAGGGGCGGCGCCAGGATGGCTCCCACCCCCGCCGCCGCATTGATCAGTCCGTTGGCCACCCCGCGCTCCTTCGGCGGATACCACTCCGAGACCGCCTTTTCCGCGGCCAGGAAGTTGCCCGATTCCCCCACTCCCAGCAAGAAACGGTACAGCATCAGGTGGCGGGCGTTCGACGCCGTGGCGTGCAGCGCCGTCGCCACCGACCAGAATGCCATCGAAACCGTCAAGCCCGCCCGCGTCCCCCACCGGTCGATCAAGATTCCCGCCGGGACGTACATGAACGTATAGGGGATGAGAAACGCCTGCACCATGTACGAGTATTCGAGGTTGGTAATCTTCAGCTCGTCACTTAGAACCGGGGCCAGAACCGACAGCGTCTGGCGATCGACGTAGTTGATCACGGTGGCCAGAAACAGGCAGACGGCCACATGCCAGCGCAGCCGAGGGTCGGTCATGGCCCCGAGCGCGCGCAGCGAAAGCCGACGTTGGGGGTGCGCTGGTTGGGACGAACCCAGTTGCGAAAGAAGACCGTGACGCGCCGCGGGCCGTCCGAGAAGGCGCCCCCGCGTAGGACCTTGTATTCCCCGGCGGCCGGGCCTTTGGGATTGCGGCGCTCACCGGTGGTGTAGTAGCTCCGCTCGAACCAGTCGGAACACCACTCCGAGACGTTGCCGGCCATATCGTAGAGTCCAAACTGGTTCGGGGGGTAGCTGCCTGTCCGGACGGGGCCTTCCGGGGTATTGAAGCGCGCCAGCTTGGCGTCGATCTTGTCGCCCCAGGGGTAGTCCAGGCCCGGCAGGCCGCCGCGGGCGGCTCGCTCCCACTCGGCCTCCGTCGGCAGACGCTTGCCAGCCCACTTGCAGTAGGCGCCGGCCTCCTCCCAGCTCACGTTGAAGATCGGCAGGTCCTGCTCGGCTTCCCCGGGGGGCCAGTGATACGGGGCGCGGTGTCCGGTAGCCTTGACGAACTCGGCGTAGTTGCGGTTGGTGACCTCGTGGGTATCGAGGGAGTAGGCCTCCAGCCAGACGGTCCGGTCGGGCCGGTCGTCCAGCAGAACGTGGGGCCGCATGTTGGTCTTGTCGTCTGCGGTCAGGCGTGTCCGGCCCATGACGAACTCGCCCGCCGGGATCAGGACCATAGCGTCCGGGGCCGCGGAGGCCAGCAGCAGCAGCACCAGGAGCATCAGACAAAGAGCTCCGCGATCTCGTCGTCGATCACGAACTCGGTGGCCCCCAGAACGTCCACATAGCGGTAGGAGCGCTTGGAGGGCGTGTCGGTGATCTCCTTTCGCCAGTCGATGCCTAGGGCGGAGTAGATGGTGGCATACAGATTCTCCGTGCGGGTCTGCATGGACTTGTGGCGCCAGCCGCTGTCCAGGACCTTGTCGCCGGTTTCGTCGGTCTTGCCGAGGATACGGCCGCCCTGGACGCCCGCGCCCGCGAATAGGGCGTTATAGGCGAGGTTGTGGTGGTGGCGTCCGGCGATGCCGTTCAGCGGACCGGGAACGCGTCCAAACTCGGTGATGACCGCGACGAGGGTCTTGTCCAGGTGGCCGGAGGCGTCGAGGTCGCGCAGCAAGTTAGCCAGCGCCCGGTCGAACTCCAGACAGCGGATATAGTGGTTCGACTTGGCGTTGTGGTCGAAGATGGCCTTGTGGTGGTCCCAGTCCGGGTGGAGGATGTGGATGTAGCGGGCGCCGGCGTCGGCCTGAACCAGGTTGCGCGCCACCAGGCACCCCAGGCCCACCTCGTTATCGCCGTAGCGCTCTCGCTCCGGGTCGGTCATGTGAAAGGCCTTGGGCCAGCGTGGATCTCGCAACACGCCGTAGGCGCTGGCTTGAAAGTCGCGGAACCCGGCGAAGGCCCGGTCGCGGCCGGCGCGGGTGGGAGCGGTGGCCTTGTCCAGCTCCCCGAGCAGCCGGTAGCGCTCCTCCAACAACTGCAGAGCGTCGCCGTCCACGGCCACCCCGCCGATCCCGTTCTTGAGGTTCACGTCCAGCACAGAGTGGCGGGGATGCAGAAAGCCGGTCGAAAGCGCGCCGCAGCCCGAGGTGTCCAGGTTGCAGCCGACGTAGGTGGGGAAGGTATCGGTCTCCCTCCGCTGACTCTCCAGCTCGTAGGCCACCACCGAGCCGATGGACGGGATCTCGGGCGCGATGGCAGGATTCAGAGGCCGGCCTGCCTGGGTGTAATACTGCCCGCGGAAATGCACCACTTCATGGCTCTTGAGCGAGCGCACGATGGCCATGCGATGCATCTCCTTCGAAAGCTCGGGGAAGAGCTTGTGCGAGACATAGAGGCCCGACCGGACCTCGCGCACGTCAAGGTCCTTGGGAGTGCCCTTGCTTTCCTTGAAGTCGAAGCAGTCGGTGTGGCTCATGGCCCCGGCCAACTCGATGACGATGGCGAACCGAGCCGTGGAGCGGGGATTCGATTTTCCGGCGGCGCGAGCCCGTACGGGCCACAGGGCCTGGTCGGCGAACGCGCCCAGCAGTCCGTAGCCACCCAGCCGCAGCGCATGGCGGCGCGTGGGGACGAGGTCGGCGATTCGTTGTTTCATGTGGCGCCCTCCCTCAATAATTGAACAAAAACTCGGGGCTGTTGATCAGCGCCCATTGCAGGTTCTGCGCGCCCTTGCGGCGGTCCGGCTGGAGAGTCTCGAGCGAGACCGCGCGCTCGGGGTCGGTGGGACGCCGCGAAATCGTGGCCAGATAGATTTGCTCGATCAGCGACTGGTCGTCCGAGTGGGACGTCACGAGCTCCTCAATGCGCGGGCCGGCGACGATCTTCGACTGCATCAGCAACATGGCTTGCAGCGCCGACGGAGGTGTTTTCCTGGGCATGTCGTCGCGGTTCGACTGGCCGAATACCTTGAGCATGGCGCCAGCATCGGCGGTTGCCTTTTTGGGGTCGGGCATCGTCTGAACCAGCGGGGCCTTCCGGGCTGTGGCCAGCGTGACCGCGTCGTGCAGCTCGGCGGCGCTCAACATCCGGACGTACTTGCGCGCGTAATAGGAGGTGTAGCGCTCCTCCCAATCGCCCTCGAAGCGCGAGGAGAGCTGGTAGGCGCTCGACTTCATCACCGTCCTGACGAAGCCCTTCAAGCGGTAGCGGTTCCCCGAGAAGTCGCGGGCCAGGGCCTCCAGCAGCTCGGGGTTGGAGGACTGGTCGGGACGCGCCAGGTCGAACTCATCGACCGGCTCGACGATGCCGAAGCCCATCAGCTCGGCCCAAATGCGATTGACGGTCGCGCGGGCAAACTGCGGGTGGCCGGTCAAGATGCGCGCCAGCTCGTCGCGCTCGTTGCGCCCGGGCTGCGGGGCTTCGCCGGTGAGGATGAAGCGCGGCGCGGCAACACCTTTGCCCGTGCGGGGCACGCGGACGATGCTCTCGGACCGCATGTCGTAACCCGGCCCGCGGTCGTCCACGGTGTATTCCTGGTTGGCCTGGAAGCCGTTTTCCCAGTTCATGAGCTGCCGGGTGCGCCCGTAAAACGCAGCCTGCTCGAAGAACTGCCGGCGTGTCTTGTCGCTGAGATACTGGTTGACCTTTTCCAGGTGACCCTTGCCGTCGTGGCACGAGATGCAGGCCAGGTTGAGTCCCAGGAATACCTTGGAATACGTGATGGTGAACTCGTCGATGGTGTCGGGGATGTTGACCAGGTCGTGGGCGTCGGGAGCTTCCGGATCGTCCTTGGCCTTGACAAAGTCGCGGGCGAAATACAGCCCCCCGGGAAACGAGAAGCTGGTCTTGCCGCCCTGCGTCAGCAGGTCGTTCACCACCTCGTTGTAGGGGCGGTCCAGGCGGAGCCACTCGCGGATCCAGTAGTGGAACAGGTTCAAACCGAACCCCATCCGGCCGCCGGCGCGGAACAGGTCCTCGAAGTAGAAGGTCCAGCGATCCAGGAAGCCGTCGGAGGCCACCAGGCGATCGACGAGCTTGTCGCGCTTGGCCGGATCGCGGTCGTTGAGGAAAGCGACCAGCTCCCCGGCGGGCGGGATGCGGCCGGTGGCGTCGATCCAGGCGCGGCGGGCGAACTCTTCGTCGGAGGCCAGGGGGGCGTGGGGGATGCCGTCCCGGTCCATACGGCCGAAGACGTGCTCGTCGATGTAGTTGCGGCGGGGGACTCCATCCCCTCCCTGGCGGTCGCGGCCCTGTGCCGGTCGAAGATTGGCGGTGAGGCCGGCGGCGGACTTGGGTTTGTCCGGAGGCGGCTGGAACATGGGCCGATGGGCCTGGTCGGCATGCTCGGAAACCATCCGGAACTTTTGAACGCGCTTGCCGTTGACCTCCGCGATGTACAGGGTTCCGTCCTGCCCGGCGGCCATCAGGTGCGGCAATTGGAGTTGTTCGGGTCCGCCCCAGCTCGCCAGAACGTCGCCGTTCCGATCCAGGTGAAACACCCGGTGAATGTCTCCCTCCGTCACCAGCAGTTGCCGGCCGACCACCAGCAGGCCGAAGGGATTGCCGAAGCCCGACCAGGAGGCGACGAACTTGCCGTCCGGCTCGAACACCTGGACGCGGTTATTACCTCGGTCGGCGACGTAGATCCGGTCGCGCTCGTCGATGGCCAGGGCGTGGGCGGTTTGGAAGTCGTGACGCCACTCGCTGCGGAAGCGGCCGTCGGGGAAGAGGCGGGCGATGCGGCGGTTGCCGGTGTCGGCGACGTAGATGTCGCCCGTCGAGGCGAACACCAGGTCGTCGGGGGAGCGGAACAGGTTGCCGAGGGTCTGGAGGAGCTTGCCGTCGGTGGAGAACTTACGGAGGAGGTGGTTGCCGTTGTCGGTGGTCCAGAGGTTGCCCTGGCGGTCGAGGCGCAGGCCGTGGGGGACTTTGAAGAGGCCGCTGCCCCAGCCTTGGCGGTAGCGTCCGTCGGGGTGGAAGGCGAGGATCGGCGGGCTGCCTCGGTGCAGGATGTAGAGGGCGCCGTGGGAGTCGACCTGTACGGCGGAGACGGCGCCTACTTCGACGCCGGTGGGCCACTCCAGGAAGCCTGCCGGCTGATACTGTGCCGAGACTGTGGCAATGGCGCCACAGAGTACACCCACTACACAGCGCAAGAAGAGACCCCTGGCCCCGGCGGCCCGCGACGGCGCCCAGCCGGCTTCGGTTGCGGCGGAGCCGCGCTGCGTTCTCTGTGGTGAATTCATGCCTTTCCCTTAGAACACCAGCTTCATTCCAAACTGGATGATCCGGGCGTCGCGGGCCCCAGTGATCACCCCGAAGGCGCCACTGCGGTTTCGGCCGTCCGGGCCGGGCTGGAAGGTGGCGTTGGGCGCCATCAGGTTAACCTGGTTGAAGGCGTTGAAGGCCTCGGCGCGGAATTGGAGACGCCAGCGCTCGGTGACCGAGGTGTTCTTGATCAGCGACAGATCGAAATTCACCGCCCCCGGCGTCCGCACGTCGGGCAGGACTCTCCCCACGTTGCCGTAGGTAAAGTTGGGCGGGTTGACAAACTGGGTGGTGTCGAACCATCGGTCGACGCCGCGATCGTCCAGTTTGGCGCTCCGCCCGGTGGAATCCGGGCGATTGGCCAGGAAGTTGTTGGCTCCACGGACGATCAGCGGCAGACCGCTCTGGACGGTGACGATGGTATCGACCTGCCACCCGCCGATGATGGTGTGGAGGAGGCGGCTGGAGGAACGGACCCTCCGGCCGCCGCCGAAAGGCAGCTCGTAGATCCCGCTGACCACCAGCCGTTGGGCTACGTCGGTGGGGTCCAGGGAGCGCTCGGCGCGCCGGTCGAACTTGCCATTCTGGTAGCCGTTCTCGTTGGTTTGCTCAACCGGCCCGAAGTCCACCGGGGTGCGGACGCCGTCGCTGATGCCCTTCGCCGCAGTGTAGGAAACCAGCATCACCACGCCGCGCGAGAACCGCTTTTCGACGCTCAGAGCCAGAGCGTGGTAGTTGAAGTTGCCTTGGTGGGGATTGCGCACCGAGATGGTATTGTAATGCGGGAAGGGCCGCAGGGACTGGGCCCGGGTGATGGTGGCGGCGCCCAGCGACCCGGGCACCCGGCCCGCGTTGGGGTTGGGCACCTGCTGTTGCAGTGCCAGCCCCAGGGAGTTGAACTGGGGATCAAGCTGGTTGTAGTCGTAGGCGCCGGCGGGAAAGTGCGTCCCCCGGTTGCCGAGGTAGGTGACGTCGAGCAGCCACGCCCCGAAGATCTGCTGCTGGATCGAGAGGTTCCATTGCTGCGACCGGGGAACTCTCGAGTTGGACTCATCCCAGGTGGCATTTTGCCCGAGAAAAGCGCTGGGACCAAGAGCGGATCCCTGAGGCAGGATCACCGGGCTGGGGAAGCCGTCCTTCAGCTGGAAGGCTGGAAAATTGGCATTGCCGCCCGGCGGCAGATAGGTCGTGGAGGTGGACGCAAAGCCGGCCGTGCTGCCGAAGTTGTCCCGGTAGAAGATCATTGGGTAATAGATGCCGTAGCCTCCCCGCAGCACCGTCCTGCCCTTGCCGAACAGGTCGTAGGCAAAACCGAAGCGCGGGCCCCAGTCGTTGCGGTCGGGCTCCATCGCCGAGCGCCCATAGTCGACGCCGGCGAACTCGGTGCGCCCGGGCAGGCCGCTGCGCGGGTCGGTTGCGAAGGGGTTGAAGTTGGAGAGGCCGTTATAACGCTCCCGAGGCCATTGCTGGTAGTCGTGGCGCAATCCCAGGTTCAGGGTCAGATGCCGGTTGATTTTCCAGTCGTCCTGGACAAAGAAGCTGGTGGCGTACCCGTGCTCGGCCTCCCCGATGTGCGAAGTGGCAGAGGCATTGCTGACGGTTCCCAAAAGATAAGTGGCGAACCCGGCGCCGGTTCCAGCCGGGATCTGCGGATTGCCGGTCAGGGCCGAGGTGAACGTGAAGCTGCCGGAGGGACTGGATCGTTGGAAATTGTTGCCCCGCCGGATCTGGACTTCTCCGCCGAGCTTCAGCGCGTGGTTGGAACGAATGTAGGTGACCATGTCCACAAAGGTCCAGGTGATAAGTCCCCGGACACCGGCCGAACCGCTCCGGAAAGCCGGAATACCGGTTATCGAGACAATCGGCATGGTGTCAAACGGGACGCTCGGCGGCAGGCCAACCTTGGCGGGCCAGCCGCCCGCCACGGCGCCTCCTCCGGGCGGCGAGCCGGAGAAGCTCCAGGCGATGAACGGGAAATAATCGCGGGCGAAGCCGGCCCTGAACTCGTTGATCACCCGCGGCGAGAAGGTGTGGATGTCGGTCAAGACGGCGTTGCGGTTCTGCACGTCGTCGTCTCGCCGGCTCACCAGGGGATCCGGGTAAGGAGAGGTATCCGGCCCGCCGGTCTTATGCTGGAAGTAGGCGTAACGAAACGACAGCGAGTTCCGGTCGGAGAATCGATGGTCGCCTTTGCCCAGGTACTGCCGCATGCTGCGAATCGTGCTGGAGGTGGGGTTGGTGTAATTGTTGGCGTTGGTGAAGGGGTCGCTGGGGGTTCGATTGGGCAGCGGAAAGAACGGGAACAGGTTTCGCGCTACCGGATCGAAGCGGTTGGGGGGGACGGCGTTATTGGGGAACAGGTCGCGGACAAAACCGGCGCCGCTGGGGTTGGCCCGCGTGGTGGCGGGGTCAAAAATGGGAATCAGGCTGCCGTTGGTCTGGCGCAAAGCCGAAAAGTCGCCGGCCCGCTCCTGGACGGTGGGCATGGTGGTGATGGGGTTGGTGGTGCGCCGGAGTTTCCATTCCTCGTAATTGGCAAAGTAGAAGGTCCGATCCCGGATGACGGGTCCGCCGGCGGCCCCGCCGTACTGGTTGTAACGGAAGGGGGCCTTGGAGCGGTCGAAGGTGTTGCGCGCGTCGAGCTTGTCGTTGCGCAGGAACTCGTAGAGGGCGCCGTGGACTTGGTTGGTGCCGGACTTGCTGACGATGTTGACCACGCCGCCCGCCGTGTAGCCGAACTCGGCCGACATGGTGCCGGTCTGGACCTTGAACTCCTCCACCGAGTCAACCGCCGGGTTGATGTTGATCTCACCGACATAGGACTGGTTGTTGTTGCCGCCGTCCAGCATGAAGTTGTTCATGGCGTTCGGTCCGCCATTGATGCTCACCGAAGAAATCTGGATGCCGCGGTCGGAGAAGCCGCTGTTGGTGGGTCCGGCGTTGGACTTCACGCTGGGGGCCAGCAGCATGAGGGCCATGGCGCTGCGGCCGTTGATGGGCAAGTCCACCACCCGGCGGTTCTCGATCACCTTGCCCACCACGGCGCTGCCGGTATCGACCAGCGGCGCCTCTCCTACCACCTCTACCTGCTCGACCACCGCCCCCACCTCGAGCTGCAAGTCCACCTGGGCCCGCTGGTCCACCTGGAGGCTGACGCCGGTCCGCAGCGCTCGCTTGAATCCCGGCGCTTCGGCGATGACCTGGTAATCGCCGATCACCAAGCCGGGCGCGGTGTAGAAGCCCTGGTCGTTGGTGCGGCTTCGGAAGACGGCGTTGGTGCCGGTGTTGAGGATGGTCACCGAGACGCCCGTCACGACGGCCCCTTGTTGATCCACCACCGTGCCGGAAATGGTTCCCCGGCCAAGCTGGCCCCAACCGGGTGAGGTCACCAAGAGCAGGATTACCGGGATTCCAATCCGACTGGCAGCCATCACTCCCCCCCCCTTGCCCTCTGAAATCTCAGATTTCAGAATAGGCGTCTGGCGGGCGATTGTCAACGGCCCGCCGGTATTTTTTCCAGCGCCTCCACGGCGGCCTGCCGGATGGCTGGGTCCACAGCCTCGGCCGCGCGGCGCAGGTGAGACTGCGCTTCCCGAAAGCGGCCCTGGGCGGCCAGCACTTCCCCGAGGCCCAAATGAGCCGAGGCCAGGGCGGGCCGGGATTGGATGGCGAGGCGATAGTGGCGTGTGGCGCCGTCGAGCTGCCCCTGGCGTGCGAAAAGGTTGCCAAGCGCCTCGTGGGCCTCGGCAAGGCCGGGCGCCAGCCGCACGGCGGCTCCCAGTTGAGTCTGGGCGGCTTCGAATCGCTGGCCTTGGGCAAGAGCAACCCCGTAGTTGTAGCGGGCGACGGCGTACTTCGGGTCAAGCTGGATCGCCTTCTCGAAGTGGTATTGGGTCTGGCGGAAGTCCCCGGCGGCGTGGAGGGTTTGGGCCAGGTTGTTGTGAGCCTCGGCGAAGTCGGGCTGGAGCCGAATCGCCTCGCGCCAGGCCTTCTCGGCTTCGGCCCGAGCGCCTGTTTCCCAAAGAATTCCTCCCAGGGCGTTGTGGGTTTCGGGCCGGTCCGGATCGGCGCCCAGCGATCCGCGCAACGTTGCGATGGCCCGGTCGGGCTGCCCTTGGCGCAGGTAGACCAAGCCGAGATCATGGAGCGCCGCGGCGTCCGCAGGGGCCCTTTGGAGTACGCCACCTGCCCGGGCGAAATCGCCGGAGCCGGAAAGCGCTGCCCCCAGGCTGCGGACCGCCGGCCAGTAGTCCGGCTGGCGACGCAGTGCCTCCTCGTACGCCGGAATGGCCTTATCCGTTTCGCGGTTGGCCCGGTACGCCTCCGCCAGGTCAAAGTAGAACTCGGCGCGTGTCGGCCGATGCCGGCGAATGGCCTGTTCCAGGCGGGCGACGCCCTCGTTAAGGTTGGTCTTCTGCTTCACCTGGGCGACGGCCAGGTACAGGTCGGTGTCGGGGCCGGGCGGCAGTTGGGCCGGATAGTAGAGGACGACCTCGCCGTGGTAGGCCGTCTCGTCGTTCTCGTGCCGCTCCCGGAGCGGGGCCGCCAGGTCGCGCACCGGCTTCCGCCGCTGGATGAAGTGGTCGGTCATGACGGTGTGGACCACGTCTTCGGCGCGGCGCTTGGGCATATGACAGTCGGGGCAGCCGGTTTGCCGGGTGTGCTGGTCGAGCCCGTGGCAGGTCCGGCAGGCCTGTGCATAGTGCTCGACCGCCGCGGCGCCGCGCGGGATGTCGTGGGGGTTGTGGCAGGCACTGCACGTCATGCGCCCGCCGCTGTTCTGGAAGCAGGCGGACTTGCGCAGCCGCCAGGCGGCGTGCGCGATCTCAAACTTGTCGTCGTGCCCCGCCCCGGCGGGGTGATCGAAGTGGATCACGAAAGCCGCCAGAGGCTGCCCCGGCCGGTAGGAGAAGGCATCACGCTCGTAGCGCTGGATGGAATTCGGCAGGCGGAAGCTGGTGGATTCCAGGTGGCACTGCATGCACAGCTCGAGCTGGCGCTGGGGGCTGAGGCGGGCGGGGTTGACGATCGCAGCGCGGATCGGATCGGGCTTCGCCCCGGCCGCTGCGGCGCGAACGTGTTCGCCGCCCGGCCCGTGACACCGCTGGCAGTCGATGCCTTCCGGCAGCCGCTCGGGGAAGATGGATTCCCGGCCGCTGGCGCCGGCCCCCGGCTCCAGCCTGGGGTACCCGTTGTGGCAGAACATGCAGTCGTAGGTGACCCGGCGGCGGAAATCCTGATGGGCGGGCCGGTCGTAGCCCGGGCTCATGGCCCAGAATCCGCCCCGCTCGGCGTACCAGCCGAGCGGCAGTTCGACGATACGACCTTGCGGCGTCCGGTGCAGGTAGCTTCGGGCGTGGCTGCCCGACCCCATAATGAAGTGAATCTCTTTCTCTACCGCGTTGGTTTCCCGGCCGTCGTACCCGATCTGATGCCGGCGCTGGTAGTAGCGGCCATCGCGACGCAGCATGGTGTAATAGCGGTCCGACGCTTTGTGGTAGAAGGTGGCGGCAGCCTGATCTTCGGGCTTGGGAACGTAAAACGCCCGGCCCATGCCGGTTCGGCGGTAGGTTTCGGCGATTTTCTGGTGACACCCGGCGCAAGCGGAAGGGTCAACGTAAGCGTTTTCCGCCGCCGGTGGCGTCTTTTGGCGGCAACCGGCCGCGAGCAGAGTTATGCCGGCGATAGCAACGAAGGCGCCTCGGAAGCCTGTTTCTCTGTCGCTGGCGTGCATTCACGGCTCCGGGCTAGCTTAACTAGTCTATCTGCGCCCGTTGCAGCCGCCCGCTGTAATCCACATACACCGACTTCCACTCGGAGAACTGTTCCAGCGCCGCCAGGCCGCTCTCGCGGTGGCCGTTGCCGGTTTGGCGCGTGCCCCCGAAGGGCAGGTGCACCTCCGCCCCGATGGTAGGGGCGTTGACGTAGAAAATGCCGGTGTACATCTCGCGCATGGCGTGGAAGGCGGCGTTCAGGTCCTGGGTGTAGATCGACGCCGAGAGGCCGTAACGGACGCCGTTGCCGATCTCGACGGCGTGGTCGAGACCCTGGCACGGTATCACCGAGACCACCGGGCCGAAAATCTCCTCCTGGGCGATTCGCATGGCCGGATCGACGTCCGCGAAGATGGTCGGGGCGTAGAACCAGCCGCCGGCCAGGTCCCCGCCGGCCAGCGAATGGCCCCCCAGGACCAGGCGCGCGCCTTCGGCCTTTCCGGCCTGGACATAGCCGTCCACCCGGCCCAGTTGCTGCTCGTTGATGAGCGGGCCCATTTGCACCCCCGGGTCCAGGCCGTTGCCGACTTTCAGGGCCCCGGCTCGCTCGACGAAACGCTCCAGAAACGCCGCATACACGCCCTGGTCCACCACCACGCGGCTGGCGGCGGTGCAGCGTTGGCCGGTGGTGCCGAATCCGCCCCACAGGCAGCCATCCAGCGCCAGGTCCAGGTTGGCGTCTTTCAGGATGATGATGACGTTCTTGCCGCCCATCTCGAGGTGACAGCGCTTGAAGCCGCGGGCGCAAGTCTCCCCGACCTGGCGTCCCACCTCGGTCGAGCCGGTGAAGGAGACCATTTGCACACCGGGATCGGCGGCCAGCGGAGCACCCGTCTGGGGCCCGCCGCCCGTGACCAGGTTCACAACCCCGGGCGGCGCGCCGGCCTGGTGCAGGATCCGGACGAAGTTCCAGCAGCTCAGCGGGGTGTCCTCGGCCGGCTTGATCACCACGGTATCGCCGCAGATCAGCGCCGGCAGGATCTTCCACGACGGGATGGCCATGGGAAAGTTCCAGGGCGTAATCAAGCCGCAAACGCCCAGCGGCATCCGCACCGTCATGCAGAACTTGTCGGTCAGCTCCGAAGGGGTGGTGTGACCATAGAGACGCCGGCCCTCGCCGGCCATGAACAGGGCCATATCGATGGCTTCCTGCACGTCCCCGCGGGCCTCTTCGAGCACCTTGCCCATCTCGCGGGTCATGTCGCGGGCCAGCGGTTCTTTGTGATCGGTGAGCAGTTGGGCGGCCCGGTAGAGGACTTCGGCGCGCTTGGGCGCCGGCACATTCCGCCAGCTCCGAAAGGCCTCCGCGGCCGCAGCCACCGCGCAGCGAACGTCTTCGGCGCCGGAATCCTGAAACCGGCCGATCAGTTCGTCGCGGTCCGCGGGGTTGCGGTTCTCGAAGGTGCGGCCGGTCGCAGCCGCCACCTCGCGCCCGTTGATCAGGTTGTAGTGGAGGGGCGGAAGCATGCCTCGATGGCGCTCAGTAGGGTTTGGGCCCCAGGCCAAGCTGGGTCAGGGAATGAGAGTCGAGCCGTCCGGTGGCGGGCAGCTCGTTATCCGTCTGGAAGTTTCGCAGGGCTTCGGCCGCCGAGGGGCCCCATTTGCCGCTGGGCGTTTCCAGCAGGTAGCCACGGGAGTAGAGCGCCTGTTCAATCTCCTTGTATCTCTCAGGGGTAGGGCGCATCTGACCCCGCGGGACGGCGCGTTTCTTCGCCGCCTTGCCGGCAGGCTTCCGGGCGGTTGCCGAGTAGGTCTTCTTCTTTTTCTTCTTGGCAGCAACCGTCTTCGGTTTCGGCGGGGCGGTGGTTTGCCCGGCCAGGACCAACGCCAGCCCGGAAACCACTGCTGCCGCCAGCAACGCTCGAATCCGATGAAGCACGGAACTGGGACCGGCAAGAATGCCGGTTTTACTGGGCCGGCAGCACCCCGGCCAGGAAGACGCCGCGCCACTGCCCGCGTGCGCCCTGCCCGGGAACCCGCCGCATCACCCGGAAAACCACGTCGGAGCCTGGCTTCAACTCCCGCTGGATTCGCCGCACCTCCTCCACGCTGGCGACCGGCGTTCGATTGATCGACACGATCACATCGCTGCGGACCAGACCCACGTCGTCGGCAAAGGAGGAGGCTTCGACGTTGGTCACAGCCACGCCGCCCTGTTCCTCGAACCGCCACTGCTCCCGCTGCTCGCGCGTGATGTTCGCCACCGTAATGCCGAACATTACTTCGGTGCCTTGCCGGTTGGCCTCCGGTTCCTCGCGAACTTCAGCCAGCTGATTCTTGAAGACTTCGGCGCGGTCGCCCACCGTCACGGTGAGGTCCCGCGACTGCTTGTCGCGAATCACGGCGAGCTTCAAGTTGGCGCCCACCGGGCTGGTGGCCACGATACCGACCAGCTCCTCGCCGTTCTTGATGGGCTTGCCGCTGATGGCCACGATCACATCTTCGGGCTTGAGACCGGCTTTCTCGGCGGGCCCGCCCGGCTCGATCTCGCCCACCAGCACGCCGCCATCCTTGGCTCCATAGACGCGCAGAGCCGCATCGGGGGCTTCCTGGAAGCTGATGCCGATGGAGCCTCGGATCACCTTGCCGCCCTTGATGATCTGGTTGTAGACGCCGACGGCCACGTTGGACGGCATGGCGAAGCCCAGCCCCTCGAAGCCGCCCCCGCTCGAAAGAATAGCGGTGTTGATGCCGATGATCTCGCCGTTGATGTTCAGCAGCGGGCCGCCGCTGTTGCCGCGGTTGATGGCGGCGTCGGTTTGCAGGAACCGCTGGAACTGCCGCCGCGGGCCGCCCGACGGGATCTCCCGCCCCTTGGCGCTGATGATCCCCACCGTCACGCTCTCTTCCAGGCCCAGCGGCGAGCCGATCGCGATGGCCCAGTCGCCCACCTGAACTCCATCGGAGTTGCCCATCTTGGCGTACGACAGCGTCTTCTTGGCCTCGATCTTGATCACCGCCAGGTCGGTCTCGGTGTCCGAACCGATCACCTTGGCGTCGTACAGATTGCTGTCATCCTGCAGCTTCACGCGGATGCGATCGGCCTTATCGATCACATGCAGGTTGGTGAGCAGGTAGCCCTTGGGATCCACGATGACCCCCGACCCCAGGTTCCGCACCCGCTGGTTCCCTTGCCCGGAGTCGGGCCCGAAAAAGTCGAAGGGGTTGCCGAAAAACCGCCGGAACATTTCCTGGGGATCTTCCTCTTCGCCAGGCTGGCGACGCGTGCCCCGGCGCCCGGAGGTCGGGGTCCGCACCGCCGCCTCGGTGTTGATATTCACTACTGCCGGCGAGACCCGCTTGGCAATCTGCACAAAGGCGTTGGAAAGTTGGGTCGGGTTGGGGACGCTCAGGGGCGTGGCGTCCGGAGCCGCCACCTGCTGGCGGGCCGCCTTGACGCCCCCGGAAATCAGCGTGCCCAGCAAGATGCCGATCGCCAGGGTCAACAGAATCAGCGTGGTCGAGAGCAGTTTCTTCTCTCGTAACCGGTTCACAATCGTGTTCTCCATCGGTTCCTTCCTCGGTCCCAGATCTTCTCTATTATAGACGCTTCCAGGGACGAATGGTACTACTCGAATCCCTACATTCCAAGGGATGTTGCCTGGGTGAGAAAGGTTTCAGTGACACAGCCATTCCTGGCTGAGTGGCACTCATGCCCTCATCTCCTCATCCGCCGGCTTCGCCCCCTCGCCCCGGCGGCCCGCGACGGCGGGCAGCCGGGTTCGGTTGCGGCGGGGCGCCGGTGTTACTGGCCACGATGCCGGCCAGAATCAGGACCGCCCCCCAGGCGCCCCGCACCCCCAGCGTCTCGCCCAGCACGACGTAGGAGGTCAGCCAGGCGAACACCGGCTCCAGCGTCAGGATCAGGGCGGTGTGGGTTGGGGAGGTGAACTGCTGCGCCCAGGTCTGCACCGTGAAGGCCAGGGCGGTGGCCAGCAGCCCGGTCACCGCCAGGGCCGCCAGTAAGCCCGGGGTCCACTTCAGAAAAGGCTCCTCGATCCACCAGAAGCTGGCTAGGGCCAGGGCCGCCGCCACCGCGACCTGGGCGAGCGACAACGCCGCCACCCCGCAGGTGCGGGAGTATCTGCCTAGCAGCAGCAGGTGCAGGCCGAAGGCCGCGGCGCAGGCCAGGGTCCACAGGTCGCCAGGGGACAGCGCCAAACCGCCCGAGGGCGCTGCCAGCAGATACAGCCCCAGCGTCGAGATGGCCACTCCCGCCCAGCAGTTCCAGTTCACCCGGGTGCGGAACAGCGCCGCGCCCAGCACCGGCACCACCACTACGGCCAGTCCGGTGATCAGGCCCGACTTGGCGGGGGTGGTAAGTCGTAGTCCGATGGTCTGGAACAGATAGCCGAGAAACAGCAGGCCCCCGACCACCAGCCCCGGCCTCGACGCCCTCGGATCCGCAGCCCGACGCCGGTATAGCAGCGCCATTACGGTGGCCGCCAGGCTGAAGCGCGCCGCCAGGAACAGCACGGTGGAGGCGCTCTCCAGGGCGTTCTTCACCAGGACGAAAGTGGATCCCCAGATGAAAGCGACGCCGAGCAGGGCGGCGTCGGCCAGCAGCCGGCGCCGCGCCACCACCGTCACAAACCCGGCGCCGGGCCGGCCCCGCCGAGCAACAACGCCAGGGCCAGGAAGATCCGTTTCAAGCCCAGGTCACGGCCCTCGGGATGGAACCATTCCGAGGGCGTATGGGCCCCGCCGCCCTGGCCGCCGGCCCCGATAGTCACCGCCTCCCTACCCATCGACAAGGGGATGTTGGCGTCGGTCGAGGCGCGATCCAGCTGGGCGCGAATCCCCAGGTGGGCATCCACGGCCCGCACGCACGCCAGCAGGCGCGACCCGGCCGGTAGCTCGGCCGCCGGCCGCGACCCGATCTCCCGCACCCGCGCCGTCACCGGACCGCCCGTGGCCCGGCGGTTCTCCGATTCCACCGCCAGCCGCACCGAGTCCTCCAGCGCCGCCACGATCTGATCCAGGGCCTCGTTGGATTCCGACCGGATGTCCACCTTGGCCCGCGCCTGAGTGGGAATGGAGTTCACGCTGGCGCCGCCTTCCAGCACCCCCACGTTGATGGAGGACCGGGAGGCCTCCGGCAGAGCCAGGTCGCAGAACACGGTAATCCCGCGGGCCAAAGCATGGATCGGGTGGGCGGCGCCGAAGTCGCTCCAGCTGTGACCGCCCGGACCGGTCACCAGGATCTCGAAGCGCCGGCTGCCCAGCGCCTGGGTGGTGATGTGGTCCGTTCCGGCGCCGTCCAGGATCAGGAAGGCGCTCAGGCGCCGGGCATAGGGGGATTGCCGGCAAAGGTATCGCATCCCGGAGAGGTTGCCCTCGCCCTCCTCACCGACGTTGGCAACCAGCAGCAGGTTCTGAACCCAGCTCTCCCTGGACGGGGCCGTCTGGAGCGCGCGGGCCACCGCCACCAACGCCGCCAGCCCGGCGCCGTTGTCAGCCACCCCCGGACCGACCAGGGTCCCGCCGGGCCGCAACTCGATTTCCGCAGCCGTGCGCGGGGCCAGCACCGTATCCAGATGGGCGGTCAGGGCCACAAACGGCGCGTCACGGTCCTGAACCACCGGCGCCACCACGTTGCCGGCCCGGTCGATCTGGGCCTCATAGCCCATCTCCACCAGCAGCCGGGCCAGGTGCGCCGCCCGCTCCTGCTCCTGAAACGTCGGGGCCGCGATCCGGCACAACTCCAGGTGCCGCTCGTGAATCCACCGCTTCTCGCGCGTGAAGAACTGCAGACACTCCCGGACCCCCTCCGCCTCAGCCAGATCCGACACCGACGGTGGTTCGACCGCCGGGACTCCGTTCACCACCGCTGCCGGGAGGTGCATCACAAACCGACCATGGTACCAGACGCAAGAGGAAGAGGGTACGGGAAGAGTTGTCCAATGCAAGATGAGCCTGAAAGGAGGGTTCGTTTCCAATGGTCGATGAGCCTGAAACGGCAGTTTGTTTCCAATACAAGATGAGCCTGAAGACAGGGGCCAGCACAAGG
>Ga0247727_10001297_pt1 | contig 59944 bp, 54 predicted proteins | sample WisWelCaveWW1625_FD_202498 | JGI IMG/M metagenome (GOLD analysis project Ga0247727, IMG submission 202498) | Biofilm microbial communities from Wishing Well Cave, Virginia, United States - WW16-25 | ecosystem: Environmental > Aquatic > Deep subsurface > Groundwater > Cave microbial mat | place...
ATCACTGCAAATTGAGAGACCGTAAAGAGTCGTCTCGTCGAATTGGTTTATGATATGTGCCCATTCGATATCGAATCGAATTGTTGTAAAAGCAGATACTACTTTGTCAATCGGGCGCAGATATAACTGGTGGTCATAATCGTTGAGTTCTTCAACGGCGCGGCGGGTTTCGTAGATGAGTTGAAAAAGGTCGCTTATTCTCAACAAAATTTCAGGCAGGTCTTTGCTGTTTAAATCAAACAGTTTAGCCCATCCATCTCCAGTAGAGACGTTGCCTGGAATGCTTCGGGCTTTATTGATAATTTCCAACAAGCGTGCAGCTGGGTTATTGGGTTGTTTTGACATTATCATTTCTCCCGCAACGTCGTTTTGAAATTGTCTGCCTCATAATACGCCTGAAGCACCCCCGGCGCAACTGGCGTCAACGGATAGCCAACGGATGAACGGATTCTTATGGCGGACGTTATCCGTTTATCCGTTCCCCATCCGTTGACACCTACTACCTCACGCCGCCGCCGTCTCCCTCCGCCCTAAATCAACCGCCATTGTGTGCTCTATGAATGAAGCGACCACCAGAACCACAATTCCCACAATTGCCAGGTTGGCATCCACAAGCGCCAGCCAAATCGCCGCGCCAGCGGCCTCGACGATGCTGAAGACAATCGTGCGCCCGTCCAGCAACCGCGAGAAGAGGCCTCTGCCTTTGAAGACGTTATCGGACAGGGTGTGCTCGACGATCAGCAAGCCAGCCAGGACGACGGCGGCGACGATGGCGTTCAGGCCGGCCAGAATGAGCCACACAGCCCAAATGGCGGTCTCAATCACGCTCACTACCGCTTTCTGCCCGATCGGCACCCCGCGCAAATCCAGCAGGTCTCGCCCCTTGATCACGTTGTAAGCCAGCAGATGCTCGACGGTGAAGCCTACGGCAAGCACGGCCAGGCCGGCTATGACCAGGCCTGTGCTCGACATGCCTGTATCACTACGCACCAGAGCGAGCCAGGCCACGAGCGCCACGCCTTCGACAATTGTGAAAATGGCTATTCGCAGGTTGTCTTTCATGGTTTACCTCCCTTTCAAAATAACCTCACCTCCACCATCTCTCCCGCGCTCACCCCATTCGCATTCAGTGGAATGTGGATGATGCCGTCGGCGCGGATGAGGGTGAAGATCAGGTTCGACTTGCCGAAGACCGGCTCGGCCAGCGTTTCGCCGTCGCGCTCGATGAGGCGGGCGGGCACATAGTCTTCGCGCCCGGCCTCGGAGGCGATGTTGCGCGTGAGTTTGGCCCGCACGTGCCGCGCCACAAACTCGCGTCGGAGACCTTGCATGCGTTCAATCGTCGGCTTCACGAACAGCTCGGCGATGACGAGCGCGCTCACCGGATTACCCGGCAAGCCGAACACCGGTTTGCCGTCGCAAACGGCCAGCAGTGTCGGCTTGCCCGGCTTCACCGCCACCCCGTGCACCAGCACGCCCGGCCCGCCTAACCGGTTGATCACGTCGCCCGTCATGTCGCGTACGCTCACCGAACTGCCCGCCGAGAGGATCAGCCCGGCGCATGCACTCAGCGCTTTTGAAGACGTAGCCAATAGCGTCTCGAAGTTATCAGGCGCGATGCCGTAACGGACGGGGAGGCCGCCAGCCCGTTGAACCAGGCCGCCCACTGAATACGAATTGATGTCGCGAATCTGGCCGGGGCCGACTTCGGACTCCGGCGGCACGACCTCGTCGCCAGTGGCGAGGATAGCGAATTTGGGCCGACGGGCAACCGTCACTGTAGTGATGCCCAGGGCCATCAACCCGCCCAAATCCTGGGGGCGCAAACGAGTCCCGGCCTCGACGACGACCGCCTCTGGTTCCACGTCCTCGCCCACGCGCAAGACGTTTTCCCCGACCGCTGCCGCCTTCACCACTTCAATCTCGTTCTCGCGCGTGGTCTGAGTGTGCTCGATCATCACCACTGCGTTGGCCCCGTTGGGAATCATGCCTCCAGTGTGAACCAGAGCCGCTTGCCCCGTGTTGAGCGTCAACGTCGGGGCGTTGCCCATCGGCACTTCGCCGATCACGTTGAGGTAGGCGGGCAGGGTCGCAGACGCGCCAAACGTATCTTGGGCGCGGACGGCGTAACCGTCCATTGTCGAGCGCGGGAAGGCCGGGAGCGCGGCGGGCGAGCGAACCGGCCCGGCGGTGACGCGGTCGAGCGCCTCAACAGTCGGAATGTTTTCGGGGCGGACGGTGGCGGGCAGGTGCTTGAACACCTCGGCCAGCGCCAGGGCAGGGGGCAGGACGTTGAAAAACTCAGCCATACGAAATTCTCCAATCCTCTAATTCTCAGAGAATTAGAGGATTAGAGATTAGCGATTCTTGATTGACCAGTCGAAGCCAATGTCTGGATCGTCGAATAGGATACGTTCTTCATCCGGGTTCTTGGGATCGTAGGCTTTGGTGACGTGGTAGAACAGGATGACGGGCTGGTTGCCCAGCACCTGATAGCCGTGCGCGATGCCGGACGGAATCAAGATGATGACCGGGTTGTCTTCGCCCGCGTAAACCACCTGCGTCACGCCTTTAGTGGGCGAGCCTTCGCGCCGGTCGTGCAAAACAACACGGGCCATGCCGCTGGCGACGTACCAGATGTCGTCCTGGTGGTTGTGCCAGTGGAAGGCTTTGATCACGCCGGGGTAAGTTTTGGTGATGGAGGTCTGGCCGAAGTGGCGGAGCAGGTTATCGTCTTCGCGCAAAATTTCGCGGAAGTAGCCCCGGTCGTCGGAGCGGGTAATGAGTTCTTTGACTACAACGTCGTGGATGGGCGGCATAGAAGATTTCAAACTCCAAATCTCAAATTCCAAATCCTGGCGGCTAGCCGCCGACGGCTCGCTTTAATTCCTGGGCGTGTTGCAAACGGTGTTCGGTGGTGCGGATGAAAAATTGCTCGACAGTGATCACGTCGCCGCGGGCGTGGCGGCCCGCTTTGTCGAAGTCGGCTTCGGCCACAGTGTCCAGCCTGGCTAACACTTGGGCGTGGCCGGTTTCGATCATGTTTAGAAAGTCGGCCACCGATTTTTCAGCCTGCTTCTGCACCGAGCGGCGGTTGAAACGGGTGATGTCAAAGTCGTCAGGCACGGGGGCTTCGCCCTTGAGGCAACGCTCGATCTGGCCCAATTGCCCGCCTTCGGAGACGGCGAGGTGGGCCAGCACGTCGCGGGCCTTCCACTGCGCGCCCTCGTCGGATGGCGCGGGCATTTCCCACTGCTCGGGCGTGAAGCTGTTGAGGAGTGCCATGCAGGCCGCGTGGTCGGCGATGATTCGTTGGCGGATGGAGTCTTTGCGGGAGGACATAGAAGTTCCTTTCAGTGATCAGTGGTCAGTGATCAGTAATCGGCTACTGTTCACTGATGACTGTTCACTGGCTACTGGCTGGGCGGTACCGCCTCCACGTGCGGCACGGGCTGGCCGGTTTCAAGGGCTTTGGCGATGTCACGCTGGTGGATCATGTTGTGGCGATAGATGAGCTTGAGCATGTTCTCCAGCGGAACTCGGCCAAACCAGGGGTGGCGGCCAACCCGGTCGAAGTCGGCGTCAGCCATGCCCTGGACAATTTCGACGATCCCGGCCCGGGCGGCCTCGAATTGCCGGATCAGGCCAGCCGTCGTTGCCTCTTTTAGCCCGCTCACCTGGGTAGCGTTGAACTCGTCAATCACAAAATCTTCGGGCGCGCCGGAGCCGCCTGCCAGAATATCGCGCCCGTAAAAGACAAACGTCCTCTCGGCGCTCACGAAGTGCGCCAGCAGTTCGCGCACACGCCAGAGAGGGCCGGTGGTGTACACCTGTTGCCCCCACTGCGAGTCGGCTAACCCGTTGAAGAAGGCGGCGGTCTTTTCGCCCTCGTCGGCCAGTCGTTTGAGGATCAATTCTTTTCGGTCGGGCATGAGTGTCCTTTACAAGTTGATTTTCAGCCAGTCAATTGCCCCGGCAGTACGACGCCAGTAGTTAAGATGTTCCGCGGCATAGTGCACGGCCTCGGCTTCGTCACCCCAACCCATGTAGGGTGAGCGGTGATTGGGGATGCGTTTCCTTCCGGTCAGGTAGGCAGGGACATGCGGATTTTGCTTCAAGGCCTCCTTCAGGCGGCGATCGGCAGTTTTGGCGGGGCCGCTCTTGCGGAATTCGACCAGCGCCCAGGTATACAACCAAACCGCCATTCCATCATCCTTGAATTGCTCCAAAAGCTTTAGCAACTCTTCATCGCGATCCATTTCAAGCAACAATGACGCCAGCACGTAGCGGACGCCCTGGTTGTCATTCTCGTTCAGCCGCAACAATTCGCGATAATGCGCCGCCGCCTCGTCGCGGCGGTTAAGCTTCCACAGGCAGTCGGCCAAACCCTGGTGGGCGCGCATGTACGGGCGAGTCTCGAGGATGCCCCAGAAGTCTCCAGCCTCAGTCTCAAAGTATTCCGGCCCCAGGGCGCGCTCACCGGCCTCCACGCCCTTCTGATAGAATTCCAGGGCGCGGGCGACCGTGTCGGCTTGTTCTTCGGCCAATAGCACGTAGGCGTCAGCGCAGTTGGGAGAGGTGGAAAGAGCTTTGTGCGCCAGCGCAATGCGTTTGGCCGGGTTGCGCTCCTCCCACGCCTGATACATCAGTTCCTGAGCTTTTTGCAATTTGCGATCACCGGACGGCGTCGCCCCCAGGCCAGCCGTCATTTGCGCCATCATACCTTCCATCATCCGGCGATCAAATACAGGAATATCCCCGGCCTCTTCAGCCTCTTCGTTAGGCCAATCCCACTCTTCACGTTGGGCCGGGCGGCTTTCGCGCGAGATGACGCCCGCCGGGAATTTGGCGTGCACGGCGGCCTCGCCGGTGTGAATGGGGACACTGATGGTCAGTTCAAGTGATGGATAGCCGCCCTGCTGATCACGGCGCAGATGATCGCGTACGAGGATGGGGATGGCGCGTAAGGCGGCGGTGAGCCAGACCAGTTCCTCGGGTGCAGGCCGCCGTATGCCGCCGTCACGCTTGAAAATTGCCGGGATCGGGTAGGCCTGATCGCCGGCGACCTCCCAGCCATAGTGTTGCATCGCCTCGAGGTCGGCGATTGGGAACTGAGAGACGCGCTCGAAAAACAGACTCAACGCGCCTTGCAGTGGCATTGCTTCCCTTGGATCATCAACGCCTTGATACATCCTTTCGACGTCAGCCCAATCGTCGTAAACTGCTAACCCATATTCGATACCGCTGTTGCCCATCGTTACCGCGATACGCGTTTTCCCATTCCTGGCAGGGAAGCGAATGGCGAAAGCGTCCTCGTTTGTCAATTGAATCCAGGGCGCGGCGCGGTAGAAGTCGGCGGCGGCGGCAAAGAAACTGCGGACCATCTCTGGCATGACTCCGGGGACGGAAAGCAGGCCGGGATGCTCCTCGCCGCCGCGCATCGAGTTTTCCAAGTCGCGAATGATGGCCGGGATCATGGCCAGATCGCCCGTTTCACAGGCGACGCCAATTTCGGCGAGGGGCGTGATGAGCGAGTCGGTAAGGGCCGGGTCTGCGAAGGTAACGTTTGTCGGGCGGTGAGGGCGGCCCGTCTTTCTTGCCGGTTTGGTGATGGTCTTGAAAATGGTGTCCCGGACTTCGTCCGGCGTGGGTGCATGATCCAGCAGATCGTCGCCCATGATCAGATCACGGGTGAGGTCTAGGATCATGATGAGGTAGGGCCGGCTCGGCGGCTCGTCCGGGGGCGTGATCCAGACGCGGAGCTGCTGGACGCCTACCCCCCAGGTAGTGGCGGTTTGGGGGAGGGGGGCCGGGTTAAGTTGACGCTTGCGGGATGACGAGGGTTTCTTTTTCTTCATAGGCCAAAGAATACCATAGCCGAATTATACAGGTTGAGCGGCCATTCATGTTACAATTTCGGCACACCGAGTGAGGCCACTCGGTGTTTGTGTGATTGGAGTAACAATGTTTGATAATGACCTTGCAGTTGTTGGAAACAAGATTACGGCGATCCTATCCAGCCTCGGCATCGCCGACGCGGGCGATGCCAAGTGGCAGCCGACTCCGTTCGCCGGGCAGTGGGGAATGGGCGCCAACATTTGTTTCCAGGCCGCCGCCGCCGAGGCGCGTGCCGCAGGCGGCAAGAAGGTGAACGTTCCGGCGCGGGCGCAGGAGTTGGCGACGCTGGTAGTTGAGCAGTTGGGCACGCCTGAGGGTTTTGCCCGCGTTGCCGCCGACAAGGCTTACGTGAACGTTTACTTTGACACGGCTGCGTACGCCGCCCGCGTTGTGGAAGCCGCCATTTCCGGGGGCGACGATTTCGGTCGTGGAGCGCCAAAAGGCGAGCGGGTGATGGTCGAATACGCCCAGCCCAACACCCATCACTCGTTTCACATCGGCCATGCCCGCAATGCCTTGTTGGGTGAAGCTCTGGCCCGGCTGGTCGAGTTTGCCGGGTTCGACACGGTGCGGGCCTCGTATCCGGGCGACATCGGCCTCAGCGTCATCACCGTGATGTGGGCTTACAACAAGTTTTACAAAGGTCGGGAACCCGCAGATATTCACGAGCGTGGCCAGTGGATGCTGAAGATTTACGCCGAAGCCACGGCGATGCTGGCCGAAAAAGAAAACGAGACGGAAGAAGAGAAGGCCCGGCGATTGGCCTACGACGCCGAACGGCGCGAGATGTTGCGCCAATGGGATGCAGGCGATCCCGAGGTGCGGGAGTTGTGGCGCGTCACCCGCCAGTGGAGCCTCGACGAATTGGACGACATCTTGAAGATGCTGGACATCAAGATAGATGTGTTCTTCTTCGAGAGCGAGGCCGACGCGCCGGGGAAAGAGATCGTCAAGGAGTTGATTGCCAAAGGCATCGCGACGGACGAGCGCCCTAGCGGCCCGGTGATTGTGAAGATTGACGAGAAGCTGGGACTCAAGAAAGAAAAGTATCGCACATCCGTCATCCTGCGGAGCGATGGCACGACGCTGTATTCGACCAAAGACCTGGCGTTGGCGAAACAGAAATTTGAAAAGTATCACGTCGATCGCTCAATCTATGTAGTAGATGTGCGGCAAAGCTTGCACTTCCAGCAGGTGTTCAAGATCCTTGAACTGTGGGGGTTTCCGCAGGCGGCTAAATGCTATCACCTGGCCTATGGGTTTGTGACTTTGCCGGAAGGCGCGATGGCGTCGCGCAAGGGCAACGTCGTCTTTTTTAAAGACGCGGCCGACGAAGCCTGCCGACGGGTGCAAACCGTGATCGCCGAAAAAAATCCCGATCTGACTCCCGAACAGCGCGATGATGTGGCGCACAAGGTTGGCCTGGGCGCATTTGTGTACGCCATGCTGGCGGTGGACAATGTGCAGGACATTGTGTTCGAGTGGGATGCCGCCTTGAGCTTTGATGGCCGCACTGCGCCCTACATTCAAAACGCGTATGTGCGCGCCAACAGCATTTTGAAGAGGGCCGGGGCAGTTCCGGCGGAAGGGACGTTTACTCATACGCTGACGCCGCACGAAGTAGAACTGATTGACTTGCTCTCCCGCTTTCCCGGCGTGGTGCAACAGGCCGCGCTCGACTACAAACCTCTGCACATGGCGAGTTACGCCTACGATCTCGCCAAGACCTTCCATAGCTTCTATCACGTGGCGCCGGTGTTGCAAGCCGAGAGTGACTCGATCCGAAACGCCCGCTTGCGGTTGGTAGCGGCCGCGCGGCAGACGCTGGCAAATGCCTTGCGGCTGTTGGTGATTCAAGCGCCGGATGTGATGTGACGACTCTGGTTTATGGCTTTCTGGATGAATCGGGCGACCCGGCCCCTCGGACTGGCTCCCGGTATCTTGTGGTGGCTATTCTTGCGACTCCTCAGCCACGCCCTATTGCTCAACATGTGCGAAGAGCGCGTCGGGCGCTGGGTAAGCGCTCGCCAAGCGGCGAATTTAAGGCAAGACTCACTCAGCCCAAGGTTATTGAGCGCTTTCTGAAAACGTTGGCTACCGAGAATATTTCACTGTACGTTGTGGCTGTGGACAAGAAGAGTTATCGGCATGCTGAAGGCGAAGCGTTATATCGAGAAGCAGTTGCGCGAACGGTGTGGTATTGTGTTGAACGATCACCGCGTTTACACCTTATTTTGGACAGGCGGTATACAAATGCAAAGCAACGCACTGAATTAGAAACTGCTATTCGCGAAGTTATTGCCGATGTTCCTGGCCAGCTTGTGATTATCGAGCCGCTGGATTCGACAGCACGGCCAGAGTTGCAGGCGGTGGATTTTGTGGCGTGGGCGTTTGGGCAGAAATATGAACGAGGAAACGATTATTTTGCGCGGTTGCTGACAGGCCGTGTTGTAGTCGAGGAAGCTTTGAAATAAAAACAGCGGCTCTGCTTGGAGGCCGATAACCACCGCTCGAAGCGGAGTGGGAGCATTCTACGAACGCCCAGCCAGTCCAAGACTTACAATGCCGCTATGCCCCTATTTTATCACACCTTATAGCATGTCATGACCTCAAACTCTTCAACCCTTCAACCCACTCTTGGCGCCATCGTCGTCGGCGCGTCGTCGGGGACTGGCCAGGCGGTGGCCCGCCGCCTGGCCCGCGAGGGCTACGCCGTGGCCCTCGTTGCCCGCCGCGCCGACCGCCTCAACCAGATTTGCGAGCAGATCAACACCCAACTCGGCCAGCGCCGTGCCTTCGCTTATCCACATGATGTGACTCAATTTGGTGAAGCCCGGCCGCTCTTTCAATCTATCCTGCGCGACCTGGGCCGCATTGACGTCGTCGTATATTCGTCCGGTGTCATGCCGGCCGTTGGCCCTTCGGAGTTTAACTTCGAGAAAGACAAGGCGATGATTGAGGTGAACGTGCTGGGCGCAATGGCCTGGCTGGATCAGGCGGCAACGCTGTTTGAACGAACGGGCGGCGGCCACATCGTGGGCATCTCGTCGGTGGCGGGCGAACGGGGGCGGGTGATCAATCCGGTTTACAACGCCAGTAAGGCCGCGCTCACTACCTATCTTGAAGGTTTGCGCAATCGTTTGACTCGCAAGGGCGTCCACGTGCTCACCGTCAAGCCGGGCCAGGTGGACACGGACATGCTCAAGGGAGTCAAGCGCCGGATGTGGGTCGTCTCACCCGAACAGGTCGCCGCCGACGTTTGGTCGGCTATCAAGCGCCGCAGGCAGTCCATTTACATCCCGGCCCGCTGGGCGCTGATGATGTTCGTCATTCGCAATATCCCGTCATTTATCTTCCGGCGGCTATCGCTTTAGTCAAAGCTGGACTTGCGCATTGGCCGAGGTAAGTCCGGCAGAGATGAGTCGCCGCCCTTTATCATGTCCTTTCCTTCTCTTGATCGTTTGACGCTTCTGCAAAACTTTGGCCGCTCGCTCGGCAGTCCGGCCTACCTGTATCGCCCAACGCACACTGAGCAAATCGTCGAACTATTTCAGCAGGCGGCCCAAAGCGGCTTCACCATTGGCCTGCGCGGGGCGGGGCGCAGTTACGGCGACGCCTCTCTCAACGGCGGCCAAATCGTCCTCGACCTGCAACGCATGAATCGGATACTGGATTGGAATCCGGAGACGGGGGTGATCAAAGTTGAACCGGGGGTGACCATCCAACAGCTGTGGGAATACACCCTGGAAGATGGGTGGTGGCCGCCGGTTGTTCCCGGAACCATGTTCCCCACCCTCGGCGGCTGTCTCGGCATGAACATTCACGGCAAGAACAACTACGTCGCCGGAACGATTGGCGAACACGTCCTTGAGTTCACCGCCTTACTGCCGACCGGCGAAGAAATTACCTGCGCGCCCGACGACAGTTTGTTTTACGCCCTGATCGGCGGCGTCGGCGTGTTGGGCGTGTTCACCTCAATCACCTTGAAGATGAAGCGCATCTATTCGGGCAACCTGTGGGTGGAAGCCTGGGCCTCGCCCAACTTGCGGCAGATGATTAATGAGATGGAGCCGCTGAAGTCAAATAGCGATTACCTGGTGGGCTGGGTAGACGGCGCGTGGGGCGGCAGTGGACTGGGCCGGGGGCAGGTGCATCGCGCTCACTATCTTCATCAAGGCGAAGACGCTAACTCGGCACAAACGCTTCAGCGCGAATATCAGATTTTGCCCGACACGTTTTTTGGCCTGGTGCCTAAGTCGGTGTTGTGGCTGTTGATGAGTCCGTTCATGAACAACCCCGGCGTCACGTTGGTCAACACCGCCAAGTACGTTGCCTCGCGCACCCTCAGCCACCGCAAGCAGTTTTTGCAGTCGCTCGTCGCCTTCAACTTTCTGCTCGACTACGTGCCGAACTGGGAGAGGTCTTATGGACGTGACGGGCTGATTCAGTATCAAAGTTTCATCCCACAGGCAAACGCCGCCGATGCCTTCGCCGAGATTCTCAAACTTACTCAACGTCGCGGCTTGCCGAATTATCTGGCCGTGCTTAAGCGTCACCGCCCGGACAAATTCTTACTCTCCCACGCCGTTGACGGCTGCTCGATGGCAATGGACTTCAAAGTGACCAACGGCAACCGCGCCGCCCTGCAAAAGCTGACGGACGACCTGAGCGAGATCGTCCTTGAGGCCAATGGCCGCTTCTACTTCGCCAAAGACAGCACGCTCACATCGAGCCTCGTGGCCCGTTCGCTGGGCGAGAAAACGCTGGCCCGCTTTGCCGACTTCAAACGTCGCTGTGACCCGGACTACCTCCTGCAAACCGAGCTTTATCGACGCTTATTCTGTGCTAGATCAAAAAAGGATGAACAACCATGACCAAACCCAAAGTTTTAATTTCCGACGGCTTGGCCGAAGAAGGCATCAAACTGCTCAAAGGTGTAGCCGATGTAGATGTCCAGCCGAAGATAACAGCAGACGAGTTGATCGCCGGATTGCCCCAATATCAAGGCCTCGTCGTTCGCAGTCGCACTAAGGTGACGGCGAAAGTGATCGAAGCCGGGACGGACCTGAAGGTGATCGGACGAGCCGGGGTGGGTGTAGATAATATTGACGTAGCCGCCGCCGCTGCTAAAGGCATCACCGTTGTCAACTCCCCGCTGGCCGCCACCGTCGCCGTGGCCGAATTGACGCTGGGCCTCATGCTGGCCCTGGCCCGCGAAATCCCTCGCGCCGACTCGGCGTTGAAGAAGGGCGAGTGGCTCAAAAGCGGCTTGAGCGGAGTCGAGCTTTACGGCAAGACGCTGGGGCTGGTGGCCGTTGGCCGGATTGGGGCGGCAGTGGCCGGGCGAGCGGTGGCGATGGGGATGCGGGTGATGGCCTACGACCCGTTTCTCTCCGACGACGACGTGCGCCAGCGGCAGGCCCACCCGACGACGCTCGATGAACTTTTAGCCGCCTCTGATTTTATTTCCATCCACTCGCCCCTCACCTCGCAAACCAAGTATCTGATCAACGCCGACTCGTTCGCGAAGATGAAGAACGGCGTGCGTATTATCTGTGCGGCGCGGGGCGGGGTGATTGACGAAGCGGCCCTGCTGGCCGCGCTCGAATCGGGCAAGGTGGCCGGGGCCGCGCTCGACGTGTTCGAGGCCGAGCCGCCGGGCCTCACCCCGCTCGCCACGTACCCCAAAGTGATCGGCACGCCGCACGTCGGGGCGCAAACTGCCGAGGCGCAGGCCCGCGCCGGGGTTGACATTGCCGAAGAAGTGGCGGCGGTGCTGACGGGGAAGACGCCGAGGTGGCAGGTGACGGGGTAAAACGACAAACGTCAAACGTCAAACGTTGTGAGAAGCGTTCGGAGCAAGCGGCGATGCTTCTCAGAGAACGGCGCGCGCAGGGCCGAGCCGATGACCGCCAGCAGGCGATAGACCCTGGCGGTTCGCGCGCCGTAATGCTTTTCGATGACTCGCAGTTCGGAGAGCGTAACCCGCGTCAGACGATCTTCGCCAAAGGCTGAACCGGCGGTGTTGCCGTGATGGACGACTTGCGACTCTGGCGCGTATAGCACCTGCCATCCTGCCTTGCCGGCGCGGTAGCAAAAATCCCAGTCTTCGCCATATAGAAAAATAGACTCGTCGAAGCCGCCAATCTGCTCCCAGCACTCGCGGCGGATAAGCATGGCCGCGCCCAGGAGCCAATCAACAGAGACTTCGGAAGTCTGTTGAGACTTCCGAAGTCTGCTGAAACGGGCGGCGATTGTTTCGGTGAAAAAAAGGTGACGCTTCACTGCGCCCCACAAGGTCGGGCCGGGGAATGTCGAACGTTGGCGGCTTCCACCCGGAGAGATCAGCGACGGGCCGATCACGCCAACACGCGCGTCCTGAGCGGCGGCGAGGAGGGGCGGAAGCGTGGTCGGGAGCAGTTCAACGTCCGGGTTGAGAAGAAAAATCCACGGGGTCGCCGCCGCTTTGATCCCGATATTGGCCGCTGTCCCGAAACCCGGATTGCGCTCATTGCGAATCGTCGCCAGTTCTGCCGAGCCGTCAGTTGAGGCATTGTCAACGACAATGGTCGGGCCGGGGAGGGTGGCGAGGCAACGTTCAAGGTAAGCGCGGGTGTTGTAGCTGACGACGACGAAGGTGATCACGCTGATAGCTCACCTTCCCGAAGGTTCCGAACCTTCGGGAAGGTTTACGCGCGGGTTGAACCTGCTACCCGCTTCTCCGGCGGGCTGAGGCGGGCGCGCAGAAGTTTGTACTGGCGCACCAGGCTAATGGCGGCGTACACTAGCCAGTTGAACGGCGCCGGGTAGCGGCTCTCGTAGTGCTTGTGATGGAAGACGTACATTGCATCATAGAAGGCGTTGATCATCCGCTCCGGTCGTTTGCGGGTGGAGGTACCCTTGAGGTGTCTGACGATCACTTGGGGCCAGTAGACCACACGGTAGCCTTGCTGTTTGATTCGCAGGTTGAGGTCAAGGTCTTCACCGTACATGAAAAAGCTTTCGTCCATCAACCCGGCCTTGCAGATGGCCTCGCCGCGCATCAACATGCACGCGCCCACCACCGAGTCCACATCGGCGGTTTGGTCTTCAGGTAGAAAGGTCATGTTATAGCGGCCAAAGCGCGGACTCTTCGGAAAAAATTTGGCCAGGCCGAAGATGTAATAGAACGACGTGAGGGGCGTTGGCTCACCCCGGCGGCAGGCCAGGTCGAGCGAGCCATCGGCAAGGACGAGTCTGGGGCCGAGCACGCCGATGTCGGGGTGCGAGTCCAGGTAGGCGATCATGTGGCGGAAAGCGTCAGGCGGGGTTTCGGTGTCGGGGTTGAGGAGCAGGGCGTAGCGGAAGCGAGGCGAGTCGGGGAATCCGGCCGCCTTGAGGCCGAGGTTGTTGCCGAACGAGTAGCCGCCGTTTTCCCGTGAGTCGATCACTTCACACCAGCCGAAGTTCTGGCGCACGAACTCTGCTGTGCCGTCAACGCCGCCGTTGTCCACCACGAATACGGTCGCGCTCAAGCCTTCCATCGCGGTGCGCGCGGTGCTCAGGCAGGCCGGGAGGAATTCTTTGGAGTTGTGAGAGACGATGACGATGGCGAGATCGAGCATGTAGTTTTCTGAGGGTCGTCAAACGACAAACGTCAAACGAGAAGTTGTCGTTTGTCGTTCGCGTTCTTTTCGCGGGCTGTGCCTCACGTTTTCAGGCCTTCAATATTTCACCATAACTCCACAGCCTCACCCGTAGTTTCTCGTTGTCTACTTTGCCCGTCAGCCAGCCCTTAAGGGTGCGGGCCAGCCAGAAGAGCAGGCCGAAGGCGGTGAGGCACTTGAGGGCGGCGTATTTGAGCAAGCCGTAGTTTTTGCGGTAGAAGTACGATTGGCTCTTGTAGAATTGGGCTGAGGACTTTTCGGGATTCTGGGAGGTGCTATGCGCGCCGAGGTGAGTGATGGCGGCCGCCGGCGTGTAGAGCAGTTTCCACCCGGCGCGTCTGGCGCGGTAGCACCAGTCGGTCTCTTCAAAGTAGATGCCGAACTTTTCGTCCATGCCCGGCAGTTGCTCGTACAGTTCGCGGCGGACGAGCAGAGTTGCGCCGAGGATGTGCTCAACTTCGCGCACATTGTCGTAATCTGTGGGTAGATAGCGGCCATTCTGTGGCGAGTCCAGCGGGGCCAGCATTTCGAAGAAGCCGAAGAAGGCTTGCTTGAGGTCGGGGAAGCGGAAAGTGTTGTGTTGCAGTGAGCCGTCCGGGTTGACGACGCGCGGAGCGATCATGCCAGCTTCGGGGTGGGCGTCCGCAAATTCGACCAGCGCCTTCAGCGCGCCGGAATGAACGATTGTATCCGGGTTGAGCATGAAGATGAGGGGCGCTGTTGCCTGTTTGAAGCCGTAGTTGTTGCCGCCGGCAAACAGCAGGTTGCCGTGATCCGCTAACAAGCGCACCCAGGGGAACTCGTTGCGGATGAGGTCAACCGTGCCATCGGTCGAGCCGTTGTCTACGACGATGGTTTCGACGTCGTCACAGACCCTTAGGGTTTCTGAAACCCTAAGGGTCTCCCAGCCGCCAGGAATTGAGGCCAGGCAATCGCGGATGACTTCAGCGGAGTTGTAGGTGACGATGACGATGGAAAGGGCGGAGGGCATAAATAGTCACTTGCCCTTGAGTTCGCGCAGTTGCTCTTCCGCGCTTGCGACTAAATCCGGCTCTTGGTTGAGCTCGATAATGCGCTCAAAATCCTTGATCGCGTCATCAATGCGTCCCAGAGCTTTATAGACGAAAGCGCGGCTGTCAAGAGTATAAGAATCGTCCGGGTCTAACTCGATGGATTTTTCGCAATCGGGCAAAGCTTCTTCGTAGCGGCCCAATTGGTAATATGACCAGCAACGGTTGTTGTAGGCCGCGGCCCAGTCGGGTTGGAGTTCGATTGCTTTATCATAGTCGGCGATGGCGCGCTCGTAATCCTCCAACTCGATGTAGATCACTCCGCGATCGAAGTAAGGCCAAATGAAGTCTGGCTGAAGCTCAATGGCTTTGTCATAATCGGCAAGAGCACGATTGTAATCACCGTTCCAGACATAGGCGTTGCCGCGCGCGTAGTAGGCTTTGGCGTAATCTGGTTCGAGTTCAATGGCTTGGGTGAAGTCAACAATAGCCCGTTCGGCATCTCCATCGCCATAGTAGGCATAGCCGCGCACGTAGTAGGCTTCGGCGTAATCTGGTTCGAGTTCAATGACTTGGGTGTAATCAGCAATGGCAAGATCATAACTGCCTTGGTTGTCATAGGCCAGGCCGCGATAGAAATAGGCCTCGGTATAGTCAGGTTTGAGTTCAATGGCTTGCGTATATTCAGCGATGGCGCGGTCATAATCGCCCTCATCAGCGTAGGCTCTCCCGCTGTTCAAGTAGGTCTCGGCATTGTTTGGCTGAAGCGCTCGTTGTAAGGTGTTGCAAGCTACCGTCGCCAGAAGCAGAATTCCCACCAGCCATACGCTCGCATTGGCGCTCCCGGCTTTGATAAATTGAGTATTCTTTTCCATGAGAGACTCCTTTCACTGAAAGAACTGTGCGATCCACTCTATCGAATTTGCTCCCGCGTAAGCCACAACCCACATCTTGATCAGCTTGCCGATCAGGGTGGCCAGGAGGAACTTGGTCAGCGGCATCTTGAGCGTCCCGGCGGCGACACCGGCCAGGTCGAAAATGGGGAGCGGTTGAATTGCCAGGAAGATGATGGTGAACATGCCGTAGCGATCTGTCAACGCGTGCAAGCGCTGATACAGTTTCGTTTTTTCCATGATGGCCTGCCCGGAAAACCCGGCCCCGTAGCCCGACAACTCGCCGATCGTCGCCCCGATTCCGGCGGCGGCGCCGATCCAAAATGGGTTGAACACTAACACGCCCGCCGACGACTTCAAGGCCGCTATGGCAAACACCAGCGCCAGCGCCGGGGCGGGCAAAACAATCGTCGCGCTTCCCAGCACGTTGATGGCGAAGATGCCGGGATAGCCGAACCGTTGCAGAGTCTCCACCTGATCGCGGATCGAATAGACGAAGACCGAGATGGCAATCACGGCCAGCAACACGCCGATGCGGGCGGCGGTGAGTTTCCAGTTGGTGGGTTTGGCGGTGGATTGAGTCACGGCAAGGTGGTCGCAAAACACTACAACGAATTCAAGGATATAACGAATTTGCCCTTCAATCTCCAATCCTCTCAATCAGCTCTTGCACCCTCGCCTTATCTGCCTCAGGCGCGGCGGCCAGCGCCTGGTTAGCGTAGTCTAACGCTTTGGCCTTGTCTCCCTTTTCCAGATAAATCTCGGCCAGCATCTCTTGCACTGACCACAAATTGTACTCCGGCCCGGCCAGAGTCAAGACCTCTTCGTAACTCGCAATTGCCGCATCCAAATTGCCCAGCGTCCTCTGCGCCGCCGCCAGCCCCAGCCGCGCCGTCAGCGAAGGCGGCGTGCCCGGCTTGAAAGCCTCGGCGACGATGGATTGCTGATAATAGCTTATCGCCTTCTTGTAATCCGCCTGTTGTTTCGCCGGGTCGCCCTCGGCGGCTCCCACCTGAGTCCAATAGTCGCCCAACACCCCATACGTCTCGTTGAACTGGTCATCCAGACTCAACGACTTCTCCAGCTTCGACAGCGCGCCTTCGTAATCCTGCCGCAAATTCAAATCGAACCGCGCCCACTCGTTCCACAGCGCCGCGCTGTTCGGACTGAGCATGAGCGCCGTCTCGTAGTGGCCGTTGGCGGCGTTGAGGCGAACGTCGGCCTCGTTCGGGTCGGTCGTCGTGCGCGCCCACCGCTGAAGCAATCGCCCCAGGTTCGCGCTGTGATCCGGGTTGAGCGGGTTGAGGGCCAGCGCCCGCTGTAGCTCACCCTGAGCCACATTTAAAATCGTCTCTTGCTCCACCCGGTCGGTCGAGCGGTTGGCGGCTTCCAAGTAGGCCCGCCCCAAAAACAGATAATACTGATCCTGCTCCGGCGCAAGATTGATGGCTTGCTCGTAAAGCGGAATCGCCGCCTCCCACCGCGCCTGCCTATCCCAGGGTTGAGCCACTTTGTGGGCCATGTCGGCCTGCACGATGCGCGTGTTGGTGAAGAAGCCGAGCGTAAATGCGACTGCAAACAGCGCCGGGGCCGTGAACATTTGCGCCGAACTGCTCAACAACTCAAACGGCCACTCGGCCACCAGCGCCACTGCCCCGAACGCCAGCAGTACCATCACCCAAACCGTGAAGCCGGTGATCAGCCCGCCCACCAACTGCATCGTGCCCAGAAACTCTTGCAGGTTCGCCGGTTCGCGCGACGCAATCGCGCCCAGCGCGCCAAGATAATACAGCGTGAATACGAGCCACACGCCCGCTGACCCGGCCAGCGTGATCACCGCCTGCCGTTCATTCCCGCTCCAGGCCGCCCCGGCGAACCAGGCAACCACAAACAGCAACAACATCCCGAAACTCGTCGCCCCGTTCAATTTGATCAGTGACTCGGCCAGCATCCCGGCAATCGAAGTCGTCTTATCGGCGTTGCCCAAAAAGTTGTAGCTCATCGTCACCAGAATCAGGCCGTTGATGAAGATGGGGAAAAGGGCAGTGGCGGCGTTGGCGTTTGACGAACTTTTCCCGGCTGGGCGAGCCTTGTTTCGCCTGCGACCGATCTTCGGTTCAGCCGCCTCTGCTGTGGCAACTTTGGGCGCGCTCATGACCCAACCCACTACAACCAGCAGACCGGCGTAAACCCAAAAGTGCAAACGGGTTGAGGCAGTGGCGATGCCGAAGTGAATCTCGGTGAAGTGGGCCACGATTCCGCCGAGCAGGGCGGTGATCACCAGCGCCTTCCACTCATCACCTTCAGGCAGAGTCCGGTTCACGGCCAGCCACGCCAGATAAGCCAGCAAGCCGATCAACATCCCGAACGGCAAGCCAACGCCAAAGTAAGCCGGCCCGCGCCATGCTACCAGCGCCACCGCGCCGGCCACGCCGCCCCCGGCGTACAACCCAACGTACAGCCACTTGTCTTGCGGCGTGATCAGCCCCAGCCACTTCAAGCTGTAATAAATCACTGCCGCGAACACGGTCAGGTACGTCACCAGCCCCAGTAGGCCGGTTGTCACCAGCGCGTCGAAGGTTTCGTTGTGTGAGCGGTCGGGCGTGGCCGTGCGAAATTCGTAGTGGGCGATCTCCGGCGGGTAAAAACGGTTGTAGGCCACGTACATTGACTCTGGCCCATAACCGACGATGGGCCTGAGCAGGTTGAACGGGTCGGGCCGCCCGCCAGGGTACTGGATCGGATCGTGCGGCAGGATCAGATCAACCGCGCCTTCCCAGATCAGCACCCGCACTTTGCTCGTGCCATCTTGCACCTCAAACACCCGGCCCAGCCGCCCCAGCGACTCGGTTTGCCGCACAGGCTCCAACGGCCCGTTTGGAATATTCAGGGTAATTAAAAACGCGGCGGCTAACCCGGCTAAACCGAGGATGCCCAGCGTGACTTTTTTCTGTCTGAAGGCGAGCGACATTAAGATCGCCCAGAAAAACATCCCGCTCAACAACCCCAGCCAGGGGCCGCGACTGCCGCTGAACCAGATCGCCAACAACTGCATCGCGCCCGTGAAGACGTAAACGGTGGCAAGGATGATGTTGCGAGTCAGCCCGGCCTGCTCGCGCAAGATTGAGTGGAAGGTTTGCGCGATGCGCATGGCTGTGAACGGAACGACCATGATAAGGTAGGCGGCGATGAAGATGGCGTTGCCGAGCGTGGAGGTGATGCGTTGCGAAGTGTCTTCGCCCCAGGGCAGAGGATCGAGCCGCAGGCGTTGCATGAGGCCGTACAGACTCACCGGCAGGCTGGCGTAGATGATGGTGTTGATGAGGCGCTCGACTTGCTCTTTGCGCCGCAGGTTGACGGCGACGGCGGCGAAGACGACGAGATAGGCCAGCGTGGTGTACGCGCCTTGCAGGCGCGTGTACGACCCCCAGAAGCTGATGCGGGGCGTGAGGGAGAGCAGGGTTGAGAGGAGGGTGACGGCGAGCAGAGCGGCGACCGGCAGAGCCAGTGGCAACTGCCCGAACGACTCGAACTTGCGGCGCGGGTTGAAGGCGACGACTTCCCAGCGCAGGCCGCCTTCTTCGATCAGCTTCACAATCCACGCAACTGCGATGATAAGGGCGATGCTTCTCACCAGCGCGATCTTGTCCGGCTCAAACGTGCGGCTCGAATAGGAGTTGAAGAACAGCGGGGCCAGCACCAATGCCGCCAGCCAGCCGGCTTCCATCAGGCCTTCGCAGAAACGACTTAGTTTTGTGGAGCGCATTCAATTTCTCAATTCCATAGCGCGGCCTTCAGCCGCAACCAAACACTACGACGAATTGGGGCGCTTCGCGTAACGAATTCGTTCCATCCCCAAATTCGTTGTAGTTTGGGTATACACCGCCTCAACCCTCTCCACCATCGTCTCCTGCCGAAACTCGCGCCGCGCCCGGGCCTGCCCGGCTTCGCCCATGCGCGCCCGCAAGGCTTCGTCGGCCAGCAGGCGGTTGAGGGCTTCGGCCAGCGCGGGCGGGGTGCGCACCGGAACGACCAAGCCGCTCACGCCATCCTGCACCACGTAAGACGTGCCTGTGCCAAGCTCCGTCGTCACACATGGCAGGCCAGCCGCCATCGCTTCGAGCAAAACGATCCCAAACGCCTCCGAGCGCGCGCTGGCTGGCAGGACAAAAATGTCGGCGCTTCGGTAGAGCGTTGCCAACTCGTCATCTGGCACTGTGCCGAGAAAGCGCACTTTCTCGCCGAGCATCAGCTCACCTGCCAGCCGCTCCCAGCCTGGCCGCATCGGCCCGTCGCCGGCCACGATCAAATCGGCGTTGATCTCCGGCATAGCCTTGAGCAAATCGCTTAAACCTTTGTAGTAGCGATGCCGCCCGACGAACAGCAGGGTAGGGCGCTCGCGGCGAGTCCGGGGCGGGGCGGCGAACCGCTCCACGTCTATGCCCAGCGGCAAAACCAGGCATTTGCTCCCCAGCCGCACCAACTCGGGTGACGATACCACATAATTCGGACTCGTCGCCAGGATGGCCTTTGCCTGCCGCAAGCCCCAACGCATCACCGGCCTGTAAAGCGTGCCGATCACTTTCTGCCGCACCACGTCGCTGTGATAGGTGATGATTGTAGGAGCGTGGGAGCGGTTTGTAACCGCGACCGTCGCGGGCGCAGGCACAGCCCGCGAAAAGCGCGCGACCCGCTCCCACGAGGGCAGGTATCTCAGCAACCAGTGACTCACCTCGCCGAACGGATAAGGAAAGTGCAGGTGCGTCACGTCAGGCCGTTCTTGCGCCAACAATCGCGGCAGTTCGGCGGAGAGCGGGGTGCTGGCAACTGTCCGCGCCCGCGCCGCCCGGATCACGCGCACGCCGTTCATCATTTCAACTTCGGTCTGCTTGCCGGTGTGGCAAACCAGCACGCTCACCTCGTGCCCTCGCGTCGCCAGCCCCTCGGCCAGGGTCCGAATGTGATTCTCGATCCCGCCCAGCACTGGGTAATAATCTTTGTAAACGTGCAGGATTTTCATCAATGCTCAATTCACAATGCGCAATTGTCAATTGTGGCGACCGTCTTATTCCACGTGAACTGCTTCACCCATTCCAGCCCTGCTTCAATTTTTGACTCGCGCACTGCCGGATCATCCAACCTGCCCACCGCCTCAGTTAGAGATTCCGTTGTCATGTCCTCGGCCATCACTGCCGCCGTTCCAGCCGCCTCCTTCACCCCCGACGCGGGAAAACAGACGACCGGCGTGCCGCAAGCCATCGCCTCAATGACGGGCAGGCCGAAGCCTTCGCGCAGGGACGGAAAGATCAGGCCGCGCGATGCTGAGTAAACAGCAGGTAAATCTTCTTCGGCAATGTAGGGCAAGTTGGAAACTTGCCCCACTACCACCAACGGTCGCCCGCTCATCGCCTCCACCGCCGCCCGTGTGTTCTTGTGCCAATTGCGCGAACCGAAGCACAACCAGAATTCGTCGGGCAAGCTGTACTTATGCCTCACTCGCGCAATCGCTTCTTTCGTCGCCGGGCGGAACTTCGGGTCCAGCCCCGGCGGGCACACAACCATTTTCTCGCGCGGCACGCCGAGCGCCGCGATCTCCTCCCGCGCCGACTCGCTCAAGACGATCACCCGCTTCGCCGCCGCGCCTGCCAATCGGTGCGCCAACCGGTAAATCAGCCGCGCGAGCGGCGACAGACCTGGCCCCAACAGCGGCGTGGAGTCGTACAACGTTACCACTCCAGCACACGGCAACACATAAGGCATCAGGTAATACGGCGAATAATAGACATCTGCGCTACTAACTTTCAGCGGCACGTCAATCTGCGCCAGCGGTGAGCGCACACTGAAACTCTCGCGCCGCAATCCTCTAATCTCAAATCTCGTATTTCTTAGCGCCGGGTCAACGATCGTCACACCCACGCGCTCGCCCAGCGCCTGCCACACGCCAAACGCGTAACGCCCGATGCCGGGATAGTGATCGCCAATCGTCCGCGCATCAAACGCCAGCCGCATTATTGCACCGCATCGAGCCACACCTGTTCGAGCCGCCGTGTCATCGCCCCCAGCTCGAATCGCGCCAGCGCCCGCTCGCGCCCTTCACGTCCCAGCCGCGCCCGCGTCGCCGCGTCCATCGTCAATACTTCGGCTAATGCTTCAACATCGCCAGCCGGAACCAGCCGGCCGGCGTCGCCCACCACCTCGGCGGTCGCCCCGGCGCGAGAGGCAATCACCGGCAGACCCGCCAGCATCGCCTGCACCAGGATCCGCCCAAACGGCTCAGGCCGCGTCGAAGCGTGAACGAAAATGTCGCTCGCGGCCAGAATCTCGCGCACGTCCGATCGCTGGCCCAAAAATTGAATCTCGCCGTTGAGGGCCGCCAACTCGGCCCTCAACCCTTCGCCTCCTAATTCTCCTTCTGACTCATCCTCCCCGCCGGCGATGACCCCGGCCACGTTTGCCAATTTTACCGCCCGCGCAAAAACCGCGTGCCCTTTCCAGCGCACCAACCGGGCAATCATCACCGCTATCGGCTTACCCGTGTTCAGTGTGAGTTTCGTTTGTGGTTGTGTGTCGGGCAGGCCGTCGGGGATGATGATGGTTTTAGCAGGACTCGGCGAACAACGACCGGCGATGAACGACGACACGGCGACGATGCGTTTGGGAATGGACGACAGGGCAGCCGCCAGCGGCATGGGAAACGTGTCGTCGGCCAACCGCCAGATGAGCGGCGCTCCGGAGACTCGCGCCGCCACAGCGCCAATGGCGTGCGTGCGGGCCGTCGTCGTCATCATCACATCCGTGTCTCGAGCAGCTTTAGCCAGCCTCAGCCCGGCGGTGATCATCGCTACCCAGTTCTCGCGCACGCGCGGCATCGGCAGGCGGCGAACGTCAACATTGCGAAACTCGACACGACTTGCCGTGTCAGTGGCTACAGCCAGCGTGAACTTCTCGCGATCCACTGCGCCGATCAGATCGGCAATCATCGCTTCCACGCCGCCAAAGATTGGCGCGTGGTCAACGATGAGAACGTTCAGTTTGCGGTTCAGATTGACTGCCACAGTTCGATCAACTCTTTGGCAACAGTCTTGTGCGACCAGCGCTTCACCCGTTCCAGCCCGCGCCGCGATAACTCGGCCCGTAGCTCTGCATCATCCTTCAGCCTGATGATGGCCGCTCGCAATGCGGCCACGTCGCCTTCTGGCACGATCAGCCCGGCGTCGCCAATCGTCTCCGGGATCGCGCCAGAGTTCGAGCCAATGACGGGCGCGCCGCCGGCCATGGCTTCGATCAAAACGCGGCCAAATTGCTCTTTCCACTTTGGCGTGGTCAGCGACGGCAGGACTAATACATCCATTTGGCGCAAGGTGTCCTTCACTTGCTCTGGCCTCACCCCGCCTACGACTTCGCCGTTCACATGCTCGGGCCCTCTGCCCACAGCCAGCAGGCGCACATCTAACCCCCGCACAGCTTCGTTCAACACCCTGATCCCTTTCTCTTTCACTAGCCGGCCCACAAAGCCGACTGTGAAGACTCCAGGCAAAGCCAGAGATTCCTCGCCGCTTCGCGGCTCGGAATGACACTTAGTAGAATCGATTCCGAGAATAGGGCTGACGACAACTTTGCCAGAGAAGCCTTTGGCTCTTAACAAGTTCGCGGCTTCGGCGTTGCCGGCCACACAGCCTTTGGCCTGGCTCAACGTCCAACGCTCGATCCAAAGTTGCAAGGGTGAGAGGCGGCGGGCGATGTTCTCCCAGGTGAAGAAGGTGATTTTGAGCGGCAAGCCATGCGCGGCCCACAGCCACTGCCCCGTCACCATGCTGATTGGCTCTTGCTCAATGTGCAAAATATCGGGCCGAACTTGGAGCAGGATGCACCGCAGCTTTGCCCGGTAGAGAAAGGCGTTGTTGCGCCCGGCGAAGAGGGTAGGGAGTGTAACAAGTTGCCCATCGGGTGACGGCGGCACGTCGAACAACGACTCTTTCCAGCGGGCGGCGGTCACAGCCGTCAACTCGACTCCGGCGGCGCGGAGCGCGTCAAGCTTGACCCGGTTGGTCGGCGCGGCGTAGATATGCGAGGTGAGCAGGACGGCGGGGCGAGGCCTCATCGCCTCAACAGCGCTTCGATGCGGGCCGCGACCATTTCGATGGCAACCTGGTTGAAGCCGCCTTCGGGGATGATGACGTCGGCGTAGCGCTTGGAGGGTTCGACGAATTCCAGGTGCATCGGGCGAACAGTGGTGAGGTATTGATGCACCACCGATTGGGGCGTGCGCCCGCGCTCGGCCACGTCGCGCTCCAGGCGGCGGATGAAGCGCAGGTCGGCGTCGGTGTCCACGTAGATTTTCACGTCGAATAGCTCGCGCAGGGCGGATTCGGCCAGAATCAAAATGCCCTCGACGAGCACCACCGGCTGTGGCTCGATGTGCACGACGCGATCTGTTCGGGAGTGCGTTGTGAAGTCGTAGACCGGCATCTCAATTGACTGCCCCACCTTGAGTTGCTGCAGGTGTTGAATCAGAAGTCCGGTTTCGAGCGAGTCAGGGTGGTCGAAGTTAAGGGCGTCACGCAGGGCAAGCGAGAGTTGGTCGAAATTGCGGTAGTAAGCGTCGTGCGGCACGACGGCGATCCGGTCGGCCCCGACGTGGGTGAGGATGGCTTTAGCAACAGTAGTTTTACCAGAGCCGGTGCCCCCGGCAAGGCCGATGATGACGGGCGGGTGAAAAAGGGCCATGGAGTGAGGCTACTGCTTCGCCGCCGCAAACACGGCTTTCACGTCCACCGAGAATCCGTTCAATAATACAGATGAGGCTGACGCGCCCGGCGCAAATTCGCCGTGAATGGCATAGGCCTCGCCTTCGAGCTTGAGGACGATGATTTTCTGCTCGTCGGGGTCAACGATCCAGTATTCGGGGATTCCCCCTTCAGCATAGTCTTTGCGTTTTTTCTCCAGGTCGCGTTCCCTGTTCTCCAAGCCCTCGCTCACCACTTCCATCACCAGGTCTGCCCCAAGCCAGAAATCTTCGCCGCGCCGGGCGGCGTTTTGGGTGGACATGAACACCACATCCGGCTCGCGGTATTTCTCTGGCCTCAGCTTGACTCGCAGAGGCGCGAACAAAACTGTTCCGAGGTTGCGGGCCGCTACAAAAGCGAGCAGGGCTTGATAGAGAAACGACACGATGAATTGATGGCTTTGAGTTGGCACGTCGTGTATCTCCACATATCCGTGATCATATTCGACGACCCGGCTGGGGCGCAATCCCATGTAATCCCATTCGCTCCACGTGCCCTGGAATGGAAAGAGTTTGGCGATGTCCCACGTGGGTTCGGCGTTGAGGGTCGCGGCTTCGCGCAGGGCGCGCGGCTTTGAGGGTGTGTTGGACATGACTTGCTCCTTGCCTCTGGGCTGGCTTGGTGTTTTGATTATACCCCGCCGAAAAATAAACCGGGCAGGTGCGCCTGCCCGGTTCTTGGCTTGTGCGTTCTATCAGCCTCTCGTTGGCTGGCCAAAGTATTGCCTTAGCGTATTTCCGACTCTGAACTGGCGCATATAAGACGAAATGTTCTCAACCGTGAAAGGTTTTGGCTGGGACACGAATCGGCTGATGGCATTGTTCTTCGTCGTGTTGTCCACGCCTAGCAGGTCGAGCAGGCTGGTGGTCACCGGCGGCGCGGGGAAGATGACCTGCATCAGCGTCACGACGATTCGGAGAATGGGAAGGGGCAGGGGGATCATCAGCCGCCGCGCGCCGATTGCCTGAAGCGTGCGTCGCTCAATTTCGGCGATGGTGAGCACTTCCGGCCCGCCGAGTTCAAAATCCTGGCCGATGGTGGAAGGATCGTCGAGCGACTTGACGACGGCGGTTACCACGTCGTCCACCCACACCGATTGAAATTTGGCCTGCCCGTCGCCGATGATGGGATAGATGAGCGGCGAGAGCGGCGCAAGTTTGGCGAAGGTGTTGGCAAACTCGTCCTCCGGTCCCCAGACTACAGAAGGCCAAAACGCCGTCCACGCCAGACCAGACGCGGCCACGTATTCTTGCGCCTTGCCTTTAGAGGCTAGAAAGCGATAGGGCAATTTAGAGTCGGCTCCCAATTGGCAAATGTTGACGAAGCGTTTGACTCCGGCGGCTTTGGCCGCGTCCACGATGTTGACGGTGCCTCGATAAATGATCGTTTCGTAAGTGCGACTGCCTTTTTCAATGGCAATCGCTGCCGTGTGGATGACGGTCTCTACTCCTTTGACTGCCTCTGAAAGAGTTTCGGGTCTGGTGACATCGCCTTCAACCCACTCAATATTCAGCCCGGCCAGGCGGCCTTCGGCCTCGGCCCAGGCCCGGCTGCGCACTAAAGCCCGCGCAGGCTTGCCCGCCGCGGCCAGCCGCTTGAGGATGTGACTGCCCAGGTAGCCCGATGCGCCAGTGACAAGAATCATATATCCCTCTCGAAATTCGGCCAGACCTGCCGGGTCTTGCGAAGCACCCCGGAACGAAGTGAAGGGGTAGAGACCCGGCAGGTCTGAAGGTTTCAACTAAATCTTATCGCCCTTTCAACGATTTGCCCGCGAGAGTTTGTTGAGCGTCTGCGGCTCGGCAAAGACGGCGACCTGGTCGCCCGCCGCCAGCGTCTCGTGATTCTTGGGGTGCAGGTCGGCCTGGCCTTTCCGCTCGAGCAGGACGATGGTGCAATCGAAATTGTCCTCAACTTTTTCGATGGTCTGACCGATTAAAGAAGAATTGCTTTTGATGGAGAAACGGGCCAGGCTGAGGGGGCGGCCGGAGAGGGTAATGGGGCTGGTGACGTCGGATTGAGCCGCCGCCCCGGCGATGGCCGGGGCCGCCAACGTGGAGGCGCTGAACACCTGATCGATTCCAAACTGGTTTTCGATCTGCCCGGCGAATTCTTCGTCAAACACCCGCACCAGCACCCGCGCCTTGCTGTTGAGCGTGCGGGCCTTGATCGCCATCTGCAAATTCATTGTGTCGTTGGAAGTACAGACGATGACGACTCGGGCCTGAGCGATGCCGGCCGCGTTCAACGTCTCCGGCTTGGTGGCGTCGGCCTGGATGATGGGAATGTTCATGGCCTGGGCCTCGGCCAGCAAATCGGCTTTGGGATCGAGCTCGATGACGACCACGTCGTCGCCCAGGTTGTGCAGTTCCCGCGCCACCCGGAACCCCAGGTGTCCCAACCCCACCAGAATGACATGATCCGAATAGGTTGATGCAATGGCCATTTGCCAGGCCTCCCCTCGCAGGCGGCGGTTGAAGAGCAAGACGCCAAAGTCCGCGCCGCGTGCGATCAGCGCCAGCCCGATGACGGGCATGGCGAAGAAGAAAATTTGCCGGTACCACTCGCCCGGAAACGCCGTGTTCGCTTGCAGAAAGATCATGGACATGATCAGAAATACTGACTCGGCAAACGAAAGATCGTCGCCGGCTACCACTGAGAGTTGCGAATACACCCAGCCGCCGGCGATCAGGGTCAGACTGAAACCGATCAGAGTGTCCTTGAACTCGTTGAGCAAAATAAGTGTATCGCGGATGCTGGCCCGCAAGTTTCTCAGCTGGGGCAGGCGGCGCTTATTGCGATGCCAGATCAGGTTCATAACTTAGGATTGTACTCAGGTAGAGCGAGTTGGCAACTCGCTCTACACTTGGGCAACCACCACCCAGACCAGACTGCGCGGCAGCGGCACTCGCTCGATCCTGACCTCAAACCCGGCGGCCTGATAGGCCTGGGTCAGCCGGGGCGGCCAGCCGCCGCCGTCGAGCGTGGGTGCTGTGCTCTGGCCTGTCACCTCAAACAGCCATCGCGCCAACTGATCTGCGATGTGGCCGGGGATGATGGTGGCCGCCGGGACGAAGACCATGCGCCCGCTATCGGCCAGCACGCGCCGAAACTCGCGCGCGGCGGCAGGGTCAACGATGAATTCGGAGGGAAAGGTGGAGACGATGGTGGTGAAGTGGCCTGATGGGAACGGCAGAGCGGTTACACTGCCGCGCACGAGCGGCGGAAACAACCTGCGCCGGGCCAGCTTGCGTTTGGCAATGCGGCCCATGAACGGCGAGAGGTCGAAAGCGACCGGCTGGTAACCTTTTGTTGCCAGGTCAATCTGCAAGTCGCCCGTGCCGTGCGCCACTTCCAGCACCCGCTCGCCGACGACGAAGGGGATGACCTGCCTCTGCCACTCGCGCCACTGGCCGACAGAGACCGTCCAACTGACGAGGTCGTAAGTGTAAGCGAATTCGTTGTAGAGCAGCCTAAAACCGACGCGAAGCAGCCAGCGCAACATGCCGCGTAATCATATCAGATGTCATGCTCGCCGGAGCGACCCGATCATTAGCCGATTTGCTCAAGCGCCGCGCCCAACGCCAGGCCGTCTATCAGAGCGGCGGGGTCTTCAAGACCCCGCCGTTTCTTGCTAAGAGCCTGTTTGAAAAATGCTCAAAGCCCGCGTCCTCGCGGGGCCTGAGTCGCCAACAGTTGCTCGACCAGAGCCACCATAGCTTCTAGGCCAGCCTGATAAATCGCCAGAATCTCGTCACGACTCAACATCGTGGACTACTATAGCTAGAACGTATACTTGGCAAGCCTGTGCAGTTACCATATTCGCCTAATTCTTCCTTGCAGTTATCTGTCAAATTTTATACAATGGATATGTCTCACGGTTATTATTAGAAAAGGAGGTGCGCACATTCAAAGTTTAAACATGTCTTCAATGCAAGTTGTCGTAGTGTGAGTAAAAGGTAAGCGTCTACACATAGAGGAGATTAATTATATGAAAACGAAAAAGACCTTTCCGATCATTGCAACGCTCATCTTGATAGCAAGTTTACTCGGAGTACTGCCCGCCGCAGCCTCCCCGACAAGTTCCCCCCAGCAACCTTTTAAAGCGCCCAAAGCAAAATTCACTGAATCGGTAGCATTTGATGTATCGCCAGCCCTGCGTGACCTGGCAAAGAAGGCTCCGGTTCAAGCGCCAGCCGGTTCTGCGGATGACGAACCATTCGATATCCGCCCGGATCGCGGTCCGGAGGTGATAGACAGTGGTTTTTCCGGCGATGGAGCCGCTGAATCATCAACAGCGCAGTTGGCTTCGAGCTTGTCCACTGCCGCCATCCCCGCCCCGCTGCTGACCTTCGAGGGTCTCAGCAACCAGGACAACTTCAACCTGTTCGGGTTCCGGGTCAACCCGCCGGACCCGGTCGGCGATGTCGGACCGAACCACTATGTCGAGATGGTGAACCTGGCATTCGCCGTCTATGACAAGCAAGGCAATCTCTTGATGGGACCGGTGGATACCGGCACACTATGGAGTGGTTTTGCTGTTGAAGATTGCACCGACCCATCTGGCGACCCAATCGTGATATACGATCAGTTTTCAGATCGCTGGCTTCTCAGCCAGTTCACCACACGCTTCACTCCTAATCCCGTGGAAGATGTGTTTTACAACTGCGTTGCCGTCTCGCAGACCGGCGATCCTACTGGCGCTTATTACCGCTACGCGTTCACGTCAGGCAATTTCTTCCCCGACTACCCCAAATATGGAGTATGGAAGGACTCCTATATCCTGACCTCGCGCGATTTCGGACCCACGGTCGAATATGGCATCAGCGTGTACGCGCTGGAAAAGAACAAGATGATCGCTGGTCTCCCGAAAGCCCGCGCGGTTAAATTCTTCCTTGATTCAGATGTGGTACCAATCGAATTAATGGGCGATGGTTTGCTCCCGCCGGATGTGGATGGGAAGACAAAACCAAAGAACGATGCCCCCGCGCCAATCGTCGGCACAATGGATAATGATGGTCCCTATGGCGCGCCATACGATGCACTGAACATCTTTGAGTTGAAGGTGCAATGGAACTCCAAGCCGACTGCATCCTTCACGCTCGCGGCACAATTACCGGTCGCTTCGTTCGATTCAGCATTCCCGTGCGCGCCGACATCTCGTGACTGTCTCCCGCAGCCGGGCATCACTAACCCAGCTCAATATCTCGACATCCTCTCATACCGACAACGACCGACCTACCGACTTGCTTATCGCAACTTCGGTACCTATGAGTCATATGTAACCAGCCAATCGGTTGAAGCCGCGCCCGGCGTGGCTGGCATGCGCTGGTATGAAATCAGGCGCACTGGTGGTGTGTATTCCGTGTACCAGCAAGGGACATATAATCCTGGTGACGGCGTGCATCGCTGGATGGGAAGCGCCGCGATGGACTGGCAGGGCAACATTGCTCTTGGATATAGCGTAGTTAATGGAGTTGATGTATTCCCCGGTATTCGATACACTGGGCGCCTAGCAGGCGATCCTCTAAATGACATGACGCTGGGCGAAGGTGTCATCGTCAACGGCACCGGCGTACAACGAACCACCAACTCGCGTTGGGGCGATTACACCTCCCTCAACATTGACCCGGTGGATGACTGCACGTTCTGGTATGTCAATGAGTATTACACACTCGCTGGGCAACTCTCTAGTACAGCAGGCTGGCAGACGCGCATCGCCAGTTTCAAGTTACCGGGTTGTAAAGCCAAAGGAGACTGATAATACACACTTGAAAATCAGATCGATGAAATTCGTAAATCAAGCCTCCCCCAAGCTTATTGACTTGGGGGAGGTTTCTCTTTCACGATCTGCATACTCATACTTTTCAGGGCGGTGGTATGCCGGGACAAACAAGACTCGTCAAGCCGCCTCAGGCTGAACGGGCTTTTCCAGCCACAGGGTCAGGCCCAGCCCGATCAGCCCCAGCGCAAACAGGGTGCGGAAAAAGAGGAAGGTGGCCGTTATCTCCTCGCCGCTAAACAGGAAAAAGCCAATGAACCCCATGAGGCCGGTTGCCAAAGGCAGCCATGGCCAATGGTTCAGCACCGGTTGGCGCAAATTGAGAATGCCAAACCAGATCAGGCCAGCCAGTAATAACAGCAACCCTATCAACACGGTTAAGAACAGATACTCTACATAAGGACGAATGGCGGCTGGCAAATACCTGGCCAGAGAGGACATGAAAGTGACATGCCCAAACGCCAGCAGGATGCCGCCGCCGCAAAACAGGCGCAGGGCAATTTTGCCAAACCGCTCCACCCGCGGGGCGTAAAACTGGAAATAGGCTACATACCCGATGATCAAGGCCACTTGCCCAATGATAATCAGTAGCGTGTCCCGCCCTGAAATCACATCCGGCATCGGCCTTGAAAGAAAAAGGCGGCTCATTTCATTGAGCTTGTTCACAAGGAAAAGCAAGTTGCCAAGCATGAAGGCGACGCCGCCCCATTGATGGATTCTATTGCTTGAGATCATTTTTGTATGACTCCTTCGGCTCATTTACGCCGCCCACAGACGATGGCGCCGTATCGAGAAGCCGATGGAAAGCGGGATGAACAGCCAGGGTAGCATGTACAACGAGAATGTCATCATTCCCGACAGCCCGCCCACCCTGGGCATCTTCAAATCAGGAGAAACCGCCACTGCCGCGCTCACAAGAGCAAAGGTTAGCACCACGCCTGCAAAGCTAATAACCACCCAGCGTGTCTGTTGCTTCTGCTCCGGGCTGGAGAGGCGGCGAAACCGGTGGAGTTGTGCGCCGACGCCGGCTCCCAGGAAGGCGATCACGATTGCCGGGGCGACGGGTTCGGGCCAGGTAGCCGGGTCGAGTGGTGAGCCGGGGAGGGGGTTGATCAGCCAGATCGTGACCCAAAGCCCCCACAGCCCGGCCAGCGGTTTTGTCCAACCGGGCGCGAAGCGGCCATCGGGAAAGATGTAGAGGAAGATGAGCAAACAACTGAGGCCGACTGCCTGGGTGATGTTGAAGGCAAATTGCAGTGACGCAACATCCTTCACCAGCGCGCCATAGTAGCCCGCGCCGGTGTTGAACATGGCCGCGCCGAAGAGCATGAGGGTGAAGGCGGCGAAGCGGGCCATCCCCTTGTGCGCGCGTTGCCAGTAAATCAACGCGCTGAGGCCGAAGTAGCCGAGGGCAACCAGATTGATCAGCCACCGGTTGAGGTTGTTGAAATAGCGGAACGGGACGTGAAGGTCGCGGACAGCGCGCACGATGGCCGATGGCATCAGAGGCGCATGACTCAGAATCGAGTTGATGCCCAGCACCCCCAACTCCAGGACGGCGACGAAGATGAGGAACCAAATCAGTTGGGCGGCGATGGATTTTGGCGTAATTGAAGTCGTCACCGCCGGGGAGACCCGTTTCTCCAGTCGATCCGTCGTCAGGGCGACAGTGAGGCCGTAGGCAAGCGTAACCGGCGCGAACAGGCTCACGGTGACCAGCGGTGTTGCCAGGGTCGCTTCGCCTTCGCGATAGAACAGGAAGGGCGGGGCCATGAAAATGGCGAACAAGAGAATCCCAAAAGCCAACCCTTTCCATATTCCAGCGCCCGGAATAAATCTTCTAAGCGCCACGAAGGCCAGGCCCATCGGCGCGCCCAACATGATCCCGATTACGACAATTACTAATGTGCCGTTGAGTGTGAAGTTTGGGGCGAGGCCGCCCGCCAGCGCCACCCCGCGCATGGCCAGCCGTGCGCCGAGGCCGGCCACAATGCCGCCTGCCATACCCGCCGCGAGGCCGATGCCGATCTTGTGGATGACTTGCCCTGGCCCGCCATGACTTGCGAGCCGTTCTTCTAAGGCAGTGATTGTCAAATCAACCAGCGTTGAAATCCACAGGCACAACAAGCCAAACGTTTTGCTCTGCCGGTACGCCTCGCGGCCACAATCACGAAACACCTGCGCCATATGCGAGCCATACTCATCGCGAAAGTGCGGCGGATAAATGAAGAGGAGCAGATCGTAGAGTCGGCTGGATAACAGGAGCAATCTACGGGAGGGGAGGAGGGTTAACTTTGCCATAGGTCGTCGGCGCAAGGTGAGAGTGGTTTAGGCTGTTGCAATGGGTGGCCCGCTCTGGCGGTTGAGTGAACTGCTGAGAGTGAGGGCCGAGATGACGATAACCACAATCCCTGCTACTACGCCAAACAGCACCCGCCAGTCTTCAAAGTTGAACAGAAATGTGGTGACTGCCAGCGTGATGAACAGGGCGGCCCATTGCCGCGCCGTCGGGTTGGCGATCAACAGCAGCCCGGTGAATAATGCGCCCAACATAAACGTAAACCAGCCTCCAACCCACACGTAGAAGTTTGTCTTGAAGATGACAGTGGCGGCGAAAGACCAGGCGACTCCGGCCAGGCTAACCAGAAGAGTCAGGCGGGGCGGCGTAGCCCAACGTCCGGCTGAGTGCAAATAGACACCCAGCAGGCCGGCTGCAAGGCCGAGCGCCCCTAAAAAGAACAGCGTTAAAAGATCGTCTGTGGCGCGATAAGCCCCACCGGGAACCCCTGCCGGGCGCATGTTTGCCAGAACGCCAAAGGCGATCCACAATGCGCCCCCTACAATGCCGGCGATTGCCAATACACGAATCAAGCTTGTCTTTGCCATCTGGAAATCCTCCTGAGCGTGTTCATCGGATACGCTCACAACTAAATCGGGCACGGTTTCGGCCCACACCCCTATCACACCCAATGCGCCGTTGTGCTGGTATTCGTCGTGGCACGAGTCGCGGAAGACAGTCGCCATTTCGTTGCCATACTCAAGGCGAAAGCGTGAGGGATAGAGCCGCAAAAGCCAGCCGTAGATGCGGGTTGAGGTCGAAACCGAGTTGCCCATCGTGCCTCTAAGCTGAACGAGTTTTTGGAACAAGCCTTTTGGTGCGCGCGGCGTCCACCAGCCGCGAGAGTCGCTGTGCTTCGGCGCGCACCACCTTGCCGCCAAAGTCGGTCAGGCGGTAATACCGTCGTCGCTCATCGTCGAGCGCCGGGTCGGGGCGCTCGTCGGACTCTTCGATCCAGCCGTCGGCCAGTATCCGTTTGATCGTGCCGTATAGCGTGCCGGGGCCGAGTTTGATCTGCCCGTCGCTGATGGCGGCCACTTCCTGCATGATGCCATAGCCGTGCTTTTCGCTGTCGGCCAGAGCGAGCAGGATGTGGAAAGCGGCAGGGGTGAGAGGGAGAAACGACTCGGGGTCAGTGGGTTGGGTCATATCAATCTCCGATATATCAATTGTTGATATAATATGCCTGAAATGGGAATTTGTCAATAGGGACTGGTAAGGATGTACTGAGCGTCTGTTTGAACAGACAAAGCTGCCGTTGACAAGCCCTTTTCAGCGTGATAACATCCCGCCGACAAATTCAATAGCCCTACACGGCAACTCTTATCCAGAGAGGCGGAGGGACCGGCCCGATGAAGCCTCGGCAACCATCTGAAGTTAGAGTGGGAAGTTAGAGTTCTCGTAACTCTAACTCCAAACTCTAACTCAAATACGGTGCCAATTCCGGCAGATTTCTGGAAGATGAGAGGGAGCCGCGAATTAAATCGCCACGCCCCTTCTCTGCTTGAAGGGGCGTTTTTTATAAACCGACGCAGGACGAATGACGAAAGCGCCAAGCATTTCACTCTTCGTCGTCAGCCCTTCGTCAGAAACGCAAGGAGACTGTTCAATGAGCATTACCTTTATGAGTGAACCGAGCATCGTGTTCACCTCCGAGTCGGTCACCGAGGGCCACCCGGACAAAATTTGCGACCAGGTCAGCGACGCGGTGCTGGACGCCTGCCTCGAGCAGGACCCGATGAGCCGCGTGGCCTGTGAGACGGCAGTGAAGACCGGCTTTGTGATGGTGCTGGGCGAGATCACCACCCACGCCTTCGTCAACTTCGACGAACTCATCCGGGGCGTAGTCAAGGATATTGGCTTCGACTCCAGTGACAAGGGCTTCGACGGCAACACCTGCGCCGTGCAAGTCGCCATCTCCAGCCAAAGCCCCGACATTGCCCTGGGCGTGGATCACGCCCTGGAAGAGAAGACCGGCGAGATGGCCGACGCCGAGATCGAAAAAGTGGGCGCGGGCGATCAGGGCATGATGTTTGGCTTTGCCTGCAACGAGACTGAGGCCCTGATGCCCATGCCGATTCACCTGGCTCACAATCTGGCGCGCCGCCTGTCGGTCGTGCGCAAGACGGGCGAACTGCCCTGGTTGCGCCCCGACGGCAAAACGCAGGTGACCATCGAATACGCCTACGGCAAACCCAAGCGCGTGGACACGGTGTTGATCAGCGCCCAGCACGCGCCGGACATCAGCCAGGAGGCCATCCGCGACGCCCTCATTGACAGCGTCATCAACCCCGTCCTCCCGGCGAACATGCACAACGGCGACCTGAAAATCTACATCAACCCCACCGGGCGTTTCGTCATCGGCGGGCCGATGGGCGACTCGGGCCTGACCGGGCGCAAGATCATCGTGGACACCTACGGCGGCATGGGCCGCCACGGCGGGGGCGCCTTCTCTGGCAAGGACCCGACGAAGGTGGACCGCTCGGCGGCTTACGCCGCGCGCTGGGTGGCCAAGAACATCGTGGCCGCCGGGCTGGCCGACCGCTGTGAAATTCAGGTGGCCTACGCCATCGGCGTCGCTCATCCCCTGAGCGTCAACGTCGAAACCTTCGGCACCGGCAAACTGCCCGACCGCCAGATCGCCCAGTTGGTCAAGGAGCACTTCGACCTGCGGCCCGGAGCCATCATCCGTGACCTCAACCTGCGCCGCCCGATCTATCGCAAGACGGCGGCCTACGGCCACTTTGGCCGCACCGACATTGACGCGCCCTGGGAGAACACGAACAAGGCCGAGACCTTGAAGAAGGCGGCTGAGAAGATGGCCTGAGTCAGACTTCCGAAGTCTTTAAGACTTCGGAAGTCTCCGCGCAGGCAGCCTCGCGGCCGGTCTCCCACGCCATGTAAAAATTCCTGCTCTCACATCTTTTTGCCCACGAGTTACTACGAATTCACCCGAAGGGGCCAGGCGACTTTGGGAAAGTCCTCCTCCGAATGCCCTCCTCCCGAGGGCGTTCGTTTTTTATGCAAGGTATAATTGCCCCATCCAACCATCAGGAGCCTTCATGTCCTCCCAAGCCGAAAAATTTATCGAAGAAGTCACCGCCGCCTGGCGGCGGCTGGAAGCCGGTTTCTACCACGCCGAGTGGGACGTTGCCACCACCGGCACGCCCGACGCTGCCGGGCGCCTCACCCAGGCCAAGATCGCCCTCAAACGCTACTTTGCCAGCCCGGAGCGTTACGCGACGGCCAAAGCGTTGTATGAAGACCCTTCGGGTTTTCAAAACCCGAAGGGTCTTCCCCAGGCTCGCCAGCTAAAGCTTATCTATTTGGAATGCGTCAAGCATCAAGGTGACGACGCCAGCGTCAAACAACTGGCCGAACTTGAAGCCAAACTCGACGACGCCTACGCCAACTTCCGCGCCGAATACAAGGGCCAGAGAGTGAGCGACAACGAGATTGACGACGTGTTGGCAGACAGCCGCTCGTCCGATGACGCCCGCGAGGCGTGGGAGGCCAGCAAGCGCATCGGCCTCCTCGTGGCCGACACGATTCGCGAAGCGGCGCGCTTGCGCAACCAGATGGCGCAGGCGTTCGGCTTCCGCGATCATTTTGTCAAGGCCCTGGCCGCCGAAGAGATTGACGAGGCTGAACTGCTGGCTCTCTTCGACAAACTCGACCAGGCCACCGCCGCCCCCTTCGCCGCCGCCAAAGCCGAGATTGACGCCCGCCGGGCCGAATGGTTCGACCTCCCGCCTGCCGACCTGCAGGCCTGGCACTTCGGCGACCGCTTCTTCCAAACCGCGCCCAAATTGGGCGATGTGGACATGGATGGCTTGTTCGCCGACAAGGACATGGTTGAGTTGGCTCTCCACACCTATGACGGCCTGAACATGAACACCCGCGAAATTCTGGCCCGCAGTGACCTCTACGCTCGCGAAGGCAAAAACCAGCACGCCTTTTGCACTGACATGAATCGGGAGGGCGACGTGCGCACCCTCAATAACCTTCAGCCCAACCGGCGCTGGGCCGAAACGCTCCTGCACGAACTCGGCCACGCGGTTTATGATGCTAACCTGGACTTTTCGCAAGCGTGGATCATTCGCAAGTACCCGCACTTGCTCTCCACCGAAGCGATTGCGCTGATGATGGGCGGCATGGTCTATGACGAAAAATGGTTGACCGGCATCCTCGGCCTCCCATCGGCAAAGGCGGCTGAACTGGCGAGTCAAGTTCGGGCCCAGGAGCGATTCGCGAAGCTGATCTTCACCCGCTGGGTGCTGGTGATGACTCACTTCGAGCGGGCGCTGTATGCAAATCCCGAGGGCGATCTCGACACGATCTGGTGGGACTTGGTGGAGAAGTATCAACTGCTTCGCCGACCGGGCGGGCGGCAGATGCCGGATTGGGCGACGAAGATTCACATCGCCGCCGCGCCCGTGTATTATCACAACTACGAACTGGGCTACCTCACCTCGGCTCAACTGCTGAAGACATTGGAGCGTGAAACCGGCGGGCTAGTGGGCAACTCGGAAGCCGGCAAATGGCTAATCGAAAAGTGGTTCCGCCCCGGCGCAGAAAACGACTGGGCCGGGCACATCCGCCTCGCCACCGGCGAACCCCTCAACTCGGACTACTTCGTGCAGGCGCTGATGTAGTAGACAAGTAGACAAAGTACACAGGTAAACAAGCGCCTTCAATCTGTCTACCTGTTTACTTGTCTACCTGTTTACTTGTCTACCTGTCTACCTGTTTACCTGGCTACCCATGACCCTTACTGAACTCACCGCCGAAATGCACCGCTTCGTCGCGGCCAAAGGCTGGTACGAGCCGAACAGCCCGCGCCCGCAAACGCAACGCAACCTGGCCGCCTCGCTTGCCATCGAAGCCGCCGAAGTGCTGGAGCACTTCCAGTGGGACGGGCAGGAGGTGGATGAAACCGAGTTGGCCGGCGAGCTGGCCGACGTGACTCTGTATTTGTTGCAGTTAGCCAGCATGAGCGGCGTTGATCTCGAGCAAGCTGTTCTCGAAAAATTGAAAGTGAACTATGGCCGCGAGTGGTGAGGTAAACCTGCCCGCAACACCTGACAGGTCTTTTGGACGCGAAGCGTGTCAGGTGTTGCCGGAGGCTGGGCGTTGATGGCATGAAGATACTCGCCCTCAGCGATGAAGTCGTAGACTTTATTTACGACCCGAGCCTCAAAGAGCGCTTCGGCGATGTTGACCTGGTGCTCGGCTGTGGCGACTTGCCGTTTTACTATCTTGAGTTTGTGGTGACGATTTTGAATAAGCCGTTGTGCTTCGTGCCGGGCAACCACGATGCGCCAAGCCAATATTTGTCGGATGGCCGGGTTGTGCGTAGCGCCGAGGGTTGCCTGAACCTTGACGGGCGCGCCGTCAACGAGAATGGCTTGCTTTTGGCCGGCCTGGGCGGCAGTATCCGCTACCGGCCCGACGGGGTGCATCAACACACCCAAAACGAGATGAAGACCCGCGTTGCTTCGCTGACGCCTTCGCTGTGGCTCAACCGTTTGCGCTATGGCCGCTATCTTGACATCCTGATCACCCACTCGCCGCCCTTCGGAATTCATGACGGCGGCGACATGGCCCACATCGGCTTCAAAGTGTTTCTGGACTTTATCAAGGTTTTTCAGCCGCGCTTTTTACTGCACGGCCACTCCCACGTGTACCGGCCAACCGACGTGACCCGCACTCAGTTGGGCCGAACCGAGATTCTCAATGTCTACCCTTATCGAGTCATGGAATGGGAGACAGGTCAATGAACGACGAGTTCGACATCACCCATCAGGATCGGGCCGACTTTGGCGCCGCCCGCCTCAAAGCATTCTTCCGGGACATGCTGGCCTTGTTGCGCGGCCAGCGCAACGACTTGCTCTCTTACGACGAGGTGCGCGAGAAGCTGAAGATTGGCGGCCCGATCTATCGCGGGGTGAAGACTGTGCCGCTCGGCCAGATCGTCGGAAGCGTCAATCGCTATCGCGATTTTGATCACGCCTTCTTGCCGACCCAGACTCACACCGCCGAGCGCTGGCAAAGGATCAACCGCGCCTTTTACAACGACATTAGCCTGCCGCCGATCCTGCTTTACAAAGTGGGCGACGTTTATTTTGTGGTGGACGGCAACCACCGCGCCTCGGTGGCCCGTGAGAAAGGGCAGGAGTTCATCGAAGCCGAAGTCCGCGAGTGCTCGGTGCGGGTGCCGCTCCACCCTGATCTTCAGGCAGACGAGTTGGAGATTCTCGGCGAGAAGGTGTCGTTCTTGGAGCGCGCTGGCTTTGATCGGCTGAAGCCCAGGGTGAATATTGAGTTGACGATTCTTGGCGGCTACGAGCGCCTATTGGAGCATATCGCCGTTCACAGGTATTACATGGGCCTGGATTGGAAGCGCGACATTGGCGACGATGAAGCCGTGCTTCATTGGTATGATACGGTCTACGCGCCGCTGATTGAGGCGATCCGCCGCGCCGATCTGCTGGACAAGTTTTCAGGGCGAACCGAAGCCGATCTGTATTTGTGGGTGATTGACCACCAGCACTATCTTCGCGAACGCGAGCCGGAGATCACGGCGCAGGAAGCCGCCGATGATTACGCAGATAAGTATGGCAAGTAGTTCCGGACTTGCCATTGCCTGGCCTTTTACAACTGCAGAACTGACTGCCGCCCTGCGTCGTTACCTGGACGACGCGAGTCTGAGCGTTTTGAGAATTAGTGAGGAGCCAATCAACGCCCGGCATGCGATAGGGTTGCTTCGCGGCGTGGGCATTGACCTGGAGCGCGCTGGCCATGAGGAGCATTATTCGTACGTGCTCAAGGAACCGCAGGCCACCCGGCTGGGCCTGGCCGGAGCCGGCCGGCGCGAGGTGGGGCTATATCGTTCGCTCACGTCGCAGGTGCCGCTGGCTGTGCCTGAATTGGTAGCCAGCGACTCTGCCGGAGCCTGGCTTATGCTGGAGCCATATCCGACTGAAGTTCAGCCTGAGGCCTGGACTGCTGATCATTACCGGCGGGCGGTGATCAATCTGGCCAGACTGCACGACCGCTTCTGGAATTTGAGCGAGGACTTGTCGGCCTACCCGTGGCTGGGCCGCCCGCTCACCGCCGAGTTTGATGTGTACGTGGTGGCGGCGGCGCAAGCGATGGAGTTGATTGTCCAGCGCGGCTCGCCGGCCGTCGTGACCAATTCGATGATCTGGCTCACCACCCTGGCGCGCCTGCTCAACCAAGCCGACGTGGTGGCCCGGGTTCTGCAGAGCGCGCCGCACACCCTTCTGCATGGCGACTATTGGCCGGGCAACATTTCCATTGACGAAGACGGGCGGCAGGTGGTTTATGATTGGCAAATGGTAGGCGTCGGCCCGGCGGTGATCGATCTGGTCGTGTTTATCAACAACAGCCAGCTGTGGCTCTCGCCCCTGCCGGTTGAACCTGCCGAGTTAATCGAGCTTTACCGGGGCGAAATTGCCGCCCACACCGGCCAAACCTGGAATGAACAGGAGTGGGCCATTCAGTGGGACTTTTCGATGATGTGGCGCTTTGTGCAGGAGGGGTTCAGCTTGCTGGCCCTGCCAACCCGGTTGGCCAACAGCAGTCATGATTACCTGCTCGAACGTATCTGGCTAGAGCCATTGGACAAAGCGGTTTACCGGTGGTTGAAACAGTTGCAGTAAAAGTATCGTGGGAGCGTGGGAGCGCGTTGTACGCGCGATGCAGTGCAAGCCGCGGGTGCAACCTGCTCCCACGAAGCTGGTGGAGAGAAATGAAAATCATTTCAGTATTTGGCGGATCAGCGCCGCGACCCGGATCGGCGGCATACGCCGAAGCGGTGGACATGGGGCGACGGCTGGCCGGGGCCGGGTACGCCGTCGCCACCGGGGGCTACGGCGGCGTCATGGAAGCCGCCAGCCGCGGGGCCGCCGAAGCGGGTGGACACGTGATCGGCGTGACGTGCGGCCTGCTCGAAGACTGGCGCGAAGGGTTGGCCGCAAATCCCTGGGTCAAAGAAGAGATCAAATTTGGCTCTCTGCGCGAGCGGCTTCACCATCTAGTAGAATTCTGTGACGCGGCCATCGCCCTCGGCGGCGGCATCGGCACGCTCTCTGAAATTGCTCTCACCTGGAGCCTGCTGCAAACCGCAGAGATCAAGCCCAAACCGCTTGTCCTGGTCGGCCCGCTGTGGCGCAACTCGCTGGGCGCGTTCCTCGAACACAGCGACGGCTACATTCGACCGGAAGACAAGATGCTGTTAAAATTCGCCGTCAACACAGATGAAGCTGTCGCCATTCTCAAGGCACACGACTAATCAAACAATGTCATTCCGAGCGAAGCGAGCGAAGCGAGGAATCTCTGAGTTGGCCGTAAGAGGTTCCTCGCCAAAGAGCGGCTCGGAATGAAAAGGAAAGTGTCATTCCGAGCGAAGCGAGGAATCTCTGAGTTGGCCGTAAGAGGTTCCTCGCCAAACAGCGGCTCGGAATGACAGAGGACTGGAGATACTGTAAATGTCAGAGCAAAAACTACCTTCCCGCGCTGAAGATTTTTCCGAGTGGTACAACACGGTTGTGCTTCGGGCCGACCTGGCCGATTACGGCCCGGTGCGCGGGACGATGATCATCAAGCCGTATGGCTGGGCGCTATGGGAAAACATTCAGGCCGCCCTGGACAAACGCTTCAAGGCCACCGGCCACGTCAACGCCGGCTTCCCCATGTTCATCCCGCGCCACTTCATCGAGAAGGAAAAGAAACACGTCGAAGGCTTCTCGCCGGAAATGGCCGTCGTCACCATCGGCGGCGGCGAAACCCTGGAAGAGGAGTTAATCGTCCGCCCGACCTCCGAGACGATCATCGGCCACGCTTACGCCAGATGGATCAAGTCGTATCGCGACCTGCCGGTGCTGATCAACCTGTGGAACAGCGTGGTGCGATGGGAACTTCGCACCAAGCTCTTCCTGCGTACTTTGGAGTTCTGGTGGCAGGAGGGCCACACGGCGCACGCCACTTACGAAGAGGCCGAATTTGAAACCCGGCAGATGCTCGACGTCTACGCCGACTTCGCCGAGAACGAGGCCGCCATTCCGGTGTTCAAAGGCCGCAAGAGTGAGTCCGAGCGCTTCGCCGGAGCCGACCAGACGTATTCGATTGAACCGATGATGGGCGACGGCAAAGCTTTGCAGGCGGGCACGTCGCACAACCTGGGCCAGAATTTTGCGAAGGCGTTCGACATCAAGTATCAAGATAAGAACAATGAATTGCAGTTTTGTTGGACGACATCGTGGGGCTTCTCCACCCGCTTCGTCGGAGCCATCATCATGGTTCACGGCGACGACAAAGGGCTGATCATGCCGCCCCGGCTCGCGCCGCATCAGGCCGTCATCGTGCCCATCTTCAAGAACGACGACGAAAAAGGCAAAGTGATGGACGTAGTGGCCAAGATTCGCGCCGAGTTGGCCGCCGCCGACATTCGGGTGAAGGTGGATGACCGGGATGAGTCGCCCGGCTTCAAATATAACGACTGGGAGATGCGGGGCGTGCCACTGCGAATCGAAGTTGGCCCGAAGGATGTGGAAAAAGGCACGGTGGCGCTGGCCCGGCGCGACACGCTTCGCGCCGGCAAGGAAGGCAAGAGCTTTGTGCCGCAGGCCGGGCTGGCCACGACGGTTGCCAACGCGCTAAACGACATTCAGCAGGCGCTGTATGATCGGGCGCTGGCTTTCCGGCAGGCGAACACCTACGATCCCAAAGACTATGCCGAGTTCAAGACGGCTGTCGAGAAAGGCTTTGCCTTTTCGTACTGGTGCGGCGAAGGCGAGTGCGAGGCGCAAATAAAAGAAGAGACCAAAGCCACCACTCGCTGTATCCCGCTCGACGGCCAGCCGGGCGTGCCGGGTGTCTGCATTCATTGCGGCAAGCCGGCGACCGAGAAAGCTGTTTTTGCAAAAGCGTATTGATATGCGAGCAACCAGGTTGGTTTGGAAGGGCGCTCGAATATTTTTCACCCGCCTGAGCGAGTATGGCCTGCGGCAAACGTGGCTGTGGCTGTACGAAAAAGTGGCGCGTATCCGGCAAGGCATCTCTCCGGTTGAAACAAGTAAAGTAAGCGAGATGTTGTTCGTCGGCGGCCAGCAGTACAAGCGTGGATTGGGGACGATGCGGCGGCTTGGCATCGGGGCAACCGTCAGCTTACGTAAAGAGGCCGACGACGCGGCCCGCGGCGTGGCCCTGGCTCGCCACCTGTGGTTGCCCACCCCCGACGACGACGCCCCGACCCTGGTTCAACTGCAACAGGGCGTGACCTTCATCCGGGAAGCGATGGAGGCCGGGCAGGGGGTTTACGTTCACTGCGCTCAGGGCGTAGGGCGGGCGCCCACCCTGGCGGCGGCTTACCTGATCGCCGAAGGCCATTCGCCGCACTCGGCGATGGCGATGATTCGTCAGGCGCGGCCCTTCATCACCCCGACGCCGACCCAGTTGAAGCGGCTGGCCGAGTGGGACAAGCACATCAACAATGGTCGTTGAGCCGGTGACATTAGTGGGGCGCTGGGTCCGGCTGGAGCCGCTGGCTGAGTCGCACGTCCAAGATTTGTTTGCCGTGGGGCAAACCCCGGAAGTTTGGACGTATCTCTGGCGTGGGCCGTTCACCTCGGTTGAGGACACTCGCCAGTGGATACAAGGCGCATTGCGTGACGCCGCCGACGGCTCACAACTTCCGTTTGCCATCCTCAACCTGGCGACGGGCCAGGCCGTGGGGAGCACGCGTTACCTCGACATTGCCCGCGCCGACCGGCGGCTGGAGATCGGCTGGACGTGGCTGGGGCAGGAGTTCTGGCGCACCCCGTTGAATACCGAATGCAAATACCTGCTGTTGCGCCACGCCTTTGAAGCGTTAAGGTGCTTGCGGGCACAGTTGAAAACCGACTCGCGCAACACACGCTCGCAGAGGGCCATCGAGCGGCTGGGCGCGGTGAAAGAAGGCCTGCTGAGGAAGCACATGATCCTCAGACTGAAAGAAAACTACCAGCGTGACACCGTGATGTACAGCATTCTCGACGCCGAGTGGCCGACGGTGAAAACGCGGCTTGAAGCCCGCATGAACTCCTGATGCCAGCCCTAGACATTGCCCAGATCAGAGCCGAGGCCGCCGAGTTAGTGCGGTTGTATGGCGACCCGGAAACATTCGCCGCCGCGGCCAAGGATTTTTTTCAAGCGCACAGCGCCCCGAGTTACCGTCAGAGCCCCGTCGTCTCCATCCATGCGCCGCTCAAAAGCTACGACACGCCTCTGCCCGTCCTGCGGGCGCTGGTGAATGCCGTGCGAAAAGTGGCGACAGTCAATGACTCGCATACCTTGCTGGTCGCCGCGCGGCTGTGGGCCGACCCGATCCGCGAACAGCGGCGGCTGGCGGTGGAACTGCTGGGGTTGGTCGTAGCGGTTCGCCCGGACGAGGCTTACGAACTGATGACGCGCTGGCTGAACACCCTGGACGACTTGGAGTTGATCGGCTTGCTGGCCACACAAGTGGGCGGCCCGTGGCTGACGGGCGATTTGTATGGCCGGTTGGAGCAGGTGCGGCAGTGGGTGAATAGCCCGCACAAGCATCAGCGGCAGTTTGGGGTGATGGCCTTAGCCCCGCTGGCGAAGAGGCGCAGTTCTGGCGACACCACCGCCGTGCTTGAAGTAATGACGGGCGTCATGCGCGAGAGCGACGTGGAAGTGCGCAAGAGCGTTGCCCACGTTATCCGCGAGTTGTCGGCGAACGGACCGGGCGAAGCGGCTCGCTTCTTGAGCGCCTGGGCCGACACGATTGACAAAAACACCAACTGGATTGTGCGCCACGCGCTAGAAAAGCTGGATACTGACACCCGCGCTCAAATTACTGCTATTCTGCGGGGGCAGGGCGGCCCTCACCCCTAGTACAGCGCGGCGGAAACACGAGACCGACGCGGTTTTCAAAACCGCGTCGGTCTGGAAACCGATAGAAGACTTCCGCCGAGGCGTACTAGCCCCTCTCCCGCCGCGAACGGCGCGCGACAGGAGAGAGGAATAACGTTATGGTATAATCCCCGCCGTTGACTAGACCGGTGGGCGGCCAACTATACTTGCCCCGCTTTTTGCGGGGCTGCCCACCCGGTGACCCGCCCAGGAGGTCGGATGTCATGGCACTGAACAAAGAACAAAAGACCCAACTCATCAACAGCATTCATCGGCACGACAAGGACACCGGCTCGCCGGAAGTGCAAATCGCCATCCTGACCAGCAAAATCTCTTATCTCACCGACCACCTGCGTTCGCACAAAGGCGACGTGGCCTCGCGCCGGGGACTGTTGAAGATGGTGGGCGCTCGCCGCCGGTTGCTCACTTACCTCAACCAAACTGATCCAACATCTTACGATGCCCTGATAAGCAAACTGGGGTTGCGGAAAGCAAAGCCCGCCTGAGTTTCTAAGTAAGAGGCACTGCAATCAATTAAGCTCTACGGACACCGCGCTCACCGCCCGGCAGACGGGTGGGGGCCGGTGTCCGTTTTGTTGTAAAGGACAGGCAGGATGCCTGTCTCTACGAAATAAATTCGCTGGAAGGGTGTAACGTCAGTAGTCAGTAGTGAGGCCTTATCGCTAATTGGTTTATGCCGCAGTTCAACTGCCGCATGAACCAAAGCCGGCCGATAAGGCTTGACCACTGTTTACTGGCGGCTCCCTCCGGCACATCCTTACGGAGGAAAATCGAATGTCTGAATCAAAACAATATAACGTCATGATCGGAAGTGACCTGATCACTTTCGAGACCGGCAAGCTGGCGACTCTCGCCGGGGGAGCCGTCACTGTTCGTCAGGGCGACACCATGCTCCTCGCCACAGCGACCATGTCCAAGGACCCGCGCACCGGGGTAGACTTCTTCCCCCTCAGCGTGGATTACGAAGAGAAGCTGTACGCCGCCGGCCGCATCCCCGGCTCCTTCTTCCGGCGCGAAGGCCGGGCCACCGAAGGCGCAGTCCTTACCGCCCGCCTCACCGACCGGCCTTTGCGCCCGCTCTTCCCCGACGACTTGCGCAATGATGTGCAGGTCATCATCACCTCGCTTTCGGTGGATCAGGTTCACCAGCCCGACATCCTGGCCATCATTGGCGCGAGCGCGGCCCTCGCCATCTCCGACGTCCCGTTTGGCGTGGCCCCCTACGACGGGCCCATCGGCGCGGTGCGGGTGGGCCTGGCGGACGGCGAACTCGTCGTCAACCCCACCTTCGACATGATGGAAAAGTCCGACCTCGACCTGCGCATCGCCGGAACGCGCGACGCCATTCTGATGGTCGAGTGCGGCGCGAAAGAAGTTTCCGAAGCGTTGATGGTGGAGGCGCTGGAGTTCGGCCACAAGGCTCTGCAACCCATCATCGATCTGCAAACCCAAATGGCCGCCGAAATCGGCAAACCCAAGCGCGACTATCAGCACTTCAGGCACGCCCCCGAACTGGTGGCGGCGGTGCGGGAGAAAGAAGCCGGGCGCACCTCTGCCGCCCTGAGCGAAGCCGACAAAACCGCCCGCAACGTCGCTTTGGCCGCCCTCGAAGCCGATGTGCTGGCCGGATTCATCGATCAGCCCGCCGTGCCCGCCGGCGAAGTCAAAGAAATCCTGCACGACGTCTTGCAGGAAGTAGTGCGGTCGCGCATCCTCAAGGACGGCGTTCGCCCCGACGGGCGCGGCCTGCGCGACATCCGCCCGCTGGCGGCGGAAACCGGCCTCAGCCCGCGCGCGCATGGCAGCGGCCTCTTCACCCGCGGCGAAACCCAAGTGCTTTCGTTGGCTACCCTCGGTACGCCTCGCGACGCGCAAGAGCTTGACACCCTCTCGCCCGAAGACGAGAAACGCTACATGCACCACTACAACTTCCCGCCGTTCTCCACCGGCGAAACCCGCCCCCTGCGCGGCTCGTCGCGGCGCGAGATCGGCCATGGCGCGTTGGCGGAACGGGCGTTGATACCGGTCCTTCCTTCAGTAGACGATTTTCCTTACACCCTCCGCGTTGTCTCCGAAGCCCTCTCGTCCAACGGCTCGACCTCGATGGCTTCGGTGTGCGGCTCGACGCTGGCCCTCATGGATGCCGGCGTGCCGATCTCCGCGCCGGTGGCCGGGATTGCAATGGGCCTGGTCGCCCAAGAGGGGCGAGACGGCGGCTACGCCGTCCTCACCGACATCCAGGGCCTCGAAGACCACCTGGGCGACATGGACTTCAAAGTGGCCGGGACGGAAAAAGGCATCACCGCCTTGCAAATGGACATCAAGATCAAGGGCCTCACCGCGCAAATCATGTCTGAGGCGCTGGCCCAGGCCCGCGAAGCCCGTCTGAAGGTTTTGGACTTGATCCGCAACACCCTCGCCGCGCCGCGCCCCGACCTCTCGCCGTTTGCGCCGCGCATGACCATCATGCAGATCAACCCCGAAAAGATCGGGGCGGTGATTGGCCCCGGCGGCAAGATGATCCGCAAGATTCAAGACGAGACCGGCGTCAAGATTGACATCGAAGACGACGGCAAAGTGTTCATCGCCGGAACCGACGGCCCCAGCGCGGCCAAAGCGAAGGAGATGATTGCCGCCCTCACCGAGTCGCCGGAGATCGGGCGCATTTACACCGGCAAGGTGGTGCGCACCGCCGACTTCGGCGCGTTCGTGGAAATTATGCCCGGCGTAGACGGCATGGTGCACATCAGCCAGTTGGCCGATTATCGGGTCAACAAAGTGGAAGACATCGCCAAGCTGGGCGACGAGCTGACGGTGATGGTGATCAATATTGACGAGGGCGGCAAGATCCGCCTCTCGCGTCAGGCCGTGCTGGAAGGCTGGACGGCTGAGGAAGCGATGGAGCGCGACCGCAAGCCCACCGGTGGTCGCCCCGGCGGGGGCGACCGGGGCGGGTTCCGGGGCGGCGAGCGGGGTGGCCGGCCCGGTGGTGGAGATCGCGACCGCCGCCCGAGGCGGTAATTTCAAGTCGTAGCAAGTACCCTTCGACCACGTTCCGCTTCCCTTCACTCCGCTCAGGGCGCTGGCAAGCAGCCAACAAAGCGCGGGTGTGTTTTCTGAGCCACACTCGCGCTTTTGCATTTAAGAGTAAAATCAAACCTCTCATGGGGGTTACAGGCGGTGTAGGGCGAGTTGCCCGCTTCGCGTTGCCCTACGGTTGCTCGCGCTTCTGAACCGGCATGAGCGAAATCAAACTGCTTTATCGCTTGACTTCATAAGGAGAAACGCAATGTCCTCAAACGAAGCCCCCTCACCGCGTTGGAATGCATCCACCAAGTTGATGGTGGCCCTCGTAGCCCTGGTGTTGATTGGCTGGGTGCTGTGGCGTTTCCAGGTGCTCATTGCGCCGCTGATCAGCGCGGCCATGCTGGCTTACCTGCTCAACCCGATCATCACTTTTTTGTCGGCTCGCCTCAAGTGGCCGCGCGCGCTGGCGGCGGCGCTGATCTACCTGGCTCTCGTGCTTCTGCTGCTTGGCTCGCTCACCGGCGTCAGCATTTACCTGGTGAACCAGGTCGCCGGCCTCAGCGTCAACGTCGAGCAGATCATTCGTGACTTGCCGGAGCGCATTAACCAGTTGATCCATAGCCAGATCAACGTGTTTGGCTTTGTGCTTGACCTGGACCAGTTCGATTTCTCGGCGATCTACGATCAGTTCGCAAGCTCCATCCAACCGGCGCTGTCACGGGCGGGCGCCATCGTGGGGCAGGCGGCCTCCAGCACCGCCGAGTTTCTGGGCTGGACGGTGGTGGTGATGTTCATCTCGTTTTACATCGTGAAGGACATGCCCAACTTCCGCAACCTGATTGGCCGGGCCGCCGCCGACCCCGGCTACCAGGACGACGTGACCCGCCTCATCCGCGAGTTCCAGCATGTGTGGGACGCCTTTCTGCGCGGGCAGTTGACCCTGGCCATTGCCATCTGGCTCATCGTGTGGGTCGGCCTGACGATTCTTGGCGTGCGGTATGCGTTTGTGCTGGCTTTGCTCTCTGGCATGCTGGAGTTTGTGCCGACGATTGGGCCGCTGATTGCCGGGTTGGTGGCCGTGGGGGTGGCCCTCTTTCAGGACAGCAACTGGTTTGGCCTCTCGCCATTGATTTACGCCATCGTCGTCACCGCCTTCTTCATCATCGTCCAACAGGTAGAGAACAACTTGCTTGTGCCGCGCATCATTGGCGAGCATTTGGACCTGCACCCGGTGCTGATCATGGTCGGGGCGATCATGGGCGCAAGCCTGGGCGGCATTCTGGGCCTGCTGTTGGCCGCGCCGGTGCTGGCCACGCTCAAACTGTTTGGCCGCTACGCCTGGCGCAAAATGCTTGACCTGCCGCCCTTCGAGGACGCAGAGCCGCCAAAGCAAAAACCCATCATCGCCTTGCCCAAAATTGACTTAAAGGCCTGGTTCAACCGAAAAAACCGGAAGAAGACAACGGACGTGACGGAAGTGAACAAATGACTGACACCGAAAGCGACGCCAGCCCGCCGCCCCGTCCTGCCGAGCCACTGACCGGGCCGAAGATTGATTTTGCCTACTCGATCTTTTGGACGAAGATAGCGCGGGCCTGGGATGATCCCCGCCGGCGCTTGATGGCCGAACGCGTGGCGGCTCTGGTAAATTCACCCGGCTTTGAAGCCAACGCCCTTGAACGTAACTATCGCGTCGAAGGCCTGGACGATCTCGCCCACTCTGGCGCAAGCCTGCGGGCTTTGCAAAAAGTGTTAGAAGCGTTGGAGAGAATGGAATAACAGATGAACCTTGATCACAACTTCGGCTGGGGGCTTGTCACCGAGTACGTGAAGGAGGTTGGCCTGCGGCGGCACATGCTGGCCGTGGAAGCCGCCATGCGCTGGTACGCCCGCCATCTGAATCAAGACGAAGAGCATTGGGGCTTAGTCGGCCTCATCCACGACTTCGACTGGGAGATTCACCCCGACCTCGACCAGCATCCCATCAAAGGCGTCGATATTTTGCGCGCCCGCGGCGTGGGCGAGGACGTCATTCGCATCATTCTCTCGCACTACACCGAAGGCACGGGCGTGGAGCGCGAGCAACCCATTGACTTTGCCCTGCTGGCCTGCGACGAGATTACCGGCCTGATCATTGCCACTGCCCTGGTGCGCCCCAACAAAAACATTGCCGACGTGGAACTTGGCTCGGTCAGAAAGAAGTGGAAGACGCCGAATTTCGCCGCCGGCGTCCATCGTGACCAGGTTGAGGCCGCCACCGCCGACTTCAGCAACGCCTGCTTCGACGGCAAGCTCGACCTGTGGACACACGTCGGCAACGTGCTGGCGGCTATGCAGGGCGCGGCGGCGGAACTGGATTTAGATGGGCGGCTGGCGAAGGAATAAACCTCAAACTTCAAATCTCAAAACCCCAAAACCCCAAAACCCCAATCTCCAATGACTCAATCTTCACCCGTTTTCAAAACCCGTCACTTCTGGCTGACGTTGGCCGGGGCCGCGCTGGCCGCCGGAACGATCTACTACCTCGTCAACCGCGAAGAGATCAATTACAACCTGCGCCTGCTCAACGCCAAGCGCATCGGCGACAAGTTCTACGCCGACTATCAATACATCGTCAAAAACATCGCTTACGGTTCTCAACCCCGGCAAAAGCTGGATGTCTACCAGCCCGATCCGGCCTCGTCAAACAGAACCGATCTTGGCTACCCGGTGCTCGTTTACGTGTATGGCGGCAGTTGGAACAGCGGGGACAAAGAGCTTTACGCGCCGGTGGCCCAGCGGCTTCTGCCAGGCGGCATGATCGTCGTCGTCCCTGACTACCGAATTTATCCCAAAGGCAAGTATCGCGAGCAGACCGACGACGTGGCGGCGGCGCTGGCGTGGGTGCTGGAGAACATTCGAGATTACGGCGGCGACCCGGCGCGGGTGGTGCTGGGCGGGCAATCGGCGGGGGCGCACCTGGCGGCGCTGGCTTTCTTGGACGAGCAGTGGCTGACGAAGTACGGCCACAGTTCAGCCGAAGTGTGCGGCTACTACGGCATCAGCGGCGTATACGACATCAACGCTCAGATGGACTTTGAACGCTCAAATGGCGGCACGGCACCGATCATGACGGCGGTGATGGAAGGGCCGGACAACTTCACGGCGGCTTCCCCGGCTGCCTACGTCCGTTCACGCGCAAGCGTGCCGCCCATTCTTCTTATTCACGGCGACGCCGACGAGACCGTGCCGATCAGCATGTCGGAAAACTTTCAGACCAAGTTGGTATCGGCTGGGGTGACAAGCGAGTTTCTGGTTTATGAAGGGACAGGGCATTCGGGCCTGCTGTTCGATGCGCTGGCGAGCGACCCGGCGCGGCTGGTGACCGACCTCTCGAAGTTTGCGCGAGAGTGTCCGCCTGTCAACTAACAACAGTGAGCGGTTCAGACCTGCCGGGTTTGTCTTAAGCGCCGTCGCAACTTCAATCTGACAAAACCCGGCAGGTCTTATCCAAGCGACGCTGGAACTACTCTGCCCCGGCCAGCCGTTTCATCGCTTCGGCAAGACCGGGCAGGTCCGGGTGCAAGGCCAGCAGGCGACGATAATCACTAATAGCTTCATGTCGAGTATCAGCCCCGGCCTTGGCCAGCGCGGCGTTGAACTCGGCCCAACCTGCCTCGGCGCGCCCCAATCCCCACAAGGCCATTGCCAAATCGAAACGCCAGTCGGCTGTATCGCCCGACGTTTTGGCAATTGCCTCCTGATAACGCGCCTCCGCCCCGGCCCATTCGCCGCGCGCCAGGTGCAGGTCGCCCCAGCGCCCGTGCGTGTACTCGTGATCGGACGCGAGACGGGAAGCTGTCTCGCAATCGGCGCGGGCTTCGTCGAGGCGGTTGAGGGTGATGAGCGCGCTGGCCCGGTTGCGAATGAATGCCGCCTCGTCCGGTTGAGCGAGAGCGGCTTGCGAGTAGGCGACTACGGCCCCTTCAAAGTTACCTTCTTTCTCCAAAGCACTGCCAACGCCATTATGCGCCCAACCGTCATTGGCATCCAGTTCAAGCAAACGCCGGTAGTCCGCCAGGGCGCGAGCATAGTTTTTCAATTCCAACAGAATATAAGCGCGGCGGCGGAGAACATCGGCGGCGGCAGGTGAAAGGTTGAGGAGTTCATCGCAACAGGCCAGGGCGCGAGGGTAATCTTTTTGGCTTTCACGAACCTGAGTCAGAAGCCACAGGATGGAGTAAAGGTTGGGCTGGCCGTCCACCGCGCGCGCCAGTTCAGCGCCCTGTTCCAGCAATTGAATCGCCGCCTCCGTTTCCTCCAGCGCCAGAAGGACCAGCGACAGGCGAGGCGCAATATAGGTTTGCCAAATGCGCTCGCCAATCTGGCGATAAATCACCAGAGCATGTTCAAACTGGTCTTTGGCCAGGGAATAATTTTTCTCAGAAAGTTCCAAATTGCCAAACGCAGTATAGGCGTTGGCTTCGCCCAGGCGGTCGCCGATCTCGCGGTAAAGGGGCAGGGCGGCTTCGTAGCGGGCGCGGGCCTGGGGCAGTTCCGACAGCCGAACATGCACATCGCCGAGTCTCTTTATGCAATTGGCTTCGCCCAGGCGGTCGCCGATCTCGCGGTAAAGGGGCAGGGCGGCTTCGTAGCGGCGGGTCGCCTCCGGGTATTTATTGATCCAATAAAAGACTTCGCCCAGTTTTTCCAGCGCAGTCGCCTCCCCGGCTTTGTCGTCTATTTCACGGCATATTTCGACGGCTTGTTTGTAGTAAGGAACCGCCGCCTGGCGCTCGTCGTATTCCGGCAGTCCACCGTATAAGTCGCCCATCTCCCTCAATACCTGGGCCAACCGTCGCCTGGCTTCCGGCCCGGCCTGCCGGGCCAGTTCCGCCCGGCGGTCTTCGATCATATTCAATCGCCCGGCCCGTGTTTCCGGCGAGAGGGGCGGCGCATTCGGGGTTTCCCGCAGTGCGCGAGAAGGTTCTGGCGAGGTCGCCGCCGGAGGCTGGTAAGGGGTTGGCCGCAGGGAAAAGATGGCGCTGTACCAGTCGAAAAAATCCGGCGCGGCCAGAGCCAGCCGATCCATGGCGTGGTCGGTGAGGAAGATGATGAGCGGCAGGGGAAAAGCGCCCGGCAGGGCCTCGCGCTCGACGTTGAGGGCGGCGGCGAAGGGCGGGCGGCCTGACCCATCTGCCTCCGCCTCAATCAGGTGATCCAGGCCGACGACGGCCAGGGCGGCCCTCACCCCCAGCGCGTCTCCCGCTTTGGCAGGAGAGGGGCTGGCGGCGAGGGCCGGGTCTGCGCGCAGGGCGTCGCGCAGGTTGGCCGGGTGGCGGTTGGAGAGGTCAACGATGACGAGCCGGGCGTTCTCGCGCGCGAGAGCATCGGCCAGCGAGGCGATCAGGCCGTTGCGCTGGCGCGGGTCGTTGACGCGCACCAGCCCGAGAGTGAAGCGGCCCAGATGTTAGAGGATGAAGCGGCGCAGGCGCTCGAACTCGCCAGGCAGTTCGGCCTCCGTGTCGGGTGTCGAGGATGGGCCTGGTAGCGACATTGCCTACGTTTCATGCAGGATCCCGCCGCGCCGGCGTTTCTCTTCTTCCAGGGCGGCTTTGAACTCGGGCGTGTCCCACAAGAGCGGATGGACGCCGACCCAGCGCTCGCCGTTGTATTCGAGCGCGGCGCGGCTGAAGAGCAGGGCGCGCCCGGCCTCGTCGGGGTCAATTCGCCCGTCGAGGTGCACACCGGCCAGCACCTTGAAATCGGCCCGAGTGAGGCGGCGGGTCATCTCGCCGCGCAGGATGCTGGCGGCGCGTGTGACGGCCCGCCCGTCAATGCGCTCGTTTGACTCGAGCAGCGATTCGTTGAGCAGGCGGAGCAAATCGCGCGGGCAGCCTCCCGACAGGCGAGCCAGTTCGCGCGCCAGGGCGAGATCGGAGAATAGCGGCCTGTCTACGCGTTTGAAGATCGCCTGGATCACTTCGTCAATAGCGCGGTCGTTGACGGCGCGCGGGTCTTCGCGTTGGAACACCGTGATCATCGGCAGGGTTTCCGCCTGATACAGATCTCCGACCGGGTCGCTGGGCGGTCTGTGTAGAAGCGAAATTGGGACGACGAAGATCATGTGCGCGTTTACGCCGTTGAACAGGTCACTGCGCTTGAGGACCGCGTTGTCAATCATGTCGGGCGGGTAGCGGTCAAGGTTGTCGAGGATAAACAGCAGGCCGCGCGGGTAAGCCTCTTTGGCGATCTTCCTGGCGTCGTCGAGCAGGTGATTGAGGTTGTCGCGCAAATGGTCGGCGTACTTTTCGACAATCCGCCTGATCTCTTCGCGCTGGGTGCCGGTGGTCTTGCGGAGGGCCGTCAAGCCGAAGAGCAACTTGGCGAGTGGGGTGTCGGGGCCGAGGGTTGCCTCGCCCTGATAGGCAATGGCCCGCTCGATTTCCTGCTCCTGGCTTTGGGTCACATCGCGAAACCAGTCGGCCACGACTTTGACCGTTTTCTCCGGCAGGGGCTTGAGCCGTTTGTTGGCGCGGAACTCCGTTTCCAACATGCGCAGCATGAGGAGGAAGACGTCGCCGAAGCCGATCTCTTCCGACCCGGCCTCTTCGCTGACGACCGTGTACAGCGGCAGATAGCCTTCATTTCTGACCGTGGCGCTGACGCGCGCCAGTTCGGTGGATTTGCCACAGCCGCGCTGACTGGCGAGGGCGATGTGGCAGTAACCGCGCCGGGCTTCCGCGCCGCGCAGGTCGCGGCTGAGGCGGTGGTGCAGGTTCGAGCCGCGCACGGCGTCAAAATCGTGCCAGCGCGGGTCGCCGGGGCCGAGCGGCTCTTCGGGGTTACAGCGGCCAATCGCTTCAACGATGGGATCTGTCATGTTTGTGTCCTCGATCGCTATTATACGCTTGAGCTTTCTAAAAACAAACCGGCCCTGCCATTTCGGCGAGGCCGGGTTTCCAGGTCCAATTGATAGGCCGAGAAGGTTTACTGTACTGGCAGAGCCACGAATTTTAACTCTAACCTGGCTTCGTTCTCGGCCTTGAGAATGCCGGCGATGTCCGGCGCTTCGAAGTTGAAGTCGCTCATCAGGATCGTCGTCGTGGCCGTGCCGGTGAGCTTCTCGCCTTCTAGTTTGGCCGTGACACTGAACGTTGTCGAGCGCGTCGTGTCGCGGATCGTCAGGTCGCCGACGATCTCGAAGGTGAGCTCGGTGCCGTCGGCGTACTCACTCGGCAGGCCTTTGATTTCGGTTGGGGTGAAGGTGGCGATGGGGTATTTGGATGACTCCAGCCAGTCCCGGCGAATGGCGTTGTCGCGCCGCCCGCTGTCGGACTTGAGAGTGCTGATGTCTACCGTGATCGGGCCGTCGGTGCTTTGCTCGGGGTGGGTGAAGTTGAAGGAGATTTCGCCGCTGACCACGTCCGTTGCGCCAACCATGGATTTATCTCACCACCAGTTCGTGTTTCTGCCCGTCGGCCTTAACGCGGACCGTGTTTTGCCGGACGATGATTGGCTTGCCGTCGAGGCGGGCGGCGGCGACGGGTAGCCCGTGAAACGTGAATCGTAGAGACGGCCTTTCAGGCCGTGTGCCTTTGGGCCTGCCCCAATGAACGGCTACCCCGTCAGAGTCGGCTATAACTTTGAACCGGGTGAGGCAGTAATCACCGCGGGCGTATGCCCGAGTCGCTCCATCGTCCTCATAAAAATCCAACACGCCCTCCCCCGGCCAGACGTGCAGAGTCGCGTCATCGCGATCAATCGCGCTCGTGTGTTGGGCGAGCGGCCACATGGGAATGATAGCCCCGGCGCGGACGAAGAGGGGCAGTTCGTCCAGCGGCGCGTCGGCGATGAGGTGGGTTGGGCCATCAATGTAGGGCAATTTGCCAAATTGCCCTACACTCCAACGATACCAACGCCCTTTTGGCAAATACACAGCGCGGGCGGTCAGGCCGGGCGCGAGGATCGGCGCGATGAGGAGATTTGGGCCGAGCATGAATTGATCGTTGAGGTTGAAGGTGACCGGGTCTTTTGGATAGTGCCAGGCCAGCGGGCGCATGACGGGCGCGCCGGTTTGCGAAGCTTCGTAAAACAAATTGTAGAGATACGGCAAAAGCTGATAGCGCAGGCTGAGGTATTTGCGGCAAATGGCTTCCACTTCCGGGCCGAACGTCCACGGCTCCTGCGCTCTGGTTTGGTTGTGGGTGTGGTTGCGGCAGAACGGATAGAACACGCCGGCCTGAGTCCAGCGGGCCAGCAGTTCGCCGCTCGAGTCGCCGCCGAAGCCGCCGATGTCCACGCCCACAAACGGCATCCCCGACAGGCCCAGGTTCATCAGCATCGGCAGGCTTGAAGCAAGGTGTTCCCAGTGAGAATGATTGTCGCCGCACCACAGCGCGGCCACGGTTTGCGCGCCGCTGAACGCGGCCCGGGTGAGAATGAACGGGCGCGAGTCGGGGTCGTGTTGCAACATGCCGTCGTAAGTGGCGCGCGCCATTTGCAGAGCGTAGGTGTTGCGCGCCGAAGCATGGGGCAGTTTGCCGCTGTCGTGCCGCGCGTCCAGGATCGGGCCGGTGAGGTCGGTGCTGGCCGGCTCGTTCATGTCGTTCCAGATGCCGTTCAGGCCAAAGTCGGCCAGCCACCCGCGCACGTGCCCGGCCCACCACGCCCGCGTCTCGGCGCGATGAAAGTCAGGGAAGGCACTTCGCCCCGGCCAGACCTTGCCGTTGTACTCTTCGCCGTTTGAATGTTTGATGAAATGGTCGCCAGTCCTGCCTTCGTCATAAACACGATATGCGTTCGCATCATCCACCTTGACTCCGGGATCGACGATGGTGATCGGGTGGAAGCCGTCGGCGCTCAGGTCAGCCGCCAACTGTTTGGGCCGTGGGAATCGTTTCTTGTCCCAGGTGAACACCCGGAAGCCATCCATATAATCAATGTCGAACCAGATGCCGTCGGCGGGGATGTCCCGCTGGCGCAACTCGGCCGCAACGCGGCGAACTTCGGCTTCGCTGGCATAGCTCCAGCGGCACTGGTGGAAGCCCAGCGTCCACAAGGCAGGCAGGGGCATGCGCCCGGTGAGGGTCGTGTACTGGCACAAAACATCGGGCAGAGTCGGGCCGGGGAGGACGTAGTAGTTCAGCACGTCGGCGGGCGCGGAGAACTCGTACCAATCTTCGTGAGTGAAGTCGAACTCGACGAACTCGGCGTTGTCCACGAAGATGCCGTAACTGCCTTTGGCGCTGTGCACGACGAAGACCGGGAAGCTGGCGTACAGTGGATCAGTGGCGTTGCCGATTCCGGCCGGGTGCTCCAGCCACACGTCGCTGTTGCGCATTTTGTATTTGCGGCCCCGCTTGTCGAGCCAGCCGGTCTTCTCGCCCAGGCCGTAAATATGCTCGCCGGGCCTCAGCATTTTGCGAACGACGACGCGCTCGCTGCGCTCACCGCGCGCGCCCAGCGCCACGTCCACCGCAAACGCCGGGCCGCGCTTGAGCGAGAAGCTGAGGGCGAGCGGATCGAATTGAAGCTGGGCGGTGAGATTTTCATTCACCACAGAGAAGCCCCCACCCCGGCCCCGCTTGCGCGCCGCCGCCGTACCCTGAGCGGACGCTGAGCGGACGCTGAGCGGAGCCGAAGTGGAAGCCGAAGCGGCAGTCGAAGGGGCGGCGGCAGGGGAGGGGGATACTGCGAGCGAGTGATACTTGGGCAAGCGCTTGCGGCGGCTGAGGCGCACGCGCAATGCCCCGCCGGGCGCGGGGGCGATCTCAATGGCCCCGCGAGAGGCGGTTGCCACCACACGATCGTCGTGGTCGGTGAGAAGTTGGAAGTCGCCGAGAGAGCGGAAGGTTGAGGGCATGGGTGTGTGATTCCTCGTAGTTTGCGGCGTTAAGGTGACTGTCACCGCGCACAAGACGCTTGAATTTTCGAACTCTGATGCGCGGTGACAGTCACCTGCGCAGGTTTAGAGATAAGTTCTTAGATAAGCGAGCGAGAGGAAGGGGTGTCTCTCTAATCCGCTAGGGACCTTGGTTCACACTTCATCTTTGTTCCTGCGGTGGAGGCTTCCCGGCAGTGGGCAGGTAATCGTTAGAAGAAGGTTGACGGGCGGATTAGAGCGTCTAACAATCTCTTAAGCCGCCAACCCAGTCACCCCCTTCTTTATCAAAGCTTCTCCCCCAACTGCGCCAACAACGCCCCCGCCTCCTCATACGCCACGCGATAGACGTATGGCTCGCCGTCGCACGTGGCCAGCCTGCGGGCCTCGTGGGCGTGGTAAATCGCCAGACCTGTCGGGTCTTGGGAAGAACCTTCGAAGCCGGGTGGAGTGAGGCTAAGACCCGACAGGTCTTTGCTTAAGGCCAGCTTCGCCAACTCCAAATGCGCGTCTGCGGCCTGCAGGGCGTAACCACAGCGCCCGGCGATGGCGAGCGCCTCCTGCGCCAGCCGCGCCGCCTCCTCCGGCTCGCCCATCGCCGCGCGCAGTCGGGCCAGGTCAATCAAAATGTCGGCTTCGTCATATACAGCGTTGATGCTCCGACAGCGGGTGAGGCTCTCGTTCAGATGGCGCTCGGCCTCATCGTGCTCCCCATTCGCGCGATGCGCCGCACCCAGAAGCCAGTGGGCGTGCACGTAGTCGCGTTCGTGAGGGTAGTGTGTACGCGCTGTCTCATCCGTCAGTTCCAGCGTCCGGCGGGCGGCGGAGAGAGCCTCACCCCCTTTCTCCCCCTCTCCTGTAGTGGCATCCTGAGCGGACGCTGAGTTTGCCGAAGCGGCAGTCGAAGGACGCGAACTTGGGTGAGGCTCATCCCCCTGATACGCCGCATCCATGCCTTCGAAGGCGCGGAGGGCGCGCTCGAAGCCGTCGAGGATGAGGAGCGTGCCGGATTGAGTCAACTGCTCCAACAGCTTGTCGGCTTGCTGGCGCGGGCCGAGGGTGCGGGCCTCCAGGCCGAGGTGTGCCAGCGCCTCGGCCACGAACGTTTCAAACGTTCGCTCGTCGTAAAAGTTCCACCACAGCGCGCGTTGCCACTGCTTCGAGTCCACGTCGTTCGCCAGCCAGTGCCAGGCCAGCGCGCTCTTGCCAAAGCCGCCCAGCGCCCGCATCACCAGCACGGTGGGGCCGTCCTTCAGCCAGGCGCTCAACGCCGCGCGCTCCTCAACGCGGCCCGTGAAGTTGGGCGAGGTGGCGTAGGCGCCGCCGAGGGGCCAGTAGGCGGGGATGGGCGTGGCCAGTTCGGGAGAAAGCTGGCGGGCCAACTCAATGGGGATCGCCCAGGCGGTGTCGAGATTCTTCAACGTCCGGTCGGGGTGATAGACGGCGGTGACGACGCCGATCACGATGTCATTCACCAGCACCGGCCCGCCGCTGAACCCTTGCGCCAACTGCGACGACTTGAGTTGAAGCAGGTCCTGCCCGTCCTTGCCGCGCGTCGGCCCGGTGATCGCGCCGTCGGCGTTCGAGCCATCCGTGCCAACGTCCGGGTAGCCAAAGGCGCGGAAGGGCTTGCCGGTCGCCTCCGCCGACTTGCCCAAAGTGAGCGGCGCGACGCCCCCCGGTAATTCGCCCGCGAGGCGCAAGATGGCGAGATCGTTTTCCGCATCCCATTGGGCAACCGCCGCCTGCCGGACTTCGCCGCCGAGGTGGAAACGCACCCGCACCGCGCCGCCCGGCTGGCCGCCCGCGCTACTGACGACGTGAGCGCAGGAAACGATCAGCCGCGCGCCGGCGACAAAGCCCGTGCCTACAACCCGGCCATCCGGATCGAGCACGGCGACGATGCTGGAGGAGAGGGAGGAGGTCATGCGGCTCTTTCTTGCAACAGATAAGTCGTAACTGCTCATGAGGTAGCACCCTGAGCGGAGTTCCGCGTGCTGTTCGCGGAACGCAGTCGAAGGGCGCGGCAGTAACGCGTAAGCCGCATCCTTCGACTTTGCGGCGGAACTGCACCGCCGCGCCGCTCAGGATGCTTGTTGCCTGAGCAGTTGTGATGAGTCAAACCGCTACGCGTAAACGGATGAAGCTGAACTGTGGCTCACTCCTTCTTCCCTTTTTCCTTCCCTTCCTTGCTTTCCGTCTCTTCCTTCTTCCACTTCAACCTCACACTGTAATTGGCCTCGGCCCCGGCTTTGCCAACGGCAATGTTGCCCAGCTCGCCGGAAGCCTTGAGGCTGAAGGTGACTTCCATTTCGTCCGGCGGCTCGCTCAGGTCGCGCAGTTTCGTCACCAGCAGATTGGCCGATTTGCGCACGTTCTCGATGGAGGCATCGAACGATTGCTTGGCCTGCTCGACGGCCTCCTTCGCCGCGTCGCTAACCCCGGAACGGACGAAGCCGCTCGTCATCTTGTTTTCGTCCTCGGCTTCAATCAAAATTGTGCCGCCGCCTTCCAGTGGAAACTCAACGAATTTGGACATAGGGACTCCTTAATCGGGTGATTGATATTGCCTCGAATTATATGACCAGATCGCGAAAAAAGTTTGCTCAAAACGTGTTTGTGTGCACGCAAAGGTTGTCAGGGGAAAAAGATGAGCCTGGGGTAGGATTAGGGTGAAATGAAAACAAAACCCTACCACGAGGCTCATCATGGACTATAACACGGAAACTCTAAACGACATT